>Ga0210400_10002472_pt1 | contig 17112 bp, 13 predicted proteins | sample IncBWH26MmetaG_FD_155456 | JGI IMG/M metagenome (GOLD analysis project Ga0210400, IMG submission 155456) | Forest soil microbial communities from Barre Woods Harvard Forest LTER site, Petersham, Massachusetts, United States - Inc-BW-H-26-M | ecosystem: Environmental > Terrestrial > Soil >... | reverse complement strand
TGATAGGATCTTTGCGCAATTCCATGGCAGTAAGAAGAACAAAATAATTTGTAATTTGCAATTGGTGATTTTTGGTTTGAAGTCTTTCTGCGATTTACTTGCCGACCTTAGGAGCCGTTCCGGCATAGAATTGCAAATTAGGAGAATACAAATTACAAATTAGCAATTATCAAGTCCCCCATGTCTGAGCCCTCGACGCCGCTGATGCGGCAATATTCCGCGATCAAGAAAGAGCATCCCAACGCTCTTCTATTCTTCCGGCTGGGGGACTTCTACGAGCTTTTCTTCGATGACGCGGTGCTCGCGGCGCGTGAGTTACAAATCACGTTGACCTCGCGCAACAAAGAAAAGGGTGTGGCCATCCCGATGTGTGGCGTGCCCTACCACGCCGCCGAGGGCTACATCTCCAAGCTGATCCGGCGCGGATTCAAAGTCGCGGTCTGCGAGCAAGTGGAAGACGCGCGGCTGGCGACGAAGCTGGTTCGGCGGGAGGTGACGCGCGTGGTCACGCCGGGCACGGCGGCGGATTCGTCGCTGAACGCGGAGGAGAACAACTTTCTAGCGGCAGCGGCAACGGTTGGAGATCGCGTGGGATTTGCGGCGCTCGATCTTTCAACCGGCGAGTTTCGAGCAACGGAGTTCGCCGGCGAATCGGCCGGACGCCGTATTCAAGAAGAACTTGAACAATTGCGGCCAAAGGAAATGCTGTACGGGTCTTCCGCGCCGTTGCTGGAACGTGTCCGTTTGGGGACAGGCGTCTCGCCCGTCCAGCGGAGCACGGCAGCCCCCGCTGCTCTCGTTTCCGGCTCTGGCTGGGCAGAGACTCCGTTGGACGACTGGATCTTTGCTCCCGACCACGCCATTCCACTCCTGGAGAATCACTTCGGCGTGCTTTCGCTCGAGGGCTTCGGGTTGGCAGGCAAGCCGGCGGCGGCTTCGGCGGCCGGGGCGATCCTCTATTACATCCGGTCAACCCAGCGCGGCACGCTCGACCATGTGGATCGCATCGGCTTCTACGAGCGGCAGAATTGCCTGGTGCTCGATGCGGTGACGGTCCGAAACCTGGAGTTGATCGAACCACTATTCGCGGGAACGGATGCGGGCGTAACTCTGTTCCGGTGCATGGATGCGACCGTGACGCCGATGGGCAAGCGGCTCCTCCGTACATGGATGCTGCGCCCGTCTTTGGATCCGTCCGAGATCAATGGCCGGCTGGATTCGGTTGAGGTGCAGGTCAAAGACACGGTGCGCCGCGAAGAATTGCGGCGGTCGCTCGATGGAGTCCTGGACCTGGAACGTCTGCTGAGCCGGGTCACGCTGGAAACGGCGAATCCGCGGGACGTGCTGGCCCTGGCGGCATCGCTCGCACGAATTCCCCAGGTACGAATGGTGTTGGCCGGGCTGGCAACGGCGCGGTTGGGCACGCTGCATATGGCGATCGACGAACTCGGCGCTCTACGGGAGAACATTGACCGCACGCTGGTTCCGGAGCCGCCGCTCACGCTGAGTGATGGTGGGGTAATCGCTGCGGGCGTCGACAAAGATTTGGACGAACTGCGCGATCTGAGCCGCAACTCGAAACAGTACCTGGCGCGAGTGGAGACGCGTGAACGCGAGCGGACAGGGATTGGATCGCTGAAGGTAAAGTTCAATTCCATTTTTGGTTACTACATCGAGATTTCGAAGGCGAACCTGCATCTCTCGCCCGCCGACTACGAACGCAAGCAGACGCTGGTGAATGCCGAGCGCTTCACGACTCCGGAGCTGAAAGAGTATGAGTCCAAGATTCTGGACGCCCAGGAGAAGATTGTCGAAATCGAGCGGCGTCTATTTGCCGAGTTGCGTTCTGCCGTTGCGGGCGAGGCCAAGCGCATCCGCCAAACGGCGCTGGCTTTGGCCGAAGTCGACGTGCTCGGTTGCCTCGCACGCATTGCGGCGGTGCGGAATTACTGCCGGCCGCATCTTGATGAGGCTGGGAGGGCCGAAGACACCGGAGACCTGGAAATTGTCGAGGGGCGTCATCCGGTTATCGAACTGCAGGAACTGGCCGCGGGAAGCGAGCGTTTCGTTCCGAACGAGCTGTTTCTGGATTCCTCAACGCACAACATCGTGGTGCTGACCGGTCCGAATATGGGAGGCAAGAGCACGTATCTGCGGCAGGCGGCGCTGATCGTGATCATGGCGCAGATGGGATCGTTTGTCCCCGCACGCGCCGTGCGAATGGGCATTGTCGACCGCGTCTTCACCCGCATTGGTGCAAGCGACAACCTGGCCCGCGGGCGGTCGACGTTTATGGTCGAGATGACGGAAACGGCGGCGATTCTCCACACGGCGACGGCGCGGTCGTTGATCCTGTTGGACGAAGTCGGGCGCGGCACTTCCACCTATGATGGATTGGCGATCGCGTGGGCCGCCATCGAGTATCTGCACGCGCGAGTCCACGCGAAGACGTTGTTTGCCACACATTATTTCGAACTGACCGAATTGGCTGAGCAATTGAGCGGCGTGAAGAATTATCACGTGTCCGTCAAGGAGACCGGCGGCAGCGTAGTCTTTCTGCGCCGAGTCGAACCGGGCGCCGCCGACCGCAGCTACGGAATCGAAGTCGCGAAGCTGGCGGGATTGCCGCACGAAGTGGTGGTCCGCGCACGCGAGGTGCTGGCTGAGCATGAATCGGCTGAGCACCGGCTTTCGGGGCATCTGACGCCGGGCTCGTCGACAGAACCGGATCGTCCGACGCAGCTGACCATCTTCACTCCGCTGTCGCAGCCAGTGCTGGAAAAGCTTCGCGAAGTGGACTTGGACCGGCTGACGCCGTTGGAGGCGCTAAACTTGCTGGCGGAGTTGAAGAAAGAAATCTAACCGCCGAGACGCAGAGTACGCCGAGGGAAGCAGGCAGGCTGGATTCATGTGTGCAAGCGACCGGATAGTGCGCTAGAAAATGTTTAAGCGATACACGGACGAATGCAAGCGGGCAATTTTTTTTGCCCAGCAGACAGCCTTGCGAGGAGGTGCATCTGCGTTCGATTCTAACCACCTTCTTCTAGGGATCATGACGGAAACTGGTTCTCGCGCAAACAGCATTTTTGGCCTTGGCGAATTACTTTCGCCCGAAGCAACCCAGCCGTCTGCCTTGGGAAAAGAACAAACGGTTAAGGGGACAATCCCCCTCACCCCCGACGGCAAGCGGGTCTTGGCCTACACGGCTCGAGAGGCCAACCGTCTCCGAGATTATTGGATCGATAGCGAGCACCTTGTGATAGGTATCGTTCGAGAAGGGGAGAGCCCTGCCGCCGCTAGACTCCATGCGATTGGGCTGGACCTCGAAACCTCACGACAGCGCGTTATCGAGAACAAGAGTTCTCGGCCGGCGAGGCCAAATCCGGTGTTGTGGTGGGCACAGCGGCGTCCGCTTGGTCTTGTACTGGAGATCGCGTTTCTACTTGGAGTCGTTCTGGCCCTTATTCTCTTAGGCTTCGGCGGTGCGAACTAAATGGCAAAGCCGATCCGTGCCTCAGCCAAAGATGCAAAGCGCGACTTAACCCTGGACATCGGCCAACTCCTAATCATCGGCTTCGACGGCACCGAGATGTCCCCACGCCTCACTTCCCTGCTAACTAAGATTCAGCCGGCAGGTGTGATTCTGTTTGCCCGCAATATCACTGGAGCGGACCAGACACATACTCTTCTGCGGGAGTGCCAGAAGTGCGTGACCACACCGCTTTTCAACTGCATTGACCTCGAAGGCGGCACTGTGGACCGATTCCGCAACGTGCTTGGTTCGGCTCCTTCCCCGGCAGAGGTCTTTGCCACGGGCAGCCGCGCGCTCTTTCGCAAGCACGGACGAGTGCTCGGCGAAAACTGCCGCGCGCTTGGTTTCAACCTGGATTTCGCCCCGGTGCTCGACTTGGCCTACGAGGCTTCGCGTTCGGTGATGAGTTCGCGGGCGGTTTCTGACGATCCGAAGCAGGTCGTTGTCTATGGGCGAGAGTTTCTGCGCGGGCTGGGCGATGTCGGCGTACTCGGTTGCGGCAAACACTTCCCTGGACTGGGCGAGGCAACTCTGGATACGCATCACGAACTGCCCAGCGTGGACAAGCCGCTACGCAAATTGTGGGACGAGGATCTGGTTCCCTATCGCTCGCTGCGGCGCGAATTGCCGTTCGTCATGGTTTCGCACGCGGCCTTTCCGGCGGTGACGAAACCGCGGACTCCCGCCTCGCTTTCGAAGAAGTGGATCACCGACATCTTGCGTAAGAAGATTGGCTACTGGGGCCTGATCTGTTCTGACGATCTGGAGATGGGCGGCGTGCTTGCAGCCGCGCCGATCGAACAAGCGATGATCGAGCACATCCGTGCCGGGGGTGATCTTGGACTGATCTGTCATCAGGAAGATTTTATTCTGCACGCGCAGGAAGCGTTGGTCCGCGAGGCGGAGCGCGACAGCAGATTTGCCCGGCGCGTGCGGGAATCGACACTGCGCGTCCTGGCGTTTAAAAAGAAGGCGTTTAAGAACAAACCAACAGCGAGCCGCCGCACTCCCACCCCTTCTCCCGCGCGGGTTGAGAAGCTGACGCGGCAGCTCTGGGAATTCAGCGAAGAGATTCGGCTGGCCACGTTTGCTCGTACAGACAATAAGAAGGAGCGCGCATGAGCATGATCGTTGCCGGTGTGATGAGCGGCACCTCGGCCGACGGAATCAATGTGGCGCTGGTGCGGTTCCCAGGCGACACCGGACGGGCGAGGCGCCCGTCCCCACACAAAAACCACCAAGCACACTACACGCTTCTGGCTCACGAGGAGTACCCGTTCCCTGCCCCGGTTCGGCGTGCAATTCTGGAAATGATGAATGCGGAATTGGCTCGCGTCGCGGATCTGGCACGGCTGAACTTTCTTCTGGGCGAACTGTACGCGGAGGCGGTCGCGAAGACGGCGCGCAAGCATCGCGTGAAACTTGCCCTGGTGGGCTGTCATGGACAGACGCTCTACCACCAGGGAGTGGCGCAGCGATTTCTCGGGAGAAAATTGGCAGTGACCTGGCAAACGGGTGAAGGCGCGGTGATCGCGGCACGGTTGGGTATGCCGGTGGTCTCGGATTTTCGTCCCGCGGACATGGCAGCGGGAGGTAAGGGCGCTCCGCTGGTTCCCTTTCTCGATTATTTTCTGTATCGCGACCAGCGTGTGGCGCGGATCGCGCAAAATATTGGCGGCATCGCGAATCTGACAGCGATTCCCGCAGGCGCGTCATTGCGCCAGGTGCTTGCCTTTGACACTGGCCCCGGCAACATGGTGATGGATGCGGTCATGGAAGAGCTTTTCGGTAAACGCTGCGACCGCGACGGCAAAGTCGCCGCCTCGGGACGCGTATTGGATGGTGTGATTGCACGGTTGGTCCGCGCGCCGTTCTTCAGGCAGAAGCCTCCGCGGACGGCAGGCCGCGAGGAATTTGGCCGCGAATACGTCGGCCGATTTCTTCAGATCTGCCGTGGTGCCAGTAAGCCCGACGTGGTAGCAACGGCGTCGGCTTTGACGGCACGATCGATTGCCGGCGCGGTTCAACGATTCGTATTGCCGCGATTCGGTGTCCGGCGAGACCGGCAGCGGCGTGCTCACGAAATGGGAATGGAAATGATCGTCTCGGGTGGAGGCACGAAGAATCCGACGCTGATCGCCATGTTGCGCCGTGACATCGCTCCCTTGGGAATCGAACTGCGTTCCTCAGACGAGTTCGGTCTCCCGGCGGAAGCGAAGGAGGCAGTGGCTTTCGCCCTGCTCGCGCACGAGACGTGGCATCGGCGGCCATCTAATGTGCCGTCCGCCACGGGAGCGAAGCGACCGGCGATCTTGGGGAAAATTTCGTATGCATGACGTTGGTGTGCGGACGCCCGTAAAGAGCAGGTCCTTCGCTTCGCTCAGGATGACAATTCTTTTTAGGATGACGACTCCTTTCCGCACGACAGTTCTCTCGGGATTCCTCGGCGGATGCTTGCTACCTCTGGTCTCCTGCTCGCAACCTCCCGATCCCAACACACTGGTCATGATCATTGAGAGCAGCCCCACCAATCTTGATCCCCGGGTGGGGATCGACGCGTGGTCCGAGCGCATCGACGCGCTGATGTTCGATGACCTCCTTGATCGCGATGAGCATTTGAACGTGACGCCGGCGCTGGCGGAGCGCTGGGAGGTTCCCGACCCCCTTACCTACATATTCCACATCCGGCACGGCGTGAAGTTTCACGATGGCCGCGCACTCACATCTCGGGATGTAAAGTGGACGTTCGACTCCATGCTCCAAGGCAAGATCCGCACCACCCGGGCCGCCGCCTACCGTTACGTCGAGCAGGTCGAAGCTCCCGACGACTACACGATCATATTTCGCATGAAGGAGCCGTTCTCGACTTTACTGTGGAACCTATCCGATGGCGCGATGGGCATTGTTCCATACGGCACGCTGACCGAAATGACAACCCACCCTGTTGGCTCCGGTCCGTTTCGCTTCGTCAGCGCTGAGCAGGACAAGGACGTCATCGTCGAACGTAACCAGGACTACTGGGCCGATAAGCCGCATGTGTCCCGCGTACGCTTCGTCGTCGTGCCCGATACCACCACGCGCGCTCTCGAACTTCGCAAAGGCAGCGCCGACATCGCCAGCAACGCGCTGACTTCCGACATAGTGCTCGCGCTCGAAAAGGAGCCGAACCTCCAGGTAGAACGAGCGCCGGGCACTGTGTTCAGCTACCTGGCATTTAACCTGCGCGATCCGATCCTGCGCGACGTACGCGTCCGGCAAGCGCTTGCCTACGCCATTGATCGCCGGCCTATGATTCAGTATCTGTGGCGCGGTTTCGCTCGGCCAGCCCACAGCATCCTCCCACCACAGAGTTGGGCGTATGACGGCGACGTGCAGAAATATGAGTTCGAGCCCGAAAGAGCGCGCCGGATACTCGATGCCGCCGGATACCCTCCCATAAACGGTGTGCGCTTCCACCTCGTAATGAAAACGTCAACGGAGGAAACGACGCGGCTGATGGTGGCCGTGCTTCAGCAGCAGTTGCGAAGCGTGGGGATCGTGCTCGACATCCGAGCGTTTGAGTCTGCGACGTTTATGGCAGACGTCGTCAGTGGCGCGTACCAGATGTATTCGCTGCGTTGGATCGGCGGCAACGAAGACCCTGACATCTTCGAGTACGTGTTCCACTCCGACAAGTTTCCGCCCCATGGCGCCAACCGCAGCTTCTATGTGAATCCGCGAATCGACGCCCTTATCAAAGAGGGCCGCACGGAAACCGATCCCGGCCGGCGCAAGGCGGTCTACGCCGACATTCAAACGATCCTCGCCACCGACTTGCCGTATATCAACCTCTGGTTTCTTGACAACGTGATCGTCCATACGAAGCGAGTGCACAACATCACGCTGAATCCGTCGGGAAATTACGACTTTCTGAAGACGGCGGAGATCGCTGGGCACTAGCCTGCGGCCATAGTGATGGGCGCGATGCAACTTCCAACTATATTTCCTTCCAATACAAGTAGATGCAAGGAAAATGACAAGCATGCTTGACATCCAATCGGCGAGCATGTAATGTGTACTTGTCATTAAGACAAGGAGATTTGTCATGTGGTGTACGAAATCCGCTGCTGAACGACGATATTTGAGCCGAGTGCTCGTCTCTATGACGGGATATATCCTCGCGACTGCAAGCGTGTCCTGGATGTTTGCTCATCGCCATCCGCAGGGCGCGGCGGTTTATCTGTTGGCCCTTCTGCCTGCGTTGCCAATATTCGCATGCATTGCGATTCTAGGGATCTATCTTTCTGCAGAAAGGGACGAATTTGTACGCACCATCCTCGTGAAAAGCAGCCTGTGGGCGACAGGCGTCGTCCTAGCCTTTGCAACCTTCTGGGGTTTTCTCCAGAGTTATGCGCCGGTCATCGATCGAACCCTCAACTTTCCCATGTATTGGGTATTTTTTGTGTGGTGGATCGCATTCGGATTGGCGGAACCTCTTGTGCGGCGGACGTACAAATGAAAAACCGGCTTCGTGTACTCCGCGCCGAAAAGAATTGGTCGCAGGCCGATCTTGCGGAACGGCTAGAAGTTTCGCGGCAGAGCGTTAACGCCGTCGAGACCGGTAAATTCGATCCCAGCTTGCCGCTTGCCTTCAAGTTGGCTCGGCTGTTTGAGATGACGATCGAGGAGATTTTCAGCGACGACGGGTCCAGTTAAGAGACAACCGTATCGGATCTCTCCCGATTTTCACCGTGATAACATCAAAAGTTGGACGTTTGCTTGATGGCGAGCCGTGTTGTTCCTGAGACCTGAGACCCGGACCTAAGATCTGAGACCTGATTCTTGAAAATTCTTTTTATCGGTGACATTTTTGGGCGCCCTGGGCGCACGATCGTAAAAGACCGCCTGCCCGAACTGCGCAAGCAGCACGCCCCGGATCTGGTGATCGCGAACTGCGAAAATGCTGCGGCTGGCTTCGGAATCACGCCTCCGCTGGCGGAAGAGCTTTTCGAGCTGGGTATCGATGTGATGACCACCGGAAATCACGTCTGGGACAAGCGCGAGATCATTGAATACTTCCAGATGGCGGACGGCAATCCGCACAGTCCGGCGCGCCGGTTGTTGCGGCCAGCAAACTTCTCACAGGGCTTACCTGGCTGGGGAGTGTACGAAGGCAAAAGAAACAACGTCAACTATGCCGTCGTGAATCTGCAGGGACGCGTGTTCATGGGGTCGAGCGACGATCCCTTTCGCTACGCTGATCGGCTTCTCGACCAGATCAAGTCGAAAATCGTGTTTGTGGATTTCCATGCCGAGGCCAGTTCCGAAAAAGTCGCCTTTGGATGGTACCTCGATGGGCGCGTCACCGCCGTCGTCGGCACCCACACGCATATTCCCACCGCGGATGAGACTGTGCTGCCGAAGGGCACGGCCTACATTACCGACGTCGGCATGACCGGACCGTATGACAGCGTCATTGGTGTTAAGAAGGAATTAGTGATCGAGCGATTTCTCAGCGGGATGCCGGCGCGGTTCGAAGCGGCCAACGGCGACGTCCGCCTGTGCGCCGTGCTGGTCGAGTGCGATGACCAGACCGGCCGCGCGACGCGGATGGAACGGCTGATGTTGCGGTAATCCTGTCTTCCCGTAGAGACGCGGCTTGCCGCGTCTCAGCAGCGCAGACGGGGCAAACCCCGTCTCTACATGGGTGTGCCCCTCCCAATCACAGACCACGAGCGCGCAAATGAACGCGTCCCGACGGAGACTTGTGTCCAACGGCGAGGAACGCATACTGTGACGGTGATCCCAAAAGGATGGATCGACATAATGCGAAAGACTTGTCTCCTGCTTCTGCTCGGTTTGATGTCACTACCGCTTCACGCCGGAACTATTCACCAGGTTTTCAACGAAACCTATTCACAAAGCTGCGCTCTCGCCACCATCGACTTGGTGACTCCGCCACTTGTCGACGAAAGTTATTTGGTCACCATCTATGAAAACATGACCGGGGACTGGGCTAGCCCGAACCTCGACGAGGTGAGCCCGCATATCAACTGGACGGACGATTTGGGGCCCCAACAGTTGAGCAATGGCCACTCTCTGGCTCCCGACTCCAAAAACGCCCGCAGCTCCAGCCAACCGAAAATCCCGAAAATGTTGCAAAACTCCGACCAGATCGCCGTGGGACCATACTTGGCGGTCTTTCCGGTGCGTGTGAAAGCCAATACCCATCTCACGCTCACCATTCCATATTCCAGCCCCGACTACTTCACCTACAACGTTAGCGTTCAAGTCCAAGGCTGGTGAGATCAGGTTGTCTCCGTCCCGATCATGGTGACGGAGGCGAGTCTCCCGCCGCGGCTTGCCGCTTCTCAGCGTCGCGAGAGAGACGGGGCAAGCCCCGTCTATACATTGGGTGACGGCCCCTCGTTACGCCCGTAGTTCCCTTCCGAGTATTTCTCTTGCAAGACACTGGCAGCGGGGCATTCTATAGTAAGTAATATGCGATGGCTGCCCGCAGGTATTGCTCTGTTGCTTACCGGAGTGTGCATGGCTGCAGATACTCCCCCGGCTGTCGCGCCGTCGCTTTGCTCTAATTCCGGAGGCGCGCCTGCCTGCCGTGGTACTGCTAAAGACCTGAAAGCCGCCCGGCAAGCCTTTGCCCGCGGCCTCAAACTCGAGAAATCGCAGAACGACAAACTTCAGAGTCTCGACCAGGCTTTTTACGAATTCGAAGAAGCGTCTCGCCTGGTCCCGCAAAACGTGGAGTACCTGACCGCGCGGGAGATGACGCGACAACACCTGGCCGGTATGCATCTGGAACGCGGAAATAGCGACCTTCTCGATGGCCGGCAAGTGGAGGCGTTGGCGGAATTCCGAACGGCGCTGAGCCTCGATCCCCAGAACGACTTCGCACAGCAGCGCATACTCGACGCTCTGGGACCCGCGCCGGCGCACAGCTCAGGCCCGCCGCAAATAGTTGCCAGCGCCGAAGCGCTCAGGGCCAAACCGATCGACGGGCCCCGTGACATCCACTATCGCGGCGATTCGCGTGGCCTGCTTACCGCGGTCGCCACCAGCTACGGCTTGACGGTAGTCTTCGACGACAACTTCCCCAGCCGCCGTGTGCGCTTTGATGTGGATAATGCTGATTTCGCAACCGCCATGCGGGCGGCCTCGGCTGCCACCAAGAGCTTCAGCGTGGCATTGGACGACACCGTTCTTTTCGCTTGCGCTGACACCCCCGACAACCACCGTCTCTTTGACCGCATGGGCATGCGCTCGTTTTACATCTCTGGCGGCACTCCCCAGGATTTGAACGAACTGATGAACTCGCTGCGGACGCTATTTGAGTTCCGGTTCGTGAGCCTCAACACTGCGTCGAGCACGATCATGCTGCGCGGACCGCAGGCGGCTCTGGAAGCCGCAACCAAGTTTCTCGGGCAGTTGAATAACCCCCGGCCGGAAGTGATGCTCGATCTGAAAGTCTTCCAGGTGAGCCACAATTACATGCGGAATATCGGGCTGCATGTCCCGAACAATTTCAATCTTTTCAATATTCCGGCGGCCGCGCTTACGGCTCTCGGAGGACAAAACATCCAGGACATCATTAACCAACTCATAGCCTCCGGTGGCATCAATCAAGCCGGCAATCAGACCATCGCCGCCCTTCTCGCACAATTGCAAGGCCAGCAGAATTCCATCTTCAGCCAGCCCCTCGCGACCTTCGGCGGCGGGCTCACGCTGATGGGACTTAGCCTCGACCAGTTGGCCGGCGTGCTTTCCATGAATGAGAGTTCCGTCCGGTCGCTCGATCACGTTCACCTGCGCGCTACCCAGGAGAAGGAAGCCACTTTTAAACTGGGATCGCGCTATCCCATCCTCAACGCAAGCTTTGCGCCGATTTATAACAATCCGGCCATTTCGCAGGCCATCGGGAATCAGTCATTCACCTCGGCCTTCCCTTCCGTCAATTATGAGGACATCGGACTTACGCTCAAGGCGAAACCGCTGGTGCACAATAATTCAGACGTAGCCCTTGAGCTGGAAATACAGTTCCGCACCTTGGGAACCGTTAGCACAAACGGCATTCCAGTAATTTCCAATCGTGAGTACAAGGGCGGAATCCTGCTGAAGGAAGGGGAACCCGCGGTCGTGGCAGGAATGGTTACCGCATCCGATCAGAAGAGCTTAAGCGGTCTGCCTGCGTTCTCCAGGATCCCGGGTCTCGGACTCCTTACATCACAGAGTTCTAAACAGGAACAGGATGACGAGCTGCTGATTCTGATCACGCCATACGTCGTCCGTGGGCCGGAGCGCATCGAAGCACCGGAAATCTGGATGGGCAAGTAACAAAATCAGGTGATCTGACCATCGGGCGATCTAAAACCTGAAGCCCGAGAGCTCCTGACTTTCGATGACCCGATTGCCCGATCTACTTCTGGCTCGCCTGGAAATCCACAATCTTCTTCAACAAATCGACGGGCGCACCGCCAGGTACGTTGCGTCCATTGATGAACAGACTCGGCGTCCCACTCACGCCGACTGATTTTCCGAGCGCAAGGGAGGCTTCGACTCTAGCTTTCGTTTCCGGCTTGACTGCGCAGGCGGCGATTTCGTCGGCATTCGCGCCCGACGCGGTCGAGATGGCTTTCAGCTTCTCATCGGCATTGGCTTCAGTAATGTTGGCTTGCTCGTCGAATGTCTTCTGAATAAATTTCCAGACTGCGTCATTCGAAGCACCCCCTGCGGGAACGCGCCCCACGCAATCGACGTACCCAGCAGCTTTCTCCGCCCAGTTATGCGAGGGCAGGGGAAAATTCTGGAAAACGAAGTGGGCCTCGGGCTCCTGCGCAAGAAGTTGCTCGATCCCGGCTGCGGCCTTCTGACAGTGCGGGCACTGCATATCGCTGAACTCGACAATTGTCACACTCGCCTTCACCGGTCCCTTCGCGGGGCCGTTCACGCCTTTTTCCAGCTTGGAGCGGGCGTCGTCGAATGGCTTCGCGCCAAAGGGCAGGATGTCGCCCGTAATTGCATGCTTGCCGTCGGCGCTAACCAGCAACCGATTCGGGTTCGATCCCTGCGCGTTGGTAAGAACAAGCGAAACCTCGGCCAGTCCCGGCACCTCGGAGGGACGAATCTGAATCACCTTCCATGTCACAGTGGGATCATAACCAAACATCTGGACCAGGAACGCGTTGACGGTATCTTCGGTGGGAAGAACCGTCACACCTGCATTGGCCGGCAAAGCGGCTGCTGGTCTCGTCTGGAGAGTGGGCGTGTTTTGAGCGATGCCGATGCCGGAGAGCAGAAAAGCGGCGAGCAGTGTGCGATGCATTCTTGTCATACCTGAAATTTCAGTGGAAGTCGATTGTTACAAAAACCTGGGAAGTTGTCATTCCTAATGAGTGACATCGCCCGCCGGACAGCCGGGGGCGGCTGTCCCTCCACAACTATTTTCTAGAACTCCGCCTTGGCCGCGATTGGGAATCTCCGCCCATAGCCAAATGCTTTGGCGGAAATTTTAATTCCAGGCGCCGCTTGTTGCCGCTTATACTCGCTGCGCTCCACCATGTGGATCACCCGCCGCACCAGATCCGGATCAAAATTGTGCGCGCGAGCGATCTGTTCGGCGGACCACGACTCCTCCACGAAGTCTTCAAGAATCTCATCGAGCACGTCGTAGGGCGGGAGCGAATCCGAATCCTTCTGATCCGGACGTAATTCGGCAGACGGCGCCTTCGCCAGCGTCGCTTCCGGAATTACTTTGCGGCGCGAGTTCACGTAAGCGCTCAGGCGGTACACCAACGTCTTCGGCACATCCGAGATCACCGCCAGTCCTCCGACCATATCGCCGTAGAGGGTGCAATAGCCGACGGCCAATTCGCTCTTGTTCCCGGTCGAAAGAACCAGCGCACCGAATTTGTTTGACATCGCCATCAGCAGCAATCCGCGGGCACGGGATTGAATGTTTTCTTCGGTGACGTCTTCCGGCATCCCGGCAAATACAGGCGCAAGCGTCCGTCGCGCAGCCTCGTAGATTTCGTTGATGGAAAGCAGCTCGAAGCGAATCTTCAAATTCCTGGCCAGCTCCCGTGCGTCATCGATCGATCCTCGCGACGAGTAGGGACCGGGCATGCCGACGCCGATAATGTTCTCAGGACCGAGCGCATCGACCGCGATGGAAGCGGTGAGCGCGGAATCGATCCCGCCGCTTAGACCGATAATCGCCTGCTGGAAGCCGCATTTGCGAACGTAGTCGCGCGTGCCGAGAACCAGCGCTTCATACGCGCTGGCTTCTTCACCCACAGCCTGTGGGTGCATGTCTCCGGTGAGCGTCTGGGAATCGAAATAGATCAGGTCTTCCTCGAACGACTTCCCTTGCGCGATCACCCGTCCGTCGGGCGCAATCACCACGCTCGATCCGTCGAAGACCAGGCTGTCGTTGCCGCCGACCTGGTTGACCATCGCGACCGGCACTTTCTGATTCTGGGCGATGGCTGCCAGCATGTCGCGGCGGAGTTCGCGCTTGCCCAGCCAAAAAGGCGACGCGGATATGTTGAGCACGAAGTTGCCGCCGGCTCGGACCAGTTCTTCGACCGGGTCGATGCGATACAGCCGCTTGTTCCAGAAGCGCTTGTCGTTCCAGGCGTCCTCGCAGATGGTCAAAGCCATCTGATTGCCGCAAAAGCTGAACAGTTGCTGGCTCTTGGCGGGAGCGAAGTTGCGCATCTCGTCGAAGACGTCGTAGGTGGGCAGCAGCATCTTCGACTGGATGAAGTCAATGCGCCCTTCGCGCAGTAGCGCGGCGGAGTTCATCACTTTTTTGCCGGAGTCCGCTTCCGCCGGGGTCACCAGTCCGCAGATCACGGCGATCCCACGCGTTTCCGCCGCGATCTTCTCGACGGTCGTACGACTGAGCGCCACAAAGGATGGGCTCTCGACAAGATCGTGCGGCGGGTAACCAGAGACAGCCAGCTCCGGAAACAGAATCAGGCCGGCGCCAGCGCTCCGCGCTTGCAGCGCAAACTGGATGATCTTGGCAGCGTTGCCAGAGAAGTCCCCCACGGTGGGGTTGATCTGGCCCAGAGCAATCTTCACACTTCTAGTGTAGAAGGTCGAGGGCGGAAGGCGCTAATGCCTGGGAAAAGAACGACGTGACTTTCTTGATGCGAGCAGCGCGGACTATTGAGGAATCGAAAAACCTGGAGCGCGCGAGCCCTTGAATTTTAATGATTCAATGCCTCAATCGCTTAACGGCTTAATGGCTCGATAGACTTAGCCCAGTTCGGACCTGGCCCCGTTCCAGGACCGGAAGGAGGCGGCGGCGAGGCTATGGGCGGCGAACTGGAAGGGTTGGCGGGATTAGATTCCGGCATCTCTTCTCCGGGGCGCCTCAAAGTGGGAGCGTTCGCGGGGCGTTCTTCTTGTTTCTTAGCAAGGGTTGGTTCACCCAGATCCACTTCCTTTTCGATGCGCACGATCTTCTGACCATCCACCTTCATGGTCTCGACCCGTATGACTTCGTCGCCAACGAAGCGCACAAAATCTACGTCCTGCGGGGGCGCGCCGTAAATCCATTCTTCATACTCAACTTCGTCCGCGCGTTCGCGCACTTTCTTTGGCGCGCGTCCCTTGGCGTAGATCACCATCTCGTGGTTCATTCCCACGAGTACGTGGTGATTCTTGATGGCGTCCTTGACCTGAGGAGAAACGGTTTCCAGGTAGGCGTCAAGCGCCGACTTGGAATCGAAATCAAACACCGGACGCAGCAATTGCTTTAGCTCGGGCCCCGTCATCTCCGGAACATACTTGTCGAAATAGAGATCAACGAAAGAGCCGCGGGCATTGGCGGACGAATCAGAGGGGGCAATCGGAACCGATGTGCTCCCGCCTGAAACCTGAATGTGCTGGTACCACTTCTGCTTTTTGACGGGGCCGCCGTTGATCTCAAAGCGGATGTGGTCGTCCTTGATGACGACGTCGCTGATGCGGGCCCGGTCACCGGGTTTCGCGGCTGGCCCCCAGAGTGACATCAAATGTTGCAGTTCCGGGCCGGCAGGGGAAACGGTTCCGTTTCTAAGTTTCAGCCCAGTCTTTCCCATCGGAAAGTTCGTGCGGATATAGACCAGCTCTTCATTGAAGGCATGGACAATGTCTTCGCGGGTTCCTTTCGAGATCTTGGGGAGCGGAGTATTCCCGGCGACCGTTAGCGAGGAAAATGCGAGAAGGAAAGCCAACAGCCGATAGGAAACGCAGTAACCATGGAAGGACCGCATGCAACACCCCGGGCCGACTGCTTCATTATAAACCTGAATCACAAAACAAAATCTCGGGGGCTCTCAGGCAGCCATCGTCTCCGTTTCGCATTTCGAAATTGTAGCGATGCGGTCGCGCGCACGAAGCATCGGTTTTTCGACCAGGTAGTAGGAAGCGCATGCAAGGCCCACGGCCCACAATACGCCATATCGTGAAAATGAAGAGGGATCGAGAAAAGGCTGCTGCCAAAGGTAAAGGCTGTAACTTATGTTCCCGAGCCAGACCACGGGCGCCAGGTTTAGGAGTCGGTACGGGTGTTGCACCACGTGGATGAGGATTCCGGCAATAGAGAAGTGGAGGATCGGAGATAAGACGAAGAGCATGAACACCGTGCGCAGCCGACTGTCAGCGTCGAAGGGAATAATCAACACCACCGCAACCAGCATCAGGGCGGCCGCCTTCCATCGAATTTCCGGAATGCGCGGGCCTAACATGGCTAGTAAGCAGCCGGTAGCGAGATTGTCACCGACGGTCAGCAAATTCCCATAGCCGCCACCAGGCACCTTGAAATAGAACAAAACCGTTCTAGCAATTGGGGCCGCAAGAATCACGCCGCATAGAATAATCACGCGGTGTCGGTACCACTTCCTGAGGACGCTGGGCCACAGGAAGTAAAACTGCTCCTCCAGGCTCAGGGACCACAAATGCCCTATGACCCATGGGCGGAAGCGATCAAAATTTACCAGATAGAGCAGAGCCGCGCCGATGTCGTACCACCGAAGCGTGTGCCAATAGAGTAGAACGATTGCAAGGGTGAAGCACATCGCTGCGGGGAAAATACGGTAAGCGCGACGGATATAGAAGTCTCGCAAACTAATCGTGCCAGTGCGGGAGTGTTCTCCGAGCAATATCGTCGTAATGAGGTAACCCGAAATGACGAAAAAAATCCGCACGCCTAAGTTGGCGTATTGCGCAAGATAGCGTGGCGCATGTCCCGCATTGGCCACGTGTCCGATTACCACCAGGCTGATGGAGATAGCGCGGAGACCGTCTAATGACGGTATACGTTTCACGTTAGGGATCATAACATTGCTCCCGGAACGACCCACGTCAGCCTCCATGGCTCGAGTTGCCAGGCACTTAACGCTGCAGTGACCGGCAGTCCGGTACTTCGGTAACGGTGAGCTGTACTTTAAGCACCTGAGGTCATCCCGGCCAAGGCACTTAGAATGGATACAGGACGGACCAGCTCGCCCCCGCGCTTGGGCCGACAGGATTGCCTTTTGCAGTTGAAGCTTCCCATTCCCGCGCGCGTTCCGCTGCTGTACGTCATCCTTGGC
>Ga0210400_10002471_pt1 | contig 17113 bp, 17 predicted proteins | sample IncBWH26MmetaG_FD_155456 | JGI IMG/M metagenome (GOLD analysis project Ga0210400, IMG submission 155456) | Forest soil microbial communities from Barre Woods Harvard Forest LTER site, Petersham, Massachusetts, United States - Inc-BW-H-26-M | ecosystem: Environmental > Terrestrial > Soil >... | reverse complement strand
GGAATTCTGCAATCAGGTTGTCGATGCCGTTGTAGGATCGTATCAGTCCGAAACTCAAATACACAAACGATGTGGGGTCCAGTGATAGAGCTCCACGCGCATCACGCGTGTCCACAGTCCCGTCAAATGCAGGTTCATAGCTTCCGAATGGTATGACGCTGATCGGAATTTGCACGCGAAAGTGAGACTCGAGTTGCTCAGCTGCATATCTGCAATGCACTAGGAGTCCCGTCGCACACTCTATCATTATGCATCTTCCTTCGCGTTGCAAGTCACGGTTTTCCTGTTCGTGTGGGTAGAGATTGTGAACAGTCCACACGACACCGTAATCAAGTTCTCTGGCGTAACGTAAATGCGACGTCCACATTGCAAGACGCTCTCTCATCTCGCGCCTGCCACTCGCCGTGAATTCATAAGAAGGCCAGTGATAGTGAAGAACACTGCGATCCCCCTGATGTTCCCGAAGCCAATCTTGAGTAATCGGACTGGGTAGCGGCTCAACTCGCACGCCACATGACTCCACCGCGGCTTGCAAAAGAGAGATGTAAGGGTTCATCGCAGAGGTCGGCAAAAAGGCGATAAGATCTTCCATTGATCTACTCAGCCCAGGGGCTAGCGCGTGTCAGTCGGGCTGCTCAGATGCCAAGCCGTCCCGCCGGCTGTCTTATGAATTTGCAGACGCAGCACCGTATTCCATGCATCGACGACGCTCCTTTCTTGCCGCTCCAAAGAATAGGACATCGCGAGATTACGACCATATTCAGCAAGCGTCTCAAGCGTATTGATCCGGTCGGGAAAGGCATCCATAACTCTCTCCATATACCGCGCAAGATCACATAGTTCTCCATGAGGGAATTGAGTGGCGGACGGTAATACTTCGAGCAAGGGCCCACAACCATAGCCCATGGTTATACAACCACACGATAATGCCTCCAATGGAATCCGCCCGAGGCCCTCCTCGACACTCAGAAATACACACATCAACGACTGCGATAAAAGTTCGGCAACTTCTGCTTCCGTTTTCCCATCGAGGGTTATCCAGGTAAACTCTCTGAACTTATTCAGCCCAGCGAGTGAGCGGGCTGATAACATATGGTAGAGCGTTCGGACGGCGGGCTGCGCCTTCACAACTGACACGATCTGACGTATCTTGCTTGTCAGTGGTCGATAACTAAACACTTGGCCGTCTATGCCCAAATGTACTCTTATGAGGATCTTACTCGGGAAGGCGTATACGAGGTGCCGCCGATTGTGATCCGAGATGGTAAATATCGCCACGACACTCGGGTCGTGATAGGAATATAAAGATGGAGTTATATCGCCCAAGGCCTGAAAGCCGTGGTAAAGATTCTTGTTGAATATTACCTTCTTACCTGGAAACTCTCCTATTCTGGTCCCGAGATCCTCGGGCAGCACGATATAATCAGTCTCTTGATTGTAAACCTGCCTAAAGTCCCGCATACATATCGTTCGTGTGTGATTCTCAAACCAACGCAATCTGAACGATGGGGCTGTGTGTAACGCATAGGCATTAAAGCCATTCTTGTTTAAAATATTCACGTGCTCATAGGAGTGCTTTTGCCCACCTGTTGGTGCGTCATGATCGTAGCAGTAATAAAATATATTCGCTCCGTGCATCACCAAGACCCCCGACAAGAATCCGACCATCGCCATCGCACTTTGGTTCTCCTACGGGAGGGTCTTTCCGGGCGCTTCTATCTGTGATCGATGTAGCTTGACAAGGCCATACTTGATCAATCGTGCTAAGTTGAGGCGTACTGGTATCTCTTTTTCGAGTTCATTCGATAACGTGCTCAGCAGCCCTCCAATAGTCTGAGAGCCGCACTGGTTTAAACAGAGGGCGATAGCTCTTGAAAGCTCAACGTTGAACCCGATATCAGAGCTCTCCAGAGAGCTGGCTCGATCCCCGGTAAGCCAGCGTTTGCCTCCGGGACTCAGCTGAAGCATATCCTGGTCTGCCAAAACACCTGTAGGATAATGACCAAAGACGCTCAGATATGAATAAGATGCGAAACCATGAATGTAGCGGGAACATTCGGTGGTCTCTTTTAATGATGAACCCTTTTCAAGCAGAGAGTTCCAGAGCTCCTCATACTGCTTTATGATCACCTTCCAATCAAAACATCTCAGGGCGCGCTCTCGTCCTGACCGGCCCATGGTTGCTCGGAGTTCTCTGTTTCCGATGAGCAGCCGTAGATACCGTTCCAGAGCGGCGAGATCCACGACCGTTGTCTGGGCCAACGTTCCGTCATCCAATCGAATTCCTGACATCGCCATCTCATTTGTCACTTGGAGTCGCGGCAGATACGTAGGTACTAGGAAGCCAGTTTCACCGTGTACTACGAGTTCCCGGTAACCGTTCCAATCAGAAGCAACAACAGGCAGACCGGCGGTCATCGCTTCTGCGATTGTAATGCCGAAGGTCTCCTGCACGTTGTCGCTCGGTGAGACAAATATGTCCGCAGCAGAGAAGAGATATTGCTTTTGTACGTAATCCGGATTCGGAAACACATGGAGCCTGTCACCACATGCGAGCTCGCCAGCCAACTTCTCCAGAGCGCCCGCCATCTTGTGTTGAGTATCATCTCCGGCCAATATCAATATGATGTTTGTCGATTTCAGGCTCCTGCCGAATGTGAGAAGCAGCGGCGCAAGATCGCATTTATTTGTGGCAGAAAACCGTCCAAAGTAAAGAAGCACCACTGCGTCTTGGGATAGGGAGAGATATTGCCTCGCGGCCTGCTTGTCGGCACTCGGCAGTGAATTAACTCTTACGCCGATAGGGATGACCGGTAACTGAAGTAGTGCGGTCCTGCGCGCTCCCAAGGAGCATTCCAGTGCGTTATTCAGTAAGGAGAAGATATTTTCGAGAACCCGTCGGCCGGCGGCTGACGTGCACATGACGGCGTCGTGCGGCTGGAGCTCAGACAAAAGCAACACAAGCAACCAAGGGAGAAGCGCAACACTGTGGAGCGAGTGAGTTACACCGACGATTGGGCAATGCTCTTTGTTGAGGTATGATCTGACCGGGAGCATCGTATGCAGTCCTGGGCCGCACGTCATGAAGACTACTTCATCATGCTTTCGGACCTTATCAATAGTGGCCATTGTGAGAGTTTCGACACGTCCATTCCCCCCGTCACCCAAATGCGGATGACAATCAATTGTTGAATAATCAGTTCTGGAGAGAAAGTAGTAATTGTCATACGTACCATAATCAACAAGTGCTTTGGTGACGTTCGCTAAATACACGGAAGCCCCGAAAACCGGTGTCCCGCTGCTAGCGGTTTTCATTCCCTCTATATCGCGAGGCAACTCGTCGAATAGTAACGCTCTCATGGCTTCCTAATGACTGGATAGTTCAACAAGCCTTCAACAACACCGCTATCAAGTTGACGTGCTGCGTGCCCCCACATGTCAAGCTGCGTTGACAAGAAACACAGTTGGTCGGTGAGAGTCTCGATCCGTTGATGTAAGGGAAGCGTTCCGGCATGCCCTCGTTTGGGAGAATAATGTAAGAGTATAGGTCTACTGGAGGAGGTTGCGGCCTGTAACTTGGCGACCATTTTTCTAGCATGCATGGGATCGCATCGAGTGTCAGCATCACCAGACAGAAAAAGAGCGGCCGGATAAGCAACACCGTCCACAACTCGATGATACGGAGAATACTTTAACAAATACTCGAATTCTGCCCGATCGTCGGAACAACCAAACTCCGAAATGTACAAATGCATTGATGGACGTAGATGGTATCGCAGCATGTCAAGCAAGGGGCAGGAACATACTACGGCGGCGCAGATATTGGGACATTGTGTTAACGCGGCGCCGACTAGGAGGCCAGCGTTAGAACCTCCAACCAAGGCGAGTTTTGATCGAGAGGTATATCCGCGCTCGATGAGCCACTCCGCCCCTTTGAGAAAATCATCGAATGCTGTCTGACGCTTTTGGCGCACAGCCGCGTTATGCCACGCTTCGCCGAATTCTCCTCCTCCCCGGATGTTTGCCACCGCGTAGAAGCCTCCGAGTTCAATCCATAGTGCTGCTCGGCTGCTAAAACTAGATGTCTGGCTTAGACCAAAGCCTCCGTACGCAGTAAGTATTGTGGGTCCTTTACGGCGGCGGGTCGTCCTTTTGTATGCAATGGATATCGGAATGTTCGTCCCATCTTTGGACGTATAAGACGTACGCTTGATCCTGATCGATCTAAGGTCGACGGGAATAGGGCACTGCCACCAAATGTCTTGTTTGCCAGATCTCGTATTGTATCGAAAAATCGTGGGCGGATGGCGCAAGGAGCTAAACATATAGAAGGCTTCATCGCTCTTGCAGTATCCACTCGGGACGGTTGCCGTACCAGCTTCAGGATAGTCTATCTCCCCGATGAACTTTCCGTTAAGCTGAAAGATATGTGTCCGCGTCATCAACTCGGTTACGTAGCTTACAAATACACGGCCACCTACATTTGAAACGTAGCGAATCGTAGAGTCAGTTTCACCCACAACTTCCTTCCACTGGCCCGGCGCAGATTCGTTCCACGCCAATCTCATAAGTCGGTTGTTAGGTGCTTCGTAGTCTGTTAGAAAGTATAAGTCACGGTCGGCAAAAAGAGGAATGAATTTGTAACTGAAGCCCTTCAGCATCTGTCGTGCGTGTGATTCTGCTCCTAAGTCGTAAATGTAACAGTCGGTCGTATTTTGTAACCCGTACTGCGTGACTAGAACAAGAAGATACTTTAGATCATGAAGGTACATGAGCCCAATCCCGCACTTAGGATCATGAGGTATCCGCAACAATTCCGTGTCGGCCGCACGGTCGGTATTAAGGTTATGAAAACATACGGCCGATTCACCATTTAAGGCGCGTCGGTAGTAATAGCCGGTCAAGTCGGGGACCGGGCAAAAGAAAAGATTATCCTCTTTTGGAATGCCATCCGATAGAATCTGCCGGCTATCGACATCTACGAAGCGAACCGCAAACTCATCTTCGCCCCCCTCCCGTACACCATAGGCGACCCGCCTAGCATTCTCCGAGACTGTCAAGATCACAAAGGATGTCGATCCATCCGAATCACGATTCGGGTCCACAAGTAAACAATCAGCACCGTCGCTTCCAGAGCGGAAATAAATACTTGCCTGATCCTGACCTGGGTCCCTACGGCTGAAGAAATATCGATTGTTTACCTTTATTGGAATGGACAAGGTAGGAAAGCTAAGATATTCGCTCACCCTCCCACGAATCCTTGGCCGGTTTGGTAGGCCGTTTAAATATCTATTTGAAAGTGTGACCTGCTGCAAAAGCCATTCACGAGTCCTTTCGCTTGACTGATCCTCTAACCAACGATAAGGATCGGTAATACAAACACCATGCATCATTTCGTCCACGGGCTCGACCGGCGTGATTGGCAAGTCTTTGTCCTGGGTTGTTTTGTGTTTCTTCAATGTTCTATCTGCCCTTCATCCGGGGCCATTAGCGTCCGGTGCTAACTTGGTGTTTGCTGTACACAGGTATATTCCGAGAGACAGGTCTGCCACCAGTCTCATTCTTGGGGCCATCAGAGTCCTTTGAAAACTGGGTCAAACAACGTGGCCGACTTTCGACAACTGCAGAACTGTAACTTATTCATGTCGATGTAAGCACGAGTCAGGGTCGCAAGGGGAGTAGACACTCTCGACTGCCTAGCAAATCGAGAAAGGCGAATGGGTTGGCAAAGGTCTCTGCGCGTAAATATCTGGTGCGGGGATACTCCTCATTGTTAAGATGAGGAGTATCCAACTTTCTCCAAGCATTCCCACTTACTCGTCAAGTTCGTTGACGTAGCAGCTGTGACCGGCGGAAATATTGTCTCCAGGCACTGCCGCTTTAGCGCCGTTCACTTGCTGGATCAGCGAGAGAGCGGTGCCAGCAACAAGCAACTCTGGCTTTGTATATTGCATTTGATCGACTCCTTTCTTCAGAATATTTCCAGCGTCCTGTGACACCGGTAACACTCGTGATAATTGTCACTCAACGACTAACGTCTGTTTACATGCGTCGCTCCACTTCTGAACGTCGACGCCCGGAGGGTTGGCTAACCTGCCTCTTGATCGATCGACTATAACGCCCCTCGCTTCCGCCTGTCGTAACCAGAGCTCAAGCGACACGATCGCCGCCAGGTCGGTAGCGGAATCCAGCCCATGCCGAATTCGTCGAGCGGTGGCAAGCAATGAGAAACTATTCACATAACCCCTGCTGCACACACGGGCGTCGGCCAACAGTGGCTCAATCCAATGCCACTCTCGATTTATTGCTCTATGTAAAGCGGGAGTCGGCCCCTGCTTGCTACGACGGCGTAGGATCTTATCGGGGACGATGCCGCGCAGGGCCCGTCTCATCAGGGAACGCCGTTCACCAGGACGTACCAGTTGATCGCTTGGGATCGATAAGAGAAAGTCAACAAGCGGGCGATGTAGATACGGATAACGAATCTCGACGCAACCCATCGAGCGGTATGGATCTTGGGAAATGTGCAATAGGATGCCGGCTAGCCCGCTCGCCAGGCATCGTTGACTCGGGCGCACGAAGTCATAGGGATCGGGAACACCCAACTTTCGCAACCGCAGGTTATACCGAGATGCAAAGTTCCTATCTGCCAGCTGCGCAATCGGCGCCTCCGCTTTAAGAAGCGATTCAATTTGAAGCGGGAGTAAAGCTAGCACAGCTTCCCACGCCAGCTTTATACAGGGCTTGTTGAGCGCAAGGCTCCAACGCCGAAGGTCGCGGTAGCCCTCTCGAAACTCGCCACTCCAGAGTAGATCGACCAGGACCGCCAAGGCCGCTCCTGTCGTGTTTCCTAGCAGCTCATCTCCTCCCTCTCCACACAACTGGACTCGAGCACCTGCATCGTCCATCGCCTTGCAGATAGCGCGCTCTCTTAGGGCAAAACAATGAGCCAGCCCGGGTTTGCCAGAAAGAAACATGTCTGGAACTGGGATCATTAGTGGGTAGTCATATTCGGAGAAATGATGCCCCACCGTGTGCCGCTTCTCTTCGACGAGCTGTATAAAAGCTCGTTCATCACTCTCCGGGGATTCGGAATAGACGTGGGATACGGTATCGAGTTGGGGTGCCTCCGCACCATTCCCGATCATTAGATCCCCAAGGCAGACGATGCTGGAAGAATCCAGGCCGCCGCTCAATTGAGCCCACACCGGTCCATCAGCTCGAAGTCTGCATTTGATGGCTTCACGCAGAAGTTGACGAAAGTGATTTTCATACTGATCGTCGCCTCGGTATCTGATCTCTTTACTCTTGTCGAATGACCAATACCGCTCTATTTGAAACCCCGAATCGCGAGCTATAAGGACGTGCCCCGGAGGTACCGGATAGATTCCCGCGTATGGTGTAATGTCACTGTCTGGCCCATAACAGAGATAACCAGCAATCCATTCCTCATTCAGGTCGAAGCCTCTTCCAGAGAGAGCAACTACTGCCTCCAGCTCGGATGACCAGAGCAATGTCCTCGGTGAGGAGTAATAGTATAGAGGTCTGACGCCTGCAAAATCTCTGGCGAGTATTAGTGTCCTCTCTCTTTCGTCCCAGAGGCACAAAGCCCACTCGCCAATAAGTTTTGACAGACTGTCGTTGCCCCATTTGAGGTATGCCGCCATGACGATCGCCACGTCAGTTCGATCGTCTTGTAAAAAGTCCCCAAGTTCTGTAAGAAGTTCGTCACGATTATCCAAACGACCGTCCCACGTCAAGACTTGCCCCGCTCCGCTCAAAAAGGGTTGTATTTCACATCGAGAGGTACTGTCGGTATAAAACGCCCGATAGGCCATACCGATCGAACACTTAAGGTATTCGCCGCCACCATCGGGACCTCGCCGCCTGAGTAAAGCTGCAAAGTCAACGAGCAGTTTCTGTTCCGCTGGCCTTCCATCACGATTGTAGATGCCGCCCTGAGCGCTCATTTCACCTAATACTCCTGGATGCTGTCGATACACCCATTGCCCTGGTCGATGACGTCTTCGCGCGTTTGCGCTACTAAACGTTCAACCATCATTCGTGCATTGACATCCACCGCTTTGCAGAATTCATCTGGCGGGCTGTAGAGACCACTCTTCCGGCCGTATCTGTCCATGAACAAGATCTGTGGAATGTGAAAGCCAGACATCGGAATGTTCAGAAGCTCCGAAACAACTCGACGAGGCCGAGCGCCAATTGGATACTTGAATCTAAATTCAGGAACCGGTTCTCCCGGCAACAGATCAATGAGACAGCCAATCGGTTGGAATCCCAAATGTCCATACTCACTAAGAAGTCTCTCCAGGATATGCGCCAAATATTCGCATGCACAATCAGCTCTCTTCAGAAAGGCGACTAGGAGAATGTTGCCCGCGTAATCGCGTAACTGAATTTGCTTTCCACCTGCTAATTCCACCGCAAAGTCGGCAAAGGATTTACTCATGGCAATGACAGTTCCCTCTCTTAACCACACGATCGTTTCTTTTGCTTCTCTCGAGTATTAAATAGACCCCATGTCTCAGCAGCGATCGAGGACCTGATAGACCTCCTGAACTTTTCTCTTGTCATTTACGACTTCGCCATCAACTTCCACCCAGGCATGCGCATCAAGTGGTATCTGATGAACGCCGATAACGAGCTCCGCACGAATTCCATATCGTCGCAATAAGCTGGTCGTTGCGACAGCCCGTTGAAGACACAGAGCTTGCTTCGGGTACATGCTGCAAGCGACGTCGATGACTGTGCATAGGCGTTTCGTTGCGTCTGCCCCGATCTGGACGTCTGAAGAGACCTGACAGTTCTTCATTCTTTTGTACACGCTTGGGAACCTACCTAAAACTGTGACCACATCGAACATGAAGAGACTCCACAAAGCGATGCACAACTCACCCATAGGAACCACCGATTCATTCGGCGGTGGCTCCAGGGCGGGATCAATAGAGGGCTGAGCTAAGCGATGATCTATGGTAACCATGGTCAGCTATTCTCAGAATGATGTTAGTAGTGGCGCATTTAGTAATACAGCTGAACTTGCTGTTGTGTCACGAGCTGCCCTCTGACCGCTGACTTTCTCAAACAGCAGTATGACCGACAGACTTGACTCAATCAAGTTGTTTTAGTGTGGGCATTTCGATCTTTTAAGGCTATTCGGTTCTCGTTTCCAATCATTACGAAGCCCTGATCGCGGTCGCGCGGAGGCAGGTTAGGGTGACAAGAAGCGTCTCGGTACCATTGCTCGACAATCCTCGGACCCGCGGTTAATCTCGACGCACCGCGGTTGCTGCTCGCAAATAAACTACACTGGCCGAGTGTTACACTACCTTGAGCATGAATTGGAAAGGAGTCATCAGAATTACTCCGTTAGATTCCCGACGAGCGTTGGGGCAGGCCAAGCAGCTGGCCTAGTGAACGGACAATAGGTGGGGATTACGTAAGACGCAGTTATAACTATTTGTCGACCGCATCAAATTATAGATTCACGCTCGGATCGAGGGCCTACGGGCGAGTCGGTGCAATGGATTTCGAGTAGCAACCATCGCGCCGGAGAAGCTCCAGATGTGTTCCGTGCTCAGCGACACAGCCGTCTTGTATCAAGATAATGTCATCCATCCCTTGCAAAGATGATAAGCGGTGAGAGATAAACACCATTGTCTGTGAAGGAAACATCTCACGAAGGCCGTCGACAACCTTGCGTTCCGTTGTCAGGTCAAGCGCGGAGGTCGACTCATCCAGAATCAGTACTCGCGGTTGGCGCAAAATTGCTCGAGCCACCGCTAATCGTTGGCGTTCACCTCCCGATAAAACTCCACCCCAGGGGCCTATTCGGGTATCCCAGCCATCGGGTAGGTGGCGCGTAAGATTCGCCAACTGAGCGATATCAATCACGCGGCGAAGTTCACCGTCATCCGCACTGGGTTTACCTAGTAGTAAGTTCTCTTTAAGGCTGCGATCAAACAAAATCGGGTCTTGTGGTACATAGCACACGGCATCGCGAAGGCTAGCTAGGCTTACTTCTCGAATATCGACTCCATCAATCAGTACGGCACCCTGATGCACATCGTAGAGTCGGGCGATTAGTCTTGCGATAGTAGTCCTGCCGCTACTCCCGACAATCCCAACGGTCGTGCCTTGTCTAATATGGATGGTCAAACCGCGAAGCAACTCTTCCGAGTGTTTATATCTAAAGTGCACATCACGCAGCCAAATCTCTCCCTGCGATTCCTTAGGGAGCGCTCGTGCGCCAGGGACCTGGCGCACGGTAGGAAGAGTCTCCATGATTTCTCTAACACGGCGAATGCTAACCTGTATTCGATTGAACCGAGAACAGAGATCCATGACCCCAGTAAGAGGATCGAAGAGGCGAAGCAAGTAGGTATATGATGCCACGAGTGTGCCTGTCGTTAGTGAGCCATTAATGACTTTGAATCCACCGAACCCAAGCACCGCGGTCGTACCTACTGCCATCGTCATCATTGAACTCATGCTAAATGCTGTTTCGGTGAGCCTTCGTTGTGCCTCAGCTCGAATTGTGCCGATGTTAGCTCGGCCGGCAGCGCACAACTGCTGACGCTCGCAGCGGAGCAGCTGAACCTGCGAGATGGCGGATAGGTGCTCCTGCAAAAAGGCGCTGGCGAAACTTGATCGCTTTTGCACCAGTTCGGTTGATTGTTGGAGGCGACTTCTGAAATATCTTCTGACTACGAAGAAGATGACATTCAATGGAAGTATGGCAACGGTCAGACTAATGCTGAGGTACATCATGGCCCCGCAGGCGAGTACTGTAGTAGACACCAATGAGAGGCACTGGAGTAGTAAACAACTTCCGAGTTCGGCGATTTGATCAACGTCACGCTCAACACGGAAGAGTTTCTCACCAGGCGCAACGCTGAGGTGGTACGCATATGACAAGCTATTTAGGTGCCGCAGCAACCTCAGGCGGATCTGCAGTGTCATTTTTTGAATCGCGCCAAATGTTGCGCGCCCTCCGATCGCATTGAGCGAAAGTCTGAGCAGGTATGCGAGGAGGAACAACGCGAGCATCTCGAACAGTTCGGAGAGGTTACGCTGCGGCAAGATCTTGTCGATCAGCCACTTCATCAAGAGCGGTTCCACGAAAACCAATAGACTGGTACCCAATGTGCATAGGGCTGCGAAACCATAGATGTGAAGGAACGGCCTCAGTTGTTTTCCGAGCCATGAAAGGTCGTCGCCCACCGAGGCCTGTCGACGGAGGGCAGGTGCGGACGGCAAACCGCCGCGATCTGTTTTGCGTCCAATCATCTCACGCCGGCACTATGTTACTTATTAGTTCGATCGGTTCCAGAGTCATTTCATTGAATTAGCTGCTAGGCACAACTGCCTGTACTCTTTTGGACATAGGCCATAGACAGTCTTGAACTTGTGATCGAAATCACTGACGTGCTTGTAACCGACTTCCGCTGCGACCTCTTTTATGCTGAGACGGGTCGCTCGCAAAAGCTGCGCAGCATACGTAGTTCGCACTTGAAGTGAAAAGGAACGAAATGTAACTCCCGTCTGCTCCTTAAACCTCTTTCCCACGTGAGAAGACGTTAGGCCGAGGTGTTTGCTTACGTCTGCCAATCGCAACGAAGGGGCACCTCGTCGATCATTTATCTCCGCTTGAAGCTTTCGCACTCTCCAATCGGACGCGTCCTTGTGATCGCCGGTACACGACTTCGCCGCCTTAAGAAACGCCGCGACCTTTGGCTTTTGATATATCATGTGTTTTACCGCGCGGATAGCCCACAAAACGACGCCCGCTCTACGCGACGGAACAAAGGTTTTATTCTGTAACCCTTGTAGATGGACTACTCAAGCTGCGACGTTCGGGCTCAGCAGCCCTTGTCGCACTAATGCCGCGACAAAATCATTCATGTCGGTTAATACTAAGTCCCGTTCGACATGGCATTCCCTGGAAATCAAATCAACGATGTTCTCAGGTGAGAGCCCCTCCGCCAGGTACTTCCAAATGATGCTGCCTATCAAATTGAGGCTGAACATAATCCCTTGATTGACATCGATGAGAACGCCGCCATCATCACTCAGAACGGCTCGTATACCCGGCGACACTAGGCTATTGTTATGCTCGGTCATATTATTCCAACCTCTCGATAGGTTACTTATCTGTTCAACTCCAGATTGTGGACTACTCGATCCCGCCTGATCAGGTCGGCCTCGTTCCTTGGAAGCCGCGACCGTATAATACGTTGGTGTGGTGGTACATCCCGAGTCCTCTCAGCTAGGTGAGGTTCTTGGTATCCTGTTTGTCGCGACCGACCGCACCAATTCGTTATAATCCCAAAAGCAGTGATATTCAATCCCCTTGGTAGGGTAATGGTTAACATACGCAAACGATGATGGGAATGTTAGCGTTCTCTGCGCACTTTACGGCTGATGCAAAGAATGCAGGGGGCCAGCCACAAGCCGCGGTGCTTCGTGGCATCGGGCCAGCCAATCGGAATCGATCGTTTCGCACGTCCTCTCTCGCCTCCCATCCCGTCGCCCTCGGCGGCGCCGTACAGTGTGGCCGCCACGATCGCTCCGGTCTCCAGGTCCACGGCAGGCTCGGCTTTGTTGTGTGCCAGATGTGTGCGCCCTGTCTTTCATCTTCGTGATGCATACGCGCGGATCGTGCGAAGTGTCCAGTCTTCGTTGGATTCCTGATTCTGCCGCGAGTGGGGAGGCTACGGAGCGGGAAACCCACGAAAGGCAGACCCATTGAGCGTTGGCCAGGGGCGAGTTGTGGTCTAGGCTCCTTGAGCCAAGAAACTTGTTGTAGTTGAGTCAAGTTTCACGCGACCATTTTAGCCTGCTCTACCCAAGCGTTGATTTCTTGTTCAACATTGTCAAAGCTGCGGCGTAACGAGCCAGGAACCGGACAGGCGGCTGGCAGCACCAGACCGAACCCGTGCCGGAAGATCCTGGCGCAGGAGCGCGCGCAGAACATAGCGGTGCAGAGGCCGAAGTCAGTGAGCCGATAGCGATGAGTTTTCGGGACGCGCTGGATCAATCCGTGGAGCCGGAGGCGTCTGAGGTGATAGCTCATGCGACCCTGCGTAAGGTTCTCATCGACGCAATAGAAGTAAGTGGTTGACCAATGCAGTGGATTTTACGATCCACGCGTACGCCCGACTGGTCTTGGGGTTGTGGCGCTTTTCGGTGCGATAGACCGTGCACTTCTCTTGCGCCTTGCCCACGAACACCACTCCGTTCCGTTGGGGGAAGCGGGCTCGCATCTGCGCCGCGAGTTCGTCCTTACGCTGCCCCTTCTGAAAGTTCACCATCGGAATCTGATGCTGCCGGACGAACCGCTCGATGGCTTCGACGAAATTCCGCGTCATCGGCTCCACGGCGTTGGTGGAAGCGACTCTGGCTCCCCGCTGCCGCCGGATGAATCGCAACGCACCTTCCACGATCTGCAGCCGGGGAACGATCGCGTTCAGGTACATCCGGTCGATGGATTCGACTTCCGAAACCACATGCTTGCGCAACACCTCTGCAACGCTCTGTGGTAGCTTCGATTTCAGCTCCGTTTGCGGGGTACCTTTACGGCCAAGTGATCGCCTTACGGTGGTCCTATTCATGGAGGTGATTTACCACCTTCCATCTCATGCACGCAAGCGGAGCCAACCTACATGCTTGTTGGGCTGGGGCGAAGCCCCGTTAGTGTCCTGTCCCAGAAATAAGGGATCTATGCGACACAAATGGGCAATAATGGCCTGAACAATCGCCCTCTTCACAATGCCAAACGAATAGTGCGGGCGAGAGATAGCCTGATCCGATTCGTTGGCGCGCTTTGTCTAAAAGGAAGAACTTCGTGTCTCCATCTTCGCAATCGCTCTTGATCCTGTGACAATCTTGCGCTCAAAAGAACAGAACGAAGGCGTTTTGGTTTGGGCGCTTGCTTTGCCTTGAAAAGTATGAAAACACTTTTCTCGTTTTGGTGACGAAGTGTATACTAACCAGCAGTACTTCTGGGCGAGCCCATGATGCAAGATTGGCAAATCGCGCCCTTCATCCAGACGGTGCCGAATGCGACAAGAGCGTGACTCTACAATTATAGCCGTAACCTCGCTTTTCGACTCAACGCTTCGGCGTTGAGCGTTTTGGATGGCCTGCGGGCGGGCAGTAGTTTAGATGACATCGTTACAAGACTGGAGGCTCTTACCGGTGCCTCTCTGTCCGTCGTGCGACGTGACGTAGAAAGTAGCATTGAGTCGTTCGTTGGAAGCGGGCTTCTGGAGTCTACATCAACGAGTAAACGGCTGCGGGTGCCGCGAACTGTGATTGATCAACTTCGGATGGTATCGGCTTCCGCCTTACACGAATACCTCGTGAACACGGCTTTGTGGCGCGAGTACGGCAACGCGCCGTTTGCGGCGCTGGTGACCGATTCCAATGCCCGGGCGAAAGCCTCCCGTCGCGATGTGGATTTGACTTCCTCGATACATGATCACGTCTTATATCACGCGTGGTCTCCAGGCTTCGTTCATCTTGAGCCTCAAGAAGCGCGCTCTCTAGCATCCGCTTTGGACGTGATGATGAAGCCATCCAGTCGCCGATAATTCCTGACAATGAGCGAACCCAAGCATGGCTGGTGACGACGGCCCCGGGGATCGATCGCCTGATCGAAAGATCGACAAACCTGTTTATCGCGATTCAGAATGCCTACGAATTGAGAGAGTTTCTGAAGCTTGTTCGGAGTCTTCGCCCAAGAACAGTGGTTGAAATCGGAACGGCGCGAGGGGGCATGCTATATTGCCTCAGCCAACTAGCAGAAAGGGACGCTCTTCTGGTAAGCATCGATTTACCAGGTGCGCCGAACTGTGGTGGACAGACCGAAGTTGAACGGGAGGTGTTTGCAAGCTTCGGACCCCGCACTCAGCGTTTTCGATTCCTGCCCAGTGATTCCCATGATGAGGCTACGAAACGTTCTCTGGAAGAGTTGCTGGCCGGGACTCCAATCGACCTTCTCTTTGTCGATGGAGATCACTCTTACCAGGGAGTCAAGAAGTGACTTCGAGATGTACCGCAGCTTCGTGCGGAAAGGAGGTGCTGTCGTCTTTCACGATATTTGCCTGTTTCCAGAAGAATGGGGAAACTCTACAGCCGTCGGAGCCTTTTGGCGCGAGATCGCGCCTCACTATAACACGCGGGAGATTATTGATCCACATGGGACGGCAAAGCGAGAGAAGGGGCCGGGAGAGAGATGGAAATGGGGAATCGGCGTTGTGAAACTCTGAGGCTTCCTGTTATCGCAAAATAGAGACATGTTAGGGATCTTCCGCACTTCGATGCACCTGCGCCAAGCTGAAATGCACAGAACACTTAGTTCGGTTTTAGGCTCATATTGCAATGGCGACTCCGAGCCATTCGCAAAACGTTTCTGCCACACGCTCATCCTCGCATGTGAGACCGGTCGTTATGGAAGTAGAAACCCGAGCGGTCCGCCTACCAAGAGTCGAAATAGAATCTTGGAGCCTAATGCCGGCCGCTCCGTTGTTCTTTGCTTCTTTGGTTACAAGTCGCTCCTGTCTGAGCATGCTCCGGTAGGGTGGGTCGTCACCAGTTCCACCAAGATGGCGGCCGGGAACCGATCTCCGGCTCGGCGACGGACTGGCTGCCCTCGGCGGGCCTAAGCATCATTGGCACGTCCATCGCCCCACAATCCGTGCAAATCTATCCGAAAAGCTAGCAGAGACTATCTTTTCGGATAGCCTTTTTGCGCCATCAGATATAACTTCCGTTCATACGTGCTGGCATCGCGTTTTGGTCTCCGAACAACTTGCTAAGTTACTCCATGGAATCGAGAAAGGCGATAAGTGGTCCCGTCGACTCACTGCTCCCTAAGGAAGCCAAAGGCATTGTTGGTGAATGCATCGGCTTCTTTTGGACCGGACCTTGCAAATGATTAGTGCTGAATCTTCAAGGCAATCACAATGAGTTGCGCACGGGTCGAGACTTTAACCTTGCGGAAAATATTGGAAATATGGTACCGAACCGTTCGCACTGAGATGCGGAGTATCGTTGCGATCTCTTTATCAGCTTTGCCGGAAGCAACGAGTTTCAAGACCTCAATCTCCCGCGGGGTCAAGTTGGCCTGTCCCAGGTGCACGTTGGACTAGCCTCGCGGCTCCAGTCTAATGAAGTATAGCTCTAAAATGATTTACGAGTATAAGGCGTATCACTTAATCGTTACCGAAAACGATCTCATTATGGTACATTGTTGTTCACTAACCTGTCAGTATCGACAGTAGAATTTAACGCAGCAGAGGAGTATAAATGTATCAATATGCGACGTGTATGATGCAGGGCGGTTCTGAGACAACGTCTTATTCAACAAGTTGCAGCCGAATTCTTGCCAAAATGGAACAAAGGTGAATTAACTGACTAGGTCGGTAGACGTGCCCAAACGCAAGGGCCAAGTGGAGTTCAGACGTCGCGGAAAACGAGTGAGGCATGTAGGCTCTAAATATTTCTTGAGGCGTTGTTGTTATTGGCCGCCCAAAAAACGAAGTTGTAAGACCCTATCGTTATCAGTCTTATAACGGCGCCACCAAACGCCTTGGAAGGACCCGTATGTCGCGTTCAGAGGAGTGTTTGCTAACCCGACGGGAGGCCCAAGTATTGAAGTTAATCGGCGAAGCAAGAACAAACAAAGAAATCAGTCAATTGCTAGGTGTCAGTATTGAGACGATCGCAAGCCATCGAAAGAACATCTGTAAAAAGTTGAATCTCCATTCCACGGCCAGCTTGGTGGCTTACGCCACTCGGCACATGGCAAGTGGAGCTTGTTGAAGGAGCATCGAATACGGAGCGTGCGGCGACCCTAATCTACTTCGCTGTCCAAAATACCACACCTTGAGAGGCTGATCTTTCCTGGGCTGTTTTAGGTTGGTTTCAATCCGATTGAGTCGATCGCTTCCGGCCTGGGCTGGCCGGAGAGGCGGTAGTATTACGCCAACTTGTCACCACATGTTTTCCATGTTGATGAAGTTGTCGGCGATCATACCGAGCCCGGTAGGGTCGACGCGGGCTTCTTACCAAGGGGAAGGGGGGGCATGATGGG
>Ga0210400_10002470_pt1 | contig 17116 bp, 16 predicted proteins | sample IncBWH26MmetaG_FD_155456 | JGI IMG/M metagenome (GOLD analysis project Ga0210400, IMG submission 155456) | Forest soil microbial communities from Barre Woods Harvard Forest LTER site, Petersham, Massachusetts, United States - Inc-BW-H-26-M | ecosystem: Environmental > Terrestrial > Soil >... | reverse complement strand
GAGAGCAGAACCCCCGCCAGGGCCTTGCGAATCTCGGGCTGCCGCACGAAGGGTTTTAACCCGTCCATGGCTTTGAGGCGCACACCGGCGTTTTCGTCGTGCTCCAGCGCGTAAATCAAGGCGTCCCGCACCTCGGCCGCCTGGGCCCGGTCATTCAGGATCCCCACGGTCTCATACCGTAAGCCCGGATCGGAGGGATCCTTCGCCGCGGAGAGCAGCAATACACGGATCTTCTGATCGTCCAGGCCGCCCGATACTACGCGCTGCCGGGTTTCATCGAGCACAATCTGAATTCCGCCATTGGGACTCGGCCCGACCGACCGGACGCGTTGCAAGCCCGGGTCGGCCAGGGACATCCCCGTCACTCCCAGACCCCAGTCGGGAGCCAGCCGCGCGCCCAGGAATCCGAGCGTCACTAGCGCTAGCGCTCCGGCCGGCCTCAGCCATGCGGTGTCCAAGAACCGATCCCACCAGCCGGATCGCCCCATAAATGCGTGCGCCGGACGCTGTTCCGCCGCAATCTGTCGCTGAAGGTTCTGCCTCGATTCCCACAAGACCGACGCAGGCGGCTCGACCTCTGCCTTATCGAAGGCCGCGTGCAGCTCGTGCTCACGGTCCAGCGCGAGGCGGCACTCCGCGCAGCCCTCCAGGTGCGCGTCGACAGCCTCTTCCTGGTCAAACGACAGTTCGCCGTAAAGCAGCATACTCAGCTGCTCCCGTACTTTTTCACACGTGTTCATACGAAATCTCCGAGGGCGACTCGCATCTTTTGCGTCGCACGAAACAGACAATTCTTGGCGGCTTCCTCGCTGGTTCCGAGGATCTCGCCGATATTCCGCAGCTTCAGCCCCTCATAGTGCCGGAGCTCGAACACCATCCGCTCCCGCGCGGTCAGCTCGCCCAGCGCCTTCCGGATCCGCTCCCGCAGTTCCCCCGTAAACATGGTCCGCTGCGGATCGCTTTCCGCCCGCGATTCCTGCAGCGTGTCCATCCGGTCCACCGGCCCGTCCGTCCCTTCGACCTGCGACGACTCTTCCTTCCGCACCTTCCGCTTCCGCATGTGATCCAAACACAGGTTCGTCACGATCCGGTACAGCCAGGTATGAAAACTGCAATCGAACCGGAAACTGTTCAGGTTCCGGTACACCCGCAGGAACGCTTCCTGGTAGACATCTTGCGCGTCCTCAGGAGACCGCAGCAGGTTCATCACAAGCCGGAGCACACTTTGGTCGTAGGCGCGTACGAGTTGCCCAAAGGCGTCCTGATCGCCTTCCTGAGCAGCCCGTATGAGCGCCTTCTCGTCTGTCTGAAAGCCCGCTTTTTGGGCCAAAGAGGCGGCTCCGCGATTCACGTGAGCACTACTCAAATATCTCAGTATATTGGACGGGGGGCGTGGGGAAAGGTAACGGTCCGGGCGATAAGTCCCCGGCTAGCTATATCTTCCGAACGCAGGCGATACGCTGTCCCCCATTTAGGACTGTAATTCAAGGTCGATGCGTTTTTTCTCCGCGTCGATCTGCACAATCTTGAAGCTCCGGATCTGGCCGGCGCGGACCGTCTCGGGCGCTTCCGCCGTACCACCCCCGGATTTCCACTTCTGGGCCAGCATAGCCGACAGCGCCGACAGATCCGCCTTCTGGGCCCCCGCGGCAGCCTCCTTACGCTGCTCCGGCAACGGCGCGAACGCCGTGACGCCTTCGCCCAGTTCGACCTTTAAACGATTGCCAGAGGCGTCCACCACCCGGCCGCTGACCATTTCGCCGGGCTTGTGCTCGGCCAGGTACTCGTCGATGCTGGTTGGCTCGAGCTGCTTCATCCCCAGGCGGAATCGGCGGCGCTCCTTGTCGGCCTCGAGCACGACTGCCTTGACCGTCTGCCCTTGCTTCAGGACTTCGTTGGGGTGGTTCAAGCGCTTTTCGGCGGTGATGTCGGCGATGTGGATCATGCCTTCGACGCTGTCTCCCAGATCCACGAACGCTCCGAACTTGGCCAGGCTGGTGACGGGAGCCTCCACGGCGGTGCCCACCGGATACTTCTTCAAAGCGTCTTCCCAGGGATCGCCCAGCGCCTGCTTCAAGCCCAGCGCGATTCTCTTATCTGTGGGGTTGACGTTCAACACCACCACTTCGACGACCTCACCCGGCTTGAGGACGTCCACCGCGCGGACATTCTTCTTGCTCCAGGACATCTCCGAAACATGGATCAGGCCCTCGACGCCCGGCTCCAGTTCGACGAACGCCCCGAAATCCAGCACGCGCGAAACCTGACCCTTGATGCGCGAGCCCTGGGCGTAGCTTGAAACCGCCAGCACCCACGGGTCGGGCGACAGTTGCTTGAGCCCCAGCGAGATTTTGTGGGTCTCGCGGCTGATTTTGAGGATCTTGACCTCGATCTCTTCGCCCGCCTTGACCACCTCCGCCGGCTTCACATTGCGCGAGTAGCTCATGTCGGAGACATGCAGAAGGCCGTCCACGCCGCCCAGGTCCACGAATGCGCCGAAATCAGTGAGCGACCGTACGGCGCCCCGCACGACCGCGCCCTCTTCCAATCGCCCGAAGGCTTCTTCCTTGGCCTGGCGCTCCAGTTGCTCCAGGATGACGCGCCGGTCCACCACGACGTCTTCCTCGGCGGCGTTGAGTTTGGTGATGCGGCACTCGATTTGCTGCCCCACCAGCTTCTCCAGATCCGCGAGTTCGCGCGCGCCGCTGCGCGAAGCCGGCATGAACGCGGGCACGCCCACATCCACCCGCAAGCCGCCCTTCACCAGCTCAAGCACGGTGCCGCCGATGGTGCGCTTTTCCGCGAAGGCCGCTTCCAGACCGGTCCAGTCGCGCGGCGTCTCGACCTTGATGGTCGAGAGGAGATAAGTGCCCTGTTCATCGCGTCCGCGGATGGAGACCAGGACCTTGGTGCCCGGCTTCAAATCCGCCGCGCGATCGGCCGGCAGCACGCCATCCATTTTCCGGCCGATATCGACGAAGACGCCGTCCGGAGTGACCGACACCACCGTGCCTTCCACGCGTTCGCCGCCGGCGTGGTGGGTTTGTTCGAACTGTGTCAGGATATCGCCAAACGAGGTGTCGGCCGGGGACGCCTCGGGCGAATCAGGTGCATTGGGTTGGGGCATGCGAGAAAAACCGAAGTCCTTGCTATTGTGTCACAGACTCGGCGGTAGGTCCTGCCTGCCCGCAAGCGGGGCCTCCAGGCCGGACGACCTAACTGGGCAATGCCTGCTACCCCGGCGGCAGTATCTTGGCGATGTCGTTATAGATCACGAACACCACGACCATCATGAGGAACACGAATCCCACTCTCACGATGGCTTCCTTGATCCGCAGGCTCAGGTCGCGCCGCAGCAGCATTTCCACCAGCAGCATGAGAATGACGCCTCCGTCCAGGATCGGAATCGGAAGGAGGTTGAAAATCGCCAGGTTCAGGCTCACCCCAGCCATCAGTTCGATGTACACCGGAGCGCCTTCGCGCGCGGCTTGCCCGGAAAGCTGCGCAATCCCAATCGGGCCTGACAGCCCCTTCGCCGACATGCGCCGTTCGACGATTCCCTGCAGGAACTGGTAGGTCAGCTTGGTGATCTGGACGTTGCGGCGCCAGGATTCGGCTACGGCTTCGCGGAAAGGCAGCTTGACGATCTCCACCGGAGATTCCAGGGCCGCGCCGATGCGCCAGGCTTTACTCCCCTGATAGTCGCTCCATATCGGTGTAACGGTGGTGTGAAATTCCTGCCCGTCGCGGGAATATGCCAGATCTACAGGCGACCCTTTGGCCTCCGCGATCAAATCCAGCAAACGCAGCGAGGTGCGGATGGGCTTGCCGTTCAGGCTGACGAACATGTCGCCCTTTTTCAGGCCCGCCTTCTGGGCGACCTCGACGTTACAGCAGTAGCCCGCCACTTGGACCGCGCTCGATGGCTTCCAGCCCGCGAACCCGACGTGCTCCTTGTCGTCATACGTCGGAGTCACCGTGAAATTGAGCCTCTGGCCGTCCCTCTCCACCCACACATCCATGGGCCGCTTGGCGCTGGCGATGGTTTTGAGCGCGATGGTTTCCCAGTTGGGATCCACGGCTCCATCGATCTGAACCAACTTGTCGCCTTCGCGGATGCCGGCCTTGGCAGCCGGAGAGTCCGGCGCCACTTCCCCAATGGTCGGCGACGGCGGCATCGGAATCTTCGGGTACTGAAACATGTACAGCCCTGTCAGTAACGCGACCGCCAGAATGAAATTCGTCGCTGGGCCGGCAAACGTGATGCACAGCCGCTGCCAGCGGGGTTTAGAAGGCAGCGCGCGAGGATCGCTGGCCTGTTCGTCGCCCGGCTGTTCACCCGCGAACTTCACATATCCGCCGAATAGAATCAGGCAGACTTTAAAGTCCGTCTCGCCGCGGCGGAATCCGAACAGCCGCGGACCGAAACCGATGCTGAACGCATCGATCTTGACATCGAAGAAGCGGCCGACCAGATAGTGCCCCAGTTCGTGGAGCAGAATCATCACTCCGATCAGAACCAGGAACCACCAGACATCTTGGAAGAAAGAAACCATTGCCCGTTACTCTACTTATAGTTTACGTGCGAGCCGCCACTCCGGTTTGGACTTTTTCACCCCAGCGCGCCCCGATAACCTGTTGAGCCACCCGGCGCGACTCGCGGTCCAATTCCAGCACTTCCGCCACCGACGCTAGCCGCCGCACGGGAACTTGTTCCAAACACTCACCCACGGTCGCCGCGATGCCGGGAAATGGAATCTTCCCCGCCAGGAACGCCTCCACTGCCACCTCATCGGCCGCATTGAGCGTGGCAGTAGCCGATCCGCCCGCGTTTTCATTTTCTTAAGCCATGCCAAGCAGCGGAAACTTCTGATAATCCGGAGGTTCGAAGCTCCACTGCGTGATCTGGCTCCAGTCCAGGCGTGGCACCGGCGCCGCTGCCCGCTCCGGATACGTCATGGCGTATTGAATCGGCATCCGCATATCGGTGGCACATACCTGCGCGATGACGCTGCCATCCAGATACTCCACCAAGGCATGCACCTTGGATTCGGGATGCACGACAACTTCCACATCCTTCGGCCGAAAATCGAACAGCCAGCAGGCCTCGATCACCTCGAACCCCTTATTCATCAAGGTGGCTGAGTCGATGGTGATCCGCTTCCCCATCTTCCAGGTAGGATGATTCAGAGCCTGTTCAGGTGTTACACGGGCTAAGTGTTCCCGGGGCGTCCTTCGAAATGGACCGCCCGAGGCCGTCAGAATCAATTTCGAGACTTCGGGGCGCAGCCCGGCACGCAAGCACTGATGCGCGCCGTTGTGCTCGCTGTCCACGGGAATCAGTTCGGCGCCCGATTCGCGGCGCGCCTGCATTACCAGTTCCCCGCCTGAAACCAGCACTTCCTTATTAGCCAGCCCGACACGCTTTTTGCGGCGGACCGCCTCGTAAGTGGCTTCCAGGCCATCCACGCCGACAATGGCCGACATCACGAAACCAACCTCTGACGCGGTCGCGGCGTCAACTCGAGCGCGTGGGCCCGCAGCCAGTTCGGGTAGCGGAATATTCTGTGCTTGAAGTGCGGCTCGCAGTTTGTCCAGCGCCGATTCATCGGCCACCACGGCCACTTTTGGCTTAAATTCCGCGATCTGACGGGCGAGCAGTCCGACGTTTCTGCCGGCCACCAGCGCATAGACGCCAAACCGATCCGGCCACATCCGAACCACATCCAGAGTGCTGGTGCCGATGGATCCGGTGGATCCCAGAAGCGTCAGGTGAGTCACTCGCTCCGATGATAACATCCGGCTACCTGCTTACTTCTTCTGTTTTTCTTTGGGACTTGCTTTTTTGGTAGGGGCGCCGGGGAGGTTGCTTCAGGGGTCTTTAATGAGGTTAGTCTCGCTTTGGTGGGAGTTTCCCTCCCCGGCTTGATTCCAATAATAATATAACCCGCGATCGAATGCAACAGTTTTTTGTAGGGGACCCCATAGATCTTTCAAATGGGCTAGCCGTAACCCATTGGTAACACATACACCTATGTCTTATGGACTACTATTCCGGCCCAATCTTCCAAAACACGGATTACGGAGCAGAAGTCTTCGTCCCCCCAGCCTTTGGCGACGGCTGCCTGTAACATCTGCTCGGTGACAGCCGTGACGGGCAAAGGCAAGTCCAAAGACTGAGCCAGTTCCAAGGCGAATCCGACATCCTTGCGCATCCATTTCGCGGAAAAGTTGGTGACGAAATCGCGGTTCAGGATGAAGGGGGCCTTGTAGGAGGCGATGCCGCTCTTGGCGGCGCTGTTTTCCAGGATCTCGATCATCAACTCGGGGGCGATGCCGGCTTTGGTCGCCAGCACCAGGCCCTCCGCGAAAGACTGCATGATGCTCGCGCCGACCAGGTTCTGCGTGACTTTGGCTTTCAAACCCTGCCCAGCGGCGCCACAGTAGTAGAACAGCTTGCCCATGATCTCCATGTAGGGCTTGGCGCGCTCGAAAACAGCTTTATCGCCACCCACCATGAACGTCAGCGCGGCCTTTTCCGCGCCGCCCGTGGATCCGGTCACCGGCGAATCCAGAAAGTGCGCGCCGTTGGCCGCGAATACTTTGTTTAGCTCGATACTGGCGGTGGGGGCGATGCTGCTGCAATCGCAGATGATCGCGTCCTTGCGCACGCCTTCGATCAAGCCGCCTGGTCCCAGCGTGATCTGCCGCGCCATGGCGGTATCGCCAACACAGTAGAAAATATAATCGGCACGCTCGGCCACCTCGCGCGGCGTCGCGCAGGCAGTACCTTTACCGGACTTCGCGAGTTCCTGCGCCTTGCCGCCGGTGTGCGACCACAGCGCGACGTCGTGACCGGCCTTGAGAAGATGGCCGGCCATCCGATAACCCATGATGCCGAGACCGAGAAAACCGAGTTGTGCGGGTTGTGCCAATGAGACAGCCTCCTGCGAGATTTCGAGGAAGCTACGATTCTAACAATATGTCTCTAGCAGATTCGAGGCGGGCTGGCTACTGCGCGTCCGAGGCGGTCGGCATGCCGGTGAGCAGCCGCAATATCAGCAGATCGGATGGCTGGAAGGTCGTGACCGGGACGTTGTTCAGGTCCTCGTCGCGATCCACTACGTGACTTCGAATCATGGTGCGAAGCTGCCCGACCGAAATGCCCAATTCCGCGGCGGCCTCCGCTTCGGAATATTGCCCTTTGCCCGGTCTGCCAGTAACCTGCACGACGCTCATATCCGCATTGTAGGGGGGCGACGCGGGGGGCCCAATTAGCAATAGCGCTTATTTAGCCATAGGTATCGCCTGACGTACGAACGTACTAAGGGGTGCCGAAGTGGGGCAGGAAAGAAATGGGGACAGCCAGCTCTGTCCACTCCACGCTGGCCAGCTGCGTCAGGAGCTTACCGGAGGGGACACAGTAGGCTGTCCCCTTTTTCAAGAGTACACTTCAAAGTGATGGCAGACGAAAAACCCGGCTTGCGATCTTCCACGGAAGTGCTCACGCGCGGATTCGATCCGCGCTTATCGGTCGGCTCAGCGCGGCCCGCCGTGTTCCGCAGTTCTACGTATGTCTTCTCGAGCCCCGAAGCGGCCGAGCGGGCCTTCGATCTGGTGGCCGGACGAGCCACGCCGCAACCCGGCGAACAGCCCGACCTGATCTATTCCCGCTTCAATCATCCCAACGCGGAGATTTTCGAGAGCCAGATCGTGCCGCTCGAAAGGGGGGCGCACGCGGCGATCGTCTTCAACTCCGGAATGGCCGCGATCACCACCGCTCTGTTCACCTTTATGCATCCCGGCGACGCGATCGTCTACACCGTGCCGATCTACGGCGGCACGCAGTCGCTCATTGAAGGATTTCTCAGTTCGTGGGGTGTCACCGGTGTGGCCGTGCGAGCCGGCGAAACCGCGGCCATCGAGGAGGCTATTCGCACGACTCCTAACCTGCGCGTGATCCTGATCGAAACGCCGGCCAATCCTACGCTGATCATGACCGATATCCGCCGCGCGGCTCAGGCTGGTGCTGCGGCCAGCGTGTCGCGCTCCGGCGAGCCGCCGCTGGTGATGGTCGATAATACGCTGCTCGGCCCTACCTTTCAACATCCTCTCGATCTCGGCGCGCATCTGGTCTTATACTCCGCCACCAAGTATCTTTCCGGATTCAGCGATCTGATCGGCGGCGTCGCGCTGGCTAGGGATCCCGAACTGATCCGCAAGATGCGCCTGAAGCGCAACCTGTTCGGCAACATCCTGCAGCCGGACGAGTGCTGGATGCTGGCATCCCGGCTGCCCACGGTGCGATTGCGCATGAACCGGGCGAGCAAAAACGCACAGCGCATCGCGGAGCGGCTGGCGTCGCACCCCAAGGTCCGCAAGATGCACTACCCGTCTCTGTTTGACGATGCCAGCCAGATCCGCATTCGCCTGGAGCAGTGCGATTTCCCCGGCGCGATGTTCTCGCTCGAACTGCAAGGCGGCAAGCCCGCGGCGTTCGAATTCCTACGCAAGCTCCGCTTGGCTTACAACGCCGTGTCTCTGGGAGGTGTGGAGACCCTGGTGTGCCATCCCAAGACCACCACCCACTCGGGCTTCACCGAGGCGCAATTTGCCGAGGCCGGCGTAACCGACGGCCTGGTGCGGGTATCGGTGGGAATCGAAGACTGGCGGGATTTGTTAGCGGATTTCGAGCAGGCCCTGGCGGCCTAGACTTTAGAAGGCAGATCCCGGAGCGCACAGCGCGCGGCGCGTCCGCTCGGAAAAACAGATTTGCTCGCGCCGCGCTGCGTTGTGCGCGGCCAATAAACAGAAACGGCGGCCCGATCAGGAGGCGATTGGGCCGCCGTGGATCCATCCCGGAAACTCCCATAAATGGGGGTGACTGCGTCCGGGCGATCCGAGGTTGTTACTGGTTCTCGACGCGCAGCTCGTTAGTCACCGAGAAGGCCCCGTGAACTCCGTTGGCCCGCACGTACGCCATTTCGCTGTCCATCTTGTTAGCCACTACGCCCGTCAGGGTAACGTTTCCGTTTTTCACCACGATATGGATCGCAGGGTGCGTTCCCAACCGGTAACGGCTCAGCGGGCCGTAGCCGTAGATGGCGCGGTACGCGCTAAATCGAATCTGGTCATCGAAGTTCGACAGCGGCAGAACTTCGATCTGATCGTCTACTTGCCGGACGCCTTCGATGTGCTTTATCGCGCTTTCCGTCTGTAGCTTCAGCACGGGTTGCCATACTTCTCCCGTAAGTGTGACTTTATCGCCGTCCACGCGGTACGAAATGTCGTCAAACACACTGTAGTAGGGAAGCATGTTGAGCTCATGCCGGACTTTTTCCTCCAACGGTTTTTGCACCGGGGCCGGCCCGGAGGCGTATGCGAATGGCACGGCTAACAGGGCCGCGACTGCCAGAAAACTACCAGGTTTTCTAATCCTCATGATCTGACTCCTCACTTGATTGGACGCGAGGAGTGGACCCCGGGTTGCACACACGTTTGTGAACTGGCGCATGCACGAATGCGTGCGCCGCCAGCGATTTAGCTCCGCGCGCGGGTCGCGGCAGCAGCCTGAGGAGCAGGCGCCGGAGGTGGCGCGGCGGGCTGTTCGGGGCGCACCAGGCCCAGGAGCCTGCGCAGGTCCGCGTCGACCTTCTTACACACGTCCGAGTTCTCGCGCAGGAACTGCTTGGCGTTTTCGCGGCCCTGTCCGATGCGCTCGCCCTTGTAGCTGTACCAGGCTCCGCTCTTCTCGATCAGGTTATGCTGCACCCCCAAGTCGACCAGGTCGCCTTCCTTGGAGATGCCTTCGCCGTAGATAATATCGAACTCCGCTTCGCGGAACGGCGGAGCCATCTTGTTCTTGACGATCTTGATCTTGGTGCGGTTGCCGGTGACCGTTTCGCCGTCCTTGATGGCGGCGATGCGGCGGATGTCGGCCCGCACGCTGGCATAGAACTTGAGCGCGCGGCCGCCCGTGGTGGTTTCCGGATTCCCGAACATGACTCCGATCTTCTCGCGGATCTGGTTAATGAAGATCAGGCAGGTATTCGATTTGGATACGATGCCGGTGAGCTTGCGCATGGCCTGCGACATCAGGCGCGCATGCACGCCCATGAAGCTATCGCCCATCTCGCCGTCGAGCTCGGCCTTGGGCACCAGCGCCGCCACCGAATCGACCACCAGGACGTCGATCGACCCGGAGGTGATCAGTGCGTTGGTGATTTCCAGCGCCTGCTCGCCGTAATCCGGTTGCGAGACCAGCAGGTTGTCGACATCCACACCGAGTTTGCGGGCGTAGACCGGATCAAGCGCGTGCTCGACATCGATATAGGCGGCCATACCGCCGACCTTCTGCGCCTCGGCGGCCACCTGCAGGGCCACCGTGGTCTTGCCCGAGGATTCCGGACCGAAGATTTCGGATATGCGCCCGCGTGGGAATCCGCCGATGCCCAACGCGACATCGATCGAGATCGATCCCGTGGAAATGGTGGGGACAGCCTGCACGGCCTGCGCACCCAGGCGAATTACGGAGCCTTTACCGAACTGCTTTTCAATCTGGCCCAGCGTCGCACCCAGGGCGCGCGCGCGTTCTTTTTCGTCCATCGAAAGGTTCCTCGCGATCTCGGGGGAAGCCTAATTATAGCGCGCCTGCCAAAACAAATTGTCCGGTTATTGTTGCGTGAGAGAATTCTGAGAGGCCTGCTGCACCCGGCTGATCTGTTGATCGAGCTGGACCAGAGTCTTTTCCACCTGGGCTTTGTCAGTCGCGTTGGGCGCGGCCTTCAGGTACGCGCGGAAGCTCAACGCGGCCTCGGTCCATTTCTGTCTCTGGATCAGGATTGCTCCCAGCAGGTAATGCGTCTTCGGATTCGTTAGTTTCCGATCCGCCTCCACCGCCTGCTGCGCGCTCTTTTCAGCGGCGTCGTATTCCTTCAATTGAAGGTGCGCCAGGGCATTGAAGTAATAGGCGGCCGGAAACTCGTAGGGATTCAGATGCACGAGCCGATCGGTTTTGTCCACCAGGTCCGTCCAGTTTTGCTCTCGCAACGCCATTTGATAGAGCTGCTGGTAGGGGAAAACGTATTTCGAATCCGCCGCCAGGGCGCTGGCGTATGCCTCGCGCGCCTCCGGATAATGCTCTCTGCGCTCGAGCCCCTTGCCGAGTTCATACCAGGCCTCGGCGTACCTGGGGTAAACTTGCACGGCCTTGCGGAATTCCAGCTCAGCCTGATCCGGCTTGCTCTTCTTTACCGCGTTGAGCCCTCTTTCGAAGGCCTTCCGGGCGTCTTTGGGCGCCTGGCCCGAAGTGGCGCTGGCAGTTAAGCCCTGAATCCCGGCAATGGGATACAGGAATATCACCCCTATGTCCGGACTATCCAGCATGCGCCGCCCGACCAGGGAAACCGTGTCGGAACGATATCCGGGCAGGCGCGCGCGAAGCTCGCAGTCCGAATTCAAGGAGTCCGGGTTCATACTGCTGCTTTCTCCGCCCGCACCACCGGTATTCGACGAACTCGATCCGCCCCGGCCGAATCCGGGAAAAACCTCAGTGCTGGCGTCGGCGAAGACGCCGTTGTTCTGTCCTAGATTGAAGCTGAACTGACCCTTGGAGTCGGTGTATCCCTCGGCCCGGACGGAATTGGACGAGCACAAGCGCTCGATGGTCACAGATTCAGGTGGCGCTCCTCCGTCGTACATCATGACTCTTCCGGAAACCCAAATCGGTCGAGGAGACTGGGTCGGCGGAGGCGTCTGCGTCGTCGGGGTCTGGGTGGTGGTGGGGCTAGGAGTCGGACTCGGGTTCGGAGTCGACGTGCCTTTCCCGGGATTGCCGGTGCCGCCTCCCCCTCCGCCTATACCCCCGGTTTGGCCTCCCCGCTGGGCCATTGCAAGCGAAACCGCGAGACATGCCCCGACGACCACCCCCATCGCCGGCCCGAAAAAACGCGCCCGCCAGACTCGCGTCACCGCGCCTCCTGCTCTGATCCCGATTATACTCCTTCTAACGTTTTAGGCTGCCCAAAATGATGAAGGCCGGACCGCTTTTGTAGCGGACCGGCCTCAAATCAGGTATTCAGCGCACCTGACAGCTTGTCTTCAGACTAGGATGAACTTCAGAACAGGCTATGCCACCTGCTGCGCCCGCGAGCGGGCCATGATGGCGTTCATCTCGTCCTTCAAACGCAGCTTCTGCTTCTTCAGGCGAATCTCCTCGGCCTCGTCATCCAAGGTCAAGTGCGCCTTGGCTTCGAGCGCTTCCAGTTGCTTATGAAACCGGGTATGCTCTTCGGCCAAGGTACGAAATTGCTGATCGGTCGCCATCAGATGCGCTTTCAGCTCTTCGTTGTGTTGCTCCATCAGTGACACCTCTCCTTTATCTATAGTGGAAGCGCCGTCGTTAAGGGCGCGTGAGGGCCACGCCGAGTCGATTGGAAATGGATTGTTAGGCTCGGTGGGTCTGGCGAAAACGACTGTCATTCGGTCATTCACAGCAGGCATATTACTCCCGCTGCGCATCATGAAGATATCATGAAAAGAATCGCATGACAATAGCGTCTTCGGTCCGTTCGTAATAGTAGTCCGGGCGACGCCCTGCGCGATGAAATCCAGCGGATTCATAGAGCTGGATTGCGGCCGCGTTGGAGGCGCGCACTTCCAGAAACCACGCGGCTGGGGTACTCGCCAGGGCGTCCCTCACAAGCTTGCGGGCGATGCCGGCACGCCGCTCGGCCGGTTCCACGGCCAGATTCAGGATTTCGCGCTCGCCGGGCGCGACCTGGCGCGCGACCAGAAACCCCACCACGCGAACGTCCACGCTGGCCACGCGGCAATCGTAATCGAGATATGCCGCGGCATCCCACTGCGCGGCTTCCGGAGATGCAGCCTGGATGGCGGCGATCGCGGGCAGATCCCCGGCGGTCGCGGCACGTATGGTCACTCGGCTATCGTCCATCGCAGGAGCGCTACTCCCAGCAGCGGCATCACCGACAGCGCCATGCATACAGGAGCAAAGCCGACGCGGTCCACCACGCTGCCGATCCAAGGGGAAATAAACGCGGTCATCAATCCGAAGGATGAGGTGAGTGCCGCTACTCCCAAGCCGGCGCGAGCCGGCCCAAAGAGATCGATGGGCAGCGCGTACAAGTTCGTGCTGATGGCCAGCGTCCAGAAAAAACTTAAGGATATGGCGGCCGCGGCCAGCGCCGGGTGCGGCATCAGAGGAACGGCCGCTGTCGCGAGCAGGATCACGCCCGAGATCCAGCAGATGCGCATGCGGGCGCGGAGCACGTTCATACCCGCACGGATCCAGCGGTAGGACAACACGCCTCCAAAGAACCCGCCCGCGGTAGCGAACACTGCCGGGATCCAGGCAAATTGGCGGTTGGCCTCGTCCTGCGTCATGTGACGTTCCTGAACGAAGTACAGCGTGGTCCAGTTGCTCCACAGCGCATAGAGCGTCATGACGAAAGCATTGGCGAGCGCGAGTCCCCAGAAGCGCGGATCGCGGAGCAATCGACCCCCGTCCTTACGGACGGGGCTGCTGTCAGATATCCTCGCTGGCACTCGCTTTGAAGTGAACAACCACAGTGGAATCCAAAAAAGTCCGAGCGCTCCGCAAAAAGCGAATGTGGATCGCCACCCGTAGCGGGGTTGCATGAACGTCACCAGCAGCGGCGCGGCCACGGATCCCACCGTAATCCCGACTTGATTGAAGGCTGTGCCCAGCGCCAGCTCGCGCGGCTCCAGATAGATCGCATTGGCTTTGCCGGTGGCGGGAATTCCGGCCGCTTCGGCTGCGCCGAGGACGGTCCGGCAGGTCAACAATCCGGAGAGACTTCGCGTCCACGCGGTGGCCGAACCCGCTAACGACCAGAGCGCGACGGCGATCGCGGCGCCGAAATTCAGTCCCACGCGATCGATGAACCATCCGGCCGCCGGAGCCACCGCCGCGTAGACGATCGCAAACACCGACACCACCAACCCGTACTGTTGATTGCTCAACTGGAATTCGCCTCGCAGAGTGGGCGCCAGGGCGGCTAATAGCTGGCGATCCAAGTAGTTCAGCGAGGAAGAGAGAACCAAGACGCCGACGGCGATCCAGCGCAGCGGGATCCCGCGTGTCATACCAGACATTCAACGCAGCTCGTAAGTCGTAACGTTCCCAATCGAACCCAACTTCGCGTCGGGCTTTGAATCGTGGACCACCATAACCTGCCGGGCTGGCTTCTGCACGCCGCAAGTGAAATCCGCCGGATTCAAACCTTCCGTGCCGCGGACCAGCAGCTTCACCGTGCTCTTGGAGTTCTGGATCGTCAGTCTGCGCGGACCGTTAAGGCATTCAACCTGAACCAGCGTGCCTGTGACGGTTTCGCCGCCGTAGATCTGCGAAAACGGGACCGGCGTCGCGCCGGATTTAAGACCACCTTGCTCGCGGTTGGCCTTTACTTCCGCCGCGCGAATCTCAGCCGCCGCGGCATCCTTGACGCGCTGGAGATCCTGCGCCCGTTCGTCGGCTTCGCGTTTCTTTTCGACGATCTCGAAATCGATCCGGCGCTGCTCGGCGTCCACGCGGATTTGATGAATGCGCGCACGTTCCGCATCGGTGGGGGCACTGCGTTCCGCCGAGATCCAGGATTTCGCCGCATCGATAGGTTGATCTGCCGCGGTCTGCGCTTCCGCCAAGGCCTGCCAGTAGGCGGAGTTTTGGGGCTCGAGCGCGGTCGCGGTCTTGAGCCGGCTGACTTTCACCAGCTGGTTGGTCTCGAGTTCCGCCAGCCGAACGTGCGGCTCGGCCCAGCGCGGATTAGCCTTCGCGGCTTGCTCCAAGGAAACGGCCGTGCCTGCAGCCAGCAAGCCACGCGGACTGACCGGGGAAAATGTCTTCCCGGCGGCCTTCAATTCGGCGAACCAGTCGTCGACCTCCGATTTCGGGAGGCGCTTCTCGATGAAATCGCGATTCGGATTCAGGGCTTCGCCGAAAACCGGCGATGCTTCGAAAACTCCCGCGCGGAAATAGGCGTCCGCGCGGCGGTTCATCTCTTCGAGCGTCAGATCGAATCCGTTGCGCGCGGCGACGCTTTCCTCGCTCCCTTGTTGGAGGTTGCTCAGGTAGACGCGGAAACGCCCAGCGTACTCCGGAGTTGTCGCAAAAAGCTGGATCTTGGCCCAGGCACGCTCGCGGTCCGGAGGTAACGATGCGGGTCGCGCGCCCAGCTTCACGCGCGTCGTGTTTACCTCAATACTCGAAAAAAGGTCGCTCAGCGCAGTGACGGTGACGCCGGATAGCAGCCCCGCGTTATCACCGATCAGGCGGCTCACGATTTCCCTCCGCCAGTCCAGCGGCTGGGGAGTGTCGGCCGTCCAGGCGCTCAGGTCCGACGATCCGCCTGGCACCAAGGGCTGCGGCAGCGCGTGTGGACCGTATTCCTTCTGATTCGGAAACAACACCAATACGATGGGCCACACCGGTTGCAGATCGGTCTTGCCCAGCATGCCGGCGAGAACGTGGCGGGTTTGCTCCATCTCCGTCAAGCGTTCGCGCGCCGGGCGATCCCCGGCGTTGCTGATGACGCGGAACGGTCCCATGCGGTATTCGGTCCAGTCCGCGGCGAAAACCGTGGATGTCAGCAGAACCGCGATCCACGCGTTGCGAAGCATCTGTTCCTATGTTAACCCTGGCTATTTTGTTATACTGGCAGCCGTTCAGGAGGCTTTGCATATGTCACGACGCGTGGTGACGCTCACGATTCTCAATTGCTCGCTGGTTCTCGGCTTGGTCTGCACTGCCGTCTTTACCGCAAATGGGCAGCAGCCCGCCAAGGAAGGCGCGCCGAAAGGCGGAAAGGGCAAGGCCGCCGCAAGACCGCCGCTGTTTTTTCGCGAAGAATGGAAACAGACCCCGGCGGGCGGCGAACACCAAGTGGTTCCGGCGGAATCCGTCGCCAATCCGGATCTGACTCTGAACCTGCTCGGGCCCACGGGAAAAGAAATGCTGATGACGGGCGCGGCGACCGATGAAACTAATCCTATCCATCTGTGGACAGGCATGTGCACCACCCCCTGCGCCTTCACGCTGAAGCACAAGAATAGCTACGCGGACCTGACGGGCCTTGCCCGGATCCGGCTGGTGTCGAAGATGTCCGGCCTCCATCAGATCCATCCGCTCATCAAAACGGCGGATGGCATTTGGCTGGTGGGCGATCGCGCCGACGGTTCTCTCTCCGACTGGATCGAGAGCGAGTTCGCGGTAAGCGACGTCCGGTGGCTGCGGGTCGATCCCACGCGGATGGTGACCACCGGCAACTGGGTGAAAGATCCCGATCTCAGCAAGGTGGACGAAATCGGCTTTGCCGACCTGATGCCGAGCAGCGGCCACGGCCCCGGCGGCTGGGCTGACGTCGCGAAGATCGAAGTGTACGCGAAATCGGTCCCGCGCTAACACACGCGATAACCCAGAGAATTTATCCACCGTGGAGAGACTATCTCCACGGTGCGCGAGCCACTGGTTTTACCACTCGTCGCCTTCGCCTCTGGCATCCTGCTAAATCAGCAGGCGCCGTTTTCAACTCGCGAAGCCGCCGTGGCTGCGGCGGTGCTCGCCCTATTGGCGCTCCTGCCGGCTGCGCCCTGGATTAAACGAACCGCAATCCTGCTGGCGATGCTCTTCGCCGGAGCCTTCGCGGGCGCCTGGCACCGGCCATGTCCACCGCCTGAAATCGATGCGACCTCTAAGGAAATCGTAATTCTGACAGGCTGCGTGGTGGAGCCCACCGTGTTCGGCGAAGACCGCGCGCAGTTCACGGTGGAGCTCGCGCCCGGAGCGCGCGCGCATGTGCTGATTCCAACGGAGGAAGGTGATCCGCCACCGCAACGCTTGTCCTACGGGCAACGGGTCGAGATCGAAGCACGTCTGCGCCGTCCGCACAACTTCAATAATCCCGGCTCGTTCGACTACGCGGCTTATCTTGCCCGCCGCAACATTTTCTGGACCGCCAGCATGCCCCGCAACGCTATGGCGACTGTGCTGCCGGGACGCTGCGGCTGGCGTTTTATGGCGGGCATCTTCGCGCTGCGCACGGCGGCGCTGGACCGGATCGATCGGCTTTACGCAGGC
>Ga0210400_10002469_pt1 | contig 17116 bp, 23 predicted proteins | sample IncBWH26MmetaG_FD_155456 | JGI IMG/M metagenome (GOLD analysis project Ga0210400, IMG submission 155456) | Forest soil microbial communities from Barre Woods Harvard Forest LTER site, Petersham, Massachusetts, United States - Inc-BW-H-26-M | ecosystem: Environmental > Terrestrial > Soil >... | reverse complement strand
CCCTGAGCACGGCGTCGCAGGCCTGCATCAGGAGCGCCAGATCGGGCGTCGGCCCTGCCTGCCTTTCATTGAGCTCGCGCAGCACCGCGCTCCACAGCAACACCGCAAAAAGAAAGGTCGGCGTGACCGGCTTGTCGGCCGCGATGCGCTCGTCGGTATTGACCAGCCCCATTTTGAGCATGTCGGCAGCATACGCATACGGCGGCAGCGCGAAAGCTGCGGCGGATTGCGGAAACAAATGCTCGAACAAGCCGTACTGTTGCAGCAGCTCGTATGCCTTTGCGCCAAATCCCGACAGAAACAATTTCAAGACCTCATCGAATAATCGCGCCGGCGGAACGCCGTCCAGCAAGTAGGCGAGTTGCCTGATCGGACGCTCGGTATTGGGCTCGATCGAGAAGTCGAGTTTTGCCGCGAAGCGCACAGCCCGCAGCATGCGGACCGGATCTTCGCGATAGCGTGTCTCGGGATCGCCAATCATCGTGAGGCGGCGCGCCTTGACGTCATTGACGCCATCGACGAAATCCCAGATCGAGAAATCCTCGATGTTGTAGTACAGCCCGTTGGCCGCGAAATCGCGCCGCCAAACATCCTCTTCGATGGTGCCGTAGATGTTGTCGCGAAGAATTCGCCCGCGCGGATCGAAGGCACGATGCTCCGAATCGGAGGGCGGCGAGAATTCAGCGGCGGGTTCGTCGGCGCGCGACTCTGCGCCTTCCGCGCCGGCTTCGGAGCCGCCTTCGGCGTCCAGATCTTCGGCGTCCTCCCGCTCCGGAGCTGCGGCCGCGCGGAAAGTCGCCACTTCGATGATCTCGTTGCCGAAAAACACATGCGCCAAGCGAAAGCGACGGCCGATCAGGCGGGAGTTGCGAAACAGCCGCCGCACGTCTTCCGGCAACGCATCGGTCGCGATGTCGAAGTCTTTTGGTCTTAAGCCCAGCAACAAATCACGCACCGCACCGCCGACCAAGAAACCCTGATAACCCGCCTCCCTGAGGCGATACAGCACCTTCAGGGCGTTCGGCGATATGTCCGCGCGCGATATCGAATGCTCAGATCGGGGAATAACCTGGGGCTGGAGTGGCGTCGGCGATGAGTTCAAAAAAGGGGGTTCCGCTTGAGTCCAAAAAATTGGCCCGTATACTACCAGCCCCTCTGGGCCCCAAGGCCCAAAGATCCGCCAGTCCGCTCCCTTCGTCTAGAGGCCTAGGACACGGCCCTCTCAAGGCTGTAACACGGGTTCGAATCCCGTAGGGAGCGCCATAAAATCAAGTAGTTACGACGAAGGCGCCCAGTCATGGCCACTTTCTGTCCACTATTTTAGGTGCTTTAAGGGTGCGAATCGAACCTAAAAATCGAGTTCTTTCGGCGTTGCGCTATTCTTCGCACCAATAGGCCGACATGCAGGAAGCGCACTGGCATCAAAGGAAACGAGCAGCGGCGCGCAAACCGCGCGGCGTTACACATACTCAGGTGGCCATGTTGGACACGTGCACCGCTAGGATGCTGCGATGAGACCGCACACGGCAAAGTTGATTGACGCGATTCGAGCCGGCCGCAAGTCGCGACACGCGCTTGCGCAGCACGAAGCGAACGCACACGCGGCGCTCAAGCAAGGCGACGCCGATGCGCCGCTGGTGCTCGATGCGCTCAAGCGAGCCGTGCCCACTGATCCGTACTTCTGGTTCTTGGGCTTCTGCCCGAACGCCGACGTCGGAAATCGGCTCGATACTGAATGGCGCGCGCAAGGCATCTGTACGTGCACGATTGATCGTTTCGATGAGAGCCGCGGCCAGGAGCGGCAGATCGAGGACTTCATGAACATTCGCATCGGCGATCGGCTGATCTTGAAGAAGGACAAGAAGCGCGGACATACGATGACGCTGCACGGCTACGGTCGCGTGACCGCGCTGGCCGAAGACGGCGCAACGCAGCCGCGCTACATTGAGCGCTCGCTCATCGTCGACTGGGCTGCGCAAGCCGCCGAAATTGAGGTGCCGTTCATGGGTTGCACGGCGACTGTGAACTGGCGCGACGCAGATCGTGTCGAGCGCGAGATGCCGGCGGAATTCTTCGCCTGGCTCGGGGAGGAAGCATGAGCGCCGTCATGCGTTTGGCGTTGCGCTTGCGCACGCACAGAGCTAAGCGCGATGAGCAATGTATTGCCGCGGCAACGGTGTAAGGCGGAAATTTGGCAATTCAGGTACGCGACTCTGCAGAATTCCAGCGGCTCCTGGTGGCCTTATCTCAGGAATTGGTCGAAGCAAACATTTTCTTTCGGATGCATATGGATCTCATAGCAGCATCCACCGAGTACGCCGACGAGATGAATCAATCTGTGACATTCTGGGACCGCACCATTACCGCGCACCTTGACGCGGCAATTCTCCGTCTTTGCAGAATCTATGATCAGGAAAAAAGAAATCTGAGCCTCAGCGGTCTGCTCGATACCATAAGAGCTAATCCGCATCTGTTTTCCGCGCAGCAATTCGAGAGGCGCATCGAAGGTAACCCGGCTGCGCAACTGTTGAACGCTGATCCTCCAGTCTTGGATCGCGCCATCCTCGATAAGGACATTTCCTATGTCACGCGCGCTACCAATCCCATTGTGGATCGTCTGATTGACGTCCGTCACAACTACTATTCACACCGAAATGCGGCGGATGTAGTTGCAGAGCGAAGAGTTGCGGACGAGCATCCAATCACACGCGACGATGTGGGTGAGATGCTACGCGGAGGAATGGAGATTGCTAATCGTTACAATGAAATTTTCCGAGCGCATTTTTATTCCACACAAATGGTGGGAGCCGATGATTACAAGTCCGTTCTCAAGGCGGTGCGCAAAAGAATTGCCGCGCAACGGCAGGCTCTTGAGGAGGAATGTAGGCGCTTCGGACTCGACCCCGGCGACGTCTGATCAGCCTCTCGACCTGGCAAAATGTTCACTTCATTTTGCGACCTTGGAACTCCACCTTCATGCGTTCGACGTCCGAGTCCCAATTCCCGTCCCACTTGATATGGACGTGATACTCATCTGACGAGCTTTCGTCACTTCGCGCCTGTACAGTCACCCACAGTTCACATCCGCCATTGAATGTCTGCTTTAGGCCAACCGGAGGATTGCGAGCTTGAATCGTTAGAACGCCTTCCGATGATATTGTGAACAAGGCGCAAAGCGCAGGATGCTCTCCGATTACTCGCGGTCCGGGGAGAAAGTCCTCATGCTGCCAAGTGAGAGGAATTTCCCCTCGCCACGTCATGAGACGATCCGGATCATTGCGCTCGATCTTGAGCAACCACAACGTGGTGCGGTGTGCCGGGAAGCGCCGGCTCCTATTCGATACACGAAGGTGGTAATAGCGCGCCGGGATACTCTGAGACTGCGCTACGATTCCATCATGCAGCGAAAAGACCTTCACAAACGGCTGATATGCCCCGTGCTCGTTGTCGACTGCGACGGACAGCCTAACGAACTTCGCCTTGACCGCATCGGCGAATATTGCTGCGCCGGCGACCAGAAGAGTGCCGGCACCAACGACGGCCTGCACCCCCCAGTCCATCCAAAAGTGAAAGGGTGACGGATCACCCATGAGCATTTTCCATCGCGTTTATTCCTAAGAGATAGCGGCGTGCAGGGCCGCCTGACTTCGTAGTTGATTGCTGAATCCGGCGATCAGCCCTTGGTAGTCTCCGACTGCTTCCATTGCCGCCGCCAACTCGATCATCAAGTTATTCGCTGAGCGCGCGGCCCAAAGCGCAACTTCAGGTGTCCTCATGACTACCCACCACGTTTCGGCGTCCATCGTGTTTTTCTTGGTCTCATCGATTTGTTTGCACAGCCCTCGCTGAGCCAAATTGGCAACAATCGTAGCGTATTTACTTCTCTCCTCCGTCGAGACCGGCCTGGCATGAACTATGCCGTTTCGCAGTAGTGATACCTGAGTGAACGATTGCATCGGCTCCCGTCCGTCGTCGATTTCTTTACAGTCGAGTAATAATGCCGCCACGCGATACTTTGGCAGGATGCCGAGATTGTCCTTTTCAATTGAGTCCATGGCCTCGCCTACCTTTATCAGGCGAGCAAACGCATGATCATTAGGACGCTGGGGGACAGCAGCTAAACTCTTTAGGAGTCCCGCCATGTCGTTGATGAAGCATTCCGCCGCACTCGCAGCCAGTATGATCGCGACGAGAGCATCATCTGAAAGGTTGTTCACGGCGGTATCGCGAGCCCGCTTTGCGGACACGTATGCTCTCTCAAGTAATCCGCCCGAATAAAAGTGCGTACCCGGCATTTCAGCCCGAATGTCTACCGGTCAAAATCCCGGTGGCTAATCCGAAAAGTGTCCCTATAAGCGTAAGCAGTCCATTTGCGTCTCGACCGTTGTAGAACGCGAACATGAAAGTAATGGTCAGCATTATCAGTACCGAGCCCAGTGCGACCGCCGTCGCGAAATGTACACGGGCTTGACCAGTTGCTGCGATTTCCTTGTGACCAACCTGGGTAGTGCCACTTGTAGTATTGAGTGCCATGCTACTGCACTCCCCGAGAGAACAGCACGTGGGCCACATTTGCCTGGCCAATCATGTAATGCGCCAGATCCATCCACAGGTCTTCGTTGTTGAATTTGCCAAAGGACTGCGGTTCCTTCAGCGCCGTGCCGACAGGGCTCTTCCATCCGATAAATGTGAACCTGACCGACCCGTCTGGCAGTGTTTGCCAATTCACAGAAGTGTCGGCGTGAGCTGGATTCGTAAAGATGAGTTCGACCTTTAACGTCTCCTGCCCGATGAATTGCCCTTCTTGGAACGGAATTTCCAGACGGGCGCTTTCCCCATCGCGCAAAATCAGCGTGCCCGAGTAGACCAGTGTCCGATTTCCAATTAATACGCTTTTCATTCGTTTCCTCCCTGTTGAAATTGCCGGCGAGCCCGCGCGCGCCGCTGGATCGCCTTCTCGTCGTTAAATGCAAATCGCAATTCTATACAGTGTTTGATTTGCCCGCGAACTGGGTGGACGCGACCCGCAGCTCTTCACGACAATCCGCGCGATGGGCCGCTACCGCCACCAGGTTTACACCAACGACACTAGGCCGCGCTGGGTAGCGGTGTTCGGGCTGCAGTGGCAAGTGATCGAATCGCACCGCTTGGAGCCCGCGGCGGACTTATCCGGCGCCATATCGGCGGCGATTGAGCGCCTAGCCGCCAAAGGATGGCAGATCGAAGCCGAGCCGCGGTTTGGTTTTACGTTCATTCGGCGCGATGGCGAGCGGCGACTCCTGATGGTGACGCCGAAAGACCCGCACGACAATCGGCCGCAGTCTTTCAGCCCGTTCAAATAGACGCTTCTCGATCGCTCGCCGTCACAAATCATTCCGGGTCTTTGGTCTCGGGTGTTTCAACTGTATCGAGCTGACTGGCCGGCGTCGGAAGACTTGTGAGCCATGACGATCTACCCGCTGCTAATTCCAACGCCTTAAGCTGCGCCAAAAGGTGAACTCCGATCCCTTTGCTTCCAGGATAGATGACATGCTGCAGAAACCAACCCATCCCATCGAGCGCCGTATTGCAATCTTCATCGCTCACGTCCAAGTCGGCGAGACTCTTCGGGTGGGTAACCCTGTCTCGAGTGTCGAGGCCTTGAAGCAATTGTTGCCACCCACGATCGCCAAAGTTGATTGCGTATTCTGGGTGCAGGCGCTTTACGATTTCGATAACGAGGCGCACTCGGGTCTTGAGCGGCTGCCACACGTTGATCGTTCTTATCGAGCCATTTTCCTCGACTCGAATCGATTCCTGTCGGAGGGCCATGCTTTGTGCTTCGGTGAGTCCGCTTGATGCGATGGTAAGAAGGTCGTCACAGAGTTCCGAGAGAGAGCCTTCGACGGCCGCAAACGTTGCGCGGATCAAGGATCGCCGTTCGCGCGGGCCGTTGGTGCTCTCCTTCTCCAAGATTGCAACTATGTCACCTAGCAGAACTGAAAAGAAGTGGGCGTCGCTGAGCTGCTCCAACATAGATTCAGCCATTATCGCTCCCTGCTACTTTTTTTGGGCTTCAGCCTGTTTAGCTGCGTCTCGCGCCAGATTTCGGTGACGCCAACGCCTTGGCCAGCAGTTCCGCATTCTTTCCATGTCGCCTGCTCGATTGCTGGATATTTACTTCTTCTTTTTGGCGCTTCGGAACCTCACTCGCCTGCGCACACGAATTGGCCGTCTGCGCGTGGGCGCAGACTTATTCGCCAGCGTGATCACCCGTTCAATCTCTGCGATGAATCCGTGCGTGTCTAGAAAGAAGTTTGGATATGCCTTCTTCAGCGCCTCGACCGGGCCAGCTGATACAAGCACGGCTTCGACAGATTCGCCAGCTTTCGAGCGCTTTTCGACCTCTGTGTAATCGGCATTTGCCTGCTCAAGTTTCGATTGCGCGTATGGCGTGATCGAAACCGAACGATCAACTGAATTCAACACGATTAGGTGATATGAACCCTGACCCTTCTCATAACGAATGTTGCCAGCAGCGATCGAAAATCCGCGCAGCTTATCCAGTACCCGCAATTCCTGCTCAGCGTGCGCCACCGCCTCGAAAGTCTGCATGTCGTTGAGGTTCTCATAGCCAGGCACCGATGGGCTCTTCTCAAGGTGAGAGAGAGCGGCACTACTGACCCCAAAGAACGCTCGCCATTGTTGATCGCCATAGCCGGACTTGAGAGCTTGCCCCAGAAAGGTACCCATTGTCTCGACGGCGGTCGCCCAAGCATGTTGCAATCGAGAACGGAGCTGGAGTTCTAATTGCAACCCGTTATACGCAGGGGTCCGAGCGTTTTGATATTTGTAGACCAAATGCACGCTGCGGTATCCATCGGTCTTGGGTTGCCCGATGTAGTCTTTGGATGAGACCAGCTGATGCCGAAACGATGGGGTTGGCTCGCGATAAAGTCTTTCTAGCTCGCGCACATGACTAACGGTGTCGACGATCGCTCTAAGGCCTCCAATGTCCTGCATGCGAGCGAGTTTCATCCCGTGGAAACGCCGAAGCTTCAGCACGATCGAAGGATAACGCTTTAAGCGTTGCGCAACGGTCGCATGCGGATCGATGGTCTGGAGTCGATCTCGCAAAGTAGCTTGGAAGGTGTTGATAGGGTAGTTGTGGCAGGCGCGCCAATTGGATAACACGTCATACGCCCATATCTCACTCTCGATGCGCTCGATCGCATATTCACCATTTTCAGGCGGCGATTGGCAAAGAATGTCTCCCGCCTTGTCTACCTGATTACGAGAATATTGCGGGGTGATCGCCTTATTATATTCGCTTATTCGAGCACCTTCGGGAAGAATTGTCGCCAGGGAGAGGGGCGCGGTGCCCCACCGCTTGCGCGGCCCCCCCCAGCAGGACGAGTATACCTCTCGCTGAAGGTATTGCGCAGTAATAGCTACTGGCGCATCGGCGGATTTACGCCTGCTGCTCCTTTATGACACTCTCAGGAACCGGCAGTGGGGGGAGGTGCCTGCTTTTTCGGAGGAGACGCAGCGGGAACCAGGCCGGCCGTAGTGGGAACCCCTGTCTCTTCCTTGATGTACTTGCGCACAGCCTCTGGGTCCTTAGCCATGCGCTGCCACTCGGCGGACTGGTTCTTGCTGATGCCAAGATCTTTCAACGGAGTCCGGTCACCGGACCTCGTTGCTACCTTCCCACCTTGGCCATTCCGCTTGGAACCCTTCGGCACGGATGGAGCCTTCTCGCGCTTCTTGAGGATCTCCCCGCAGCGCAGTTCCGCGTTGATGCGGTCGCCGCCCCTGGCCGGTTTTACTTCGCGGCCAAGTCTTTACTGAACGTGAAGGAGCTGGCGCCGCCGTCGCGCCTGAAGGCCTGGCATTCGACTTGCATCCCGTGTGGCAGGTCCCTTTGCGCAATCTCCGCCTGAGTTTCCTTCAGTGCTTCCCGGTGGCAGCCATGTAGAGCTTTTAGCAATACGGGTTGACCCATGCCGGTGAGTAACGTTCCCAAGCGAGCGGCAAAAAGGAACATCGCTTCATTCGGAAAAGGAACCCCGTCGAAACCGACGGATATCATGGGACCGACGCTATCCGCTCCACAATCGACGCTGATTTCGTGGGCGAGCCGGTGTTTCAGAAAGTAGATATTGCCGCTAGGGCTGCGCTTAACAAATTGCGCGTTTTCCTGTTGGACAATCCTGCCAACAAGTGCCGCGCATTCGTCTGCTTTCGCCGAGGACATATAGAACAACGACACAACGATCAGGACCATGACCACAATATTGTTGCAGATCGCCACGGACTCGTTGGGCCGGCGCCTGAGAATGAACATTATTCAGCATCCTTGCGAAAAAACGGTGGTGCGGGGGCTGAATTATAGCCCCATGGCAGCCGGGAAGAACTCAGCATCTCCAAAACCCAGGCCAGCCGGGGTGGCGGCGTGTTGCAGATTCGGGATTCTCGGCCCTACCACGAAGCCGGTCACACGTTCGTGGAAGGAGGAAGGACATGCGCGTATCGAAAATGGAGTCCGACAACACGCTCATTTGCCTCGGAACTGGTATCGCAGGGCGACGTGAAACTGCAGGCCTGACTCGCAGGCAGATCGCGAGCAAAGTGCAACTGAAGACCCGATGTGATCTGGCGCATCATAGACAATTCTCGATTTCTGCTTCCCATAGCGCAGCCTCTTGTCCGCGATCAAAATGTAGACAAGCTTGTCGCCGCCAATCGAAACGCGCGTTGCTCTCAGAGCTTCATCACGTTTAAGGGACATCCTCAGTCGTTTCAGCAATCTTGGCCTTCCTGTCGCCTGATCCTTTCTGCAACCTCTTCCCGATGAACAGCAACATCTCGAGGCGCCTCGATACCAATGTGCACCTGGCTGCCTTTTACGCCGAGTACGGGCACGGTGATATCGGAGCCGATGATTCTAACGCCAGTAATCTGGACGGCAAATGCGACGCTACGTCCGGCGATGGCCGCATCCGTCTCGCTGGACGGTTTGACGTACTGAGCGCCAGGAGCGGCGACGGCAGCGTCGGCGCAGAGGCGATGCATGGCTCCAAGTTGGATTCAGGCTGGAGCATCGCTTCGGGCGACAGCAGCATTGACGTGGCGGTACCCGCTGATCTTGCCGCCAATATTGAGGTGAGTCTTTCGCTTGGTCGGCAGCAATCGCGCGTCGAAGGTATACGCAGCCGGGATCGCGCCGAGTAAACGACCGGGCGGCCTGCTGTGTGGCGGCGAGCTCAAGCGTACAAGCCGCCGTTACCGCTGAAAGCTTCCTTCCGGCTAAGTGTGAAGAGCGCTGCCCCGATGCGGAAAACCCTCGTGCACTTCAAACGAAGTGGCCATTAGCCAGCGCGCGCAGCAAATTCTCCACTTCGCGAGCGCCCAGTTCGGTATCCAACAAGTCCCAGGGTGCCATATTGGCCAAGCTCGCATCGGGCTTGGCCAACCATTTCGACACGGCTTCGTCTGTCGTAAAGAGCGTGCGGCCGAGATTCCTCACACGCGCTATTCGCAGAAGCTTCTCAGAAGTATCACTGGATAGCGGTGCAGCGTTGCCCGGTTTGCGGGTTACTTCGCGCCGGGCAATGCCCAATTTCGCCGCCAAAGTGGTGGTTGAAAGATCCAACGCCGAGGCGACCTGCTCAAACATGGCGGCTGGCAATCCGTTTCGAACTTGGGTGAGGATTTCTAGAAAGGGCTTCTCAGCCAGAGCAAATACCGATTGCATAGAATCACCTTGCGCCAATTGGCGCATCGTCATCAGCCATGACTCCTTCACAACGCTTGCGACGGCGACGAGCAGGCAGCTAAAGCTAGCAAGCGATGAGGCAAAGCGACAATCCCGTAGAGAGGTCCCATAAAAACAATAGCTTACGCCTTCGCCGTGCCTCGCCCTGCGCGCCGTTCTAAGATGTCCCTCAAACGAGGAGTCATATGGCAATCACTCACCATTTCGCGGAATCAACCAATCTTGCCGGAGGCTGGTCTGACGACAACGGCAAGGAGCTTTGCACCTGGACCTGGGATCAGGCAACGGGACACATCGTCGTCACCTGCGGCACGAAGTCCAGGAGGCTTAAGTTGCCTCACAGCGAGGCGGATTTGCGCGGCGAGCAACTGCGCAAGCACTTGGTGCGCACCGCGCAGCATCTGGCTGAAGACATGAACGGAACCAAGTACCCGGGCTAGCTAGCGAGCGGCGTGCGCTCATCTGATCAGGGCGCCGCCGCTTTCGTATTGCAGATCACGACGCAAGCCTGCGCCGCCGTCTGCTGTTCTTTACTGCACGTTGCCTGATCCTTCCCGCTTCGCATGCAAGTTCTGTATTGCACTTGCATATCGTGCGTGCATTTCTCGCAAGCCGCGTCGCCCAGCGCACTGCCGGCTCCGGCGAGAAACGACAGAGCACCCAGAAATCCCATGAGCACTTTCATTTTTTCGTCTCCCTGTTGGGCACATCGATATCGACACTGATATCACAATGGGGGCAGCGCTCCGCCGACTTGCGGCCCATGCTCACCCAAAAGCCGGTGCTGCCCATCGACTTCCGGCAGTTTGGACATGGAATTTCGAAGAGGCTCCAGAACGCCGCCAAAAGAACGACGCCTACCAGGACACCGAAGACAATTCTGATCGCCAGAATTCGCGGCGTATATCCGGCCACCACGCCCACGACGAGCAGGAAAGCAAAGGCCAGCGTGGCATATCGGTCGCTGCGTAGCCTTAAGTGTTGGCGGATCGTCATTGACCCGAAGTTTAGCGAGATCAGGGCGATTATGTGATCGGGTGCCGCCTTTTCAGGTCATCCGATCCGCACGTCTCGCGTTGCTCTACCGTGGACGCTTCACTTCACAGGCACGGCTGGCGCCTTCTGCTGCTCATGGGCGGTCTCGCTGCTTCGCTAACGGCGCGGGCCGACCCGATTTCCGTGCTGCAAGTGCTTCGGGAAGGCGGTTGCGGCGGCATTCTGCCCCCTGCCCGGCTGCTTCGTCACGTTGGCTCGTTGGATCGAGCCGCCGAGCAGTGGGCGAACGGGCGTACGCTCGCATCTGCTGCTCAATTGAGCGGCTATGAGGCGCAATCCACAGCGGGTTTGCACATAACAGGTCCTGCGGCGGCGACTGTCCAGCTCCTCAAGAAATCCGGTTGCCGCACGGTGACCAACCCCGCCTTCCACGATGTGGGCTTCTATCAGCGCGGTGCGGACAGTTGGATGGTATTGGGCTCAGTCTATGTCGCACCGGCCAGCGCACAAGCACCGGCGGCGGCACGAGCGCCCGTCAGCGCACAAGCACCCGCGGCCGCTCAAGCACCCGCGGCCGCACGAGCATCGGCCAGCGCCCAAGCACCGATGCTCGCAACCCGCGCGCTGCAGCTGGTCAACGAGGTTCGCGCCCGCGGCGCTCGTTGCGGCGAGCGCTCATTCGCACCTGCGCCGCCGGTGAAGCTATCCGAGGCGCTGGCCGGGGTCGCCTTCGGACACGCCGATGACATGGCACGACACAACTACTTCGAACACGAAGATCTCACGGGACACTCGCCGGCCGATCGAGTCCGGGCCGTGGGGTATCAGGAAAAACTAGTCGGCGAGAACATCGCCTATGGGCCGAAGTCCGCGGACGAAGTCGTGCAAGGCTGGCTCGATAGTCCCGGCCATTGCGAAAACATCATGGATCCAAGGTTCGCGGAGATGGGCATTGCCTACGCGGCCGGGCACGCCTCGAGGCGCGGGTTGTTCTGGGTGCAGTTGCTCGTCGCACCGAAAAAGGTGTGAACCGGCGGGAGGTTCGGGTCTAATCCTGCTTTGCGACGACCGGGGGATCGCGCTCGACCGCCGCGCGCATATAGGCGGGATCCTTCGCGTCCATGCAAACGAATGTCAGGTCTTCCTGTTTCGGCGACCAGGCATGCGGGCTCGATTCGGTGGACTGGCGAAACATCACATGCCTGCCCATCTGACCGCAATATTGATCGGCAATATTCAAGGCCTTGAGGTTCGCATCCGATTGCGTTTCATAGCGCGCACCGACCACGCTTACATGATAGGCATCCTGTCCGGCGGGTAGAACTCCAGTCGGAGTGGACGCGCAACCCGCCATCGCGCCGGCAGCAATCATTCCGAACACCCACTGAGATTTGCGGCTTTGCATAGGAGCTCCTCACGTATCACTGCGCACCATAGCGCGGCACTCCTCCCGCGCTTGTGATGTCGCTCACGTTTGGCGGCGTGCAAGTGTGATTGCCGTCACGTGATCAAGGAGGCTCTCCATCGATCGCGCGATCCCGCGCAATAAGCAATTTGATCGTCAATCCGATCGCCGTGCGGTGCCTCGAGGGGCCGCACGGCGATTTTTCTGACGCCCACCCCGTATTCGTACACATTTTTACCGCCGCGATAACCTGCTACGCCTAAGGCTGCGGTTGCCGCCAAAAGCACGACGATAAAGACCCATGAAGGTCTCGATCCGGGGGCAGTGCCCGCGCCTCGCCAGACGGCCAGAAGCACCAATAGCAACGTCGTGAACATCGCCCACTTCATGTGCTGCGAGATTGCTTCGCGTGCAGCGGCGCTCACATCCAGATCAAGCACGGCACCGAGTCCCGTGGCTAAGGCAAACACGGCGGCCACCGCGCCCAAACACAGATTCCAAGTCCCCACGGTGGCCGCGGTCGATGCGAGGGTTTCGCTGCGGAGCAATCGAGCCGCGAGCAACAAGGCCGCCGCGACCATAACGAGCGCGATCGGGAAATGCACCACGAGGGGATGCCAGCTCGGCAAGGGGCTCATGGCTGCCTCGATGCGGATAGCTGACCGCGCCACCACGCGATGGTGTCGCTGATTCCCTCGCTCAATGAATGCCGCGGCCGCCATTGCACCTCCTCGCGCAGGCGATGCACATCCGGTACCAACAGCGGCGGCTCATTGGTCGGGGCACTGCGAGCGCCGAGCCGCACCAGGTCCGGTCGGCCGATCTGAAGCGCTATGCGCTCGATCAAGTCCGCCAAGGCGATTCTGTCGTCGGCACCGATATTGACCGGGCCCTGGACCTCACTATCGAGGAGCTGTGCGAAAGCCGCGCCGACATCGGCGACATGGAGAAAACTGCGGATCTGTCGCCCGTGCGTGCACAGGGCTGCTTGGTCCAAGAGCAAATGGCGGATGACGGAGGGCACCAAACGATCCGGATGCTCGTAAGGGCCGAATTGAAAAAAAATGCGACCCCACGCGCTCGACAGCTGTTCCTCGCCGGCAAATTGCGCCAACGCCTTCTGCAATGCAATCTTGGTGGCGGCATACGGCGTGAGCGTCGCGCTCTGCTCCGCCAAGGGGCTCGAGCGCTCCAGGCACACGCCCGACTGCGACCAATCGTATTCCACGCAACTACCCGCCATCACGGCGCGGATACCGCCGAGCGCCCGAAAGGCGCGCAGCAGATATTGACTCGATGCGAGCCAACGATAGTTCTCCGCGCTCTGCCAATAGACTCCCGGCGTCGCGATCCAGGCGAAATGCAGCAAGTGAGTCGGTACGACACGCTTCAGCAGCGCATCGACGTGCTCGTCACGGAGCAGATCGGCAAAATGCACGGCAGCTCCCTGAAGCTCTGCCGGGATAGCTCCGTAGGCCGTGCGCGCGCGCGTTCCGGACAGGACCGCGTGAACCTCGAATCCCTTCTCCAGCAGCGGCGCGACGCTCCAACGGCCGATGAAGCCGCCGGCGCCGGTCACCAACACGCGCCTTGGCTGGATCACCGCTGCGCCGGCGCGTTCAATAGCGGGTAGCCGGCATCGCGCGGCGAGATCACGCTCGGCGCCAAGGGCCACTGAATGCCGAACGCGGGGTCGTTCCAGCGATATCCCCTGGCATGCTCGGGCGCATACGGCACGGATATCATGTAGTACACCTCCGCCCCGTCGCTCAACGTCACGAATCCGTGCGCGAATCCCGGCGGAACGAACAATGCGCGGCGGTTCTGTGCCGTGAGCTCCGTGCCGAACCAACGCCGATAGCCGTCCGACTGGGGTCTGATATCCACGATGACGTCGAATATCGCGCCCGCCGTGCATCGCACCAGCTTGTGTTCCTCATGCGGGGCACTCTGATAGTGCAGTCCACGCAGGGTACCCCTGCGCGCGTTGTACGACACGCTGCATTCTCCCAACTGTGGGGCCAGCCCGTGCGCCGCGAATTCACCAGAAGAAAAACTCCGGGCAAAAAAGCCGCGCTCGTCGTTGAACGGCTCGAGGTCGACGAGAAATGCGCCCGGCAGGGGTGATTCAGTGAATATCATCGGTCAGTATCCGCGCCACCGGCACCGGCGTGACGAATCGCCCACCCCAGGCCTTGATCCCATTGAGCTGCTGCCTGATTTCATCGCGAAGATTCCAGGGCAGGATCAAGACGTACTCTGGCTTGGCTTGCATCAATTCCTCCGGCGACACCACCGGGATGTGGGTGCCCGGCAGGAACTTGCTCTGCTTGTGCGGATTTCGATCCGCCACGAATGCAATGTCCGCACGGGTGACGCCGCAGAAATTGAGCAGCGTATTGCCTTTCGCGGCGGCACCATATGCCGCGACGCGCTTGCCCTCACGCTTCGCGGCGGCCAGAAACGCCAGAAGCGAGTCCCGGCATGCATCGACGCGTTGTGAAAATTTGGTGTAGGTGGCAAGGTCCGCCAATCCGGCGGCCGCTTCTTGGGCGCGCACCTCACGCAATGCGGCGCTGTCGGCTAGCTCCGAGCGCGCCGCATGCGCGGCGAATATCCGCAGGGAACCGCCATGCGTTGGCAGCCGCTCCACGTCGTAGAGCCGCAGACCATGACGCGCAAAAACCTGTTCGATGGAGTGCACTGAAAAATATGAATAGTGTTCGTGATAGATGGTATCGAATTCGACGTGCTCGATTAGTTCCAAGAGGTGCGGAAATTCGATGGTCACATGGCCGTTCGGGCGCAGCAGTAGCGCGACGCCGGCGAGAAAATCATTGAGTTGGGGCACGTGCGCCAGCACGTTGTTGCCGATGATCAGGTCGGCTTGACGGCCCCGGCCCGCCAGTTCCGCGGCTAGCTTCTGACCGAAAAACTCCACCAACGTCGGCACGCCGATTTTCTCCGCCGCCGCCGCCACCGTATCGGAAGGATCGATGCCGAGCACCGGAATGCCCATCGTCAAGAAATTCTTGAGCAGGTAGCCATCGTTGCTGGCCAATTCAACCACCAGGCTCGATGAGTCCAGGGTGAACCGCCTGCGCGCCATGTCGCAATACGCCTTGGCGTGCGCAAGCCAGTCGTCCGAATACGACGAAAAGTAGTGGTAATTGCCGAACAATTCCTCGGGAGCCACGTCGTAGTCCACCTGCACCAGCTTGCAGGACTCGCACACCTTGGCGCGCAGCGGGTAGCGTTTCTCCTGCTGAAACGCGGCGGGGTTCGCGATGAAGGCATTCGATGCGGGCTGCATCCCCAAGTCCGCCATCGTCACTGTGAGTCGGCCGCCGCAGGCTCGACAGTGCGCGACCGGCCCTACCATCGCGCGACTATCCTTCCCACAACTTCCAGGGCGCGGCGCCGCTCTCCCACAGGGAATTCAAATGTTGCTTGTCGCGCAAGGTGTCCATGGGCTGCCAGAAGCCCCGATGCACCCAGGCGGCCAATTGCGCGTCCGCGGCCAGATTTTCCATCGGCTCTTTTTCCCACACCGTGTCGTGGCCGTCGATCAGTTCCAGCACGCTGGGATCGAGAATGAAAAACCCGCCGTTGATGAGCCCGCCCTCGGCGGACGGCTTTTCCTCGAAGGAGACAACCCTCGCATCCTGCGTGACGATGCGGCCGAATCGCGCCGGCGGTCTGACGCAGGCCACGGTGGCCTTGCGGCCATGGCTGGCATGGAAGGCGATCTGCGCCTTGATATCGATATTCGACAAGCCATCGCCATAAGTCATGCAAAAGGGCTCACTCGCTGCCAAAAATTTGCCGATCTGGAGCAGCCGGCCACCAGTGTTGGTGTCATCGCCGGTGTCGACCAGGGTCACCTTCCAGGGCTCGACGCGACAGTCGTGATACTCGGCGCGGTTCTCCGCCATATCAAAGGTGACATCCGCCTGATGCAAGAAATAATTCGCAAAATATTCCTTGATCATGTAGCCCTTGTAGCCCAGGCAGACGATGAACTCGTTGACGCCGAATGCGCCGTACAGCTTCATGATGTGCCAGAGAATGGGCCGGGTGCCGATTTCGACCATGGGTTTGGGCCGCGTGTTCGATTCTTCGGCGATGCGCGTACCTTTGCCGCCCGCCAGGATGACGCACTTCATGAGTGCTCCGGCAGGGACTCATACTGCGCAATTTGCGCTTCGGAATACTTCGTCATGTTCTCCCCTGCCGCATGAGCGCGGTACCAGTCCGCGGTCCAAGCCAGCGATTCACCCACGGCCAATCGAGGATGCCAACCCAAGGAATTCTGCGCCAAGGCGGAGGACAACGTCAGCGCCGTCGCCTCCTTCGGGTGCGCGCCCGCGTCGCGCCGCCAACCCGGACGCCCCGAAAACCGCGTGCCGAATGCATCGACGACCTCGTGCACCCTGCAAAAGGATGACGGGTCCGGGCCGAAATTGACAGCGCGCGGCGCACGGGCGGGCGACTGCACCAAGGCCTGCGCGAGCGTCAGGTAGCCCGACAGCGGTTCGAGCACATGCTGCCAGGGCCGGATCGCCTCGGGAAATCGCAAAGCAACGGGCTCGCCGGCTGCCAGCGCCCGAACGCAGTCGGGGATCAGCCGATCCTGCGACCAGTCGCCGCCGCCGATGACATTGCCGGCGCGCGCGGAGGCGATCGGCGGCCCGTCCGCGAAGAAGCTGTCGCGGAAACTGCCGGTCACCAGCTCCGCACAGGCCTTGCTGCTGCTGTAGGGATCATGGCCGCCGAGACGATCGGCTTCGACGAACGGCCTGCCTTCATCATGGTTTTCGTACACTTTGTCGCTCGTCACGATGAGCACGCATTCCAAGTGCGTGAGAGCCCGGCACGCCTGCAGCAAGACGGCCGTGCCGAGCACGTTGGTCGAATACGTCGCGAGCGGGTCGCGATACGACTCGCGCACCTGTGCT
>Ga0210400_10002468_pt1 | contig 17119 bp, 17 predicted proteins | sample IncBWH26MmetaG_FD_155456 | JGI IMG/M metagenome (GOLD analysis project Ga0210400, IMG submission 155456) | Forest soil microbial communities from Barre Woods Harvard Forest LTER site, Petersham, Massachusetts, United States - Inc-BW-H-26-M | ecosystem: Environmental > Terrestrial > Soil >... | reverse complement strand
GTGTTCAGGAACAATGTCGAACACGATTACCCAGCGCGAGCCGACGAGGTAGCTGGTCCAGTTGTTGTGCGCCATTACAATCCGATGGTCGCGGGTGTAACTGCCGGCCGCGATAAACGCACTGCAGTTGCCCGGACTCGACAGTCGCGGCGCGCCTGCAACGTGTTGCTGTTGGTCCGACCATGGCGCGTAGTAGCCGGGGAGTTCTTCGAAGGCGTTGAGCGCGACCAGATCGTCCACATCCATGGCAACGCCTTGGGCCTTGAGTCCTTCGATGATCCCAGTGAGTTCCCGCTGATATTCGGCATCGATCTTCGGCCACAGCATTTCGTGCGCGGCCTTTCTGAAAAACTCCCAGTCGCGTTTGGTGGTGTGAGTGTCCTCCAACTTGACCGCTTCGAAAGCGTCGGCAATCTCGCGCGCCAGCAGATACCCGTGCTGAAAGCCGATCTGCTCGGGAGAACCCTCGAGGTGAACGTAAGTCCATCCGCCCTGCTGAAACTTGTAGGCATTGTGCAAACGGGCATCGGGCGCAGATTGCGGAGCCGCGGTCGGTTGCGCCGAGACCCCGGATAGCGCCCATGACAACAAGAACACGCTGACGCAAAAAGCAATGCGAGCAAAGGCGATTCGGCTCGTTTGAACAGTGCGACTCATATTCGTCCTCCGGGGTTCGCGGATGCTCATTTGACTGCATGCGAATTATACGTGCAGAAACGCCCTGCGGCCCGCAAGTTCGTTCTAGCAGATGTTTTGATTGTTAGTATGTTGTGGTGCCAATCAAGAGTACCAGCAAGGCTCGACTAACTATTCTTCGTTCTGAAACCCTCACCCGCTTTCCCTGGCTGATTCATGGGTTCAGCACGCGAACCGGCGGATTTTCGCGTGTTTACGGGGGAAATGCCCTCAATCTGGGATTCACTAAGCAGGATTCTCGCAGCAAAGTCGAACGCAATCGAACGGCTTTCCTGCACCAAGTTGGCACCCTAAGCGCCGGAAAACCGTGGCCACTTGTCTCCATTCGCCAGATTCATTCCGATCTCATTCACTGCGTAGAAGAGCTGCCGCGAGAACCGCTGGTCGGGGACGGCCTCATCACCCGCATACCCGACATTGCTCTTGCCATTCAAACGGCTGATTGCCTGCCGGTCATTCTGGTCGACACCAAGCAAAGAGCTGTCGGGGTATTCCATGCGGGTTGGCGCGGTACGGTGAAGCGCATTGTCGAAAAAGGAGTGGGCGAAATGCGCCGCTGGTTTGGTACCCTACCCGCAAATATCGAAGCGGCTATCGGTCCCGGAATTCACGCCTGCTGCTACGAGGTTGGCGCCGAGGTGCGGCAGCAGTTCGAATCTCAGTTCGCATACGCCGAGAATTTATTTCGCGAAGTCAAAGAATCGGACCCGGTGCGCGAAAAGTATCCCTTGCTGTTTCTGACTGCCCGGGCGCCCGGTCACGGTGAACTCCCTCCGCAAATATTTCTGGATCTGGTCGAGGCGAACCGCCGTCAACTGATCAGCGTTGGCGTTCTAAAACAAAAAATCAGCTCGGCGACGCCGTGCACGGCCTGCCGACCGGACCTGCTCTTTTCGTATCGAGCGGAAAAAGGAATCACCGGACGAATGATGGCAGTAGCCGGAATCCAGAAAGCGCCTTCAAAGAAAGCTTAGGAAGACTGCGAAAGCGGCGGAAGACCTGGAGTTTGCTATCCAACGGACCGAGATCCAACTGTTTCTCCTACGGCCGCGTCCAGATGCTGAAGAGTCTGTTCGATGGTCAGCGAATACATTTCCCGATCCATACCTTCCCCGGATTCCAGTGCGATCTTCAGATAATGCCCCGCGATTTCGACCGCGAGCGCATCGGTAATCAACTTCCCGGTGCGCTTCTGATACTCCACCCACGCAGGATGGGGCAGTGCGACCCAGACGGGACGGCCGTCGACCAGGAACTTGATGTCTACGGCATCCGCGTGCCGAGTGGCAATGGCTACAATCAGAGCTTCGTAAATGCAGTGCACTTCCCTCTTGGTCCAACGGTCCACAGCGTGGAAGTTCTTGTACATATTCCTCAGAAGACTATATCGAACGGCAACGAAAAGGGGCAAACTGGTGGAGGCGTATTCAACGCTGCCCAGGGAATTTTAATAGCTTTTTCACAACCGTCAGTTCCACAATGCACGCGACTTAGTCTGGGCGCGGATGGTGCTGGCTGAATTATTATGATCGTCTGAAAGCTTATAACTTCGATGAAGAATCTCGGCATCCTTCTCTCCGGACGCGGTTCCAATTTTGAGGCCATCGCCAGGAACGTGGCTGATGAGCGTATTCCCGGCGCTCGCATTGCCGTGGTCATCTCTAATCGAACGGATGCGCGCGGGATTGAGACCGCCCGTACTCTTGGGCTCACGTCGCTAACGATCCCATCGCAGGGCAAGGACCGGGCTGAACACGATCGTGAAGTTGTGGCTGCACTCCAGAAACACAACGTCGATCTAGTCTGCCTTGCAGGATACATGCGGCTGCTCTCGCCATGGTTTGTGCAGCAGTTCCCGCGACGCATTCTCAATATCCACCCGTCGCTATTACCGGCTTTTCCCGGGCTCGAAGCTCAGGAGCAAGCCTTCGCTTACGGTGTGAGGGTTTCCGGCTGCACGGTGCACTTCGTCGACGAGGAACTCGACCACGGCCCCATCATTGTGCAAAAGGCCGTCCCTGTGCTCGATACTGATGACGAACATAGCCTTGCCGTGCGCATTCTCGAGCAGGAACACATTGCCTACAGCGAAGCCATCAAGATCGTGTTGGAAGGAAAGTTTGAGATCGTGGGCCGGAAGCTAGTGAGTAGGACCGCGAAAAACGGGTAAGGCAGAATCTCCCACATTCATCCGAAGGACAATGCGCACGCATTGCTTATAATCAAGCTGCATGCCAAATTTCGCACCGGTTGACGAGCAGTTAGCCTACATAAAAAAAGGTAGTGCCGAAATAATTCGGGAGGCCGAGCTGCGAGCTAAGCTGGAGAAGTCCCGCTCCACCGGCAAACCCTTGCGGGTGAAGCTTGGTATGGACCCCACCGCGCCCGACCTGCATCTCGGGCACACGGTCGTGCTGCGCAAGCTCAAGCACTTTCAGGACCTCGGACACACGGTTATTTTCCTGATCGGGGATTTCACCGGAATGATTGGTGATCCGACAGGCCGCTCTGTGACGCGCCCACCACTTTCTCGCGAGCAAATTGAGCAGAATGCGGAAACCTACAAGGCGCAGGTCTTCAAGATTCTCGATGCGCAGAAGACCGTCATTGACTTCAATCGCCGCTGGTTTGCGAAGTTTACCGCCGACGACTTCATCCGCCTGGCGGCCAAATACACAGTTTCGCAGATGCTCGAGCGCGAGGACTTTCACAAACGTTTCCTGGAAGAAAAACCGATCGCCGTCCACGAGCTACTTTATCCACTGGCTCAAGGCTACGACTCGGTCGCGCTCGAAGCCGACGTCGAACTAGGCGGGACCGACCAGAAATTCAATCTGTTGGTGGGACGCGAATTGCAGCGCGCCTATGGCCAGGAGGCGCAAGTGGTACTGACAACGCCGATTCTCGAAGGGCTTGACGGCGTGCAGAAGATGTCAAAGTCATTGGGAAATTCAATCGGCATCCACGAGTCGCCGTTCGAAATGTACGGAAAGATAATGTCGATCTCCGACGAAGTAATGTGGCGCTACTACGAATTGCTTACGGACGTGTCGATGACCGAGATTGACAAGATGAAGCGCGAAACACACCCGATGCTGGCTAAGAAAGACCTTGCTCGCCGCATCGTTGACGATTTTCATTCAACAGATGCCGCGACGAAAGTGGGTGAGGACTGGGCGAAGCAGTTTCAGCAGCGCGAGGTGCCGGAAGATGCGAAAGAGGTATTCATCGCCCTTGCCGAGATCGGAGGGAAGATCGTTGATACCGACCGCGGCGCCGAGGCAACGATAAGAGCAGATCGCCTTTTGGTTACGTGTGGGCTTGCGACTTCCACAACCGATGCTAGTAGAAAACTGAAGCAGGGCTCAGTGAGAGTCGACGACCATGTGCGTAAGGAACCCTACTTCGTGTGGCCTGCGACGCACCCTCCAATCAAGTTGCCGCTCAGAGTCGGCAAACAGTTGCGAATTGCGATCATTAACTGGTAACCACCAATGCTCAGGGGGGACGGCCGCCCTCGGCTGTCCGGGCGACTAGGATTTTGGCGGAGACTTTCCTGATTCGTTACTCCCCGCGCGAATTTACTGATTTCGGAGATACAAACTGAGAGTTGAGGCCGTGCATCTAACCCGCTAACCGAACATTCTCATGCTGTCTAAATTCTTCTATCGCACTAATCGCACCATTCGGAGAATGAATGCACGACGACGATCCATTGCACAAACAAAAAGAAAAAGTTGACGATAATTTCGGCGTTTCCCGCCGTGACTTCCTGAAAATTTCCACGATCTCGGCGGCAGCCGTGCCGATTCTGGGAACGAAAGTCGTGCAAGCCGCGGGGGAACCGGTGAAGGTTTATGGACCGGGTAAAGTTCCTGTCGAACTCACCATCAACGGTCAGAAACATGCCTTGCAGCTTGAACCGCGCGTCACTTTGCTCGACGCACTTCGCGATCAACTTAATATCACCGGGGCCAAGCGCGTATGCGATCGGGGGGAATGCGGCGCCTGCACGGTGCTCATGGACAACCGGGCCGTCTATGCCTGCTCGGTGCTGGCAATCGAGGCGCAAGATGCGGCAATCACCACGATCGAATCCATCATGCAAGGGGAAACCCTCCACCCTATTCAACAGGCGTTCGTCGACAACGACGCCTCACAATGCGGCTTCTGTACACCCGGATTCGTGGTCGCGTTCAAAGCGTTTCTCGATCAGCACCCTAATGCGAGCCCCGAAGAAATTCGCCACGGCCTTAGCGGGAATCTTTGCCGGTGCGGCACCTATCACGGAATCCATCTCGCAATCGCGCAACTGGCGCAGAAAGGAGCCTGAACTATGCCCGACTACAGTTGGCCCGATCCAGACCATCGCACACTAATCGGCAAGCGCATTTCACGCGTGGATTCGCCTGCCAAAGTCTCCGGCCGCGCCAAATACACGTACGACTATCATAAGGCGAACATGCTGTTCGGAAAAGTTCTGCGCTCACCTCATGCGAAAGCGAAGATCGTCAGCATCGACACCAGCGCCGCAGAAACGTTGCCCGGTGTCAATGCGGTTGAAATCATTCAGAAGGTTGGCAGCACCGCTCAGTGGGCGGGAGATGACATCGTTGCAGTCGCGGCGGTGGACGAATCGACGGCGGAAGATGCGGTTCGCCTGATCAAAATTACGTATCAGAAGTTGCCATACCTGGTCAGCGATGCCGAGCCTCCCGCCGGCGCGGGTGAAGCTGCCGGCCCCATGAGCCAAGACGACATTGACGATGCCATCAGCAACCAAGTGCCCGACGCCCAGTTGGCTCAATCTCTGCAAGAGTACGGCGTTGCGTTCAAAGTAGACGACGACTTCCTGAAAGACATGGAGAGCGAAGGCGCTTCTGAGGCGGTGCTGGCAGCCATCCGCCATGCCCCTTATCACGAAATAAAGGGCGGAGGCCATTCCAACTATCAGAAAACTGCGGCACAAACGAACGGCGATCCCGACAAGGCTTTCGCGGAAGCGGATGTTATCTCTGAAGGCCTTTATGGTGCCCCCGTGATTGTTCACTGTTGTCTGGAGCCTCACGGTTCGGTCTCTGAGTGGACTGACAAAGACCATCTGTTCACCCACATCTCCACGCAAAACGTCTCGGGTATCGCTGCACAGATGGCGGACCCGCTGGAAGTCGATGCAGCCAAGATTCGGATTCATCAGGACAACGTCGGTGGCGGCTTTGGCAGCAAGTTTGCCGCTGATCGTTGGGACATTACTGCCGCCCGGCTTTCCAAAAAAGCTGGCGGAAAACCGGTGCGCATCATGCTGGAGCGCGATGCAGAATTGAAAGTCGCGGGAGCGCGACCCTCAGCTTACGCTCGAGTGAAGGTGGCGGCCAAGAAAGACGGGACTATCACCGGGTGGCAGTCGCAATCCTGGGGAACGGGAGGCCCGGGTGGGGGCGGGATGCCGCCGATTCCCTACGTTTTCAGCATTCCTAATCAGCACAAAGAACACACCGCCATTCGCAACAACATCGGTCCCGCGCGCGCCTGGCGTGCTCCCAACCATCCGCAGGCGGCCGTCATCAGCATGGGAGCGTGGGACGATCTTGCGGCCAAGCTCAACATGGATCCTCTTGATCTCTGGCTGAAGAACCTCCAGATGACAGGACCGCGCCGCGATGTTTATCGCGAGGAACTGGCCATCGGGGCCGACTTGATGGGCTGGAAGGACAAGTGGCGCCCTCGCGGCCAGAATGTCTCCGGGAACATTGCGCGGGGGCTCGGGCTCTCGATTCACACCTGGGGCGGACGCGGTCATGCCAGCGACTGCGATCTCACCATCCATCCTGATGGCTCGGTCGACATAAAAATGGGAACGCAGGACATCGGCACCGGCACTCGCACGACGATTGTGATCGTAGCGGCAGAGACGTTGGGTCTTCCGATTGAAGCTATTAATCTTTACATTGGCGACACGCTCTATCCGCCCTCCGGCGGCTCGGGTGGTTCAACCACGCCGGGTGGAGTCAGTTCCTCCACTCGCCGGGCCGCCGTCGATGCCCGCGAAGCTCTCTTCGCTAAAGTCGCTCGCGCTCTCAACGCGCAGCCTGGCGATCTGGAGTGCGTGAATCGCACGGTGCGAGTCAAGAATGATCCAAGCCGTTCGCTGGAGTGGAAACAGGCTTGCTCGAAGATGGGTGCCATGTCGCTCACGGCGCGCGGGCACAACGATCAGATTCCTGGCAACAATCATCCCGATCTCACCAACAGCGGCGTCGGCGGAGTTGGAATGGCCGACGTCGAAGTAGATCTCGAGACCGGTATCGTAAAAGTCAAGAAGATGATAGCGGTGCAGGATTGCGGGCTGATCATCGATCTCAAGACAGCCGAGAGCAGCTGCTTCGGCGCACTAGCCATGGGCATCAGCTACGCGCTCTTCGAAGAAAAGGTGATGGACCAGGCGACCGGGCGCATGTTGAATCCGAATATGGAGTTCTACCGTCTCGCCGGGCTGAACGACATTCCCGAACTCGTGGTTCACATGATGACCGGCAAGGGCTATGACGAGCGCGGCGTAATCGGATTGGGCGAACCGCCGGTGATTTCGCCGGGAGCGGCCATTGCAAATGCAGTGGCGAATGCGATCGGCGTCCGCGTTTCGTTCTTGCCCATCACGCCCGACAAGGTGCTGGCGGCGCTAAATCAAAAGAAGGCGGGTGCGTAATGCGATCGTTTGAATACGCCAGCCCGACCACCAAAGATCAAGCAATCGCACTCTTAGGCACAAGTTGGGGGCATGCTGAACTACTGGCGGGGGGTACCGACTTGCTGGCCCTGATGAAAGATGACGTGGTGCATCCCAAACGTCTCGTGAACATCAAGCAGATCCAGGAGATGAGTGGAGTCACAGTCGGGCCCAAGGGACTTCGCATCGGCGCGCTCACGACTTTAGGAGAACTGGCTGACAATGTGAATGTGGTCAAAGATTATCCCGCGCTGGCGGAGGCGATCAATGACGCCGCCAGCCCGCAGATCCGCAATATGGCCACGCTCGGTGGCAATCTTTGTCAGCGTCCTCGCTGCTGGTATTTTCGGGGAGGCTTTGGCCTCTTGCCGAAGAACGAGTCGGGCAAGGACCTCGTTACCGGAGGCGAAAATCGTTACCATGCGATCCTCGGCAACGATGGTCCCGCCAAGTTTGTCAGTCCCTCCAGTATTGTTCCGGTGCTCGTGTCTTATGGAGCTTCGATCCGGCTCGTTGGGCCCAAAGGATCGCGCGAACTTCCATTAGAACGCTTTTACGTAATTCCCAAGACTGAAACCGAGCGCGAGCATGACCTGAGGCCAAACGAGATCGTCAGCGAACTGATCGTACCGCCAGCCAGCGGAATGAAAATCGCGCATTACGAGATTCGACAGAAACAGGCTTTTGATTGGCCGCTGGCCGTAGCTGCCGTCAATCTGACTATGAATGGCTCGTTGGTTCAGTCCGCGCGAGTCGTGATTGGCTATGTTGCGCCCACTCCGTGGCGCTCGGCCGAAGCTGAGGGTGCACTGGCAGGAAAAAGCGTTTCCGAGGATATAGCCAAGGCCGTAGCCGACGCCGCGTTGCAGGGCGCAAGGCCACTGAGTCAGAATGCCTACAAAGTTCAGCTCGCAAAAGTTGCGGTCAAGCGAGCCATTTTGAAAGCCGCTTCCGCAGGTCCCGCATGATCAAACAATCAGCCCTTCAGGAATCCGATCGTTTCAACACGAATCATCCGGACCTCTGCCCCGCCCTGAGATGGAAGGCACAGTTTATCCTTGCAGAGCCTGATCCAACCGTGCCTCCTTCGAATGAAGGCTTGTTCTGGTGCATTCATACCCAAACCTGCATAGGACCGGACGGCAAGTTGGCCGAGCCTGGCAACTGCTCATCTACCCGCCGAAAATGCCACGGCACGGGTGAATCCGGATAAACTGAGCGTAGCCACTTCTACGTCGGGCCTTATTCCCGACGGCGGAAATTCATCGTGGAGGCGCTCAATGAAGCACTGGATACAATCTCTCGGACTAGTCGGCATCGCGTCTCTGGCGGCTTGCCAAGGCATGGCGCCGACTGCATCCTCTTCCTCCTCGTCTAGCAATAACGAATACTCCTTCAATGTCTCGACCGCTCAGCCGTGGACCGATACCGGCTTGGAACTCCAGACCGGGAACGTTCTCGAGATCACGGCTAGCGGTGCGCAATCATGTGGGCCGGTGGGCGTGAGCAGCGCGTCTACTCAAGGTCTTCCTGTCGCGAACGCATCCCCCGGAGCCCTGATCGCGAAACTTCAAGCGCAAGGAAGTCCGATTCTGATTGGCGAGAGCAAGGAAGTGAAGGTCGATGCTCCCGGCCATTTGTATCTTGGGGTCAACGTGGGAAACACGCCGCCCTGCAAGGGAACCTTCGCAGTTAAAGTCCAACGTCAGACGCAAGCGGCGTCGAGTCGTGGAAGCGTTCTCAAGCAGCAATTGAGCAGCGCCGCTGAAATTTTTGCGGCCGGACAATTCGGCGTTGGGTCGGCAAACGCTGCGGCAACTCCAGCTCTGAAAATCTCCGACGCTCCCCTGGATGCTGGCCTTCGCAAGGACATCGATGGCCTGCCCCGCCGCGTCAACGACCAACTCAAAAATCTCGGAGACATGGTGAATTTCGTAATCATCGGCTCCGAGAAACAGGTGCAGGCCGCGCTTGACGCTGCCAACTTTCACGTGGCCGACACCAGCGACAAGAAGGCGGTTCTTGAAGCCGCCCTGACGACCCACGAAAACAAAGACTACCTGGCAATGCCGATGAGCACGCTCTACCTGTTCAACCGTCCGCAGGATTTCGGTTACGAGCAAGCGGAGCCCATCGCCATGGTCGCAAGCCGGCATCACTTTCGTCTGTGGAAAGCGCCGTTCACGTGGAACGGACAAACTGTGTGGGTCGGCGCCGGAACGCATGACATCGGTTTCGCCAAAGACAAACGCAACGGGAATGTAACCCACAAGATTGACCCTAACGTCGATGGCGAGCGGGAAAATATTGGCGGCAGTCTGCAAAAGGCAGGCAAAGTGAAGAGCATGTCTTACTATCTCCCGCCCAACCCGGTGCAGGACGCAAAGAACGCCACTGGCGACGGCTACCATTCGGACGGACGGCTTCTAGTTGTCTTCATGCAGTGAGAATTAAGGTCAAGCACGACTTCGCGGGCTGTTGGAAAACCAGGGCTTCGTAAGTGGTTGTCTCGACGCTAAACCCACTTGCGTGTGAGATAATTTTTCCGACAGAGTTTTGAGGAGAACTATGGCTGAGCGCAAAGTTTTCTGTGTCAAATTGCAGCGGGAACTTCCAGGCTTGGATGAGCCACCCTTTGACACGGAATTTGGAAAGAAGATTTTCGACAATGTCTCCCAGGAAGCTTGGAGGGGTTGGACGGAATTCTGCAAAATGCTGCTGAACGAATATCGCTTGAATCCGGCTCGCCGGGAGGATCAAGAAGCTATCGTGAAGCAGATGGAACAATATTTCTTCGGCGAAGGTGCAGCCCCACCCAAGGAGTACGTGCCGCCCGTTCAGAAGTAACGCATCCAGCATTTCGCATCCCATAGTAATCAGAGGAGTGTTACCTTGCTCGATACATGTTTACCGCATTGTTACCAGTATTTCATCGTCCCGTAACATTCCCGCGCTACAAATAAGGTATGGATCCGCCCGTCTACGATACGCTGATCCTCTCCGACGTCCACCTGGGGTCGGACACCAGCCGCGCGCGCGAGGCTACTTGCGTGCTAAAGGAAAACCGATTCCGTCGGCTGATCCTGCTGGGCGACATCTTCGCCGACCTCAACTTCCGCAGGCTGACCAAGGAACATTGGAAATTCCTCGGATACATCCGCAAGCTCTCTAATCCCAAGCGCGATCTGGAAGTGGTCTGGGTCGAGGGGAATCACGACCAGGGCCTCGCCGATATCATGTCCCATCTGGTCGGGGTGCGCGTGTATCAAGAGTATGTGTGGGAATACGCCGGCATGCGTCACCTGGCAATTCATGGCCATCAGTTTGACCGGTTGCTTGCGAATAACCTCCGTCTAAATTACTTTGGGACTTTAGTCTATCTGCTGTTGCAGCGACTTGACTTGAAGGGCAAACCAGTAGCCAGGTTCATCGACCGGGTCAACACTCGCTGGCTGCGCATGTCGCACAAAGTGGCGTCAGGAGCCTTGTTTCACGCCCGCTTACACAAGGCAGAGCGCATTTTCTGCGGCCACACTCACGAGGCCATGCACCAGGAGAAAGATGGCATCCAATACTACAACGCAGGTGGGTGGGTGGACGAGAGACTGACCTACCTCACAATTGACGCGGCCGGAGTGCTGATTCACGAATATCGCCAGCGTCCTGACTCTGATGATTCCACCGACGATTCCTCGGTTCAACTACCCGAAGATGCAGAATATGAAAATATTGGCAACTGATGCCGGTTGGCTCAGTAACGCCCGGTCGGGAGACACTTGCGCAAACTGACCATCGTTTTCCACCACGCCGGTGGCGGACATCGCAGCACCGCCGACGCTCTAAAGTCAACGCTCGCCGTGCAAGACCGGCCCTGGGACGTCAGTCTTTTGAACATCCAGGAATTGCTCGCTCCTCTCGACGTGCTTCATAGCGTCACGGGCCTGCATGTTGAGGATGTTTACAACCTGATTCTTCGAAAAGGCTGGACGCGGTTCACGCCGCAACTCCTGAAGCTTCTGCTGGGGACCATCCGTGTCGCTCATCCCTGGCTGGTAAAGGCATTGCGGGCTTATTGGGCGCAACATCCGGCAGATCTCGTGCTTTCGGTAATTCCGCACTTCAATCGTGCTCTGGCCCAGAGCCTCCGAGGTCCTGTAGAAAGCCCCATAGAAACTCCTTTTGTCACGCTGCTGACGGATTTGGCGGATTACCCGCCGCACTTCTGGATCGAGCCCGAGTCTGAATACATCATCGTCGCGACCGAACGGGCCAAGCAGCAGGCGTTGGCGATGGGCCATGCTTCCGACTGCATCTTTGAAACATCGGGAATGATTTTGAAGCCAAAGTTCTATCAGCAGACCACCTTCAATCGCGCCTCTGAACGCAAGCGGCTTGGCCTTGAACCCGATTGCCCAACCGGAATTGTGCTCTTCGGCGGACACGGGTCTCGGGTGATGGTTGATATTGTCAAGAGACTAGACGAGAACAATAGGGGCGTCCAATTGATTTTGCTATGTGGACATAACCAGGAGTTGGCCGCTCAGCTACGAACTTTGAAGACGAAAAAGCCGATCTCGATCCAAGGGTTTACGGCAAATGTCGAATCCTACATGGCATTGGCCGACTTCTTCATCGGGAAACCAGGCCCAGGCTCAATCAGTGAGGCCTTGCAGTTCCACTTGCCTGTAATCGTGGAATGCAATGCGAAAACGCTGCCACAAGAGCGCTACAACGCACAATGGGTTACCGAGAAGGGCTTTGGAATCGTTGTGACTAGCTTTCGGGAAATCGCGCCTGCGGTTCAGCGCCTGCTCCAGAGTTCGACTTTCAGTCAACTCCGCCTCAATGCCAGCGCATATTCAAATCGCGCGCTGTTCGAAGTGCCTGTCATTTTAGAAGAATGCGCGAAGCGAGCCGCCATTCCAGTTCAATGTGAAACCATAGTCGGATGACCGAGAGCATGAAGCGCTCTGTAATTCCAACTCGTTATGCCCTTCCGAGTGCAAGAAGAAGAAAGGCAATTGCTATAATTCTAGGCAGCGAGGTGTCCTTCCCGCATTTGAAATCCGGGTTGTGGTTTGCGATTGCTACTTGGATGCTTGTTGCCCGAAGACGGAATGCCGGAGATTCCCATGCTTTTGGGTGGCCTCAAACATTTAACTAGATTTTCACAGTGCTGCAACCACCCCACAAACATCCAACGACTATCATTAACAACTTCAAAACAAAACATTCTTGAGGTGGAAGTCTGCGACCCCGCAAGCTCCTCGCAGGCTGGATGAAGGAGCGCAAATTGAAGTTAGATTTGGAGACGCGCACAATCGATGATGTTACGGTCCTTTTCTGCAAGGGACGTTTTACCTATCGCGACGAAGCCACGGCATTCTCCGAAAAAATAGCCGAGCTTTTGCCCGATGCACGTCAGCTCATAGTCGAACTCAGTGGGTTGGAGGTTATCGACAGCGCAGGTCTGGGCGAGCTGGTGGTAGTGCACATGTGGATTCGAGCCAGTGGATGCTCGCTGAAAATGGCGGGCGCCAATGCTCGGATTCTGGAGGTGCTCGAGCTTACCAACCTGCTGTCGATTTTCGATGTTCATCCCACGCTCGACGATGCCCTGCTCTCATACCAACGGAAAATTACGAAGAGTCGAAACGCGGTTAACGCCGCCTAATACTTGATAGCGACCTGTCCTTCGACCCGAGGATACGGTTTATGTGTTTTTAAAACGCTTGGGAAACCGGATTGGCGGGAACGTAATTCCCCTTCAGGGCGTACCACCGGATCCTCAACAATTCGCCAAACATGCGGATGCCGTCGCGCAATGGATGGATGCGCGTGCCTTCGCGATGCGACCATGCGACCGGGACCTCACGAACGACGAATCCGAATTTCGCAGCCAGGTAGAGCAACTCCGGATCAAAGCCCCAGCGTTCGATTTTCTGCAATGGGAAGATGATTTGCGCGCTGCGCCGGGTGAAAGCCTTGAAGCCACACTGCGTATCTTTGAACTGCAAACCCAGTATCGTGCGCAACGCCAAGTTGAAGACTCGCCCGAAGAGCCGGCGATGTAGCGGCTGTCGCCGAATCTGCAACCGGCGGTCCAGCCAACGCGAGCCGACGGCGACGTCCGCGCCCTTCGCAATTGCGGTAAACAGTTTGTCCGCCTCTTCAATCGGCGAGGAAAGATCGGCATCGCTAAACAGTAAAATCTCGCCCCGGGCGTGCAGCATTCCGTTACGGACGCTGTACCCCTTGCCCCGGTTCCCAGGATTCTCTAGCAGCCGGAGTGCCGAATACTTTCTGGCATACTCGCAAACGATATCCGCCGTGGCATCATTTGATCCGTCATTCACCACGATGACTTCAAGGTTCCAGCCGTGCTGCATGGCATGCGCGAGAATTTTGTCCAGCGTGGCCGCGATGCGCGCGCTTTCGTTGTAAGCCGGCAAGATTATGCTGTAGGTCGCAAGTTCCAAATTTAAGCCATTCAGCTTTCAGCTATCACCTGTCAGCTCTTAGGCCACTCGTTGCTGCTTCTCCAGCATTGACAGGAACTCGGCCACCAGTTCTTCGTCCCAGAGCCCGCCGCGAGCTTCCTGGCGCATGGTGAAAGCGGCATGCTCATGGCTTAGCGCCGGCTTGTAGGGTCGGGCCGTACGTAAAGCATCATATACATCCACCACCTGCAGCACTCGCGCGAGCAGAGGAATTTCGGCCTTCTGCAATCCATCCGGGTAGCCGCTACCGTCCGAGTGCTCATGATGATTGCGGATAATCGGCAGCACCAGACGCAACGACTTCAATGGCCGGCAGATGTTTTCCCCAGTCACCGGGTGCTGCTTCATAATGCTCCATTCTTCCTCAGTCAGATTCTTTCCCTTTTTCAGAATGTCGTCGGGAACCGCGATCTTTCCCAAGTCGTGTAAGTATCCGCCTCGGCGCAACGCCACAATCGACTCTTCACTCAAGCCGAGATGACGCCCGAGATTGCTTGCATTTTCCGCCAGGCGTTCACAATGACCTTCGGTGTAGGGATCGCGGCTCTCTACGCTCAGGCCCAAGGTACAAAGCACCGACTCGGCCGTCTCCAGTTCGTCGGTGAACTCCTTAAGTTTGAGCAGCGACTTGACCCGGGCAAACAGCTCTTCCGAAAAAATTGGCTTGTTGAGAAAATCGTCGGCGCCGGCTTCAATTCCCCGCAGCTTGTCCTCGCGATCGCTCAGCCCCGTAATCAGCACGAACGGAATCAGCCGAGTAGCGGGGTTATCCTTGAGTTCGCGGCAAAGCTCGTAGCCCGACTTGCCGGGCATAATCACGTCGGAAAGAATGAGATCGGGAAGTTCGCGGTGAATCTCGCTTTCGGCCTGCGCCGCATCCGGAACTGCAATCACCTCGTACCCGCGAGTGCCAAGCAGTTCGCGCATCAGCATCATGGTGTCTGGATTGTCATCAACTACCAGTACCCGGGGAGCGCGACGCGGCGAAAGTTGTCCCATCTCCTTATAAGAAGGAGAATGGCTGGACGGAGATGTCCGGAATCTGTGGGGGCTCATACTGCCGATCGACCAGAACGCTTCGTTGATTGTAACGGATTTCGCAGCCGGCGACAGACTCCGTCTTGTTGTTCTTGCAAATACGTGTCCCACTTTCAGACAGAGCAAGATTCCATCATTCCTCGCCGTTGGGTACCTCGCATCAAAAGTTCACCCTCCTACTTCGCGGCCACACCCTAGAGGCGGTAACCGATGACATCGAGAAGAAGGAACAGGTGCGACTCTTTCCATCCCCCCACCGCTCCATTACAATTAAGGATTACCTGCTGAGCTTCCATGGCGCTGAAGGAGTCGGAAGCGATTGTTTTGCGGACGTATCCGTTGCGCGAGGCCGACCTGCTGGTCACGCTGTTCACTCGCATGGAGGGCAAGGTGCGCGGAGTCGCACGCTCGGCCATGAAGTCCCGGCGCCGGTTTGGGGGAGCTCTCGAGCCCCTGACTTATGTCCGCGTTTTCTACGAGGATCGCGAGCGGCAAGAGTTAGCGCGGCTCGATTCCTGTGAAGTGCTGGAATCACCCCTGGCATTCGCAGTGAGTTACACGAGGGCGGTGGCGCTGGGCCACGTGGCGGAGTTGCTGGACGAGTTGCTGCCGGATCGCGAAGCCAATGATGACACTTTCCGGCTTGCTCTCGCGGTGCTCGCGGCAATGCGCGGAGCCGATGTCTGGACGCCCATCACATATTTCGAGCTGTGGATGACCCGGCTGATGGGCTATCTGCCGGAACTTTCGGAATGCATTGTCTGCGGACGCGCGCTGAATGGGAGTAGAGCATTCTTTCACGCCTTGACCGACGGGTTGATGTGCGCCGAGGATAAGCGGCTGGCGTCGTCTGAAATTTCCGCGGAATCGCGGAGGCTGGCTGGACAGATGTTGCGCGCGCCAGTCGAGAGTTTTGCGGTAACGGCGGGGCCTAAGGCGCAAGCCGCCGATCTGCGCAAGTTTTTGCTGCAGGCTCTCCAGCGCCACATGGAGAAGAAGTTGGTGACGGCCGGAATGCTGGAGAGAATTGGCTCGTAGCTGTTGGCTCTTAGCTATTAGCTTCTCCATGGAAGAGTTGAGCTAACCGGTAAAGGCAGGAGCCAAGGGCTAGATTGTGACCCATAGCAACTCCAATCCGCTGACCTTCCAGGAACTCATCCTGCGCTTGCAGACTTTTTGGGCGGAACGGGGATGCGTGCTGCAACAACCGTATGACGTCGAAGTCGGCGCAGGAACGATGGCGCCCGAAACATTTCTGCGCGTGCTCGGACCGAGCCCATACAAAGTGGCATACGTGCAGCCTTCGCGGCGGCCGGCCGATGGCCGGTATGGAGAGAATCCGAATCGTCTCTACAAGCACACGCAGTTGCAAGTGATTCTTAAGCCTCCGCCGGAGAAGGTGCAGGAGCTTTACCTGGAATCGCTAGGAGCGATTGGAATTGATCTGCGCCAGCACGATATCAAATTTGAAGAAGATAACTGGGAAGCTCCGACGCTCAGCGCCTGGGGCGTGGGCTGGCAAGTCATGCTGGATGGGCTGGAGATCACTCAGTTCACATATTTCCAGCAATGCGGCGGGCTCGATCTTGATCCGATTTCTGCGGAATTGACCTACGGCCTGGAGCGCATCGCAGCGTTCCTGCAAGACGTGGATTCTATTTATGACATTGTGTGGGCGCGCGATCCGGAAACCGATCGAGTCACTACGTATGGCGATGTCAGGCTTGCGGAAGAGCAGCAGTTTTCCGTGTACAACTTCGAACTAGCCGATGTCGAAAAAGCTTGGAAGCACTTCGAGTTGTGCGAAGCAGAATGCAAGTCGCTGCTGGATCAATACGCTGCGCTGAGCAAACAGAAGATCGCTGGCGATGGATGGGCGCGGAACAAGAAGCGTTTTCCAATCCTTGGCGCTTACGACCTCTGCCTGAAGTGTTCGCACCTGTTCAATATTCTGGACGCTCGCGGCGCAATTTCAGTGACCGAGCGTGTGGGAGTGATTGCGCGAGTGCGCGCATTAGCTGTGGGGATTGCTAAGGCATATGTGAATCAGCAGCAAGACCAGACGGAGACTGACGAGCCTGAACCGAAGAAGATGCCGAACGCGAAACGAGAGACTACGGCAGTGATTTCGTAAGTGGGTTTTATAGACAATGCCAGA
>Ga0210400_10002464_pt1 | contig 17132 bp, 19 predicted proteins | sample IncBWH26MmetaG_FD_155456 | JGI IMG/M metagenome (GOLD analysis project Ga0210400, IMG submission 155456) | Forest soil microbial communities from Barre Woods Harvard Forest LTER site, Petersham, Massachusetts, United States - Inc-BW-H-26-M | ecosystem: Environmental > Terrestrial > Soil >... | reverse complement strand
AGGCGGAGCATCGGGCGCCGCCGCCAGTTGTGCCAAAAAGTGAAGTCAAACTAGCGCCAGATTCGCTCTAACCCGTTAAGCCCAAGTGCCATTTATGCGAAGTGGTTTCCACTTGCTTGAACACGTCGCGCAGACTCGGGCATGATCGTTCCAAAATAGAGACCATAAGTTACGGAAAGGCAAACACAACCGTTGAGAAAGCCCCACTCACAACCCCCGGAAGTGGCTGAAATCGTTGCAATTCAGGCGCTTTCCTTTGTCGCCAATGACCCCGAGCGGCTGGGCGCGTTCCTGGCCGAAAGCGGGATTGGCCCGGACACGCTGCGCAACGCCGCCGCCGATCCGCAATTTCTTGCAAGCGTGCTCGATTTCGTGATGCGGGACGACGCGACCGTAAAGGCGTTCGCGTCGGCGTCGCAGCTTCACCCCACCAATATTGCCGCAGCTCACCAGGCCCTGAACGATCCCAAATGGGAGCGCGAGGTGCCGTGACATTCTCCGCACCAGCATTGATGGAGGGACCGACCTGCTTCTGCCGGGACTGCCTCCACGATCTGGATATGGCGGCGAGGCGATGCGGCGAATGCGGCTCGCCTCGCCTCGTGCGCCACGCAGCGCTGCCTTCGCTCACCTTTGCCCACATCGATTGCGACGCGTTTTATGCAACCGTGGAGAAGCGCGACAATCCCGAGCTCGCCGACAAGCCCGTCATCATCGGCGGCGGCAAGCGCGGCGTGGTGGCGGCAGCATGCTACATCTCCCGCACCTTCGGCGTGCGCTCGGCGATGCCGATGTTCAAGGCGCTGGCGCTCTGCCCCTCCGCGATCGTGATTCCGCCCGACATGGCAAAATATGTCAGGGTCGGACGCGAGGTTCGCCGTGCGATGCAGGCGCTGACGCCGCTGGTCGAGCCGCTGTCGATCGACGAAGCATTCCTTGATCTCGGCGGGACCCAGCGCGTTCACGGCATGATTCCCGCAAAGGTGCTGGCGCGTTTCGCCCGCGAGGTCGAGCGCGATATCGGGATCACGGTTTCGGTCGGACTTTCCTGCAACAAATTCCTCGCCAAGATCGCCTCCGACATGGACAAGCCGCGCGGCTTTGCAGCGCTCGATCAGGATCAGGCGCGTGCGATGCTGGCGGACAAGCCGGTCGGCTTCATCTTCGGCGTCGGGCCTGCGACCCAGGAACGGTTGATCCAGCGCGGCTTTCGCACCATCGCCGATCTGCAGCGCGCCGACGAAAGCGATCTGATGAAGCAGTTTTCCACGGAAGGCCGCAGGTTGTGGCGGCTGGCGCGCGGCATCGACGATCGTCGCGTCGTGCCCGATCGCAACGCCAAGACCATTTCCAGCGAGACCACATTCGAAAACGACATCCGCGATTTTACCACCCTCGAGAAGACGCTGTGGCGGCTGTCGGAAAAGGTGTCGTCGCGGCTCAAAAGCAGCGAATTGGCGGGGTCGACCATCACGCTGAAGCTGAAGACCGCCGATTTCCGGCAACGTACCCGTTCGCAGTCGATTCATGCCCCGACCCAGCTCGCGGCAAAGATTTTCGCGGTGTCGAGGGAAATGCTGGCGAAGGAAATCGACGGCACCGCCTTCCGGCTGATGGGCGCCGGCGTCAGCGCGCTCCGCCCGGGCTCTCAAGCCCATGACACCGACATGCTCGATCGCCGCTCCGCAGACGCGGAACGCGCGATCGACGGTCTGCGCAAGAAATTCGGTCAGAGCCGTCATCAGGGGCATCGCGTATGACGGGCTGGAGAAAGAGGAGTGACGGCACACTCGTCATTGCCGGGCTTGACCGGCAATCCATCTGTTTCGATAAAATCTTTTGAAGAGTGATGGATGCGCGGGTCAAGCCCGCGCATGACAGCGGCGCCGGTCATTTACACGGCCTGGAATCCTTGACGTCAAACTTTCCCAGCGCGCCAGAGATGACAAAATCGTTGTAATCGAGCACCAGCGCCCGCGAGACGCCGTTTTCGAACAGCTCGAACGACATGGCGTAGACCGGCGTTTGCTCGCCGTCGCTGCCCTTGGCGTCGTGATCATAATAGCTGACCGTGACCGGCCACCGCGTCATCGATTTCATGACATCGTTTTGCGTCGAGGGGTCCGGTGCCGAAATGGTCCGGTCGCCGGGTATCGGCTGCCCGATCACGGAGAGGGTATTGAAGACCTTCTCGCCGTTGTCCGAGCCGTCATAGACCGTTAGCTCCAGCAGCGACTTCCCAGCTTTTGCGGCGGCGATGATGCGCTGAATTTGCTCGGTCGGAAATACCGTCGAGCCGTCGAGCGTGAAGATCTTGGTTTGCGGCTGTTTCAATTTGACGGTGATGTGATCGCCGCTCCGCTCCGCTACCCCGTCGACCGGGCTCGAATCGGTGTCGTTCATCCGCGAATCGATTTTGAATCGGTAACTCTTGCCTTCCCCGTCTTCCCACGATGTCGAACGCAGGTCACTCAGCGTCACCTTGCCCTCGCCGCTGTTCATCTCGGACACCTGTCTGAATTCGGAGGTGTAGCCCTCGCAGGTGCTGCCGGAAAACTTATAGAGGATGCGCCCCCGCGCGCTGTTGATCGAGTTGGAACCGCGCGACTTCAAGAGATTGAGTTCGTACAGCGCCTGATGCGGGAGAAACGCGCCGCTTGCGGCGGCATCGACCTTCCCGGGCACAATCCCCGTTGCCAACGCGACCGCGGCCAGCGTCAGGGCGAATGATTTGGCATCACGGGGCAAAATCCGGAGCGAGCAGGCCATGTTCTTTCCTCAGGCTGGGTTTGCACACTATTCACCGCCCCATTGCCCGCAACTGCGGCCACAACACGAAAAAGTATGGTTTGATCCCGGGATTGCCATGTTTTTTGGCAGTTCCGCCAACGACCCGCCTCGCTTGCAAGTGGCGGCACGATGCGCGAAACAAAGCTGCCCCCGATCGGATCTGTATCGGGTGCGGGTCAATCAATGGGGACGAAACATGGCGGGTACGGTCGAACAGAAGCTTGCGGCACAGGGCATCGTCTTGCATGAGCCGCCGAGTCCGGTGGCGAATTACGTCGGTTTCGTGCGCACCGGGAACCTGCTGTTCGTGTCCGGCCAGGTCTGCGTCAATCCGGAGGGCAAGCTGATCGCCAAGGGCAAGCTTGGCGCCGGTGTCACCGTGGAACAAGGCAACGCCGCGGCGCGCGGTTGCGCCATCAATCTCCTGGCGCAGATCAAAGCCGCGCTCGGCGACCTCGACAAGGTGGTCCGGGTGGTCCGCCTCGGCGGCTTCGTTAATTCCGCGCCGGATTTTGTCGATGGGCCGAAAGTGCTCAACGGCGCGTCCGACCTGATGGTCGCGGCCTTCGGCGACAAGGGCCGTCATGCCCGCACCACGGTCGGCGTCGCTTCGCTACCGTCGGATGCTTCGGTCGAGGTCGAGGGACTGTTCGAAGTCTCGTAAAGCGGTGCGCGCGCCCGACTGGCTGACGGCCCGGCCGGTGGCCCATCGCGGCCTGCACGACCGCGCACGCGGCGTCATCGAGAATATGCCGGGCGCGGCGCAAGCGGCAATCGATGGCAATTTCGCCATCGAGTGCGATATCCAGCTCACCGCCGACGGCGAGGCCATGGTGTATCACGACGACGCGCTGGGCCGGCTCACCGAAGGCTCCGGCGCCCTGCTTGGCATGACCGCGAAAGAGCTCAAGGCGGTGAGATTCAGGGACACGCCTGAGCGGATGATGTCCCTTGCCGATCTCTGCGCGCTGGTGAGGAGCCGGGTCCCGATCGTGATCGAGGTAAAGAGCCACTTCGATGGTGAGCGCAGACTGGTGACGCGTATGGCGGAGGTGCTTGGCAGATATTCCGGACCGGCGGCGGGAATGTCGTTCGACCCCGGCCAGGTGCAGGCGCTGCGGGAGGCGATGCCGGGGCTTCCCCGCGGCATCGTGGCCGAACGCGTCTACAGCGAAGCCGACTGGCCGGAGGCATCACCCGGCCAGCGGAATGGCATGCTGCACCTCAAGCACGCGTTCCGCACCCGGCCGCATTTCGTCGCCTATCGGGTCAATGATTTGCCGGCGCCGGCGCCCTGGGTCGCGCGCCATGTCTTCGGCTTGCCACTCCTGACCTGGACGGTCCGGACACAAGAGCAGCGCGAGCGCGCCGCCCGCTGTGCCGATCAGATGATTTTCGAAGGCTTTCGCCCGTGAAAGCCGCACCCTTGAAGTCCATGATGCGATGCACGATCTTAGCATTGGTCACCACGGGCGAGGCTGATCGTAACGCGTGACCGGTTCAAATCGTCGATGGATTCATCCGAAATAACCCTCGAAGCGGTCTCCTCCGTGAGCCAAATCCCGGCCCAGGACTGGGATGCCTGCGCCAATGCGATTCCGGATCCCGCCGGCCTCGATGGCTTCGACACACTGTCTTCGGCTTTTTCCCCAAAGGACTCCTGTACCGGCTTAAAGCGCCCCTATAACCCCTTCGTTACACATGCTTTTTTCTCCGCCTTGGAAGCCTCCGGGTCGGCCTGCGCGCGGACCGGATGGGGACCACGCCATTTGCTGGCGCGGTGTGATGGCGTCGTCGTCGGCATCGTGCCCTGCTATTTGAAATCGCACTCCCAGGGAGAATACGTGTTCGACCGCGGCTGGGCCGACGCCTATGAGCGCGCCGGAGGGCGCTATTACCCAAAGCTGCAGGCCTCGGTTCCCTTTACGCCGGCCGCTGGCCCTCGCCTGTTGATCCGCGACGGCGTCGACAAGGATGAAATCGGCACCGCGCTGGCAGGCGGGCTGGTCGCGCTGTGCGAGGCGACAAAGGCCTCATCCGCCCATGTCACCTTCGCGCGCGAGGCCGAATGGAAGTTTTTGGCCGAACACGGATTCCTGCAGCGGACCGATCAGCAGTTCCACTGGCACAACCAGGGTTATCGGCATTTTGACGATTTCCTCGCCACCCTCAATTCACGCCACCGCAAGGCGATCCGGCGCGAACGGCGCGATGCGGTGGCGAGCGGCATCACCATCCACGCGCTCAACGGCAGCGACATCACCGAGGACGCATGGGACGCCTTCTTTGCCTTCTACATGGAGACCGGTTCGCGCAAATGGGGCCGGCCATACCTCACCCGTTCCTTTTTCTCGCTGATCGGCGAGACCATGGCCAACGACGTGCTCTTGATCATGGCGAGGCGCAACAACCGCTGGATCGCGGGCGCCATCAATTTCATCGGCTCGGACACGTTGTTCGGCCGCAACTGGGGTGCGATCGAGCATCACCCATTTCTGCATTTCGAAGTCTGCTATTACCAGGCGATCGATTTCGCGATTGCGCGCGGCCTGAAAAGCGTTGAGGCCGGCGCTCAAGGCGAGCACAAGATCGCGCGCGGATACTTGCCGCAAACCACCTATTCGGCGCATTACATCGCCGACCCCGGCCTGCGGCGCGCGATATCGGAATATCTCAAGCGCGAACGCGCTTATGTGGCCGAGGCGGGGCGCGAACTCACCGAGGCCGGGCCGTTCCGCAAAGCCGCCGACGAGCCAACCAGCGATTAGAATTGGATTGAGGAGCCGCCATGCCCGCCTATGACCCCAACAACCCCTTTGCAAAAATCCTGCGCGGCGAATTCCCCTGCTACAAGGTTTATGAGGACGACCACACGCTGGCCTTTCTCGACATCATGCCGCGCTCTCCCGGGCATACGCTGGTGGTCCCGAAGGCGCCGGCCCGCAACATCCTCGATATCAGCCCGGAGGATTTCGCCCATGTCGCGCGCACCGCCCACAAAATCGCGCGCGCCGCGATGACCGCGTTCAAGGCCCACGGCATCACCGTGCAACAGTTCAACGAACCCGCCGGCGGACAGGTGGTGTTTCACCTGCACATGCATGTGATGCCGCGCCACGACGGCGTGGCGCTGCTGCCGCCCGCAAGCCGCAAGGAAGACGTCAAGGTGCTGGAGGAGAATGCGGCGAAGCTTGCGGCGGCCTTGAAGGGCGCGTGAGCTATTGTCATTACCGTCATTCCGGGGCATCGCAGATGCGAACCCGGAATCTCGAGATTCTCCGATGTGCAATTGCACATCGTAGTTCGATGCTTCGCATCGCCCCGGAATGACTGCTCACCCCGCCTCCAAATCCCCGCTTTTCTGCGCCGCCAGCGGCGAGAACTCGCAGCGGTCGGGTTTTAAATCGATCAGCGGCGTTTGGTCGAGGCAATCGAGCCCCCGTACCAGCACGGTCGAGCCCTCGATACCGACCAGCTTGACGATCGAGGTGCCGATCGGGTTTGGCCGCACCGGCGAGCGCAGCGAGAACGTGCCGCGGGTCGACTTGTTGTTTTTCGGGCTTTGCAACACCAGATTGCGCCGCGATTGATGCAGCCAGTAGATCACTTCGAGATTTTCATAGAAATCGACGCCCTTCAGCGCCGGCACCCACGGCTCGAAAATCTCGAGCCGGCAGACTGGACCGGAATGGCTCCCCTGCCGCGGCGTATCCTCCCGCGAGGTCCAGGGGGTGCGGATGCGGCCGATGAAGACGAGGCCGGCATCGCTCGCCTTGGGCATCTCGACGGCGACCTCGCCGTCGCGGAGTTCATTGTCACGAACCATGTTTCAATCCAGTGAGATGTTTTGCGCCTTGATCACGGCTATCCACCGCGCCCGGTCGGCATCGATGAATTCCGCAATCGCGGCCGTGCCGCGCGGACGCAACACCGAATAGCCGATCTTTTCCAGCGAGGTGCGGAACGCATCATCATTAATGGCCCGATCGAGGCTACCCTTGAGAATTCGCGCGACATCGTCCGGCACCCTCGCCGGCGCGGCGACACCGAACCAGACGCTGACGAGGTAATCGGGATAACCGCTTTCGGCAATGGTCGGAACATCAGGAAGATTGGAATTCCTGTGCGCTGAACTCACGCCCAGCGCCCGCAACATTCCCGATCGCACCGGCGGCAGCGCCGTGCCAACCGAGTCGAACATGACCTGGATATTGCCTGCCAATAGATCCGTCAGCGCGGGCGCGGCGCCCTTGTAAGGCACATGAGTCATCTCGATGCCGGCCATTTGCTTGAACATCTCGCCGGCAAGGTGAATGGTGCCTCCCGTCCCGGCCGAGCCGAAACTGAGCTTGCCGGGGTTCTGTTTGGCATACGCAACAAATTCCGCAACCGTCCTGGCGGGCACCGAGGGGTGGATTTCCATCACCACCGGCACCTCGGTGATCAACGCCAGCATGCGAAAGTCCCTCGCCGGATCGTAGGACAGCTTCTTGTACAGCAAGGGATTGAGCACGATCATCGAACCGGCCACGACCAGGAGCGTGTAACCGTCGGCTTCAGCGCGCGCCACCGTTTCGGCGCCGATCGCGCCTTGAGCCCCGGGCCTGTTCTCGATAAACGCCGACTGCCCGAGATCGCGCCCAAGAAAATCAGCCACCATCCGGCCAAGAATGTCGGTCGGACCGCCCGCGGCATAGGGAACGACGACCCGGATCGGACGCGCCGGAAACCCGGCGGCGTTGGCGCTTGCCGTGGCGACAAGCGCCGCCACGCCGACAAGCCAGGCGATCAAGGCGGACCTCGCGGGCAAATTCATGCCATTTCCCCGATTGCGCGCTTTGCCGGAGAGTACCGGAAAGCGCCCTGGCTGCAATTCGTTAAACTGCCCGTAACGATGCGCTCATCAACCTAGCCACCATTTGCCCGCAAGCATCAGGAGCTCACCGCAGACCACGCCGGCAAATATGGACCGTCGCGTCAGGATGAAAACGATGCATCCGCCGGCTACCGCCGCATAGCGCAGCCAGTCGGGTACGCTTGCCAGAGCGCCCGGCGGCTCGATCAGAATCTGCGCGATGACGCCGGCGAGGATCGCGGTCGCGACCGCCCTCACCCACACCAGCAGTTCAGAGCCCTCATCGACACCGGCGCCGAACCAAAGCCCGATCAAGCGCCAGATCTCGTTGGGCAAGAAGCCCGCGATCAGGAGCACCAGCAACGCATGCCAGTCACCGATAAACCAGGCCAGCCATTCACTCATGACCGTGCCTGCCACCGGTGGACGGCGTAGGCGGCGCTGCCGGCCGTAATGCCGCTGATCAGGATGTCGACTCCGGTGTGGAACGTGGCCACGAGCGGATATAACCCCAGCCCCAATAACAGCGCCAGGATATCGGCAAGCTCCCGGCAGTTGCGCGCGGTGGAGAGCAGAAACGCAAGTGGCGTCAAGAGCAGGATTGCGGCTGCGAACAGCGCCGGGAGATTGGCGGCAAGGCCGTAGCCGATCGTGGTCGCGGCCAGGCAGGCCAAGACGAGCCCTGTGCCGAGCCCATGGACGAAAGCGATGCGGCGACGGCGCGGCACCTGTGGCAGCAGGCGAAAAGATTCGACCCACAGGGTAACTGCAATAAAATGGGTGGCCAGCACCAGATGCCACCGTTTTGTCTGCGGCGTACGCAACATTGGTAAGACCGACACCACCATCGGAAACAGCCGGACAGCGCTGACGGTAACCGCAATCGCCGCCTGCACCACCGTCGCGCCGGAGCCGAGCGTCGAGATCAGGATGATCTGCGCAGGGCCCGCCCAAACGAACAGCGTGCTCGCCAATACCCAGCCCAGGCTGAAATGCGTGTCATGCGCGAGCGCGCCGATGCCGGCATAGGTCGCAAACAGCACCAGCGTCAGCAGCGTTGAGCCAACCGACCGCATTCCCCATGCGAAAGCGCGCAGTGGACTTTGCCATTGGGCCGAGTCGAGAGCAGGGAGAGCCAAAGGGAAACCGGACCGTTTTCAAGTCGCCGCACGCATAACGCTGGCGAATCGAGCTAGCGTCAAGCGAACCGGCGTTCTCGGCTGCCATGCAAAGCGCCAGAGATTGAAGTTGTGATTCCCGGATGGTGCGTGCCCACGTGCATCGGGAAATCTCGAGATTCTCCGATGTGCAATTGCACATCGTAGTTCGATGCTGACGCATCGCCCCGGAATGATGTGTGCCTCACCCCTTGGCATTCATATTCCGCAGCACGAAACAGGCCCCGCCGGCGCGGCGTATGCGGTTGCAGAGATCGTCGGCAGCGGGGCGCGTATCGGTGCCGATCCGCACTTGATAGAACATGCGGGTGCCCCGGTTGCGGAACAGCGAGGTGAGCAGGGTCGGATCCTGATCGCCGATCACCGGGCGCAACCGCGTCATCGCGCGGGAATACATTGCCAGCGCCTGGTCGCGGTTAAAGCCCCCGGCGAGCTGCACGCCCCAGGGCCGGACAGCATCGAGCCTCACATGCTGTTCCAGTTCACTGACAAAGTAATTGGGCGCGCGCTTTAGCAGCGCCATCAATTCACGGCAGCCGGCATACGTCGCGCGGTCGGACATCTTGCCATTCTTGCCGGCTGCCGCCCATTCATCGACGCTGGTGCCGGTGATGGCAAAGACGTAGTGGCGCGTCTCCAGCGGCATCGGGCCCGTGCCCGCCAGCCATTCCTGCACTCGCCGCGGTCCGGCATTGTAGGCGGCCGCGGCCAGCCCCAGATTGCCGAACTGGTTGCGCAACTCGTTAAGGAATTCGGCTGATTTCGGCAGCGCCTGTACCGGATCAAAGGGATCAAGCAGACGACGCTCGCTGGCGGTGCCCGGCATGAATTGCGCGATACCTTGTGCGCGCTGGCCGCGGCGCGTGAGGGGGCCGACGGCGTCGGATTGAAAGCGACTCTCCTGCCAGATCACGCGGGCGAAGAACTCAAGCGGCAAGTTGTTGGCCTTTGCAGCCGCCTCGATCATCAGGCACACGGCCTCTCTGGTATCGGCGTCGGTCGCGGGCCTTCCTGACGGCTTGTCATTGGGAATGGCGAGTTCTTCCACACCCGGCCTTGCGATCCCGCCACCTATTTTCGCCTCCGCCTCTTCCTCCGCGGCCGCCGCCACCGGCGAGAGGATCATCACGACCACAGCGCAAATCGCGGCACGCGGACATTTGAGCATTTGCATTGCAGTCCTGATCTCGGGCAGAGCCTGCTTGACATGGGGAACCGGCAGTCTAGCTATCCAAGAATGATGGCGCGTCTATGGGAGCGCAACGAATGACGGCATCTTCGAACGACCAGCTTGGCTTTGCGCCCGACGACGATGCGCCGATCCCCTATATGGCGCGCACCCGGGAATATTACGCGGCGATCGGCTACACCACGCCCTATCGCTGGGCACACCATGTCGGGGCGCCGTTCCAGCCGTTGCAGAAGCCGCTCGCCCAATCCCGCGTCGCCCTTGTCACGACGGCGGCGCCCTTCGATCCCGCCAAGGGCGATCAAGGCCCCGGCGCCAAATACAATGGCGGCGCCAAATTCTATTCGGTTTATGACGGCGATACCTCGAAGTCGCACGATTTACGGATTTCGCACATTGCCTATGACCGCGTGCACACCTCGGCCGCCGATAGCGGCACCTGGTTTCCGCTGCCGCAGCTGCTGAGGCTCAAGCGTGAGCGGCGGATCGGCGAAGTTGCACCACGCTTCTTCGGCGCACCTACCAACCGCAGCCATCGCGTCACGATCGAAACCGATGCGCCCGAAATTCTCGCCCGCTGCCGGGCAGACAGGGTCGACGCCGCGGTGCTGGTGCCCAACTGCCCGGTATGTCATCAAACCATCAGCCTGGTTGCCCGGCATCTGGAGGCCAACGGTATTTCCACTGTCGTGATGGGTTGCGCCAAGGACATCGTCGAGCACGCGGCGGTGCCGCGATTTCTGTTCTCTGATTTTCCGCTCGGCAATTCCGCCGGCAAACCGCATGACGCGGATTCGCAGGCGTTTACGCTTGAGCTCGCGCTGCGGGTGCTGGAAACCGCGCCTGCAACGCAGACCACGGTGCAATCGCCGCTACGCTGGAGCGCGAATGCGGCCTGGAAGCGCGACTATAACAATATCGCGGCGTTGAGCGCCGAGGAGCTGACGCGGCGGCGTCGTGAATTCGACGCCCAGAAGGAAATCGCGCGGGGCTTGCGCGAGACCGCGGCGTAACGCCCTTTAACCATCGAAAATCGGTCAATTGGGGCCCTTCCCGCCAATATCGGTTTACGTTAACGCCGCATATTGCGGGACGCGGGCTTCCGCGGACATCAAAGCCGCGTAAAAGTCTCCCTCCTGATTAGGAGTTTTTCGATGCTGGACCGACGCCAGAGCGTGCGCGACAAGGTGATTTATGGCGGGGTCGCCGAGATCGGCGAACGCGGCGCATCCAGGGATTGCGTCGTGCGCAACATCTCCGAAAACGGCGCTCGTCTTGAGTTCAGCAACGACATCAGGCTGCCCAAGGACAGGATGCTGTTGACGATCGCGCGAAAGGGACGTTCCTTCCTGGCCAGGATCATCTGGTGGCGCGACAATTTCGTGGGCGTCGCGTTCAGTTCGCAAACCTCGTACGAACTGCCCGGCTCCGACCTTGCGGAGCGGCTGCGCAAGAGCGAGATTAAAAAGCGCCAACTGCAGCGCCGTATCAAGGAGCTGCTGGAAGGCTAAGCGCCGCCACGTCGCCTCGCCGGTTCGACGCTCTCTTGTCCCCCCGCCCTGTCATGCCATAATCGCGCGCCTTCGGAGAAACATTCGGGAAAACCATGCGCGCAATCTCACTGATTTTATCTTCGATACTGACATGCTGCGTCAGCTCGACCTTGTCGGCCCAGACCGCTGACCGCACCATCGACGAGATCAAAACCGAGACGCTCGCGCGCGCCCAGACCGGCGCGTATCCGGCGTTGGGCATTCAGCCCGCCGACGCCAGCGATGCGCTCGGCCGCATCCGCAGCCGCGATCCCGACGAATGGGCCGCCGCCTGGAGCGCGGTCGCCGACGGCTACATGGCCAAGGCAAAAGCTGCCGGCGACCCCAAGGAGGCCGACGCGAATTTTGTCCGAGCCTGGCGTCTTTATTATTTCGGGCAATGGCCGGCGCCGACTTCCCCAGGCAAACAGGCCGCGTATCAGCGGGCGATCGACGCCTATCTGGAGCACGCCCGCTATTTCGACCCGCCGCTCGAAGTCGTGCGCATTCCCTTTGAAGGCAAGGAAATCGTTGGTTACCTGCGGCTGCCCGCCAACGCCAAGCGCCCGGTACCCCTGGTACTGGCCATTTCGGGTTTGGACAGCCGCAAGGAAACGGTTGCCGAGACCTATGCGGCGGCGCTGGCCGAGGGCATCGGCTTCTTCGCGGTCGACAGTCCCGGCACCGGACAGGCGCCGCGCAAGGCCGACGAGAGCGCCGATCAGATGTATTCGCGCGTGCTCGACTATCTCGCGACGCGGCCGGAGATCGACAAGAACCGCATCCTCGCGCACGGCCAGAGCTTTGGCGCCTATTGGGCCGCCAAGCTCGCGCACACCGAAGCCAAACGTCTCGCGGGCGTCGTTACGCAATCGCCGCCGATCCACCGCACGTTCCAGCCGGATTTCTTCCGCGGCCGGATGTACACCCGCGAATATCTGTTCGACCTGCTTCCGGCGAGCCTATTCGTCTACGGCATGAAATCCGCCGACGAGTTGATTGCGTTCCTGCCGAAGATGTCGCTGCAGGCGCAGGGCCTGCTCGGCAAGCCCACAGCGCCAATCCTGGTGGTGGGCGGAACGCGGGACACCCAGGTGCCGATCGATGATCTCGAACTGCTCATCAACAGCGGCAGCGAGCCGCGCGAGGCCTGGATCAATCCGGCCGGCGGGCACATGGGGCGCACCGCCGGTACCTGGCCCGACCCGGTGATCTTCAGGAAAATCATCCTGCCTTGGGAAGTGCGGCGCCTGAACCAGAAGGCTGACGCACCATAAACAGGCTGCGCCCGCCTGACGTGAAAACTCGCGGCTGACGCCACAACATTCGCGATCAAGTTGTGGCCGCGCGTGCAGGCGAATTTGCCGCATCCGACTGGCGCCCAACATCCCTCTGGCAAGGCGACCGCTATGCTGTAAGCTCGACGCCGAACCGGCCGGCCATCACCTGTCCGGCCGCCAAACGACAACAAAAAAGTCAGCCCTGGAGGAAACCCGATGTCTTCAGCTCAGACGAGCCGCGTCCCGCTCAGTCGCCGCTCGCTTCTGCGCGCGGGCGCCGGCATGGCCGGTATTATCGCAACCGGTCGCGCGCCCGCATTCGCACAGGCCCAGCCGAAGAAACTCGTATTCGCGCACATCAACGCCGTCCCGGAATCAGCCGCGGTCGCGTTCGACTGGATGGCGAAGGAACTGACTGCGCGCTCCAACGGCGCACTCGAGATGCAGTTTTTCGGCAAGACCCTGATCCCGCAGGAGCTGGAGATCATGAATGCGGTCAAATCCGGCAGCGTCGCGATGGGGAGCCCGGCCGGAGCGGCCGCCACGGTGTTTCCGGAAATGGGCGCCCTGCTCGTGCCTTATCTCGTGAAGGACTACACCTCGGCCTACGCCATGCTCAACGGACGGATCGGCGACAGGCTCTCCAAAGAGATCGAGGACAAGTACAAGCTCAAGGTGATCTGCTATTTCGATTATGGTTTCCGCCATTTCTGGACCGCGAAGAAGCCGATCGTCGAGCCGAAAGACCTGCGCGGCCTGAAAATCCGCGTGCAGCAGGCGAAGATTTTCGGCGACACCATCAACGGATTGGGCGGCAACGCGGTGCCGATGGCGTATGGCGAGGTGGTCACCGCCGCCAAGCAGGGCGTGATCGACGGCGGCGATCTGCCGATCGTCAATATGAAGGCGCTCAAGATCTACGAGGTTTCGAAATTCGCCTCCCTCACCTATCACAATTACGGACCGACCAACGCGGTGATGAATCTCGAAATCTGGAATGGGCTATCGGCCGATCAGCAGAAACTGGTGATGGACCTCGCGCGCGCCGCGCAGGGAAAAATCCGCGAGGCGACCGAGTCGGTCGACAATTTCGCGAAAGCCAAGCAGGAGCTCGAGCCGCTCGGCATGACGGTGGTCGAATCCAATGTCGAGGAATTCCGGAAAGTCGCGCGACAGAAGATCTGGCCGGCCTACAAGGCCCAGTACGGCGCCTTGTGGGACGAGATCGAAGGTTTCAAGGTCTGACTTAACCGGGGGGCCGAAACCGGATGTTTAGCTGGTCTTCGGCCGCTCGCCGCCCATCATTGCCGGAATTTCGCTTGCGCATGCTGCGTATCCTCTCAGCCGTCCCGAAATTTGCGGTCACGGCGCTGATCATCCTTGCCATCCTCAACCTCCTGGTCGGCGTCATCCTGCGTTATTTCGTCGGCGCCATCACCAACTGGCTCGACGTCGACCCGGTGCCGTTCACCTGGGTCGAGGAAGTCGGCGAGCTCTCGCTGGCGTGGCTGACGCTGATCGGAGCTGCAATCGGCATCCAGTCGCGCTCGCATTTTGCGCTTTCGGTATTCGTGCATCGCCTGCCGGAAGCCACCCAGCTCTGGATCCATCGCCTCAACCACGCACTGATAACAGCCGTTGGCCTGCTGGTGGCGTGGTACGGCTTCAAGCTTTGCCTGCTCAACCGCACCCTGACGACGCCGGGGCTCGAGATCAATCTCGCCTGGCTCTACGCCTCATCGGTGGTCGGCGGTATCCTGATCGCGATCTACGGCTTTGCGATGATGATCTCGCCGCTGCCGCACGGCGATCCCCAGCACTGAGGCGGATCATTCATGCTGCTTGCGACCGTCGCCGCCGTCTTCGCTGCCCTGATCCTGCTCTCGATGCCGATCGTGTTCGCGCTCGGGATAGCCGGCATTGCGGGCCTGTGGATCGGCGGCTATCCGATGCAGCAACTCTCCTCGGCGCTGGTGTCGGGATCGCAAAGCTGGGTGCTGCTCGCCATACCGGCCTTCGTATTTGCCGGCAATCTGATGGAGCGCTGCGGCATGAGCCACGCGCTGGTGGAACTGGCCCGCGCCCTGATCGGCTGGGTCAAGGGCGGGCTCGGCATGTCGGTGATCGTGGTGGCGTATTTCTTCTCCGACATCTGCGGATCGAAGATGGCCGAAGTCTCGGCCCTCGGCTCGGCGCTGATGCCGCCCCTGACCAGGGCCGGCTACGACCGGCGCGATTCAGCCTCCCTGATTGCCGCCGGCACCGCGATGGGCATGCTGGTGCCACCGGCGATCTTCATGATCGTGATCGCACAGGTCACCAACACCTCGGCGGTGGCGCTGTTCGTCGCCGGCTTCGTTCCGGCGATGGTCATCATGCTGTGCCTGATGGCGGTGGTATACATCCGCGCGCGGCAGAACGACTGGCCAGTCGACACCAGGCCAAGCCTCAAGCGCCTCGGACACGCCGCAGTGCATGCCGCCGTCCCGATGGTGGTGCCGTTCGTAATCCTCGCGGGCTTCATCCTCGGCATCATCACCGCGACCGAAGCCGGCGCGGTGGTCGCAGGCTACGCCTTCCTCGCTGCCAGGCTTTACTACCGCAACGTCTCCTGGCGCGAGATGGGAAAAATCGCCCATGACAGCGCGATCCTCACCGCGGCGGTGGTGTTCCTGCTCGCGGTCGCTTCGGTCTATCAATATCTGATGGGCGTGAGCGGCGTGCCGCAACTGCTCGGCCAGCTGCTTGGGCCGCTGAAAGCACACCCATGGCTGTTTCTGACCGGAACCGCCGTCATGAGCTGCCTGTTCGGCATGTTGCTCGAAGGTCTGCCTGCCGCGGTCGTGCTCATCCCCGTGGTGTTTCCAATCTCGGAAGCGATGGGCATCGATCCGATCCACTTCGACATCGTCCAGACCGCGGCCGTCGGCATCGGCCTGTTCCTGCCGCCGATGGGCGTCGGGCTCCTAATGGCGCTGCGCTTTGCGGAGCTCGATGTCGGGCAGCACTTCCGCACCTATGTGCCGTACATGCTGGCGCTGTTTGCCGGGCTTTTGCTCATCATCTGCATCCCGGAGATCAGCCTGACGCTGCCGAGGCTCGCGGGGTTGATCAGGTAAAGGGGCGCGGTCCAGCGCGACCGTGAAAATAACCAGGCCAATCACGATCCTCGTATCCCGGCCTCACGAACGGGGCGTTATCTGAAGTTCAACGAGAGCTATCCGCTGCAGCACTGCGGCATCCTGCTCACCTGCACTCGCGGTGCGCAGAATCGATTCGGCCAGCAGATTGATATGCGCGCTGCTTACGGGCTCTGGCAGGGTGCCTATCGAGGCATCAAGCGCAGCGGTCATGATCTCGATCACTTCCGGTGAGAATGCAGCATCCGCAAAGTTCTTCATGGGCAACCGTGGCGCGAGGTGGCGCAACATCGCTCAACTCGTCAGGCAATGGAGAGTTCCCAGGGTTGGACAGTGTGAATTGTCCGCGCTCGCCATGCCGCCCTCAAAAAGAGGCGAGACATCTGCGGAACTGGCTGTGCCGTGACGGCAACAGATTTCTTGTTCCTGATAGGGAACAGGCTTTTTGAGTTCACATCCTTTGCCGAGGGCATAGATTGCAAAAAAACATCCGGGGCTGAGTGTATTTTTCATTCCCAATATTTTTTGAGCCCGGTAGGCCGCTGGATATACTTCCAGCGGCCTTTTTCATTGAATTTGTTTTTCGCGGGGGCAATTGGATTTCAGTGGTGCAATTCCGATGGCCCCGACAACTCACTTGGGCTGTGCCTGATGAGCGGCGTTTTCATTTCCTCGAAGCCTCCCAACTGCAATTGGCGTTGCCCGAAGACGTACCCTTCATTCGTCCTCCCGCAAGTCGACCTTTCCAATATTGGGTTGTAACCGCACTTTTTCGCGTGAAGGCGATCCTGGAGCCATTGATATGACCGTCCGTGATCGTTCCGATGTCGTGCCACGATGTTCCCGCGAAGCTCCCGCCAATATTCCCCCGCGACGTCCGGGTGAGATCAAACTCCCCCTCCCAGCGCCCACCACCACCACAATCTGCGATCCAGCGCCACCGACCGGAAACTTCGGACGGCTGATCAGAGGTGCCTTTGTCGACCGGTCGCTGTCCCTTTGAACGAGATTTCGGCGGTGTGTTCGGCTCTCCGCCTTCGCCTCCCGAAATCGACTTTTCAGTCTTGCCGATGCTTCCGCCCGTACTGCCCGGTTGTACCTGTGCGACACAGGGTACCGAGCACGTGCCAACGATCAAACCGCATGAGACGAAACGATGCACAGGCCT
>Ga0210400_10002463_pt1 | contig 17132 bp, 10 predicted proteins | sample IncBWH26MmetaG_FD_155456 | JGI IMG/M metagenome (GOLD analysis project Ga0210400, IMG submission 155456) | Forest soil microbial communities from Barre Woods Harvard Forest LTER site, Petersham, Massachusetts, United States - Inc-BW-H-26-M | ecosystem: Environmental > Terrestrial > Soil >... | reverse complement strand
ATCGCGAGTTTGCTGCCGTCCGGCGACCACCGCATTCCGCGCACGGTATAGCTGAACGGGCCCGTCCCGCGCACAAACTTCTCCCCAAGGAGAATTCGTCGTCTTTTCCCGTCCGTCTCGGCAATCCAGATATCGTCGCGTTGCAATTGAATCTTCTTGGCCGAAAAAAGATGACGCGTAGCGTAAGCGATCCGCCCGCCCGCCGAATAGGCAAACCGCGTTATGTTCTCGTCAATCTTAAAGACCGGATTCTCTTGCGCGCGGCAATTCGCAAAAAATAAGAAGGTCGTCACGAACAGAGAGGGAATTGCGACCAGACGAAAAGAGGAAAACACTGCACCGCGCTCAAGCGGAGTCAAGAAGCGCGAAAGTCTAACCCGAAGGCCTCCGAGTCCTCTGTGTTGAAATCTTTTTCCCCACCCAATGCGCCATCTCATGACGATTGTCGCTTCTCTTTGATCCGCCGAATCTCTTCCAATCGTTGCCGCAAGCGCGCCTCAAATCCCTGATCGGTCGGGTGGTAGTAGGTTGCCCCTGCCAGCGATTCCGGCAAGCAAGCCATATCGGCCACTTTATCTTCCTCGTCGTGCGCGTACTGATATCCTTTCCCGTAGCCTATGTTTTTCATCAAGCCAGTTGGCGCATTGCGGAGATGCAACGGCACCGGCTCCGACCGCGTGCGTTCCAGGTCCGCCACCACGGCCCCATACCCGGTGTAGACCGCGTTCGATTTCGGCGCGAGCGACAGGTACACAGCCGCTTGGGCGAGCGCCAAGTTTCCTTCCGGCGGACCGATAAAATCCGCTGCCTGCATCGCCGCGACCGTAACCGCCAGCGCCCCCGGCTCGGCCAGTCCGATATCTTCGCTCGCCATCCGCACCAGCCTGCGCGCGATGTACAGCGGGTCTTCGCCGGACTCCAGCATTCGCACCAGCCAATACAGTGACGCATCCGGATCCGAATTCCGCACGGACTTATGCAGCGCCGAAATCAGGTTGTAGTGTTCTTCCCCGGATTTATCGTAGAGCAGAAACTTGCGCTGCAGCAATTCGGCAAGCAGTTCGCGCGTGATCGATCGCCGTCCATTCGAGTCCGGTTGCAACGCCCGCACGGCAGCTTCGAGCGTGTTGTACGCCGCACGCGCATCGCCCCCGGAAAACACGGCGATGTGTTGAATCGCTTCATCGCTAATTTCCATCGCTTCGTTTCCGAGCCCGCGTTCCTTGTCCGCGATCGCCTGGTGCAACAGCCCTTCGATTTGTTCCGTCGACAGCGCCTGCAGCACATACACGCGTGTCCGGGAAAGCAGCGGCGCAATCACCTCAAATGAAGGATTCTCCGTCGTCGCCCCAATCAAAATGATGTTCCCAGCCTCGACGTGCGGCAGAAACGCATCCTGTTGTGCCTTATTAAAGCGATGCACCTCGTCCACGAAGACAATCGTTCGCCGCCCGGTCCGGCGCGTGTGCTCCGCTGCGGCCATCACATCCTTGATTTCTTTGATCCCGGTCAGCACCGCGCTGAACGCGATGAATTCCGAATGCGTCATTCGCGCAATCAAGCGCGCCAGCGTCGTCTTCCCGCATCCCGGCGGCCCCCACAAAATCATCGAGCCGATATCGTCCCGCTCGATCTGCGTCCTCAGCGGCTTTCCAGGCCCAAGAAGCGCCTCTTGTCCCGTGAACTCATCAAGCGTCCGCGGACGCATCCGCTCCGCCAACGGCTGCGAAGCCGCAGTGCGCTCATCTTCCGGCTCGAGTTTTGCAAAAAGACTCATTCAGGTCGCACACGCAGACTCATGAGCCCATGGAGATAGAGGGATCATGCAACGCCACCCCGCTGCCGCATCGCCTCATAAAGCAGCACACTACCCGCCATCGCCGCGTTCAGCGATTCCACCCCGCTCGTCTTCCCGGAATACCCTTGAGGGATGCTCACCCGCGCATCACAAGACCGCACGATATCTTCCTCGAGCCCCGCCCCTTCGTTTCCAATCAACAATGCGACCGGCGATTTCCAATCGGCCTCCCAAGGTCGAACCAAAGGTGGAACATCGCCGCCATTCCGGTCCAAGCGCGCATCGCTATCGCGTACGCCCGCATACAACTTCAGTCCTGAGACGCGCAATTGCGCCAAAAGGATGGTGCATGACATCCCTCGTACAATCGGTAGCCGAAGCGCTGATCCCGCGGACGCGCGGAGCGCTTTCGTCCCGAAAGGATTCGCCGTGCCCACGTCGCCACCGGAGCAAGTCGCTGCCCCGGTCGCGCCAAACGCTTCCGCCGCGCGCAAGATCGTTCCCACATTTCCGGGATCCTGCACGCCCACAAGCACGGCGACGAGTGCGACCCCCCTCAACACATCCTCCACGGTCGCGGCCTTTGGCCGAACTAGCGCCGCTACTCCCTGGGGCGTTTGTGTGTCTGCGATTCCGGCAAACAGCCGGTCTGTCGTACGGAGAATCTGCATCTCGGACGCCATCGACCCCGCAAGCCGACCCAAGTGTCGCTCGCCCGACTCGCTCATGAGGAGCGCTTCCACCGGCAATCCCGAGCCCAGCGCCGCCTCTACCAGCCGCACTCCCTCGACGCCTACAAGCCCGTCGCGATCGTCGTCTCCTCCCAGGCAAGCACGGAACCGCTTCAGCCAGCGATTGTCGCGGCTGGTAATCGCAGAAACGCGTTCCCCCATTTCCTCTTTCCGCGTATTCGTTTTGCTAGAAAAGACCATATCCATGAGCCTAACAAACCGCCCCTGCCCCGGTAAAGCAATGCTGCAGACTCTACTTCTACGCTGAACGCTTCAAGCGAACCGCGGAACTCACCGAACACTTCTATCAGAGGACTGCCAGTGCACAACATTTGTAGGGCTGGGAGTCCCGGAGGGGCGTCACAATGTAGCCCACCGCGGAAGCGGTGGGATAATGTTCCAAGGAGGATCTGAAAACCCCGAAAGGGGTGACACGCGGAACTTAACTACATGAAATTACTTCCATTAGCCCAGTACTTCGCACCTTGAACGCAGGAAACGTCTATGGTAGTTTCACACCAAGATTTTTTGTCGCTGGTTGCAATTTGTAGTCGAAAAGAATTCGGATGCGGGTTCTACTTTACGCTGAAGTGAAGCGTGAAGCCCGCCAGAATGGGGTCTGCCACTTGTCTGCTGAGTTGTTGAAGATTTCTCCGGAAGCGCCCGATCCTGCTACTATTCGTTACGCAGCCGCCTTCATCCGACGCGGCGAGTTGGTAGCCGTGCCCACGGACACTTTTTACGGAATTGCCGCGGATCCATTCAATTTAGCAGCCGTTCGTCACATTTACCACGTGAAAGGACGTCCGGAAACCCGTGCGCTACCGATCTTAGTCAATTCAATGGCGCAAGCCGTTTCGCTCGCTCGCGATGTGCCCTACAACTTTCACAAGCTCGCCGCAGCATTCTGGCCGGGTCCGCTCACCCTTCTCGTCGACGCCTCAAACCATATTCCCCTCAAGGTCACGGCCAACACCGGCCAGGTCGCGGTCCGCTGGCCCAACTCTCCTGTCATCAGCGCGCTGATCGATCTGGTAAACGGTCCGATCACTGGCACCAGCGGAAACATTTCCGGACAACCTGCATGTTCCAACGCTGTGGAATTGTTGGAGCAACTCGGCGATCGCCTCCCCTTGATCCTCGACGCCGGAGAAACCAATGGCACCCTCGCATCCACAATCGTAAAACTTGACGAAGACGACTGGACCGTCATGCGTGCAGGCGTGATTTCGACGGAACAGATCCGTACGGCCCTGGAAGAATCAGAAGAAGAATAATTCCCAAAGCTCACCGCGCCTCAATGTTCAGCAGAAAATCAAAATCCCCCGATGGAGTAAGCCGCACATTGCTGATCCTCGCCCGATGCACGCAAACGTTGTCCTGAAGCCACAGGCTCAAATAGGGTGCATCTTCCGCCACTTCTTTCTGAATCTCGCTGAAGAGTTTCCGGCGTTTTTCCCGATCGCTCTCCTGTCGAGCCTGGTCCATCAGTCCATCGAGCGCGGCATTGCGGTAGCGGCCACGATTTGCTCCTGCCGGTGGAATCCGCCTCGAACTGAACACAAATTCAAAAAATTCAGGGTCGCTGTTGACGCCGATCCACCGAAGTGTCGATAGCTGAAAAGTTCCACGTGTCAGATCTGAAGCCAAAGTTGCAAACTCAATATGCTTCAGTTCCAGATCCACACCCACCGCGCGCCATTGCTCCTTTAGAGCAGAGGCGAGCAGTCGTGTGTATTCCTCCGTGGAAGTTTTCATCGTTACCGTGAATCTCATCCCACCCCGCTCCGTGCGCCGCGGATAGCCCGCCCGATCGAGCAAATCCTCGGCTTGCTGAGGCGAATACCCAAAATGCGCGATGTCAGGCTCATATGCCCAACTGTTGGGAGGGAGCGGCCCGTCCGTCGCGCGCGCCTGCCCTCGCAGCAGGTAGCGGATGATCTCTTCTCGGTTCGTTGCCAGCGCCAGCGCCTGGCGCACCTCGCGCTTTGCCAGAATAGGATCGTCAAAGTTGAAAATAATGTACGCGAAATTGCTTCCAGGTTGTTCGGTAACCTCAATGCCGGTTTGCGACTCCAAGACCGGAATCATGTCCGGCGCAAGCGAAGTCAGCTCGAGGTCGGCCGTACCTTTGCGCAGTTCAAGCGCCCGCACGATCGCTTCAGGTACGACGCGGAATCGAACCTTGTTAATTTTCGCCGGTGTCCGGAAGTAAGCCTCGTTTCGTTCGAGCACAACGTTGTCGTCTTGCTGCGCGCTGACAAAGCGAAACGCCCCGGTTCCAATTGGATGCTCGGCAAAATCGTTCCCGGAACCTACGGGCACGATCCCTATGGCGGGCCTGCAAATGTCCAACAAGAATCCGCTGTTTGGCTCGCTCAAATGAAATATCACCGTGGACACATCCGGCGTCTCAACCGATTTCACGAGCCTGAACGCTCCTCGCTTGGGTGACATAACGCTAGCGTTCGTGATCGAGTCGAACGTATATTTCACGTCCGCCGAAGTAAGAACCCGGCCGTCGTGAAATTTCACTCCAGACCGCAGATGAAACACATAGGTAAGTGGGTCGGGTGTTTCCCATGTCTCAGCCAGGTCCCCGTGCGGAATCCTCTGCGCATCAAGTTCCACCAGGCTGTCGAAAATGAGACCGTCAATTCTCTCCGATGGCGCATCGGTCCCAATCCGCGGATCCAGATTCGTCGGCATCGATTCAATCAGAAAATTGACAACCCCAGGTTCAGTAGGAACAGAGCGCGTGCAAGCAGAAAGTGCAAGAAGAAGGGAAGTAAAGGAAATTAAGGAAGCAAAGGATGTAAAGGAAAAAGCGCCTCGCGGCGCACTGCTCGAAGGTGGGAGTTCCCCTCCTCTACTTCCTCCACATCCTTTACTTCCTCCACATCCTTTACTTCCACCACTTCTTCTATTACCCCGCATAACACACCTTGCCCAACACAACCGCCTTCCTGGCTCCCGTGGCTCCAGGCACATTCGCAGCCCGGCGATGCAGCGTCTCCCAACCGAGCACGGCAAACGCAAACGCTTCCTTAGCGTCCCCAGGCACGCCAAACTCATCTGACGTCCGGAGGCGAATGCCCGGCAACGCGGCCTCAATCTGTGCCATAAGCAGCGGATTGTGCGCCCCGCCCCCGGAAACAATCAGTTCCGAACCCCCGGCTCGCCGCGGCAAAAACCGATGAACCGCATCCACAATCGACAGCGCCGTCAGGATCGTAGCAGTACGAATCACGTCCTCCGCCCGCGCCCGCCGCGCTTCCCGATGTGCCAACACCTGACTCACATATTTCTCCCCGTATTGTTCGCGCCCCGCGGTCTTCGGTGGCAGCTTCAGAAAATATCTGTCACGCAGCAAACTCGCAAGCAAACCGAGCAATAAATTACCTCGCCGAGCCATGTCCGCATTCCCATCGAACGCCTTCCGCCCATGCGTAAAATGCCGCACTAGCGCGTCAATCACCATATTCCCCGGCCCGATATCAAAAGCAAAAACATCTTCGATTTTCGCAGCTCGAGGAATCACAGTCACATTCGCAATCCCTCCTATATTGAGCGCCGCTCGCCCCACGCGAGCATCGCGATAGAGCAAATAATCGACAAATGGTACAAGCGGTGCACCCTGCCCGCCAGCAGCCATATCGGCAGGCCGAAAATCACCGACAGTGCGAATCCCCGTCCGCACCGCAATCACCGAAGGATCGCCGATCTGCAGAGTAGAAGCCACCGCGCGCCCGCAAAACGAACTCGCCGCCCCTTGATGGAACACCGTCTGCCCATGCGAGCCGATCAAAGCAATCTGCGAAGCTCGCACGCGAAATTTCCGGCAAGCCGCCAGCGCCGCCTCGGCAAATACCTCGCCCAGCAGGAAATTGAGCTGGCTGATTTCACCTGCAGTCGCCGCCCGCCCTTCCCCCAACCGCAAGATCGCATCGCGAACGCCCGAAGGGAAGGGAATCGCCGCAAAATTCTCAAGCTTGGCTGTTTGGCCTGACATCCGTACCAGCGCCACATCGATTCCGTCCGCGGATGTCCCCGACATGATCCCCAGCGCGAGTGGACCTTTTGCCCTGCGTCTAATTTTAGAATTCACCTCCGCGCGCAAAGAAGTTCGGTTCATCCATCCTCCGGCCAGTCCCGCCAGGGACGAAACAGCGTAGCCCACCGCGGAAGCGATGGGACCGTGTTCCCGTGAAGAACCAAGCCCCGTAGGTGCGGCACACGGCATACCCTCGACCGCTTCATAAAATCTGCTTCTTCAGTTTCGCCAAGAGATTGAGCGCTTCAATCGGCTTCAGATGATCGAGGTCCGCATCGCGCAACGCGTCAAGCACTTCGCGGTCGAGTGGTGTGAACAGCGCCTGCTGTTCCGGCACCGGTTCGCCAGCAGCGGAAATTCCAGGAGTCAGCTTTTCGCTCAACTGGTGCTCCGCCTGCTCGTGCCTTGCGAGTACCTCACGAGCCCGCGCAATCACCGCGGGAGGCAATCCGGCCATGCGCGCCACTTCGATTCCGTAACTCTTGTCCGCGCTCCCAATTTCCACACGTTTGAGAAAAACAATTCCAGACGCTGTCTCACGTGCCGATACATGCACGTTCTTCACGCCCGGCAGCAGGTCCGCAAGTTCCGTCAATTCGTGATAGTGCGTCGCAAAGAGCGTGCGCGCTTTCGTTTCACTCGAGAGATGTTCCACCACGGCCCACGCAATCGACAGTCCGTCAAATGTCGCCGTCCCGCGACCCACTTCGTCCAGCAGCACCAGGCTTGACGGAGTTGCTGTATTTAAAATCGCCGCCACTTCCGTCATTTCCACCAAAAATGTCGATCGCCCTCGCGCCAGATTGTCCGCTGCGCCAATGCGCGTAAAAATCCGGTCGGTCAACGGCAGCCGCGCCTGGCTCGCCGGCACGAACGATCCCATCTGCGCCATCAGCACGATCAGCGCCGCCTGCCGCAAGTACGTTGACTTGCCGCCCATGTTCGGCCCGGTGATCAGCATGATTTGCTGCGTCGTATCGTCAAGGTAGAGATCGTTGGGAACGAACCGCTCGCCCTTTTGCTGCAGCAGTTGTTCGATCACGGGATGCCGCCCTGCGACGATCATAATTTGCCCGTCGTCTCCAAATTCTGGCCGCGTGTAGTTCCTCGAAGCGGCCAGCCGGGCGAAATTCCCTAGCACGTCCAGGTGCGCCACTGCCGACGCTGTTCGCCGAAGCCGCCCCGCCTGCTCCGCGATCCACAACCGCAATTCCGCGAACAGCCGCCTCTCGATCTCTGCGATTCGTTCGTCGGCATCCAACACATTCCGTTCGTACTCTTTCAATTCCGCAGTGGTAAAGCGCTCCGCGTTCACCAGCGTTTGCTTGCGCTCGAAATCTGTGGGTGCCAGATGCAAGTTCGCCTTCGATATTTCGATGTAATACCCGAAGATCTGATTGTATCGAATCTTCAGGGAAGCGATCCCTGTGCGCTTTCGTTCGCGTTCCTCCATAGAGGCGATGATTTGCTTGCTGTGTTGCGAAAGATCGCGCAGCTGGTCCAATTCCGCGTTGTACCCGCGCCGGATCACCCCCGGATCCGATGCGAGCGCGGGAGGATCGTCCGCGAGCGCCACTTCGATTCGTTCACGCACATCGGACAGCTCATCCATTTGCGCGTGTAACGACGCGAGCCGCTCAGACGCGCAATTGCCCAGATACTTGCGCAGCAAAGGAATGCGCGACAGCGATTGCCGCAGGCCAAGCAGATCGCGCGGCGACGCTACGCCCAGCGTCACGCGCCCCGCCAGCCGTTCCAAATCCTGCACACCCGCAAGGCCGTGCCGGATTTCTTCGCGCAGCACCGTGTACGTTTTCAGTTCCGCAACCGCATCCAGCCGCGCCGTGATTTCCGCCCGCTTCACTTGCGGTCGCAAAATCCACTGCCGCAAAAGCCGGGCTCCCATCCCTGTTGCCGTTTCATCGAGCGCTGCAAGCAGCGTCAGCGCTCCGCCCTTGCCTGCATCCTCCGCGAAAATGGGCGCCACCAATTCCAGGTTTCGAACCGTCACGGTGTCAAGCACGAGCGCGTCCGCCTGTTCGTAATACCGCACGCGATCCAGGTGTCCGAGCGCGGACTCCAGATGATTACCGTTCTCAGGACCCATGGCCGAAGTTTCGCGCAGATAATGCACCATCGCGCCCGCTGCAGCCATGGCCTGTGCGTGGCCGGCAAGACCAAATCCGTCCAGGCTCGCGACGCCAAACTGTTCGCGCAGCATCCGCTCGGCGTAATCAGAGCGAAACGCCCACTCTTCGATGCGAGTTTCGACTGCATCGCGAAATTCCCCCCGCGCTCCCGGGTTCTGAGGGCTGCTCTGCCCGGGGACATCGCCGTCGCCCGGCGACGTCGCGAACAATCCTGCTTGGCGTGGAAGAAGAATTTCGCGCGGCTTCAGACGATGCAATTCGTCCCGCAATTTCTCATCGGCATCGGCGCCGGAAAATTCCGTCACCGAAAATTCGCCGGTCGTGATGTCCGCATACGCAAGCCCCACAGGGTGTCCCGACGGAGCGCGCGCCAGCGCCGCAAGATAATTGTTTTCCTTCGGTTCAAGAACGTTCAGACTCGTCGCCGTCCCGGGGGTAATCACTCGTACCACTTCGCGGCGCACGAGCTTTTTCCCAGGCCCCGGCTGTTCCATCTGGTCGCAAACAGCGATTTTGTATCCGGCGCGCAGCAGCCGCGCGATATACCCCTCAGCCGCATGGTAGGGAACACCGCACATGGGCACGGGCTCGCCCCGCTCGCGATTTCTAGATGTCAGTGTAATTTGCAATTCGCGCGATGCGGCAATCGCGTCTTCGTAAAACAGTTCGTAGAAATCACCCAGCCGAAACAGCACGAGCACGTGCGGGTACCGCGTCTTGATCGAATGATACTGCCGCATCAGCGGTGTGGATGGTTCAGTCATCTATCCGTGGAGTGCCAGCTACACAAAGTTTATACCTTGCCGCCTTCACCCATGTCGAGAGTAGGACAGACACTCTTGTCTGTCCTATACCATTCAGTTTCAACACCGCAAGCCCAAGTGCCCCAGAATAATTCAGCAACCCTCCGCCATTCGCCTCATCAGCGCCCACAAAGCCGCAACATCCTCCCGTTCAGTAGTCTCCGCCCCAATCGACACTCGCACCATCCATCGCCCATCAAGCACCGCCGGGGTCAGATAAGCCTCACCAGACCGATTCGCGCGCTCCACCCAATCGAGCGTATGCCGGTCAAGCGCATCACCCGCAAGCCCTGGCGGCTCATGCCTTACACAAATGGTTTGCAAAGGGACCGGCGCGAGCACGCTCCAGTGGGGAGCCGCCCCCACCTGCTCAGCAAACCACTTCGCGTTTCCAAGATCCCTGCGAATCCGTGCCTGCAGGCCAGCAACCCCTTGTTCGCGAATCAGCAACCACAATTTCAACGCGCGAAAGCGTCGGCCGAGCGGCAGACCCCAATCCCGCAAGTTCTTCACGCGCCCGTCCGCGGCCGACTGCAGATAGCTCGGACTGGTCGACATTACTCGCACCAAATGCTCCGCGTCGCGGACATAATAGAGAGAACAATCAAACGCCGCCCCCAGCCACTTGTGAGCGTTAACAACGAGCGAGTCCGCCCCCGCGACCCCACCCCACATCCACCGGCATTCAGGGAGGATCATCGCCGAACCTGCCATCGCTGCATCGACGTGAAGCCAGATCCCGTGCGTGTGAGCGATCTCAGCAATCGCCGCAATGGGATCGAGCGCAGTCGTAGTTGTCGTTCCTGTCGTAGCGGCGATAGCCGCCGGCACCGCTCCCGCAGAAATATCGCGCTCCACCGCATCGCGAAGCGCCCGAGCATCCATCGCGTAGTCAGGTGGGTTTCCCTTGGAGCCCGTCGGAGGGCCGTTATGCGCAACCACCCGCAAATTGCTTCGCCCAAATCCTGCCAAGAGCGCCGCTTTCTCGACCGAGCTATGGCTATGCGCGGTCACATACACGACCAGCGCACGTTCCTCCCCCTGCAATCCCCCACGATCCAAGCCATAATTGGTAATTTTCTCTCGCGCGCACAGCAGCGCCACCAGCGTGCTCGTTGAAGCGGTATCCTGGATTACCCCGCTCCACTCGGCAGACAGCCCCATCATCCGCCGCATCCATTCCGTCACAACCTCTTCCAATTCGGTGAGCGCAGGGCTCGACTGCCACGAGAGACCCAGCACACCCAGCCCCGCGCTCAAATAGTCCCCCAACACACTCGCGAGCACTGAATTGGCAGGGAAGTACCCGAAGAATCGCGGATGCTGCCAGTGCGACAATCCCGGCAGGATGATTTCGTCGAGATCCCGAAAGATTTGGTCGAACGGCTCCGGACCCTCCGGCGGATCGCTCGGAAAACGCCCCTTCACCTCGCCCGGCGTTGTGCGCGCCATTACGGGCAATTCCGAAACCTTGCCCCGATAGTCGGCAATCCAATCGACCACCCGATATCCAAGTTTGCGAAATTCTTCAGGAGTCATCGACGTCGTGGTATCTCACGGTAACGGGCGCAAAGTCCCCTTGAAGCCAGCCAGAAACGACTACAGGCTCGACCCGGAAACGGCCAGAAACGGACTCGCGCTCGACTTGAGCCAGTCAGAAACGGGTGCGGACTCCACTCTTACGCTGAACCCTTCAAAGGGAAGCGTGGAGCCTGCCAAAAAACAGACAATGCCGCTCGAAGGTATTCGACCGAACGAACGGGCAGCCCATCTTACGCCAGTCCCGTAAGGGACGAAAGACCGTAGCCCACCGCGGAAGCGGTGGGACCCCGCGTTCGCATGGAGCATAAAGCCCCGCATAGGGGCGGCACATTTCTCACATGGGAGTACGCGTTCTAGCATTGCGCCCTGAAAATGGGTAGCATCACTTTAGGTGTGACCATGTCCAGCAAACCTCCGAATTCTCAAATCTCAGTTTTCAAATGCAGTTTCTTAGTTTCTCCGGACATCTCTGGCACCCAACACCAGTCACCATCGTGAAACATAAATCCGATAACGAAATCGAGATCAAGCTCCCCGTGACAGACGTCCCCGCACTGCGCCGTCGCCTGAACCATCTCAACGCGCGACTGATCTCCCCGCGCACCCATGAATTCAACACGCTCTATGACACTCCGAAGAAGAATCTGGCCCGCCGCGGCCAGCTCATTCGCATCCGCGTCGAACAACCAGCCTCGCGAAGCGGCCGAAAGTACCGTCCGCCGCCCACCGAGGCCGTACTGACATATAAGGGCCCGGCCCAACACGCATCAGGTGGACGACCCACAAACGACAAGGCAAAAAAGAAGGATCGTTATAAAGTGAGGAAAGAAATCGAAATCACAATCTCCGACGGCGAACAAATGAGCCGAATTCTGAGCGCCCTAGGCCTGCGTCCGCAGTTTCAATATGAAAAATTCAGGACCACCTACGCTCTTCCACGCCTCCGGGACTTGAAAATTGAGTTCGATGAGACCCCCATTGGTACTTTTCTGGAACTCGAAGGCAGCCGGTCCGCCATAAATCGCGTCGCCAGACTTCTCGGATACAGCTCCTCGCAATACATTACGCAGACCTACGGTGACCTCTATATCGCAGACAGTCGTGCCCGCGGATATAAACCAACCAATATGCTCTTCCCAACAACAAAATAATTGCGTTAACGCACACTCTTTCCTTGACAAAGATTTCAACTCCGTTTACCTACTGTGTGTGAGGTTTTTTGCTGTGAGCAGGCTCGACTTGGAGTCCGCGAGAATTAGGGTGCGGGCCCTGCTTGGAGCCCGCCTGAAGATTTATATGGACGAATCAGCAGTGCAAGAGCCCTTTTCGATCAGTAAGCAAGTAACGGGGCTGTGTTCTCGATTGGCACAGTCAAAGACAGTAGATACACAAACACGCCGCGCCCACCTCGGGTAGAAAGCGAATTTTACGCCCACCCGCGGCGGGGCCACCCCTGGTCGCGGGTTTTTCGGGTGCGGGCTCCACTTGGAGCCCGCCAGAGTCGGGTGCGGGCTCTACTTGGAGCCCGCCAGAGTTCTGTCCGAACCCACACCACTGGCAATCAATCGATTCGATTTTGTAGGGTCCGGATTCAGCCGGACAGTTAGCAGCCGCAGCATAGGACGGCCTACCCGCTGTCCCGTAAATCGGGGAGGGGCGACGCCGGGAAAGGAGCACAAATGCTCAACGCCACCGAACTTTTGGGCGGAGAAGCCTACGATAAGGATGGCCATTTCGTAGGCCACGTAACCGAACTCTTCATCGAGCCCGCCGATCAGCCAAATCGCGTCGCTCGCATCCTACTTGGACGCGGAAAATACCTTCCGCTCGTCGCCCGCTATGATCATCTCGCGTTCGTCGCGCCCGGCGTTCTGAAGCTGAACGTCGAAGAAAAGGAGTTGGAGCACTATCGCCCCAATGAGGGCTGGCTCGCCGTGCGAAAAGATCTGCTCGACCAGCAAATCATCGATACCAGCGGCCGAAAAGTTGTCCGCGTAAACGACATTGACTTCTCCGAGCAGCGAACCAACGGAACCGTCGAATTGCGCGTCACGCATGTGGACGTCGGTCTGACCGGTGCCGCCCGCCGTTTGCTCCACGGCGTCGCCTCTCCAGGCCTCATTCGAGGGATCGCAACCAAGCTTCCGACCCGCGTGATTCCCTGGGAATTCGTGAACTTGATTGAATCCGATCCGCTCCGCCGCGTGAAGCTGCGCATCACGCATCAGAAACTCGAAAGCATGCATCCAGCCGATCTGGCGGACATCATGGAAGAATTGTCGCCGCTCGAGCGGCAATCGATCATCTCCTCTCTCGACGAGGAGACCGCCGCGGAAGCCCTCGCCGAACTCGACAAACGCCTGACCTCGCAGATTGTCGAGACGCTTGACCCGGAGAAGGCGGCCGACATCCTTGAAGAAATGGATCCCGACCAGGCCGCCGACGTCCTCGCCGGGTTGCCGCCGGAAACTTCCCGCGACGTCCTCCGCGAAATGCCTGGTGAAGAAGCCCGCGAGGTTCGCGAACTTCTGAAATTTGAGGAAAACTCCGCCGGCGGAATGATGAATACTGACTTCATCTACGTTGGTGAAAATGCGACGTGCGCGGAGGTTATTTCCTGGATCCAGGAAAAGGACGTCGATCTTGAACAGCTCGATACCATTTTTCTCATTGACGCGAATGCGAAGCTGACCGGCGCCGTTGCTGTCGGGCGCCTCTTGCTCGCTCCGGCAAATGAACGGATGGAAGCATTGAAATCGGAGCCATGGCTCGCCGTGCTGCCCGACGCCCAGGACAAGGAAGTATTTGAGCTGTTCGACAAATACAATCTGCACAGCTTGGCCGTAGTAGACACCGCCGGTCATCCGATTGGCGCCATCGCCGTCGACGATATTGTGACGCGCCTGCGAAACCACTAAGCCAGGCGCGATCCGCGATTTGTCAGACCGGGCCGGGGGTTTTCTGCAAAACGGAGCGATTAATGCGCATGTAAGGTGAATCTCAAGTCTGGATTTCAAATTCAGCCGCTCAGTGTTGACGGCACAACGGAACTACTAAAGGTACACTCAAAACGTGGCAGTCCTCGGCAAACCCGAAGAACCAAAACAGGAAACGGAGAATCACGTTCCTGTAACGCGGTGGAAGCTCATCCCGGGCTGGGTAGAACCCTGGCGTGAGCGCCTCGCCGATTGGGCAAAGGCCACCCGTTCCTGGCGCCGCCGTGCGCTTCTATTCCTCGCAGTGGTCGGTCCCGGCGTAATCACCTCGAACGTGGACAACGATGCCGGCGGAATTTCCGTGTACTCACAGGCCGGCGCGATGTACGGCTACGCTCTGCTGTGGTCGCTCATTCCCATGACCATCGCTCTCTATGTCACCGAAGAAATGTGCGCACGAATGGGCGTGGTCACGGGTAAGGGTCTTTCCGATCTGATTCGTGAGGAATTCGGTTTTCGCCCCACTTTTTTCCTGATCCTCGCCGGCCTCGTCGTGGATATGGGCAACGTCGCGGCGGAGTTTGCCGGCGTGGCCGCCTCCATGCAGATTTTCGGCATCTCGAAATATATCTCCGTTCCCATCGCTGCGATTGCCGTTTGGATTCTCGTCCTGCGGGGAACGGCGCGCGCCGTCGAAAAGATTTTTCTAGCCGCCTGCGTCCTCTATTTGTCCTACGTGGCGTCCGCGTTTCTCGCCAAACCCGATTGGCTGCTCGCGGCAAAGAACACTGTGATCCCCACGATGCACCTCGATGGCGGATACCTGCTCATGCTTACGGCCCTGGTTGGCACGACCATCGCCCCTTGGCAATTCTTCTATTTGCAAGCGGCGTTCGTCGAGAAACGCGTGGCGCGCCGCCAATACCCCCAGGCCCGCGCCGACGTGTTGGTTGGCAGCATCAGTTGCATGCTGATTGTTTTTTTCATCATCGTTTGTACCGGCGCGACATTGCACGTCTCGGGGCATTTCAATATCGTTGACGCCGGCGACGCCGCACAGGCGCTCGTGCCGCTGGCCGGCAAGTGGGCCGGTATGCTTTTCGCGTTCGGCCTCCTGAACGCGTCTCTCTTCGCTGCCTCCATCCTGCCTTTGTCCACCTCGCATGTAATTTGCGAGGGAATGGGTTTCGAGGCGGGCATCGATCACAAGTTCAATGATGCGCCGATTTTCTACAGCCTCTATACCGGCATGATTGTTGTGGGCGCTGCGGTCATCTTGATTCCCCGTGCGCCGCTCCAAAAAATTCTCATCCTTTCGCAGGTCGGTAACGGCATCTGGCTTCCCGTCGTGCTGATTTTCATCCTCTTGTTGGTAAATCGTCGCGACCTGATGGGTGACTTAGTGAACACTCGCACGTTCAATGTGGTCGCCTGGGTCACCACCGTGGCCATGATCGTTCTTACTTTAGTCCTCGTCTACGTGAGCATCTTCCGTTCCGGCAACGTTCCCGGCATTCCTGGCTCCTGACGCCCTCCGAAGAGCGTTCAAGTTTTGTGCGCCGAGCATATGACAAACATGACTCGCCGCGTTTCACCAGTTTTCACAGCTCATTCATCCAAGCTTAATACGTCGCGCGTATCTATGACCCTGCGGCGAATAACGTTCCTAAATCGCTCGCCCCCCAGCGATTAGCGACGGCGTGGCTCTGCTCGGAGCCCGCCAATAAAAGGAGATTCCATGAATTCGAAGTGTTTTGGTGTGCTTATAAGCGTTGTCACAGCGCTCAGTTTGGTGATCACGGCTCCAGGCAGTCTTTGGGCTCAACCGAATGATGATTCCCAGACTAAGACCCCAATCAAGCACGTAGTCGTAATTTTCCAGGAAAATGTTTCCTTCGATCATTATTTTGGGACGTATCCTGAGGCAAGCAACCTCGTCAATGAAACTCCGTTTCAAGCCAAGGAAGGCACGCCCCGTGTAAATAATCTCCTGACTTCCGGCCTGCTCACTCAAAACCCCAATTCCACACAGCCTTTCCGTTTGTCTCCCGCCGAACAGGTCACCTGCGATCAAGATCACAATTACGCCGACGAGCAAGCCGCCTTCCACGGCGGCCTCATGGATCTATTCCCAGAGAAAGCGGGCGTAGGGAGCGCATCCTGCTATAACGCCGGCAAAGGTAAGGGACTCGTGATGGGCTACTATGACGGAAACTCCGTCACCGCTCTTTGGAACTATGCCCAACGCTATGCGATGAGTGATGAGTCATATAGCACCACCTTTGGCCCGTCGACTCCCGGCGCAATCAACCTCGTTTCCGGGAACACCTTTGGGGCTACTCTTTTGGCGAAAAGGCCAAACGGCGCTCCGGCCAGCGCGAATGGAAATGTCTCTGGCGGAAATACGACAGGTTCCGTCATCGGTGATCCCCGCCCAGGCCTCGACGATTGCGTTCTCACGAATCCGAAGTTGCAAGGCACGAACATGATCACGATGACCGGAACAAATGTAGGGGACCTGCTCAATGCCAAAGGTCTCACTTGGGGATGGTTCCAGGGAGGATTCGCGCCCACGAGCGTGCTAAATGGCCTTGCAGTCTGCGGCGCCCACCACTCCGGTCTTGCTGGCGATGATGCAACGACCACGGTCGGCGACTACATCCCGCACCATGAACCCTTCGAATACTACTCTCAAACAACCAACCGACATCACCTTCCCGCGAGCAGCTCTTCTATGATCGGCCAAACCGACCAGGCGAATCATCAATACGACGTCGCTGACTTCTGGACCGCCTTGAAACAAGGAAGTTTGCCCGCCGTTTCCTTCCTGAAGGCTGCCGCGTATCAGGACGGACATGCCGCATACTCCACTCCTGAAGACGAACAGGTATTCCTCGTGAATACCATCAACGCCCTCCAGGAGAGCAAGGAGTGGGGCGAAATGGCCATCATCATTGCCTATGACGACTCCGACGGCTGGTACGATCACCAGATGGGTCCCATCGTAAATCAGTCCAATGTCTCGGACGATCAACTCCTCGGGCCGGGCAGCTGCGGAACACCGAAACTCATCCCCGGAGCCAGCGCAATCCAAAATGGCCGGTGCGGTTATGGACCG
>Ga0210400_10002462_pt1 | contig 17133 bp, 12 predicted proteins | sample IncBWH26MmetaG_FD_155456 | JGI IMG/M metagenome (GOLD analysis project Ga0210400, IMG submission 155456) | Forest soil microbial communities from Barre Woods Harvard Forest LTER site, Petersham, Massachusetts, United States - Inc-BW-H-26-M | ecosystem: Environmental > Terrestrial > Soil >... | reverse complement strand
GAATACGTGCCGCAAGCGAGAGTTCCTTTCGAGGTCTTTAATTTGGGCAACTCACATCCGGTGCGGCTTGCGGAGTTGATTGCGCAATTAGAGGCAGCGACGGGGAAGAAAGCGCTGCAGGAACGATTGCCGGATCAACCCGGAGACGTCCCCATCACGTGGGCCAGCATCGACAAGGCAAAACGCCTTCTGGGATACTCACCGCAGACGTCCATGGAGCGAGGTCTGCGGAATTTTGTTGACTGGTATCGGGCGACCCTCACGGATGCGGGCAAGCAGTGAGAAATGCAAATGGGCGATCCCGTCCAACTTCGCTTGTGGGCGGAGAAATGAACGTCTGGTGAAATGCCGACAATGAGCTTGCGGCTTGTGATCCTTACGGAGATCATTGCCCCGTACCGCATCCCGGTTTTCAACGTACTAGCAAGCGGGGCGGGGCTCGATCTGCACGTAATATTCCTGGCAGAGACGGATGAGACACTCCGTCAATGGCGCGTTTATAAGGACGAAATCTGCTTTTCGCATCAGATTCTGCCGTCGTGGCGGTGGCGCGCGGGGAGAACCAGCGTCCTGATCAATCGCGGTCTGTGGTCCGCCTTAAACAAGGCGAATCCGCAGGTTATTATCTGTGGTGGATACAACCATGCGGCTTCATGGGAAGCGCTTCTGTGGGCGCGACGGCACCGGGTCCCGTTTGTGTTGTGGTCGGAGAGCAACAGCCAGGACGCACGCGCAGGAAGGGCATGGGTAGAATCACTGAAGGCTTATTTTTTGAGACACTGTGACCGATTCGTGGTGCCGGGAAAGGCTTCCTTCGAGTATCTGAAGATGCTTGGGTGTGAAGAAGCGAGCATCTCGACCGCGCCTAATGCCGTCGATAGCAGTTGGTTTGCGACCCGAGCGGAGAGCGCTTTCCGCCGTGCAGCTGAGTTTCGAGATCAATTAAGATTGCCCTCGCGGTTTATTCTTTTTGTGGGACGCCTGGTCCCGGAAAAAGGAGTTTGTGATCTCCTCGAAGCCTATGCCATGCTGGAGAGCGGCATGCGATCGGAGGTCGGTCTGGTATTCGCCGGCGATGGCGTCTCCAGAGAGGAGCTGGCGCAACAGGCAAAACGGATCAGCCCGGGGACGGTTTGCTTTCCGGGATTCGCGCAGCGGGAAGATCTAGCCGGTCTGTATGCGCTGGCGGAATGCCTGGTGTTGCCGACGCACAGCGACCCGTGGGGCTTGGTGGTGAATGAAGCGATGGCGTGCGGGCTTCCGATCATCGTGAGCAGTGTTGCAGGATGTTCGGCCGATTTGGTCGATGACGGTTGGAACGGTTACGTCGTGCCGCCCCAAGATTCGGAGAAGCTTAGGCTGGCAATCGATTGTGTGGTTCGACGACCTGAACTGAGGCAATCGATGAGCGCGCATAGCCTGGAACGCATTCGAGGCTACTCACCGGAAGCTTGCGCTGAGGGATTGGCGGCGGCCGCGATTTCCGCCGGCGCGGGGGCTCGATGAATTCGCTCAAACCATTGCAATGGGCTGGGCTCGTGCTGGGCTCGTGCCTGGCGCTCTATTTGGTTTATACCCATGTGCAATATTTCGGCGATGTTTCTTTCCTGGGTGGGATCCTGCTGCTGGAGGTAATCATCGCCAGCGTGTGGAAATTTGACCGGCGTTTTTTTATTCTGCTGATGATTACCTTTCTTTGGGCGGGCCTGCGTGTCCCCCTGCAGAGCGCCTGGACTGCCGGGCGCTGGGTCGTGCTAGCTGCGGGCGCGCTGGTTGGCTGTATCGCCTGGATAAGGGCTCCCCACAAGCCTTTCCAATCGATCCATCTGATTGCCTTCTTTTGCGTCTGCACCGCATTTGTCTCCGCCACCGTTTCTCCATTTGTGCAGATGGCATCGCTCAAAGCGTTGAGCCTCGGCCTTCTTTTCCTTTATTGTGCCTCGGGGGCTCGCTTGGCCATTCTTGGACGGGAAGACCGTTTTTTCCGCGGGGTGGTCTTAGGAAGCGAGATCGCAGTTTATGTTTCGGCGATCTGCTATCTCGGACTGGGGCGAGGTATTTGGGGCAATCCCAACTCCCTTGGCGCGGCGATGAGCATCGGAGTGTTTCCCATCCTGTTATGGGCATGGCTGACGAGTGACCGGCCGAAAGTGAAGGTTCGCAGACTGGTTGCACTGCTTCTTTGCGCGTACCTCATTCGTTTCAGCATGGCACGCGCCGGCATGGCTTCCGTGATGCTCGTTATCATTATCTTTTGCGTCTGCCTGCACCGGTACAAATTGCTGGTGAAGATGGGGGCAGTGAGTTTGTTCCTATTCGCGGTGATTGGGATGTTGGCACCAGAAACCTTAAATCAGCAGCTTGGCGACTTGAAGGACGCTGTGCTCTACAAGGGGCACAAGGAAGAAGGCTTGATGGGGTCACGGCGGTCGCCCTGGGAAAGTTCGATTGCTTCAATAAAGGAACATCCACTGTTCGGAACGGGCTATGGCACGAGCCCAACGGGCGAGAGTCCAGGATTGAATATCGGAAATGTGAGCACGACTACAGCAACAGAACGTGAGCACGGCAGCAGCTATATAACCCTTGCTGAGTGGGTGGGCCTCTTTGGTGTGCTGCCCTTTGTGGCGCTCCTGGCCATAACGATCGCGAACGTGTGGAAGGTGTGCGTGTGGATGCACCGAACCGCTGACCCAAGCCACTATTCAATTCCACTGGCGATGGTGGTGATCTCCGGTCTTTGCCATGCCACCTTCGAGGATTGGCTTTTTGCTGTGGGTTCCTACCTCTGCGTTTATTTTTGGGTATTCGCATTTCTACTCGCGGATCTTGTTCCTGCGGCGGTTGCGGTTCCAGCGGCCCCTTTTTCTCTACCTACCCGTCCGTTGACTGCCGGTTTTGGAGCTGTTGTGTCCAACCGATGATCAGATTGTTTATCAACGGCCTTGCCGCGAGTGCGGGTGGAGGCCTCACGTACTTGCGCAATGTGATTCCCCATCTCGCCCGAAGAGTGGATGCGGAAACTACGGTGCTTGTGAATCCGGCAATTCGCCGGGAGTTTGGGGAGCTGCCGAACGTTGCCTTTGTGGAATCCTCAGAAAGTTCCGGAGTGTTCCGTCGAGTCGTTCGTGAGCAGACGACGCTGCCGAGACTGATCCGACGCAGCGGCGCGCAAGTGTTGATTTCCGCGGGAAACTTTGCGCTTTGGAACTCTCCCGTCCCGCAGATACTCCTCTCTCGCAACTCGCTCTATACCTCCGGCGATTTCCTCGGCGATGTTCGTGCCCGCGGAGACTACGCGATATGGGCGGACACTATCGTGAAGGGCTGGATGGCGCGGCGATCCATACGCCGCGCGGACATCACCGTCGCCCCAAGTGAAGCGTTTGCCCAGGAACTTCGCCAGTGGAGCGGCAGGAAGATAATTTCAGTACACCATGGATTTGACCCGGATGCTTTTACCAGCGATGCGGCGCCATTGCCACGGGAAGCGAAAACTCAGCTTGAGCAAGGGAAAGATGCTCTCCGCCTACTTTTTGTGAGCCACTACAATTATTACCGGAATTTCGAAACGCTATTTCGGGCAATACCGATTCTGAGCAGTCGTATGAAGGGAAAGAAGGTGAAACTTTTTCTTACCTGCCGGTTGAGTTCGAGCGACAATCCCGGGACGTATCGAGCCGAGGCAGCGGCTTTGCTGGCAGACGATCTTCGGAGACGCCATGACATTGTAGAGCTTGGAACGATTCCCTATCGATCGCTCCATCACCTGTATCGGGCCTGCCACATTTATGTGACCCCAGCATATGCGGAATCGTTTGCGCATCCGCTGATCGAGTCGATGTCGAGCGGCCTGCCGGTGGTAGCGTCGGATCTGCAGGTGCATAGGGAAATCTGTGGAGATGCGGGAATCTATTTCCCCCGTTTTTCTCCCGAGGCGTTGGCGGAACGAATAATGCAAATTCAGGAATCGCCGGAGCTGGCGGAAAAATTGTCGCGCAATGGGTTGCGGCGAGCCCGCGACTTTAGCTGGAGTGAGCACGTTGAACGCCTGGTTGGTCTGGCCCAGGAATTAGTGCAATCTGAGAGTGGGGAAAATTGATGTCCCGAGCCGGGGATTGTATTTCAACAGTGCACGTTTTGACCCTGACCCCGTTTTTTCCGTCGGACCAAAATGAGGTAAGTGGTTGCTTCGTCGCGGAACCGATCGAAGAGTTCAAACATTTCGGCATCGATTCCAGCGTGATTGCGGTATCCCCGATATACCATCCCCGAAAACAACCGAGTCCATCGGCTGCGGCAGATTGGGTGCGATATCCGCAAATTCCCGGAACTCTCGGGCTCTCCAGTTCCGGGAAGCTGCTCTACGCGCGCCTGCTGCGACGAATACGCAAGCTGCATAGCGTAAAGCCGATTGATGTTATACACGCTCACGCGGCCCTTCCTTGCGGCCATGCTGCGGCATTACTGTCCAGGCGGTTGAATATTCCGTTCGTGGTGACGGTTCACGGGCTGGATGTGTTTAACAATTGCCATCTTGGTGGAGTTCCGGCGGCTTGGCGGCGGAAGGTGTCGGTGGAGGTCTATGGTGCGGCTCGAACCGTAATATGTATCAGCGGCAAAGTCCAGGAGATCTTGAGAACTGGAACGCCAGCTGAAATGTGCAGCGCCATCGTGCACAACGGTGTAGATCCGAATCTTTTTTCGCCGAATCCGGCTGAGGGGAGAAAGGGCGATCCGGAGATTCTGACCGTCGGTACATTGCTGCGCAGCAAAGGCCACGAACTTGTTTTGCGGGCGCTCGGAAGGATCAGTGCTTCTTTTCCCCAGTTGCGATGCCGGATCATCGGCGAAGGGCCGGATCGCGCCGTATTCGAAGCACTGGTTCGCGACCTGGGTATTGGGCAGCAAGTTCGGTTTGTCGGGCGGCAGAGCCGGTCCGACGTAGCAGAAGCCATGCGGCGCTGCTCCGTTTTCGTGTTGCCTAGCCGAAACGAGGGATTGGGGTGCGTATATCTGGAAGCGATGTCCTGTGGCAAACCGGCGGTTGCATGTCGCGGACAGGGAATTGAGGAAGTGATTGACCATGGCAAGAATGGCTGGCTCGTCCCTGTGGAGGGACTCGATCAACTTGTGCACGGGCTTTCCGCTTTACTCGGATCGCCCGAACTGCGCGCGGGCATCGGGGCCGTTGCACGGCTGACGATCCTGGAGAAGTTAACGCTATCTCATCAGGCGCAACACCTGGCAAAGATTTACCGCCGAGCCAGCAACCAACAGGAATGCTCTTCCAATGAGGCTGACTCTTCGCTCGGACAAGAGTGATCGTGCGCTCAAGGTATCATGAACAGGCAACGGTCAGTTCTTAACTATGTGCGGAATTTTTGGTGTTGTGTCCCGCGGATCGCGCCTGCCTGCTGACTTTCTTCCGAAAGCCGCGCGGGGCCTCGCCCACCGCGGTCCAGACGACTCAGGCACCATCCTCCTGAACACGGCTGACGAGGAGATCGGCCTCGCTCACACTCGCCTCTCCATCATCGATCTTTCGCCGCTCGGGCACCAGCCCATGCGCGATCCGATTACCGGTAGCTGGATCGTCTTCAACGGCGAGATATATAACTTCCGCGAGCTGCGGAAGGAACTCGAAGGCGCCGGGGTCGAGTTCAAAAGTCACTCCGACACTGAAGTGATTCTGGCCGCGTATCGCGTGTGGGGCGAATCATGTTTAACGCGGCTCGGCGGCATGTTCGCGTTTGCGCTCTGGGATGCGCCGCGAAAGCGGCTTCTGCTGGCGCGAGACCCGATGGGAATCAAGCCGCTGTACTACCACCGATCGGAGCAGAATTTTATTTTTGCGTCGGAGGTCCGAACGCTTTTGCAGACGGGGCTCGTGCCGCGAAAGCTCGATCCCACCGGGGTCTTGAGCTATCTGGCGTTCGGTTCCGTATATGAGCCATGGGCGATCGTGGAAGGAGTTATGTCCGTTCCGCCGGGACATGTGCTCACCATGGAAAACGGATCTGTGAGCAGCCGCGAATACTGGAATCCGTTTCGGGCTTCTTCGCGCGGCCATTCGGACGCGTCATCCGGCAATGGAATCGCGACGGCAGATCAGTTGCCTGCGATCCTGCGCGATGCGGTCTTATCGCACCTTGTGAGTGACGTGCCGGTAGGAGTGTTTCTTTCGGGCGGAATCGATTCCAGCGCTCTGGTTGCCATCCTCAGCCACAATGGTGTGCGCGCGAACACCTTTTCGCTGGTTTTTCAGGAAGAGGAGTTCAACGAAGGGCAGTATTCGAGGGAAGTCGCGCGGCGGTTCGGCACGGAACATCATGAGATTCCTGTCTCGCAGCAAGACACGCTGGCGGTGTTGCCCGAGGCTCTAGGTGCGATGGACCAACCGACCATTGACGGCATCAATACGTATCTCGTGTCCGCTAAAACGAGGGCTGCGGGGGTGAAAGTTGCTTTGACTGGTCTCGGCGCGGACGAGATGTTTGCCGGCTACTCAAACTTTCGCCGCGTGCCGAGGATGGAAGTCTTTTCTAAGCGATTTGGACGACTGCCGAGGCTGGCTTGGCGGCCGCTTTCCGCGTCCGTGGCGCTGTTTGCAGGCAAGGATGATCGCAGTCGCAAGCTGGCCCAGTTGGCCGCGGACCATGATTCCGTCGTTCATCCGTATTTTCTGGTGCGTATGCTGTTTGGGGCGGCGGAGCGCGGGGCATTGTTTGGCGCGAGTTTTGAAGATTCGGAACGTGCTCTCGAAAGCGTTTTGCGGGAGTCCATTGCGCGGAGCGCGGCCCTTGACCCAGTCAATCGTGTCACTTATCTCGAATCGCACTTTTATATGCGCAATACACTGCTCCGGGATTCCGATTTCATGAGCATGGCGCATGGCCTCGAGTTGCGGGTGCCCTTTCTCGATCGGGCCCTGGTTGAAGCCTGCTTCCGCATTCCGGGGGATAAGAAGTTACAAGGAAACTTGCCGAAGAGCCTGCTGCTGGCGAGCCTGGGGGTTGAGTTGCCCAGGGAGGTGGTGAATCGTCCCAAGCGCGGATTTACACTGCCCTTTGAGCGATGGCTGCGGGGTGAGATGAGACCGATCGTCGAAGATGCGCTGCTAAAGAGTGATTGGGATCAGATGTCGATCAGTGCCAGCGCCGTCCGAGAAGTATGGAATCGGTTTCTGGCGCAGGAAACTTCCTGGTCGCGGCCGTGGTCATTGTTCGTGCTGACGCGGTGGTGCGGAAAGAATCTGTGAAGTGCCTAACCCCGCCCCTGGTTTGCGCGCGGAAATCAAAAGGAACAATCCCCACTTATCTCCAAACATGCGGATGAGAAATCGCGGATACAGGCGCCAGATGATCCGGTACAGCAATCCTTGAAAGCGTGTCGAAGGTTCGTTCAAGAGCAGATCTCCTGGACTGAAGGCCTGCCGGAACTCGACCTGCTCGAATCCCTGCAACATGGCGCGCGCTTCTTCCTGGGTGTAGGACTTTGTGCCGGGGCTTTCCAGATGATCACGAACGGACTGACGCAATGACTTGCCGCGCAGAAACCCGTAGCGCAACCAGAGCATGAATCCGGTGAGCGACGGGTGATGGTAAATCATAATGCGGAGTGCCCCTCCGGGCTTGAGAACTCGCCAAGCTTCGCGGATGCATTGTGGCGTATCGGGACTGTGGTGCATCACACCATACGAGTACACGATGTCGAAGGTGTCGCTTGGAAACGGAAGGTGCTCGGCATCGGAGACACGCAAATCGGGGGCGTAACCGGCCATTTCGCACCGCCGCTTCGCCTGCTCGAGCGAGGCGTTCGAAAGATCCACGCCGGTGGCCTGTGCCCCGGCCTTTAACCATTCCAGATAATCGGCGCCCATGCCTGCTCCGACCTCAAGCACGCGCTGACCGCCAGATTGGGCGAATCCGGCAAATTCGTGAATGTAGGGTTCCAGTTGGTAGCGGGCCCGGGCGTGGGCTTCGAAGTCGGCGCGATTACCAAGATAGCGCGAACCGCAGGGATCTGCGTTCCAGAAATCCCGTACTTCTTCTTTTAACCCGTGTTCGTTTGACCCAGGCTCTTTAAAACCCGGGACTGGCGAGGCTTGGGACATAGTTCGGGACATATGTTCGGGACATAGTTCCGAGAGCGATACTAGCACAGCCGTCTTTGTGAAAACCGGGCGCTGGAGGCTAAGATAGGACAACCTTCTACCGGGACAGACGTGATCGAATCGAAATCAGAAACTGAAGTATCGGGATCGAGGACAGCCTCGGCTGTGCTCCCCCTATCCGTGATTATTCCCGTCCGCAATGAGGCGCATAACCTTAGGCGTTGCCTGGAGTCGCTGAAGTCCGTCGGGGAAGTCTATGTGATCGATTCGAACAGTACGGACGACACCGTTGCCATTGCTCAATCTCATGGCGCCAAGATTGTCCAGTTCAATTATGCAGGAGGCTGGCCGAAGAAGCGCCAGTGGGCAATGGACACGCTGCCCCTGGCTTACGACTGGACTTTGCTTCTTGATGCCGACGAGGTTCTGACATCCGAACTCGCGGAGGAGATCCAAAAGGCGATTCAGGACCCGCACACGAATGGCTATTTCATTGCCTTGCAGATGTATTTTCTCGGGCGGCGATTGCGACATTGCGCAGCCAGCTTCTGGAAGCTGTCCTTGTTCCGCAAGGGACTGGGGCGCTTCGAATGCCGCCTTCAGGATCAGGATGCCAGCATGGCCGACATGGAAGTCCATGAACACGTCGTCGTGATGGGAGCGGCACGTAAGCTAATTCAACCGCTCATCCATCACAACGTCGAGTCCCTGTCGCGTTACATCCAGAAGCACAACGAGTACTCGAATTGGGAGGCGCGCGTCTGGCTTGATGGCAACCGCAGCCAGGAGGACATTCAACCCTCCCTTTGGGGAACGCAAGCGCAACGCCGGAGATGGTTGCGGCGCCATTTTTTTGGGCTGCCCGGGTCGCCGCTCCTGTTCTTCTTTTACAAATACGTATTGAGCCTCGGATTTCTTGACGGTGTCCCGGGCTTGATCTATTGCACCATGCAAGGCATTCAGTTCTTTCACATTAAAGCTAAAATCTACGAGCTGCGGATCGGGAGGAAGTAGGCTCATGTGCGGCATCAGCGGACTCGTGAACTGGGGAGATGCGGAGACGCTCGTCCGGATGACGAACGTGCAGACGCACCGTGGTCCTGATGACTCCGGGCTCTGGGAGCGGCGTTTCCCCGATGGGGGATACATCGGACTGGGGAGCCGCCGTCTGGCGATCCTCGACCTTTCCCCCGATGGCCACATGCCCATGAGCAACGAAGATGGGACGGTGTGGATCACCTACAACGGCGAAATCTACAACTTTGCCGATCTGCGCCGTGAGCTCGAAGGGAAATCTAATTCGCATCGCTTTCGCTCGCACACCGACACGGAAGTCATCGTTCATCTCTACGAAGAATATGGTCCCGACCGGCTCAAAGAATTCCTGAACCGCTTGAATGGCATGTTTGCGCTTGCGATCTGCGACTTGCGCGGCGCTTCGCCAAAGTTGTTTCTGGCGCGCGATCATTTCGGAATCAAGCCTCTCTACTACTGCGAGCGCGGCGGAAAACTGGCCTTTGCTTCCGAAGTCAAGGCGCTGCTCGAAGTGCCAGGCATCGAGGCGAGCATGAGCATGGAGGCTCTCGATCAATACTTGACGTTCCTCTGGGTGCCCGACCCGCTCACGATATTCGAGGGAATCCGAAAGCTTCCGGCAGGGCACTACGCAGTCTGGCAACGCGGCGAGTTCAAGATCGAGCAGTACTGGGATTTGACGTTCCCTCCGGCGGAGCATCGCTTCGAACGAACAGAAGACGATCTGGCGGATGAGATCCGCGAGCGGTTCTGCGCATCGGTTGAGCAACAGATGGTGAGCGATGTTCCGATCGGCGCTTTTCTGAGTGCGGGGCTGGATTCATCGAGCATAGTTACGGCCATGGTGGCGGCCATGGCGCGCAAGCAGCCGGTGCGGACCTATACGATTACGTTTCCTGAGAAATATCGCGTGGGCGAGACGACGATTGACGATCCCGGGGTTCCGGAGCGCCTCGCGCGAAAGCTGGGCTGCGAGCACCATGAGATTGTGGTCGAGCCCGATGTGGTCGATCTGTTGCCGAGTTTGACCTGGCACATGGATGAGCCTACGGCCGATCCGGCGATTATCACGGCGTATCTGGTGTGCCGCGAGGCGCGAAAACAGGCTACGGTGCTCTTGTCGGGAGTGGGCGGCGATGAGATTTTCGCGGGATATCGGAAGCATGTAGCTCAGGGCTGGGCGGAAGAATATCGGCGCGTCCCGGGCTTCGCTCGGTCGGCCGCGGAGCGAGCTCTGCTGGGATTACCGTCACTGCGCGGAACGCGCATGAAGGGATCCGTGCGCCTGGCGAAAAAGATGGCGCGCAGCGCGGCGCTCAGCCCGGTAGAGGCTTTCATCAGAAACTGCACGTATCTTGACGCGCGGCAGAAGACAGAGTTGTATGCTCTGAAATCGCAGCAGCTGGCAAGCGGCAATCCTGCCGGTCAGCATCTCGCTGCGTTCGACAAGGTGAGGCACGCGGATTTTCTCAACCAGATGCTCTATCTGGATACCAAGATTTTCATGACCACGCTGAACCTGACCTACAACGACAAAATGAGCATGGCGTCGTCGGTTGAGGTGCGGGTGCCATTTTTGGATCGTGAGTTCGCCGAATTCGTGGCCTGGAATGTCAGGCCCGAGTGGAAGCTGAAAGGGAAGTGGCGTCCCACGACGAAGCACATCTTCAGGAAAGCCATGCATAGCATGCTGCCAGAGGAAGTTTTGCGGCAGCCGAAGGCGGGGTTCGCGGCGCCGGTAGACTACTGGCTGGCGCACGATTTGCGTCCCATGGTGGACGAGCTGCTCTCGGAATCTCAGGTCCGGCGTCGCGGGCTGTTCCGTCCAGAAGTGGTGCGCACATATATTGACGAGCATCGTCGGGGCGCGGAAGACTGGTCGATGCAAATCTGGCAACTGCTGACGCTGGAAATTTGGATGCAGCTTTTTCTTGACGGTGGCGCGAAAGCGTTCTCTCAGCGACAGATCGACGGGCAGCAATTGACGTCTGCGTTAGCGGGCGCTTCGAACGAACTCAGACCCAGATGAACAGTCCCGAATCCACTTCCAGCCGGAACTTCATGACCACCAAAACCGTTCGGGTGCTGACCGAAGCCGCAGGTCTGCTGCGGGCGCCTGAACGTGTTATCCCGCTGTTTTCCAAGCTCGCTGCGGACGAACTGCGGACCGCATTCGCATATCGGCACCTTTATTCGTACGTGACCTCAACAATTCCTACCGCGGATGCGCTGCGATCAGTGGTCAACTGGATTTTCCGCGCACAACGTCCTGACGGCGGTATCGCAGCGTACTACAGTCTCCTGACTGGATATTCCGAATCGTATCCCGAGGTGACCGGCTACATTATTCCAACGCTGTACGATTTTGGCCGCCTGACTGGCGACCTGGTCGCGCGCCATGCCGCTTTTCTTGCTACCGACTGGCTGCTTTCGTTGCAAATGACGTCCGGCGCATTTCCCGGCGGGCTTCACGCATCCGGCAGCATTACCGGCAACAATGCCCAGCCCTCCGTGTTCAATACCGGCCAGATATTGCAAGGACTGGTCCGCGCCCACACCGAAAGGCACGCCAAGACCAGAAACGGGAAAATTCTGGAACGCGCCGTAGCTGCCGGAGATTGGTTGGCCGCCATCCAGCAGGCGGATGGTTCCTGGGCTGGACCGGCTACGTATCAGGGAACCGCGCACACTTACTACAGTATGGTTTCGTGGGCCCTGGCGCAGTTGGCCGCCGAATCCGGGGATCCCCGTCACGCGGCAGCGGCAGACAGAAACATCGACTGGGTGCTGGCGCACGTCCAGCCCAGCGGTTGGATTGATGGCATCAATCTGCGTGGACATCCCGCGTACCTGCACTTCATTGCTTACGTGATCCAGGGCACGCTCGAATGCGGGATCCTGCGCCAGCGCGACGACGCAATCATGGCGGCCACGAAGCCGGCTTGGGTTCTGCTGCGGAAGTTTGAGACCCACAAGCGATTGTTGGGGACATACGAGCCGGACTTCAGAGGCGGACAACGATTTGCATGTCTCACCGGAAATGCGCAGATGTCCTGCGTGTGGCTGCGTTTGTTCGAGGTGACTGGAGATCTGCGCTATCTCAACGCGGCCCTCAAGATGAACGAGATGCTGAAGCAGTTGCTCGCGGTCAAGGGCCGCCGCGGAGTGGTGGGCGGGGTAGCTGGATCGTATCCGATATGGGGTGCGTACCAGCCGTTGCGGCTCATCAGTTGGGGGTGCAAGTTCCTGGCCGACGCGCTCATGGTGGAGGAGCGCCTTACGCGCAAGGTCGAGGCAGACTTTGAAACAAAGATCGAGGCCCAGTTCGACGTAAAGCCCGGGACAAAGTCTGAGGCATCAGGATGCGCGTAGCGATCCTGTGCTCGAGTCCGTACAGCGAAACCGGCTGTGCCGTCACGTCTCGCCTGGCCCAACTCGGATACGTTCCGATTGGAGCGTTGACTCTGCCGTCCTGGGACCGCAGGACACTGCTGCGCAAAGTTGGACAATGGGGTCTGCACGATTCGCTGGACTATGCCGTCGCCAAACTCTTCCCCGGCAAGCGCACGAATCAGAAGCAGATTCGCAATCCCTATCTCGAGAACGCATTGCTGCATGGCGACAGGGCATTCCGCAATGTGCGGCAGGTGGCACGTACCTACGGCTTTCCGGTCATGACCTGTACCGATCAGAATTCACCACGCGCGATCGCGCAACTAAAGCAGTGGTCACCCGATCTGGCGATATTCACTGGCGGCGACATCTTGCGGGACGAGGTGCTGAAGGTTCCTCGCCTTGGTATTTTGAACTCACATCTCGCCCTGCTGCCAGAAATCCGCGGAATGAGCAGCCCGGAATGGTCGCTCCTGTGTGAGGTTCCCCTCGGCATAACGATTCATTTCATGGACAGTGGAGTCGATACTGGCCCCATCCTGTTGCGCCGCGAATTTGCAGGTGCCGACGGCTGCGAATCGCTGGCCGACTTGCGCAACAAAATGATTGCCGACGGGATCGAGTTAATCGCAGAGGCCGTGGCCGGCCTTGACCGCGGCACGATTTCCGCTGCCGCACAAGTCGACCGGGAAAAAGATCGTCAGTTCTTTGTGATGCATGAGCGGTTGAAGGCTCTGGCTGCGGGCCAGCTCACGAGAGGGCGTTTGAATCCGGTGGGTGACGGGTGCGGCGGGTCTGGCGGGGCCAATGGGTAAGCTCGGTACCCTGTTGCAGATCGGCCGGACATTCGGCGTGCGCGACGGGCTGCTCCGCTTGGGCTATGAGGTACAGCGTGGCAGCGGGCTCATGTCTCGCCGCATGCACTTGGTTCGCGGGTGGGAACCCTGGGACTTGAAACACATTGCTCCGAAGACTTCACCAGAAGATCTTCTGAGCGTCCGTCGCCAGGGCGGCCGCCCTTTCTTCTTCTCGGATGCTCGCAGTCTGGCGCTTGATCTCAAGAAAATTCTCGGCGCCCACGGAGAAGAATCAGTCGTTGCCGAAGCGAACAGAATTCTCGAAGGCAGCCTGCCCTTCTTTGGGCGGCTGTCATATGCGTGCGGTTTTCCTCCCAAATGGTTCCAGAATCCGGCTACTGGCCAGCGCGTCTCGCCCGACCGTCCGTGGACGCAGATGCGGTTTGCTTCTGACGACTACGGCGATCTTAAGTTCATTTTGGAACCGTCCAGATTTCTGTTCGTCTACCCGCTGGCCCGTGCTTATGCCATCAGCGGCGACGAGCGATTTCCCGAAGCCTTCTGGAGTGCGATCGAGAACTGGGCTGGCAACAGCGCGCCCATGTCTGGTCCGCTCTGGATATGTGGCCAGGAATCTTCGCTGCGGATTCTGGCGTGGTCCTTTGCTCTTTACGCCTTCCTCCATTCACCCGCTACGACGCCGGAGCGGATAGCGCTGTTGCTGTCAATGATCGCCGCGCACGCTTGGCGCACCATGCAAACTGTGGGTTACGCACGATCGCAGCGCAGTAATCATCTGATCAGCGAAGCGGCCGGCCTCTTCACTGCCGGAATTCTCTATCCTGAATTGAGGGATGCGGCCGCGTGGCAGCAGCGGGGCGCTCAACTCTTGCGGGAAGCGGTGCTGGACCAGATTACGCCGGAAGGGGCCTATCTTCAGGCATTCAATTATCAGCGGATGGTTCTTCAACAGCTATTGTGGACTCTTCGCCTTTCGGATATCCAGAGAATCCAGCTCCAACCGGAGATTCGCACGCGCACGATAGTAGCCCTCGACTTCATCGGCCAGTTTGTAGACCCGGAGTCCGGACACGCGCCCAATCATGGCTCTAATGACGGCAGCAACATACTTCCGTTGGCAGCGTGCGACTACGGCGACTTTCGTCCTTTGCTGCGGATTGGAAGCTGCGTTCTGGATCGTCCGACCGCGCTCCAGCCGGGACCTTGGGACGAGGCCGCGCTATGGCTTTGCGGGAAGTTCGAAAGAACGACGGAGCGCGAGCCTGCTTACACGGTTTCCTCCACTGCGGGCTATCACCGTCTCGGCACTAAAAACTCCTGGGCCTTGGTGCGGGCGGGGCGCTACACGCGACGTCCTTTCCAAGCCGATCAGTTGCACGTGGACATGTGGTGGCACGGTCTCAACCTGGCGAGGGATGCCGGGACGTATCTTTACAACGGCGAGCCTCCGTGGAATAACGGGCTTGCCGGCACTGCCGTTCACAACACAGTCATGGTGGATCGCCGCGACCAGATGCGACGCGCCAGCCGTTTTCTCTGGGTGGATTGGGCCCAGGCATCGGGCAGATCTTTCTCGACACCTTTCTCCGCGTCTCCCTCCACAAAGCTCGCGGATTCTCCAAACTGTTTTGAGGGCGAGCATGATGGCTACCGGCGTCTCGGAGTGAAACATCGGCGGACGGTCCAGTGCGTCTCCGAAGACGCCTGGGTCATCGTGGATGATCTGCTAGGTGCGGGTGAGCACGAGTTGCGGTTGCATTGGCTGCTGCCAGACCTGCCATTCGAGATGACTACCGATTCGCCGTTTTGCGCGGTCCTCTCGGCGGAAAAGATGCGCTTTCGCTGGAACGTTTTTTCCAGCTCCGCAGGCAGCCCTGCCATCATCCGCGGCGGAAAGATTCTGGCGGGTGATTTCGAGGGCAGCAATAGAGAGGAGGAGTTGCTGGGCTGGGAATCGCCGACGTACGGCGAGTTGTGTCCGGCGATTTCTCTCCTGTACCGCGTGCAAGCGCCTTTGCCGGTTCGAATTGTTACCGTGATTCTGGCCGGCCAAGCGATTCAGCTTATGCACAGCTTTGGCTCTTTGATTTTGTTCCGGAACGCTTCGCAAGTTTATCAAGTGAGTCTGGCGCCCGAGCAAAGCGCGGGTGGTGGGTCAGTTTGAATATACCCCCCTCACGCCAGCTCTGAACCCATGGCATGATTGAATAGCAGATGGAGCGGTTACGGAATCGTTGCTTATCATTACGGGCACGATGGGAGCAGGCAAGACGACCCTGCTGGGTGAAGCGTCGGACATCCTTGCATTGCGCCACATTGCCCATGCGGCGATCGACTTAGACGCGCTCGGGCTTGCCCATCTTCCGTCCGCACCTGGCAACGATGGCGTGATGTACCGCAATCTTCAGTCTGTCTGCGACAACTATGTTTCCCTCGGCGTGAGGCGACTCTTGCTGGCACGTGCGATGGAAGACCGCGCCGAGCTAGAACTTTGTCGGGGCATTGTTTCAGCCACAAACACAGTTGTCTGCCGTCTTACTGCCAGTCTCGAAACGATGCGGCAGCGCGTCCAGACGCGCGAATCAGGCGTATCGCAGCGCGAATACGTTGCTCGCGTCGCGAAACTGAATGTCATCCTTGACCGCGCGCGGCTAGAGGATTTCACCGTCACTAACGAGAATCGCTCGTTGACCGACGTTGCATACGAAATGCTCGCCAAAGCAGGATGGATTTCGAACGTAGCGGCTAGCAAACCGTGAGAGCGAGCGGGCAACCATCGTACAATTGCGGATATTGTATGTTTTGAACGGCTGGGCGGCTACGCGGCATTCTTGCGACACGATATGAAACAGCTTCTCCAACAGGTTAGCGGCGGCGAGATCGAAGTGGTCGACGTTCCCGCTCCGAAATTGCTTGCGGGCTGCGTATTGGTCCGCACTGCCGCGTCTTTGGTTTCGGTCGGGACCGAACGGGCTTCATCTGAGTTCGCCCGGAAGAATCTGCTGCAGAAAGCTAGAATGCGTCCCGACCTGGTGCGCGAGGTATGGAACAAAGTGCGCCGGGACGGCGTGGCGTCGACGCTGGCCGCGGTCCGCAGCCGGATGGATCAGCCGAGCGCCCCGGGTTATAGCAGCGCCGGGACTGTGGTCGCCGTGGGAGAGGGCGTCACTGACATCCGGCCGGGCGATCGCGTGGCGTGCGCCGGCGCCGGGCATGCTGTACACGCTGAATTCGCCTGCATCCCGCGCCTGCTGCTGGCGCGGATCCCTCCGGACTCACAAGTGAGCTTCGATCACGCTGCTGCAACCACCGTCGGAGCAGTTGCCTTGCATGGAGTGCGAACCGCCGACGTCAAGTTGGGTGACATTACCGGTGTGATTGGACTTGGCCTGCTCGGACAACTGACGGTGCAGATTCTCAAGGCCGCAGGTTGTCGCGTTGTAGGAATGGACATCGACCGGGGACGGGTTGAGCTGGCGCAGCGCCTGGGGGCCGACGCTGCCAGCGACTCCTCCACTGCGTTCCTCGACGAGTGCATGCAACAGTCCGGCGGGCGTGGCGTGGATGCGGTCCTGATTGCAGCGCAGACGACCAGCAGCGATCCGGTCAATCTCGCCGCCGAAGTGGCCCGGGACCGCGCAGTGATCGTCGCCGTCGGCGCAGTGGGCATGGCCCTCGAGCGCAGGCCTTTTTACGAGAAGGAATTGGACTTTCGCGTTTCCCGCTCCTATGGGCCCGGGCGTTATGACGTCGCGTACGAACAGAAGGGCG
>Ga0210400_10002461_pt1 | contig 17142 bp, 14 predicted proteins | sample IncBWH26MmetaG_FD_155456 | JGI IMG/M metagenome (GOLD analysis project Ga0210400, IMG submission 155456) | Forest soil microbial communities from Barre Woods Harvard Forest LTER site, Petersham, Massachusetts, United States - Inc-BW-H-26-M | ecosystem: Environmental > Terrestrial > Soil >... | reverse complement strand
ACCTGGGTCTGAAAAAGCCGCCCCAGGCCGTCGAACAGTGCAGCGGAAGTTTCATTCACCGACGAATTAATGGCTTTGGTGATGACGACCGAGTGAGGTGGAGCGGCGGGAGTACAGGCCGTGGCATTGTCCGTATAGCAATAGCCGGTCGAGCCACCATCGGGATAGCTAACCGAGGTCAAGCGAGCCATGTTGTCATACTGTTTTTGTGTCGGTTGAAGATTCGGGTCGGTAATTGAAGTCACGAGGCCAGTGTTGGCATCGTAGCCATAGCTTGTGCTTTGATTGAGCGCATTCGTCACCGTCGTGGGGAATGCGCCGTAGTCTGGCGATGAGGATAAGTATGAATAAGTGGTTGGGTACCCGCATGGATCGGTGCTCTGCTGTATTCCTCCTGTATCGTAATAAGCCGCATTCGACACCAGATAGCCATTGGACACCGAAACACTGCAGGGTGCCTGAGATACGGTGCTTCCGTTTAGCCAGCGATGCGCTGAGGTTTGGTTGCCGCGATAGGTTCCCGCAGGGGGGCTAGAGTCGTGCTGCATGGTGATACCGGAGGAGGACGGAGTTTGCTCATCGTAGCTGTAGGTTGTGCAAGCAATTGCCCCGTTAGAATTGCACGCCCCTGATGCGCTATTCCCCGCGAAGACCGATTTTTGTGAAACGAGGTCGAGGAGATTGTTGTTCAGATAATTGGAATTTGAAAAGGCCAGATACTGCGTTGCGGTCGTCCGCAACAACGAGCCGGGCACGCCGTTCCCATAGTCATATTCCTTGTCAGTCAGGACGTTGCCATATAGGACGTTTACGACGGACGTTCCCCCTACAGAAATGCCCGAGTCATACGTTTTCGCAATTTGCGATGTCTTCCCGCTGACCATGTCGGTTGTGGTGATGGTCAGAGGAACGATGTTGATTTGCAAGTTGCTCTGGATTGGATCGGTAGCATAATTATAGGTGGTGGCGGTTTTCTTGAGCAATGTTCCGCCGGTGTGCGAGCTGTTGTATTGATCCAATTCTGTTTCGAAAGATGAACAGTTCCCTCCTAGGGCCGTCGTGGTATGGACTGCATCGTTGAGATTGGGGTCGGTGACGACCACGGTGCCGCTACCCCAAGTAGCCGTATAAGTCCACGAGTGCCCGCCAGTACCATCGTTAGCATCCACGGTCCTGGATGCGGCCGAAGACTGATAATCCTTGAGGAGCCCCGGATTCAGGAAGCAACGCGGGGAGTTGAGGTTCCACGTGTAAGATATGGAGCCGCCGGTAGGCAGAGTGATCTTGGACAGAGAGCCCGTCGTGTCGAATGCGAAGGTCCAGGCCGTACCATTCGGAAGCACGATGCTCTGCACCTGTGTTCCATTCGGCGAGCTAATTCCCGTGCAACCTGAGCCACAGTTCGGTGGGGTATACGAGACGGGAAACACTGCGAAACAGAATTTGAAGTTTGAGGTGCCCCCATGCGGTCCAGGTACGCTCCAGAGTTGGGCGCTAGTCGTTGTTTTAGGTCCGGTGCAACCCGTGGTCGTGGTCGAACCGAAAGAATCTAACCAAGGGATTGTACGCCCCAGAGTGTCCGTCCAGCTCTGCGTCCCGCCATCTCCGTTTGCGTTTAGATTGGGGGTGATAACATTTCCGTTGGTGTCCTCAATCTTACTGACCGCCTGAGCGTTGTGTCCGTTGACGTATTGGATGGAGTAGCGTGTACCCTGACGATCTACGAGCGTGCCCGAGGTCTGGTTATCGATGTAGCTGTACCCGGTCGCGTCCATCGAAATAGAATTCGACGCATTGATTCCCCCCAGTCGATGAACTGCACCGTCAGGCTCGTACACCTCGAAGCCGGCCACGCGTCCGTTGATGTAGTGGTCGCGAACTGATGGATAGAAATCAGGAACTACCCCAACAGCCGAAAGGCCTCCCGTTGACCCATAAGTCAGTCGATAGACGAATGTCGTAGGAATGCAATGCGGGGGCGGGTTTACGCTGCAGTTGTTGGTCACCGTGTACTGCGGGTTGCTGTACAACAACGAAAACCCGACGCTAAGTTTGCCGCCTCGTTGGGGATACGAAATGAGCGGAATGTGTAATGTGAGGCTGCCGTTGACCATGCTGATAGAGTCAATGTCACCACCGTGGTACGCCCCGTACGGCTTTATTCCCTGTTGCGATCCTTCTTGTTCCGATCCTTCTTGTGCATTCGCGAAAACACCATGCAGAAGGCAAAGTACGAGGTTTAGAAGAATAAAGGCCGGGATTGCTTGGCATCGAGGGACGCGAGCCATTGGCTCCTCCTTAAAATAGCTGGTGAACAACTGTCCGGGAGAACAGCCCAGTCGCCGACGAACTTCTCAGACTATGCAGCAACAACGTTTGCGCACACCACTCTACAATCGCCAAACTGAGGCGAGCACCTTATTCACACTTAAAGAGGAAGCAGCGATAAGAATCCACACAGACGGAAATAAGAATCCGTCGCCCCCGGCGAATCCCGCTCGCTGATTCCGACGACATTACGCCGGGATAGTTACGATGTCAATGTGAAAGGTTTGATTGAATTCCTGCCCCGCCGCGTGGCTCGCGACACCCACGCTCCAGACAGCCTCCCTCGTCGTTGTCGTTCGCTCCCCGCGCGCGCACACAGGCCACACGCACGATCCCTGCCCCACGCCGCGCGCGCGGGCCCTGGCCAGTCGGGTGTGTTTGAGTGGGAGGGGTGTAGCACTTTTGCCGCGTCTATACACTACCCCGACAAACGGCTGAGGGGGTGGTGTAAGGAGACGGCAAAATGCTCCCTCCCCCTACTCCGCAGTCGCGTTCCGACATCCGGACAACGGGGACAAATCTGCGTTTCATCCTCGATTTCGTGGTATACAGGTTCGCTTCCCGTAAATCGATCAACCGAGATGAGCCTGATTCTTCAGAGGACACCGTATGAACGAACTTACGATTGTGCTAAACCCCAAACACCCAGCATATCCGGAGCTGTCGCGATCTGTTGCTGAGACGTTGGACGCATTCGAATCCATCACCTACAGGAAAGAAAACAAGACTGTCGATCCAGGCACCCTCGCTGTAGGCCTCCACGAGGTCGCTGCATTTGTAGTTACTCACCACGACAAAATACTTCCAATTGTGGGACCACTTTTGTCGGCTCTAAGCAATTTGGTTCGATGGTCATCTGCATCGTCGGCCAAGGATAAGAAAGAACTGCCGCCGATGGTGGTTATTGTTGAAAACAAGCCTATCCAATTCCCTGCCACCGATGAGGCACAAAAAAGATTTGTACGAAAGTTACAAGGTGCCACAACTGAAAAGCCGTTAAAGAAGACGAAACGGCCTCGAAAAGTGACCAAAGGAACACAGAAGAAGAAATCGCAGAAGCGAAAGAATCACTAATGTCTCGAAGAGCGCTCCTAATTGCGAACTCAGTCGCCTATTCCGATATTTCGAAGAATGTTCCACGTGCTACTGTAAACTCCGTGGTCGCCGAACTCAGTACAAGCCTCTCCGGTCTCGACGAGGAATACTCTTTTGCGACTCATGCGGTAGTGGATACCGAACATGCTGCGGCCCGCGAGACGATCCGGAATTACATTCGCAAGTCCGACAAGAGTGATCTGTTGCTCCTCTATTATTTCGGGCATGCGATGAATGACCCGTATCGAGGCGAGCTTCATCTTTACTTCAGAGATAGTGAAGCCACGGATCCAGGCAGCATGCTCAGCCTGCGGGATATTGTCAATTGGCTTGAAATATACAAGATTCAAAGAGTCGTCATGATGCTCGACTGCTGCTATGCCGGCACCGGCGCGAAGGCACTGCGCTTCTCAGGATCCGTAAAGGATGCTTACATTATGGCGTCCGTCAATTCACAGGAAAAAGCTGCGATTGATTATCACGGCGAAAGGGCGTACGGCGTGTTTTCGAACTTTGTCCTTCAGGCATTCACAAATCCAGGAGCGCGGGCTGACGGTAGAAACGTTACATTCAAGAGCTGCTTCCGGTACATAAAAGATGAAATGAAAGCGGTATCTAAGCAACTTCCTTACGAGTTCGACGCTAATCTCGGGGATGAAATCTTTTTTTCGCAAACAACGAAACCCGTCATCGTCGATGCGTTTCGGGAATCTACTCCGAAGAAGTGCATCTATCGGAAGCTGTTCGTGATCGCCTCGGAGCTGTTCGTAAAGGGAGAGCAATCGGAGAGATTTCTTTACTCCCGTTTGAAACAGAGAGAACAGGTTGAATTCATGCAGCCCAAGAAGGTGAGATCAGGTGTTGTTGAATACGAATTTGTCAGTGAGAACGCTTTCAATCGATATCTAAAGCTGGGCGTGCTTCTTGGGATTCTCAAGCGGGAAGACTTGCTTTCTTTAACGCAGGCGGGAAGAAGGATGGTGGACAGAGGTGGAAAACAGTACAACTCAGTCCTTCATAATCTCCTCATCGAGGCTTGGATAAAACACGGCTTTGAGCTCTCCGAGTTGGAGGACGCGGTCTACAGAAGGATCAGGCGTGGTAGTGCGCCCTCGTTGCGAGGTATACATCGCGACGTATCGTTGAGGCGACCTCTTGGGATGTCCCGCGATCTATTCACTATTCTCTTTGACCTCACGGGGTATGTCGGCGCACTGAACTATTCGGATGAAAAGACATTTTTCCCGCCTTTGGGAACGTCAGATTTGTGAAGCCTTTCTTCGCGTTATGATCGCACCAAAAATAGCTACGATCTTCTATGTTTTCAGGGTTATAATCGCCGTCTTCCCTCTCCAGTTCGTAGTCGGGCCCTGACTGTCGGTAAGGAGTTCAAGCTTGCAGGCGGTGGAGACACCGGCATAGGGCTTGAATACGCCACTGGGCAGCGAGACCCTGCGTCGAGCTTCTGATCCTCGATCAGCATCTTCCGCAGGCTCTTGTGAGCATTGCTTGATCCGAAGAGAACTCCGTCTGGCACAATGACAGCGGCCCGTCCGCCGGGCTTGAGTAGTCGCAGAAACAGTGCCAGAAAAAGCAGTTCGGTCTTCTTAGTCTTGACCACCTGCTGCAAATCCTTGGCGCAGCTCTCATAATCGAGCGATCCAGCAAACGGCGGATTCGCCATCACCAGAGTGTATTTTTCATCCTCGCCTGCGTGATCTTGAGAGAGCGAATCGCGATAAAACCACGTCCGGGTTTTCTACGCCGTGCAGCAGCATGTTCATGCTGCCAATCCGCAGCATGGTGTTGTCGAAGTCAAAACCATGGAACAGGTCACGGTGGAAATGCTGCCGGAGCTTGGCGTTGGTCATCACTTCGGGATGCCGTTCGCGCAGCGATTCTCCCACGGCCACAAGGAAGCCGCAGGTTCCGCAGGCCGGATCGCAGACGATGTCCGTAGGCTTAGGCTCAACCATTTCCACCATGAGCCGGATGATGTGTCGAGGCGTGCGGAACTGTCCGTTCTGTCCAGCGCTGGCAATCTTGCCCAGCATGTATTCGTACAGATCGCCCTTGGTGTCCCGGTCCTCCATCGGGACCTTGTCGATCATGTCCACGACCTTCGCCAGCAGCGCGGGCGTGGGAATGGTGAAGCGCGCGCCCTCCATGTGCTTGGAGTAGGTCGTGCCATTGCCGCCCAAAGTGCGGAGCCAGGGGAAGACGTGCTCGCTGACCACTGCATACATATCGCGCGGATCTGTGTTCTTGAAGCGGTTCCAACGGTAATCCTGAAAAGAGCGCTTCTTGCTGTCCTTACCCGCTGGGAAGAACCGCTTCTGCATCGGCTTCTTTTCACGATTGGCCTTCAGTTCCTCGGCAATCTCCTGCTCGTCCAGGCGCTTGAGAAAGAGAAGGTAAGTGATCTGCTCAATCACTTCCAGAGGATTGGAAATGCCACCCGACCAGAAGGCGGTCCAGATTTGATCGATCTGGCTGCGGATTTCACCTGTAAGCATAAGTTTTTCTGGGGGAGTGACTCAGAATACTAACCCAGATTGGAAGTCCGTGACACTCCGAGAGCCTCTCACACTTTCCCTGAACTTTCACTGTGTTGCGTCAGCGTTCCAATGCCTCGGATGCGGTTGGCGCCCGCACGTGGATAGCGACGGAGTAGGCTGCAGACAACAGTGGTTGCGGTTGCGCTGAGGATGGAGCAAGGGAATCGGATCATCGCACTTCCATAGCTGCTTCCCAAACCTGCACGAGGGGCTGCATCTGTTTCGGACTCGGAAGCCGGTGGTAAATCAGCCGGCAATCTCGGTGCGCCTGATCGTAGAAATCCCGTACGGCCTGGATACTGAGGTGCGCGAGATTGTGACGGAGTTCGTTGAGGTCCTTCTCGCTCAGAATGTCAGCTTCGTCGCGATCGGGACGCCGGGCCATGGCAAACGATCCTAGCATATTCGCCTTTTGTTCCCCTACCGAGAAAAATTAGGAACTACAGAGGTGCTGGGACGAGCCAGGCCCAAAAAAACCTTCAAAAATACTAAGAGAGTCCGGAACAACCGCAAATTAACAATAAAGTTAATGTTTTCAAATGGTTACGCAAAAAGATATGCCAAACCTTCCCCACTCTTACCCCCATCCGACCCTCAAAACATGCGGGAAAATGGCGGGAAATGCAGGGAAACGTTATCTGGGACGCCATATCCAACTCAGTTTTTGCTAAATATTGCAGTTTGTGTAGCTTACGGGCAGTCGCAGCTCTATTTCCCGACGATTCGAGGGCGCGAACTTCGCTGGTGTTCAGTACGCTCCTGCTAACTTTGCGAATGAGGTTCGAAAAATCGAACTGGCTTTCTGTAGATCTTGGCCAAGTGTAGAAGCTCGATGAAGTCCACTCGTCGCTCCCCAGACTCCGATTTGGAGACGAAGGACTGCGGGCGCGAAAGCAGTTTGGCTACACCCGCCTGGGTCAGTCCAGCGTCGAGTCTGGCCTGTCTCAGCTGTTTCAAGAACAGCCTATATTCCCGGATGTAATCTTTGGTCTTCAGTCGCCGCCTCAATGTCTCTGAAGCAGCTTTTACAATCCTGAATCGGGATATCCCAAAATCGAATATTGCAGACATTTAACGCGGGCGCTACAATTTGCTCGTAATTCTCCTCCCCCAAGGCTACTCGGCAAGGAAGTCCGTGTTTTTCTCGTCGACACTCGGGTTGATCATCGTCGCGGGTGCAGTATGCATTGAGTGAGCAATGCCAGTGCCGTTCAGAACCCGGAGCAAGTCAAAGCGAAAGGGATGACAACGAAAAGGTCGTTGACTGGCAGAGCCTGAACAGATGACCGTTCGAATGCTGGGATACCAGCAATATTAAATTGGAGGGCGTCGAATGAAACCGTTGGGGATTCTAATAGGTTGCATGATCTGTGTATTCGTTTTTGTCATCTGGGCGGCGGAGCACGATACCGCTGGACACAACGAGCGAGTGGAAGCGCTTGAACACAACGAGCAAGTGGAAGCGCCTGAACACAACGAGCGAGTGGAAGCGCCTGAACACAAAGAGCGAGTTGAACCGCCTGAGGACGACCACGGAAAGAGGAGGCAGGCCTTAGCACTTGCTTTCGAAGAAGTCATGCGTCAACAAGGACACGAGGTAAGTGTGAGTGCAACCAACGATCAACTGTGGTTTGATTGCGGCACTGCTTTGGAGCCGCGTTCTAGCTGCTATGCTGCATACCAATCATCGAAGCATCTGCCAAGCGATTTGAGGGAAGAGTTGCGCGCAGTAGGAATAACAACTCTCAACTTCAGTCCCAACGGAGAAATGATTCCAAAGTGGGCTATCAACATAAACTGAAATATCCTTAGCGATCACCTAAACCGGCCAACGAAGGTAGCGTCCCGGAACGTTGATTTCCGCGCGCAGGCTGGTAGGCTCCGTTGGGCATGGCGAATGTCTTGAGTTGCGCTCAAAGACGCGCGAAATCATCCGAGAACATTGAAGAAACGCATTTTTAAACCATCCCAAGCTCATTTTTAGCTTAAATATCGCAATTCGTTAAACTACGGCCCCTGTCCCGCCGCCGACTCATTTTGCAGGCATGGGATGCGTTGCTCCTCATCTTCGAAGTCAGAAAACCGGGATGATGCCTCACTGCATTCTGCTCGACGCGGAGAAAAACGACAGTCGCTTTCCGTAGATTCTTGCGAAGTGCTCCACTTCTACGAAGTCCACCTCTCGCTTTCCGGATTCGATCTTCGAAATGAACGTTTGATCGTGTCCTGAAAGCTCTCCGGCCTCACGCTGACTCAGCTTGTTGTCCAGTCGCGCTTGCCTCAGAAGCTTGCAAAGCAAGGCGCGCTGACCCGGCATAAAAGCCCCGCTCTGGCCGAAGCGTCTCCTTTGTGCGTAGCTCCACTTGCTCCTCGCATCGTGATTCCGAAATCGAGACATATGTGTAGGCATGCGATTTTAGCATTTATTAGGAAATTTACTTCACTATTTTGGTAACAATATCAACGACTTGCAGTTTGCTACGCCAGAACCGTTCGATTTGCCGTGCGCAATTTGTATAACGGAAGTGAAAGCCAAAAGAGCGAAGCTCTATGTAGTAACAACCGCGTCTCACCCGAACGCATTTGGAGAAAAGCAAAATGGGACCTTGTCATCAGGACACGCCAGGAGTTTTTCAACACCTCGTCAATGAGGCAGCGTTCTTCGACGTAATCGCCGTGAATGTCTGGGGGGAACGACGAAAAACAGTGCTCGATCACGTTGCGCGAGAGAAGAATCGACCCATTGGCGGGTCCGGGAGGGCCTATGCGCGCTGCATCCCAGGGCGCAACACGCGAACAGGGAATCCATTGCAGATCAAGTACGGCGTGCAGTTGCCGTATGGGAACATCAGCCCGTTCTTCGTGATCTTGCGAGCAGGTCGCCTTCCCGTCACCTTTGCAGACCTGTCGCTTGGCATCGATGCTTTTTTGCAACGCGGTTGGCGAGCGCGAGTTTCTTGGACAGAACTTACGTTTGACACCGAGGGTTTCCCTTTCGACATCTTTAGTTGGGAGCTTTGCACGACGGCGAGGAAAGTACGCGAGTTTGAGAATGAACGTGGAAACACGTTGTGCGTAGGCGCGCCGAATTCTCGTTGGCGATTGAAGGTCTACGAAAAAACGAACGTCCTTACGCGTGTTGAATTCACGTTCCAAGCTAAATTTCTCCGCAAGTTCGGGATCACTAAGCCGCAAGAGCTCTCGTTGTTACGGAAAGCGCCATTGTGGAATCAAGTGTCCTTCAGGAAAGTCGATTTGAGTCATGGTCATGCCCGACCACGAAGCACATGTGATCCCTGGGCTTGGCTTGGCGACGGGCTATCACCTGCAGACTTGCAGTCTTCAGTTGCTCTAAGAACGCTCCGCGAAGCTCACGTTGATCCCAAGGGCTTCATCGTTAGGTCGTCACGCGAGAACTTACTCCGACACATGCAACGCAACTTGATTTGGTGATTGCTGTGCGAGGAAACGAGAAAGCAGTTTTCGCTAGTTTTCGCAATTTTTTCGGAGGTGCAAAAAAGTGAATCGCTCTGAACGAAGGAAGGTTGAACGCAACGCCAAAAAACTATTGCAATCCCCACGCTTCTTCCATCAACTCTTGCGTGCGCTAAGAAAAGATGGCCTTGTCGGCGAGGAACAGAACGCACTGGTGGTGTTCATTGTGCAGGTGTCTCGGCTGCTCCCTCGGCCACTGAATTTGCTCGTGAAGGGTAAGAGTTCAGCAGGAAAGAACTTTTTGGTCAAAAGACTGCTTCGTTTACTGCCGAGGCATGCATTTGCGGAGATCACCAGCACTTCTGAGACGGCGTGGAACTATCTAGGTTCACGCTTACGTCACACCGTCGTGTATCTGCAAGAACACAACGAGGCGGCCGGAAACATCCACCCGCTGCGACAGTTAATCAGCGAAGAAAAATTAATTCGCCGCGTTACGGGATGGAGCGGCGGAAAGCGCACCACGAAGAAGCATGTAGCCTATGGACCGGTCGCATCGATCTCGACAACTACAAAGCAACTCCAAATAGATGACGAAACCAGAAATATCTCAATCTCGATCAACGAAACCCCAGAGCAAACAAGAAAGATCGTGAAGTCTTACGTGCGGGAGAGCAAAGGCCTCAACCGCATGGAACTGATGACCTGGAGAACGGTGCATCGGCTTTTAGAGAAGAGGATTGGTGTTGAGATCATATTTCCTGAATGGTTCGACAAAGTAGCAGATCGGCTTTTCATTGATGATCTCCGTGTGCGCCGCTACTACCCAGCTTTCATCGAAGCATGTCGCACGGTGTCCGTGGTCCGATCGTTTCAATCGAAGGAGTCCTCAGCTCGCATAACAGTTGATTTCGCGGATTTCGCGATGACAACCTTAATTTTTGATCAAGTGTTTGTTGGGAGCCTTCGTCTGCGTAAAGGCGTGAACGAGTCGACCCGAGATTTGGTTGCTCGTCTTTCACTCCAAAAGAAACGACCAGTGAGCGCCAAGGACGTTTCGCATGCCCCTGGAGTCTCGATGGATCGGGCGTATCGGATGCTGCGGAGCGCGGAATCGGCAGGCGTGATTACTCGGACGAATGAACCTGAAAAGAGAAATCGCAAGCTCTTTCTCGCTGTTCCGCCGCCTCGCTTTATACCTGACCCAAAGCGGCTTTTTCGAAAATTGCATTTGAAAGAGACGGTTCGAATTTTCCATCCGATTACTGGCGAGCAGATTGTCTATCGAAGCGAAAAGTAGATCTCCTTGGTTTTGTAGTTTTGCAAGTTTTGCCGGCGGGATACCCTACATGGATCGATTGCTCACTGTTCGGGAATTGGCAGAATGCTTGGGCGTTTCTGTGGGCACCACATACCACTGGCTCAGCCAAGGCCGTCTCCCGTGTGTGCGATTCAGCTCCCGCTGTGTTCGATTCCGCGAAAGTGATATCGAAAAGATGCTCGAACAACTTGGGCAAGCAGCGCCATACGACCTCTCGATTCGTAAACAAAGATGAGGAATGTTCCGTGTCTCGCATTTGCACTTGGACGGGCAGGGTTTTCGGTTAGCTGTTTGACGCAAATCAGAATTTCAAAAGCATTGATCTCGAAATAAAAAAGGCTCCTTTCCCCTTGTTTTCGGCCTACAAGTTGCGATGTTTTGCAAAGGGGGATTAAATACAACCTCCAAAAGGGAGGTGGCCGTGAAGGAAAAACGGGCAGGGATCTACTCGCGCGTGAGCACAAGCGACCAGCACCCGGAAATGCAAGAACGGGAACTGGTGGAATATGTAAAGCGACGCGGTTGGCGTCTTTGCAAGGAATACTGCGACAAAGGAGTCTCCGGCACCAAGGAGCATCGCCCAGCACTCGACGCACTATTGGACGACTGCCGTCGCAACAAGATCGACTTCGTTGTCGTTTGGAAATTTGACCGTTTCGCGCGATCCCTACAGCAGTTGCTGCACGCATTGGAATTGTTCAGAAAGCTGGGAATCGGTTTTGTCTCCTGCACCGAGGCAATTGATACGTCGCTCCCGCATGGAGAAATGTTGTTCCAGATAATCGGCGCTATCGCGCAGTGGGAAAGATCGCTGATCGTTGAAAGAGTGCGAGCAGGGTTACAGCACGCCCGAAGCCAAGGGAAACGCCTCGGACGCCCTCCGCTGCGCGTATTGAAACCCAAGGATGTGGCAGAACTCCGCAGGGAACGAGCGCGCACGAATGCAACCTTTAGAGAACTCGCCTCAAAGTATGGGGTCAGCGTGTTCACAGCCCACAAGCTTTGTGCAGGCAATGGGAAGACGGGGATTAGCAAACTAAAGTTTTCTAACGCCAGAGATTGAGACCAACAATAGCCAATGTTTATGCGGGTCAGAATGATGGGGTTTTCTAACGTTGCTGTGCGAATCCGTGAAATCCTGCTCGTTTGGCGTATAAACGCTTCCTGGAGCCGCTCCCTATCCCAACCCGCACACCCTGTCTCTCGCGTATTGCCTCGTAAACGCAAGGAAACACCATTTCAGTGGATTTACCAAACACGCCCTAACTCATCTGAGAGGGAGGGACATTAACCCACCATGGGCCTCTACAGGAGACGCGAAAGCAAGATTTGGTGGATGAGCTACATGAAAGACGCGCAACAGCATCGTGAGAGTTCCGGCTCGACCAACAAGAAGCTTGCGGAAAAACTCCTCGCTTCGCGAACCGCCCAGGTCTTCGAAGAGCGCTGGAGTCTGCCCAGGTCAAAATCTCCCCACCTGGGTGATTGGGTCCAGGAATTCCTCCGATCCGTTTCACATGACAAAACTCGCTCCCGATACAAGTCCAGTACTAACAACGTTTTGAACTACTTCGGAAAAAACATCCGTCTGTCTGACATCACGCCGGAATCCGTATTCAGGTTCCAGCAAGCGCGGCTGGACCAAGGAGCGGGAAAGGCTACTATCAACCGTGATATAGCAACTCTCTCGTCGTGCCTGTCTCGGGCGAAGAAGATGCGCCTCATTTCCCACAACCCATGCAGCGATGTGGGAAAACTCAACGAGCGCCGCGACCGGCGTCAAGCTCGGCCGCTTTCTTACGACGAGGAGGATAGGGCAAAGCAGTTCTCACCGCCCTTGCTAAGGATGCTAATTACCTTGCTGGCTGAGACAGGACTGCGGGTGAAGAAGGAGGCTCTACCCCTCAGGTGGCAGAACGTTTCACTTGATCGGGAGCCGGCATGCATCCGTGTACTGGATTCCAAGAGCTCGGCCGGACTACGAACCGTATGGCTGACAAAGCACTGCCGCGATGCATTAGTGCGTTGGCGTGAGGTGTTTGGTCCCGAGGTCTCACCCTTCGTTTTCCCGAGCCCCCGCAATCCGCAACTCCACTTTGTGGACTACAAGACGGCTTGGCGGACAGCCGCCAAGAAAGCGGGATTAGCGGATCGGCGAATCTACGATCTCCGGTCAACGTTTGCGAGCCGTGCCAATATGTGCCACGCGACTGGTTTGACCGTCGCCCACCTGCTTGGCCACGCGAGCACTCAAATATTGCCGACGTACGTACGCCCTCTCGACGAGAACACCAGGGCCCTGATCGAGGCCATGAACACCGCCCGCAAAAAACAGCAGGTGTTCCCCCACTCCATCAACTAAATATTGCCTTTACCCCCGCCCCCTCGCGCATTCATGGCGCGACACTTTTATCACGTTTTTATCACAGCAACCCAATTTGTTGCCGATTCTCATTTTGAGAGGACACACAAAAACCCCTAACTCATTGAAAATGAATGGCGGAAGCGAGTGGGGGTCGAACCCACCGGTGACAGGAAACCTGCCGCCCGCCGGTTTTGAAGACCGGGACGATCACCGGACCGCATGCGCTTCCTCAATGACGCCGTATCCACAGGTGATGCTCACCGGATACTACTCCAAACCCAGGGGCCTCCGCTGATCCCCTTATTTCGGTTGCGGCACGATTCTCAGATACGGTTTGGGCGACTTCCATCCGCCGGGATACTGTTTCTGCGCCTCCTCATTCGATACGTTGCCGCTGATGATTACGTCATCCCCCGGCTTCCAGTTCACTGGTGTGGACACCTTATATTTCGCAGTGAGTTGCATGGAATCGAGGACGCGCAGGATTTCGTCGAAGTTGCGGCCCGTGCTCATCGGATAACTGAGCTGAAGCTTAATCTTCTTGTCGGGGCCAACCACGAACACGGTGCGGACTGTCGCATTGTCGGCAGCCGTGCGTCCCTCGGAAGTATTGCCGCTTTGGGCGGGCAACATGCCGTACAGCTTGGCGATTTTAAGCTGCGGGTCGCCGATCATGGGATAGTTCACCTTCGCTCCCTGCGTTTCTTCGATATCCGCCGCCCACTTGCCGTGGCTAGTGACCGGATCCACGCTCAAACCGACAATTTTTGTATTGCGCTTGGCGAATTCAGGCTGCAGGCGCGCCATGTAGCCAAGCTCGGTTGTGCATACCGGCGTGAAATCCTTGGGATGCGAGAACAAAATCGCCCAGCCGTCGCCGATCCATTCATGAAAATTGATCGGGCCCTGGGTTGTTTCAGCGCTAAAATCCGGAGCGACATCGTTGATGCGCGGAACGCTGTGAATGACTTCGTTTACAGTCGTTGTGCTCATGTTCTACTCTTCTCCTTCTAGAAATCCTTTTGATATCGTCCAAACACTGTCGATTCACCAACAACTGAGACGGCGAAACATCGAATAAAAACAAAACCCACCCGCTTCGCGCCGGGTGGGTCGGAAGAATTCCTGGTTGCTCCCTAGCCACACGACGGGCGACACATGCAACAGCATGAGTCTCCGGCACTGGCGGGGCAAAACATAGAGATAGCATAGAAGCCGATATTCAGGCTGTCAACCGCATCCGGCCTTCCCGGCGCCGTCCGCGATTTTTCGAGATTTTTCTGCATCGTAAGGAAGCTGCATGCATCTTTCGTCTTGGCTGGGCGCAACCGCGCCTGAGTTTTCGAGAGAACGGGGGCCGAATTTCTATGACTCTACAATCGAGGCGTCTGGCTATGGCGCAGTGGGATGTTTTTTCTTCGAGGCCGCTGGAGGGAAACTCCCTGGCGGTCTTCTTCGACGGTCGCGGGCTGAGCGACGCTGAGATGCAATCGATTGCCAAAGAGATGAACCTGTCAGAAACCACTTTCATCCTGCCTCGCGACAGCGCCACCGAGCTGGCACGCGGCGTACGTGTGCGTATCTTCACGGTTCAAGAAGAACTGCCCTTTGCCGGACACCCCACCCTGGGAACTGCGTTCGCACTACGAGGTCAGAGTGGGGCCAACCCCGTCGTGCTTGAATTGAACGCCGCGAACGTGCCGGTGCACTTCGAGGAGAACGCCGGACAGCCGGTATTCGGCGAGATGACACAGCTTGATCCGGTTTTTGGAATGAAACACGATCGGGAAGCTGTCGCTCGCGCAACTGGGCTGCAGAGCGAGGTTTTCGAACAGTCCCTACCCATTCAAACCGTCTCCACAGGAGTCCCATTCACTGTTACTCCGTTGAAATCGCTCAGCGTCATACAGAATTTGCAAGTCGATTCGAACCGCGCAGCGGAATATCTGGCCAAGACTGAAGGAAAATTTTTTTATTTCGTGACGCGAGAGACTGTGGATCGGGATGCCCGGCTGCATGCCCGCATGCTGTTCTACAACGGCGAGGATCCTGCAACCGGTTCGGCTGCAGGATGTGCTGCCGCATGGATGGTGGCACACGGCGTAACGAAACCCGATGAGCGAGTCTTGATTGAGCAAGGTATCGAGATGAAGCGCGCAAGCCGAATTTTCGTGCGCGCATCTTTCAAGAATGAGCACAACGATAACCGGGTAGTTAACGTACGCGTCGGCGGCAACTCGGTTGAGGTTATGCGCGGCGAACTTTTTCTCTGAGCGAATTGCGCGCAAGCTTCGCAAAATCGCTTCTTCCGCACGATCGAAAAATGTCAATAGCCAGTAACTGCCATTTGCTTCGACGCTACTTTACAGTTTTCATTGTTGTCGATAGCATCCAACTCGATCCTCTAATCTTCACGAACGAGAAACTCCGTTGACTTCCGGTCACGGCCGGTGAGTCGCGGATTCAGGCGGTGAATGAAACCAAAGCGGACCATCCTGTGTGTTGACGACAACGAACAATCCCTTTCTTATCGCAAGATCGTGCTCGAAACGCGCGGCTATCGGGTGGCCGGTTATTGTCGCGGCGAAGAGGCTCTGGAGCGCTTCAAGCAGGGCGGCATCGATCTTGTGGTCAGCGACATGGCGATGCCCGGACTCGATGGGCCACAACTGATCGCCGCTATTAAGGCTTTATCTCCGCAGATACCTGCCATTCTGATATCGAGCAAGGCTCGCGTATACGATCACGATTCGCAGGCCGACGTGTTCCTCGCCAGAGGAATGTATGCGCCTGCAGATTTGCTGGAACGAATCCGCCTGCTTCTGGTACGCAAGCGCGGACCCAAGCGCATGCAGGAACGCTCCGCACAGTTTTCGCAGAGACAGGGCGTCGCCTAAGTTCCTTTCACCGCCGACAATACAGAGAGTGCCGAGAAAATCCCAAGAAACATTTCTTAGTTCTCGTGTTCTTTGCGACGCCCGGCGATTGATTCTCTTGCGCTTGGCCGCCTTTCTCCTCGTGTAAGATCGAATCTGGCATGGGCGCATTCATTGAGGCCATCGATCTACGCAAGACGTATCGCGTCGGAAAGATCGACGTGCCCGCGCTTCGCGGCGTCTCCTTCGGCGTGGAAAAAGCAGAGTTCGTCACCATTGTTGGGCCTTCCGGAAGCGGAAAGTCGACTTTGTTTTACCTGCTGGGGGGGCTGACACGCGCCGATTCCGGCAAAGTGATTATGGACGGCGACGACTTTGCCACTCTTACAGACGCAGAGCGAACCCGCATGCGCAAACGCAAGATTGGTTTTGTCTTTCAAAAATTCAACCTGCTGCCCACGCTGACAGCGCGCTCGAATATTGCGATCGCGCAGGAAATCTCTGGAAACGGAGATTGCGATCCCGCATTTTTTCGCCGAATTTGCGATTTATTGGGACTTACGAAGCGGCTGGACCACCGGCCCTCCGAGCTTTCTGGCGGAGAACAACAGCGGGTGGCGCTCGCTCGAGCGCTGGTGAACAAACCGGCGGTGGTTTTAGCCGACGAGCCTACGGGAAATCTCGACACCGAAAATTCCAATATCGTTTTGGAAATGTTGCGGCATTCGAATCAGGAACTGGGACAGACAGTACTGATGATCACTCATAATCCGGAAGCCGCGAAGTATGGCGACCGCATCATCCACATGCGCGACGGCCACGTTGTAAAGCCAGAGGATGATCCGCAGTGGGTAGCCCGCTGAAGGCGATTCCGCAATTTGTTCATTCGGGCACACCCTAGGTACTGGCCGCGCGAAAGCGGGATCGTGTAAAATAGGACCGCTGAGCGGGAGTAACTCAGTGGTAGAGTGCGACCTTGCCAAGGTCGAAGTCGCGGGTTCAAATCCCGTCTCCCGCTCCAGTTTTCGCTCATCGCCCTCACCGGGCTCCAGCATGCGTTGGGCTAAGTCTCTGCCGCGCGTTCTGTTTATGACCGCCGCCGCTGTTGTTTTGTCTGGATGCGGAAGCGGCAATCATCGTTCGCTCGAATCGGTCAGCGGGACT
>Ga0210400_10002460_pt1 | contig 17153 bp, 15 predicted proteins | sample IncBWH26MmetaG_FD_155456 | JGI IMG/M metagenome (GOLD analysis project Ga0210400, IMG submission 155456) | Forest soil microbial communities from Barre Woods Harvard Forest LTER site, Petersham, Massachusetts, United States - Inc-BW-H-26-M | ecosystem: Environmental > Terrestrial > Soil >... | reverse complement strand
CTCAATCTCGCCGTTGCCCTGGAACACGAACAGCACGGTATGGCGCCCGTCGGCCGCGATCACCGGCGAGCTGCCTGCCGCAACCTCCGCGTAGAACTGCGATTGAAACAGCGCGCCCAGCGTCGGAGTGACGACCTGGCAGTGGCGCATCGCGCCGTGCGCGCGTAAAGGTGCCCGGGCGGTGGAGAAGACGTAGCATTGTCCGTCGAGCCGAACGATCGGCCCCGCGCCCGCCGCAACCCACGATACTTTTTGGTTTTCCGGGCTGTCGGGATCATCCGTGAGATAGCCGCCGGGCAGGTTGCTGTGCGCACCGTCGCAGAAAGGTCCGGTGCCGGTCTGCTTGCAGCCGCAGAAAATGACGTCTTCGTCGCGCTCAGCCTTGAAGGCAACCGGGAGGAATTCGGTTCCAGCATGGGATCCATCGCAAAACGGCTGGGACTGGGAACGTCCGCAGGCGCACCACAGGTAGCGTTTCCCCGCTTTGACCTCGTAGTAGTAGCCCTTGCGATTGGCGATGAGCGGCAGTGTCTTGGCAGTGCTCACGGGGTTTCCCGCATCACGCCATCGGCGCCCCGGCGCAGCGCATGGGCGTGCGTGGGCAGCGGCGCACCCGGCTCATTCTCGATCGTCGCGCCGAACGGCCAACTCGCGGGTGCGATGGCGACGTAGCGCGCGAATCCGCCGGTGCCGCCCTCGAACTTGGCGAAGCCGATCGTGATGAGTGCGCCGGCTTCAGGAACCTGATCGAGATTCGCAACGCCTTCCGCCTGGGCGAAGTTGTGCCGCAGGAGCCATTTCTCTCCCACAAATTCCGGTGCGGTGTTGTCGGTATCCAAGGGTTCGTGCCCGTGCATCAGAATGTGCCGATCCAAGTGTAAATATTTGAGTGCTCCCAAGCTTACGCCAGGGAACGGCGGCGCCGTGAACCGCTTTGCATCATTCCACTTTTTCGACCAGTCGGAGCGAATCATCACCACCGATCCTACGGGAATCGGCCCGTGGCGGCGCTCCCAATCCTTGATGTCGGCAACGGTCGCCTGGTATCCCGGATCCACGGCGACCTTGGGCGCGACATTGACCACGACCAACGGCCGCAGCGCCACGGTGGGCGGAATGTCGCCGATGGTCGCGCCGTGCTCGTTCTCATGCGCCGGCGGACCGAACTGCGTGCCGATGTGATCCATGGGCAACTCATAGGCGGTGATGGCCACGCCGTGCTTTTCGTAGCTGAAGGCCTCCCCCTTCTCGATCACGCCCGGGATGGAAACGCCCGCCCGCGTCGGCCCCACACTGAAATCGACAAACCCCTCCCCAAGCGGGCCGCCGGGCGCGATGGCGTGCGTCAAGTCGATGTACTTGGCGTGGCGCAGCGTGGAACCATAGAAATCCCAAAGCGACAGTCCCTTGCCGCCATGCCCCGCAAGCGCCGAACCGCCGCAGGCGCCGAGCGACGCGGCGGTTAGCCATACAACGACCCGGCGCATGCGCCCTCCGTAAAAGCTTCAGAACTTGCGCGTTGCGGTCAGACCGACGGTCCGCGGACGCACCGTCAGCAGCGCATCGGGATCCTGCGAGGAATTGATCGCGGAAACTTCGGCGCGTTTGTCGGTCAGATTGCGGGCAAAGGCCGTGACGCTCCATGGACCGTTGATCACGCCGGCTCGCAGATTGACGAGCGTATAGGACGCCAACGGAATGTTGAACTGCGCATTGGACGCAAAGTAGGCGTTCACCTTACCTCGATAAGTCACGTCGGTCGCCACCATCCCCTGCCATGCGCCGGAAATCGGCGCCGTATAGTTGACGCCGAAGTTCAGCTGGAACTTCGGAACGTTGGGAATCGCATCGCCCGTCCTGCCCAGGGTTGGATTCAGCTTATATTGCGCCGCTGTGGCGCCTTCCGTGAGATAGGCGTCTTGATACGAGCCTGCGAAACTGGCCGACAGATACTGGAAGGGATGGGCAGTGAACTCAAATTCCGCGCCCTTGACGCGCGCGGTACCCGCGTTGCCCTGATAAACGAACGCGCCGTCGGCCGTGGTTTCCTGGACCTGGATGTTGTCCCACTTGATGACATAGACGTCGGCCTGATAATCGAACGCGCCGCCAAATAGCCGGCCCTTGGCGCCCAACTCGTAGTTGGTCAATGAGTCCGGCGAATAGGCCGCCGGAATGGGCTCGAAGGGTTCGCTGACAGCGTTCAGGCCTCCGCTGCGAAAGCCGGTCGATATGGTCCCATACGCCAACACTTCCTCGCTGAACTTGTAGCTGCTGTTGATCTTCCACGTGACCTTGTTGAAGGTCTCCTGCGGATCGAGGACGGGCACCAAGTTGGGCGCACCGGGAAAGCCGCCGAACGGATGGGTTTGCGTCTGCACGCCATTCAAGGTCTCAGTGAAATAGCGCACGCCCGCCACGGCGGTCCACGCGTCGGTGATCTTCCAGGTCGCCTCGCCGAAACCCGCGTATTGCGTGTCGCTGCGCTGGTCGGTACGTCCGAAGAAGGTATTTCCCACACCGGGGAAATCCAATGCATCTTGGGCGGTCGACGTGCTGAAGGGACCGGTCACCAAGCCATTGCCGCCGGTGGTGATGACTTGCACCGCCAGATTCTGGGTCTCGTGCTCACGATACACGCCCGCCACGAAATTGACGGGAGAATTCAGATCGCTCGCAAAGCGCAATTCGCTGGAATTGACTTTGCGGGTGCGCGGCTCGAGCGTCTCGGCCGGAACAGGAACATTGAACGACACCAGAACCGGCGTCGAGTCGAACGTGAATCCGGTGGTGCGGTTGTACTGGTTGGTGGTGCCGGTAACCGTGCCGATGCCGGTCTTGTATTCCACCGTCAGGCCGAAAATCTTGAGGTTGTCGCTCCAGGGGCTCAACGTGACGTCGGTATTGCACAGGTCGCAGCCCTGGATCGGCGGGATGGGTCCGCCGGCAAACGCCGCAACCCCGGCGGGGGTATAGCGCGATGAACCGCCCGACGTTTCGGTCTGCGTCGTGTAGTTGGCATCGATGGTCAGATTGTCATTCGGATGGAAACGCACGATGGCCCGGCCGCCGCCGACATCGTCATCGTTGACGCCCTTGACGAATCCCAGGGCGGCAACGGGCAGGGTCTGGAAATTCGGAGCCTTCGCGGTTCCGATGTTTGTGATGCCCGTGACGCCCTCGCCCACGCGATACTGATTGATATAACCGCTGTCGTAGAGTTTCCATCCGACCATGCGCAGAGCGAGTACGCCGTCGATGATCGGCAGGTTGACCTCGCCGTTGATGTTGTAGTTGCCGCTGGCGTGCGTGGTCTGCGAGCCTTCCATGGTCAGGTAGCCGCCGAGAGTGTTGAGATCCGGAGAATTGGGTATGAAACGAATCGTACCGCTCATGGAACTCGCGCCGTACAGGGTGCCCTGGGGGCCGCGCAATACTTCAACGCGGTTCAAATCGTACAGCCGGATGTCGGATTCGAAGCCGCCGCCATCATCGGCATTTGAGCCGCTGATCACCGCCTCGCCGTAGTACACGCCCGTCGTCGCATCGCCGGTCGAGTTGATGCCGCGGATAACGTATTTCTTGTCGCCCGGACCCAGGTCTTGAATCGAGAGGCCGGGAACCTCCCCTGCAATGCTCATGATTCCAGACGCACCGATGCTCTGCAAAGAGTCGCCGCTGATGGCTTGGATCGATGCCGGAATGTCGAGGACTTTCTGGGCGTTGAGCTTGTTGGCAGTGACGATGATCTCTTCCAGACCGCCGGGGCCGGCGGCCACGGTCTGCGCCAGCGACCAGAGCGGAGCGGCCAATGCGGCGGCAATCCCGACGCTCGCGGCAAACAGCCGGCCTGCAACCCCTGACTTGGCGGTCAAACGCCGCCCATTTGTTGTATTCATCGCAGATTCTCCCGTGATTGAACCGTCACAATATGAGTTATCATATGAAATATCAATTAAAGGCGGATTGTTGCGCGCCGCCCACAGAGCCGCCCCAGATGAGCGCGGGAGCTTGCGCGGCGCGCGCCAAAGCGAGGCACGAATTCTCGCGGCACAGGCTCCCGAGGACTGGCTGCTAAGACCGGCTCCGCATGTTGCGACTCAGGCGCCGGATCAGATTGAAGGCCGCTTCGATTCCCGACGCGGAGAAACCTTCCAACAGCCGTTGTTCGCGGCGCCGCACGACAATATTCAACGAATTGAACAGCGTGCGCCCCTTGTCCGTGAGATACACCTCTACGCAGCGGGCATCTTCCCGCCTCAGGACTCGGCGCACATAGTTTTCCTTTTCCATGCGCATCAGAGCGCGGCTGAGCGCGGACTGCTGCACCATCGCGCGATCGATGATCTCATTGATGGTGATCCCATCACCCATGGCGAGCACGGCCAGGATGCGCCAGCGGGTGACATTGATGCCCTCGCGCCGCAGTTTTTCGATCAGGTCCGCGTTGAGTTGATAGGCCAGCCGCGCGATCAGATGCGGCAGAAAATCGTCAAACAGCGCTTGCTCCGCCGATTTCGGCGCTGCTGTTTTTTTCTTGGGTAGCGCCATGCGCGTTAGAAAGGACTCTGACCGGCGAGGATAGCGCCCAGCTTTTCGCTGTCGATGTTACCACCCGAGACGATGCAGACAATATTGCCCTTCGCTGCCTGCGTGCCGAGTGCCGCCGCCACCGATACCGCGCCGGCCGCTTCGGCGATGACGTGGTGCCGTCCGGCAAGCAGACGTATCGCTGCGGCGATCTGTTCGAATGAGGCGCACTCCGCCTGATCCGCCACGGCTCGCAGTAGCGGCCACATTTCCGGCAGGACCGTGGTGCTGCCCATGCCGTCGACGAAGCTCTGCCGATGGGCAACCGTCACGGGCTCACCCTCCCGCAATGCGGCCCCTGCCGGTTGGGCGGCCTCCGACTCAGCCACAATCATTCGCACCGTTGGCCGAAGGCGCCGCATCACCGAACCGATGCCGCAAATCAAACCGCCGCCGCCAAAGGGGACGACGACCGCATCGCAGCCCGGCAGTTCTTCCAGAATCTCCGCGCCAATCGTCGCGCTGCCCGCCAGCACGCCAGGCTCGGCGACCGGGTGGACAAAGATCCCGTCCTCGCCGGGGCAGGACCGGCTGGTGAGCACGGTCCACCATTCATCGAAGGAGCGCCGGATTACCTTCGCTCCAAGCTCGAGCAGTGCTTTGACCTTGGTTTCCGCGGCGCCGCTCGGAACGACCACCGTCGCCGGCACGCCCATTGCACGCGCGGCGAAGGCCAGACCCTGACCGAAGTTGCCGGCGCTCGCCGTCAACACGCCGCGCCGCAGCTCCACCGCATCCATGGTCTTCAAGACGTTCACCGCGGCCCGGATTTTGAACGAGCCCCAGGGCTGCAGATTTTCCAGCTTGAGAAAGACGTTGGCGCCCGTCAGATCCGCGTTCAGTCTCAGAAGCGGCGTGCGCAGTGCAAAGGGGCGGATATTGTCGCGCGCGGCCGCGACCTGCGCCGCGCTGGGCAGCGACAAGGCGCTAGAAGTCAATGATCTGCCCAACGCCGGCCGCGCGCGCCTTCGCGAGGACATGATGCGCCGCTGCCAAGTCTTGCGGCGCGATGCCGAGGGACTTGTATAGCGTCATGTCGATGGGTGAGCCGCGGCCGACTTTCGAGCCGTTGGCCACCTCGCCGATCTCGCCCAAGATATGTGCAGCGGTGATGGCGCCGGCACGCAGCGCGCGCAAATACTCGCCGCCCTCGTTCACCGTCGAGTTGCGGCAGTCGACGAAAAACCGGGTTTTCACGACCGCCAGGGTGTCGATTTCCGCGGCCGCCGCGATGCTCGAGCCGACCACGTTCAAATGCACCCCCGGGGTCAGCCAATCGCCCTGCAGTATCGGTTCACGCGCCTTGGTCGTGGTGCAAATAATGTCGGCCCCCGCAATCGCTTCGCGAACCGTGGCGGATGTTTCAACGACGATTCGATGTCTCGCACCCTCCGATTCCGCGAACAGCTTCGCCTTGGCAGCATCGCGAGTCCACACGCGAATGCGCCGCAGCGTCCGCACGTTCAGCATCGCCTCAAGATGGCTGCGGGCCTGCTCGCCCGCGCCCAACAGGGCCAGATCGCCGGCGTCCTCACGCGCCAGCAGACGCGTGGCAAGCCCGCTCGCGGCAGCGGTGCGAATCGCGGTGATTTCCGCCGCATCGAGCAGCGCGACCGGCTGGCCATGCTCCGCCTCGAACAGCAATACCAGGCCTAGATGCGACGAATATTGCGGCGGTTTGTTGCGCGGGATCAGGCTGACGAGCTTGACGCCGAAACACTCCGGGTCGGCGAGATATCCCGGCATCATGCCCATCATGCCGCGATCGCCGGGCATACCTAAGATCGATCGCAGCGGCAGCACGACCCGCCCCTCCGAGACGGCGATCATGGTCCGCTGCATCAAATCGATGCACTCGGCCATTGGCAGCAATTGGCGGACTTCGGCGCCGCGCAGCACGCGAATGTCCATACTAGCGGGGCCCGAGGGAACCGCGCAGCTCTTGCATTGCCGCTATGAAGGACTCCACGTCGTCGTCATTGTTGTAGAAATGAAAGCTGGCGCGGACATTGTCGTCGCGATGCGAGGTCACGATGTCCTGTTTCATGAGCTCCGCCGAGAGCTTTGCGCTGTCGCGCGAGGGCACGGCAACGGTGGCGCCGCGCCGCTCATTTTGCATGGGCGTGATGCTCGGCCAGCCGATCTCTTGCAGCCTTTCCATGCACCGGCGCGTCAGCGCGTAGTTGCGTTTTTCGATGGCCGGCGTGCCGACCTTCAGCAGCAGCTTGAGACCCGCCTCGGCCGCGTAGCAGTTGACGACGGGCGGCGTCCCCGCTTCGAAGCGCCGCGCGTTGGGCGCCGGACGATTCGCGGTGATGTCCATGGCGCCGATGTTTGCCTGGGCAAACCAGCCGCTGTTGGTCGGTAGCAGCGAACGCACGCAAGAGTCCTTCGCATACAGAAAGCCGATCCCCGCCGTGCCCAGCAGGTACTTGAGCATGCCGCCCGCCGCGAAGTCGACGTCCAGCGCCTTGACGTCGATATCGAGCGATCCCACGGACTGATAACAGTCGAGCAGCACCATGGCGCCCTTCGCCCTGGCGAGGCGCACGATGCCCGGAATGTCGAGTTTGGCGCCGTTGCGGAAACACACATGCGTGATCGCGACCAGCAACGTCTGTTCGTCGATGGCCTTTTCGAACATCTCCGCCGGGATGTAGCCGTCGGCGGCGCGGGGCACATGAACGACTTTCGCGCCGCGCGGCTCCTGCGCGTGCCAGATCTGCGCATTGGTGGGGAACTCGAAGTCGCTGACCACGACCTTGTTGCGCGGACCGCCGAACTGCAGCGCGCTCGCGAGGGCGTTCAACCCGGCGGATACCGACGCCGTCACGGCAATCTCATCGGGCGAGGCGTGCAGCAGCGCCGCCGTCAAATTGCGCACCGACTCGTTCTTCGTAACCCAAACGTCCCAATTCGCGCCCACCAGCAGCCGGTCTTCCATGTAAGCGTCGAACGCGGCTCTCACCTCGTTCGCGAGTGCGCAATAGGAACCGCTGTTGAGATAAGTCTTTCGCTGCAGAACCGGGAATTCCTTGCGCAGCGCCTCGAAATTTTGTTCCATGTGTGACGGTTCCTGCCGCAATGCGCGGAAACGAATTATATGCACAGTCATATAAACATGCAATTATGACGGCAACGCGCCGCGGCGCAGGAACGCAGGGACATTGCTTGTTCGACGAAGTGAAGCCGGTTGGCATGACGCAGATCGATGCCGCTCGCGCTCGAATCGAGCACCTGAGCATGATTTCTCCGCTGGTTGGTTGCGATATTGCGCCGGCCGGCAAGACAATTCGATTGAAGCTGGAAAATCTGCAGCCGATCGGTTCATTCAAGATTCGGCCGATCGCGAATGCCGTATTGAGCAAGAACCGCGCGGCATTGAACGCCGGCATCTACACCACCAGCTCCGGCAACAGCGCGCTCGGCGTGGCGTGGATGGCGCGCCGCCTAGGGATCAGCGCCACCGCCGTCGTGCCCGCCGATGCGCCGCAGGCGAAGCTGGAAAAATTGCGGCGACTGGGGGCGCGGATCGAGGTTCGCGCGAACGATGTTTGGTGGCGCGCAATCGAAGCCGGTACGCTCGACGATCAAGAAGGCGCCTACATCGACGCGGTTCGGGACCCGGCTTCGCTGGCCGGGGATGCAACGATCGGCGTCGAGATCCTGGAGCAGTGGCCCGACGTCGAAGCGATCCTCGTGCCTTTCGGCGGCGGGGGCCTCGCATCCGGCATCGCATGCGCCGTTCGTGCCCTGCGGCCGGACGTAAAGATAATCGCCTGTGAACTTGCCAGCGCGCACCCCTTGCGATCTGCTTTTGATGCGGGCGCTCCGACACCCGTCCCGCACGACGCCGGTTTCGTCAGCGGCGTCGGCTATGGCGCCGTTCTGCCGGAAATGTGGCCTCTGCTACGGGCGATGATCGATGAGGTGGTCACCGTCTCGCTCGCGCAAGTGGCACAGACAATCAAGCTGCTCGCCGAAAACAACCGCATCGTGTCGGAGGGCGCGGGCGCGCTGTCGGTGGCCGCGGCGCTGGCGGCGCAGTATGCGCAGTCCAGGGTCTGCGCCGTCGTCTCCGGCGGCAATATCGATGGCGACGTGTTCGCCGCGATACTGCGCGGACAGATGCCTTAGGGATACGGAGATGGGAAGCTCCAAGGCACGGAAGACGCAGTGCCTTGGAGCCTCCCATCCCCGTACGCCTTTCAGGCTCGACGTTCAAACTCACGGTAAGTGAATCACCGCGCCGACGTATCAACTTTCAATTGCGGCACGGCGGCTGCGGCGCCGCGCACTCGCCGCGCTTTGACGATGAAGTAGCCGACCGTCAGCAACAGCAGCCAGGGAATGCCGACGATCCATGAGATCTGCCAGGTTTCCTTGTCCAGCCCCATGGTGACCAACAACGCGAACAGCAGCAGCAATCCCGCAATCTGCACCACTGGAAATCCCGGCGTGCGCACCGGCAAGTCAGCCAACTTGTGCCTGCGGCGGAAGCTCAAGTGGCTCAACAGAATGATGATCCACACAATCATGGCGTCGAACAGCGCCACGCCGAACAGATAGTTGTAAGCCAGCGGCGTCAGCTTGGACAATGCCGCGGCGGCCAGGATGCAGGCGCCGGAGACCATGATTGCCGTGATCGGCGTGCCGTTCCTTCCGAGCCTGCCCAAAAATCCCGGGGCAAAACCGCCGCGCGACAAGGAAAACAGCATGCGCGAGCACAGATACACATTGGTGTTCATGCTCGACAGCGCGGCGCTCAACACCACGAAGTTCATGATCCCGGCGGCGTGGCGAATGCCCGAGTGCGCAAAGATGCGCACGAATGGACTTTGGGTCACGACGGTTGCGCCGGTTTCCGTCCAGGGCACAAAGGTGACCACGATGGTGAGCGCCAGGATGTAGAACAGAAACAGCCGCAGCGCCATGCTGCGCAGCGCCGCCGGAATCGTGCGCACCGGGTCCTTGGCTTCACCGGAGGTCACGGCGATGACTTCGATGCCGTTGAACGACAAGACCCCCAAGATCACCGCCATCCAGACACCGCCGAACCCGTGCGGCATGAAGCCGCCCGGCAGCCCGGTCAAGTTGTGAAAACCCACAGGCGCGGTCCACAGCCCAAAGATCGTCGCTATCCCCAGGATGATGAAGATGACGATCGCCACCACCTTGATCAGCGCAAACCAATACTCGATGGAACCGAAATTGTGGACCGATCGGGAATTGAAGAAGAGCAGCACGGCGGCAAAGCCCACCGACCACATCCAGACCGGCGTGCCCGGAAAGTAGAACGTCATGTAGACGCCCGCGGCCACCGCCTCGGCGCCGACGGCGATCACCTGCGCCATCCAGTAGGAATAGCGTGCGATGATTCCGGCCCAGGGATTCAGGTAAATTTCCGCGTAAGTGCCGAATGATCCGGCGGTCGGATGCATCACCGCCATCTCCGACAGGCTGAAGACGATCGCCACGGCGGCGATCGCCGCAATCGCGTAGCTTACGATCACCGCCGGCCCTGCATAACCGATCGCGACACCGCTGCCCATGAACAAGCCCGTGCCGATCGCGCCGCCGAGACCGATCATGATGAGCTGCGGGCGGCTCAAATCCTTATGCAGGCCGGCCTCGCGGCTGGCGATTGCGGATGCGTCCAATCGCTTCCTCGCTTGCGGTGTTATATTCGAAGTCATATGCAGTCTAGCACGCGAGAGAATTAGCCCATGAATCGAGAAACTTTCTATGCGGAGATGGCCGGCGGCAAGAACCTGGATTATGAAACCTACCTCAACACCGCCGACCTGCTCGCATGCCAAAAACCGTTCGACAAGTTTTGCAACAAGGATGAGTTGCAATTCCAAGTGGTGCACCAGGTCGAAGAGCTGTGGATGAAGTTGATCGCCTATACGCTGCTCGATATCGACGAATACATGGAGCAACAGCACGCTTTCCGCATCCTGACCTTGTTCGAGCGCTGCAATCGCACCCTGCGGCTGATGATCGGCCAGCTCGATCTGCTCGAGACCATGTCGCCGAAGGAGTATCAGGAGATCCGCCTGCAACTCGGCAACGGCAGCGGCCAGGAGTCTCCGGGATTCAGGGTGCTGCTGAAGATCATTCCAAATATCTGGCGCACTTTTGAAAGCGTCTATCTGACGGGCCGCAACTGTAGTGTCGAGCAGATCTACGATTCGAACTATGCGCACGACGATATCTATGCCGTTGCCGAAGCCATGGTCGACTTCGACGAGCAATTTCAGAAATTTCGCCAGCATCACATTCTTTTGATCCAGCGCTCGATCGGCATGGGCGCGGCTTCGCTCAAGGGACGCTCGGTGGATCTGCTGCAGGCGGGCGCGAAAAATCGCTTCTTTCCGGCGCTATGGGACATCCGCGCGGCGATGACGGACCGCTGGGGCGGAAGCTACGGCCGCGTGCGCGACAGCATCAGCGGACCTACGTCGGGCGGCATGTGACATTGATCGGCGCAAGCATTCGTCAGGGACGGTAAGAAGACTCAAGGCACTGCTGTCTTTTTCGTGCCTTGAGTCTCCTTACCGTCCCTGGCGAGCGCTAGAACCAGTCATTGTCACCAGCCAAAGCGCTATGCGGCCTGATTGCGCCCCGACTTCTTCGCAAACTGCAGCTGCTGCTGCGCCTTTTGCAACAGGTCCGAAGGACTATCGGATGCACCGGGAGTCGCGGCGCACACGCCGACGCTGATGCTGATGTAACGCAGCACCGCCGAGCGGGGATGATGAATTCGCATATCCCGCACCCGCTCGGCCATGAGCTGGCCGACGCGCAAGGCTTGCTCGATCGTCAATCCGGGCGCAAAGGCGATCAGGCTGCCGCCGTCAATGCGCGCCGTGACATCGCTCGAGCGGCGCAAGCATCCCGACACCACGTGCGCCACGCGGCGAATGGTCGAATCGCCCGCGGCGCGCCCGAAGGTGGTGTTGTAAAGATCCAGCGCATCGATGTCCACCGCAAACACCGCAATGCTGCGCTGCTCGCGATGCGCGACCGCCCAGTCGCGCTTCAGCAATTCTTCGAGATAGGGCAAGGTATAAAGCCCTGTCAAGCGATCGTCGCGCACGGCAATGGAGGTCGGCTGGTGGGCGCCGCTCAAGCTGTCCTTCGCGATCTTGGGATCGATTCGTAGACGCTCGCCGGCATCGCGATGGTGGCCCGCAAAATGCGTAATGCAGCCGTCGGGGTGGCGCAGCGGCAAGACCGTCATTTCGTTCCAAAACAGGCTGCCGTCTTTGCGGTAATTGCGCAGCAACACTCGGCAGGTTTCCCCCCGGCTCAAGGCATCGCGCAACCGATGGCGTGCATCCTGTTCCCGATCGTCGGCCTGCAGCAGCCGCAGATTGCGTCCGGTGAGCTCAGCCGCTGAATAGCCCGTCAACGCCTCGAAAGCGGGATTGACGTAGACCACGGGGTGATCCGTCCCTTGCGCGTCGATCAGCACCACGCCCTCGGGCGAGCTCTCGACCAAACGCCGATACATATCCGGATCAAATCCCGTCATGGTTGCCCTCTGTCAGCACCAGGGGAGGTGTCGCCGAAAGGCTTGCAATCGACATTACGGTCTGCTGCCACTGCCGGTCCGCTCCAAGATTCGTTGGGGCCTCACCACGAGCCCTCATTCGCACCACCCGGGCCTGCGAGGCCGGCGAGCCCACATCCGGCCCAAAGTGATGGAGCACAGACTTTACCGCTTGTCTATCGTTGCAAATGGGGAGGACGTCGCAACCTGCAGCAAATGCCAGCTCGGCGCGCTCAATTACCCCCCCAAAAGCGGCCGCGCCGGCCATGGTGAGATCGTCGGCAAAGACACAGCCGTGGAAGCCCATCTCGCCTCGCAGGACGCTCGAGATCCAGCGCTTGGATAGGCTGGCCGGCAGGGCGTCCACGGCCGGGAATACCACATGGGCGACCATGACCCCCGCCAGGTTGTTCTCGATCAGCAGCGGATAGGGCCGGATATCCCCTTCCAAATCCACGAACTTGCGCCGATCGATGGGCAATGCCACGTGAGAGTCGGCAATCACCGCACCGTGGCCGGGAAAATGCTTGGCCACCGCGGCCATGCCGGCCTCGCGCATGCCCGACATGTAGGCCACGGCCAGCGCCGCGACGGCGTCCGGATCCCGGTGAAAGGCTCGATCGCCGATGATTTCGCTCACGCCATAGTCGAGGTCGACGCAGGGGGCAAAGCTGAAATCGACGCCCACGGCGCGCAGTTCGCTGGCCATTAGCCAGCCGGCCGCTTTAGCCAGGGACAACCCCTCCCGGCGGTCCTCGTCGTATCGCCGGCCCAAGGTCCGCACGGGGGGCAGGCGCGTAAATCCATCGCGGAAGCGCTGCACCCGTCCGCCCTCCTGGTCGACCGCCACCAGCAGAGCGGGACTGCGCACGCCCCGGATCGCGGCGATCAGGCTGGAAACTTGCGCTACGTCACGATAGTTGCGGCTGAACAGAATGACGCTGCCCACCGAGGGGTGCGACAGCACCTCGATGTCCTCCGGCGTCAGCTCGGTGCCGGCGATGTCCACCATGAGCGGACCCAAGCTCATGGGTGCCTCTCGAACACCGCGATCGATTCGACGTGTGTCGTATGCGGAAACATGTCCATCACCCCTGCTGCGGTTAGCGTAAAGCCGTAGTCGGAGACCAGAACCTGCGCATCGCGCGCCAAACTCCCTGGATGGCAGGAAATATACACGACCCGCCGCGGATTCCAGCGCGGCATGCCGGTGAGCGCCTCCGCCGCACCGGCGCGCGGCGGATCCAGCATCACCAGATCGTAATGCTGGTTGGCCCAGGCGCCAAAGCTTTTCGCCTCGAACAGATTCTCCAGCGCAAAGCCGGCGTTGGCGATGCCGTTGCGCGCCGCGTTGGCCCGCGCCTTGGCAACCAGGGAGGCATCGCCCTCCACACCCGTAACCTGACGGCTGCGGCGCGCCAGCGGCAAGGTGAAATTCCCCAGGCCGCAAAACAAATCCAGCGCCGCATCGTCGGGTTGCGGCCGCAGCAGCGTCATTGCCGCGTCGACCATCGCGGCATTGATGTCGCGGTTGACCTGGATGAAATCGACAGGGCCGAATTCGATCACGACGCGGCCGCCGTCCACCGCGTAGTCGAGCGGTGCATAGTCATCGCGCAGCGCACGCAACGTGTCGAGACCGCCCGGCTGCAGGAAAATCTGCAGGCCGCGCTGTGCGCCGAACGCCGAGATTTTTTCCAGGTCCGCGGCGCTCGGCGGCTCCAGCACGCGGAACACCAGCGCCGTTGCACGATCCCCCGCCGCCACCTCGACCTGCGGCATTTTTTCTCTGACGCTCAACGTCTCGGCGAGAGCCGCCAATTCCTGCGGCAAATCGCCGAGCGGCCCGAGCAACACTTCACAGCGCTTGATATCGGCAATATAGGGCTTTTCGCGTTCGCGAAAGCCCGCGAGTACCCGGCCCTTCTTGTGCACATACTTGATGCCGAGCCGCGCCCGCCTGCGGTATCCCCACTCCGGTCCACGCAAAGGCTCGAGCACACGCTCAGGTTGTACGTTGCCGATACGCTGCAGATTCTCGAGCAGTTGGCGTTCTTTGGCGGCCAACTGGGCGGCCGGGGCAAGGTGCTGCAGCGAGCACCCGCCGCAGACACCAAAGTGAACGCATCGCGGTGCAACTCTGTCGGGCGAGGCAACCAACACGTCGACCAGAGCCGCTTCGTCCATGTGCCGGCGCCGCTTGAGGATGCGGACGCGCACGCGCTCCGACGGCAACGCGCCATCGACGAACACGGCTTTGCCGTCGATTCGCGCCACGCCGCGGCCGTCGTGCGCCAGGTCGACGATATCGGCCTCTTGAACCGGGCCGGCGTTCAGGTTTCCGCTTGAGTTTCGGGCCACGCTGCCGCGAATTCCTTGAGGTGTGCCGCGTTCGACTCGCCAAGCAACTTGCGCACCCGCGCAAGCTCGTGCACGTGCTCCGCCGCGTTCAAGTGTCCGCGTATCAGCTGGAATCGCAGGTAAATGAGATAGGTATTCAGCACGTCGGTTTCGCAATAGTCGCGGATCCGCCGGAGCCCGCCCTGCAAATAGGCACCCCACACTTCGGAGCCATGCATGCCCAGTTTTCCGGGGAATCCCAGCAGGGTCGCAATATCCTGCAGGCTCGCCCGGCCGCGGCCCTGGAAGCCCGACAGGATGTCCATCAGGTCCATGTGCCGCCAATGAAAGCGGCTCAAGTAATTGCTGTATCTGAAACTCTGATCCGTGTCTCCCATCTCCCAATAGCGGACGGCGGGCACACTGTGCAACAAGCTTCGATAATGCAGCACCGGCAGGTCGAAGCCGGCGCCGTTCCACGACACCAAATCCGGCGTGTACTTGTCCAGCCCGTCGAAGAATCGCTCGATCAGATCCTTCTCCGAGGAGGACTCATCGCCCAAGCTCCACACCTTGAGCGATTCCCGCGAGCGCATCACGACAGAGATCGCCACGATGCGTTGCTGTTCGTGCGAGAGGAATTCGCTGCCGGTCTCCTGTCGACGCTTGGTGAACATGATCTGCGCCACGTGCTCGTCGGACAGCTCGCGAAGATTGTAGAGCCGCCGTCCCAGATCCGTATCCGGGACCGTTTCGAGGTCGAACACCAGGGTATTCAACTCGAAACGCGCCGCATGAGAATGGCGACCGCCACGACCAAGCCGGCCTCATCGGTCAACGTCACATGGCCCTCGCCTATCCCCAGTCCGTCTCGAACCTTGGCGCCGCGCTCGGAATAGATCACTTCCGGCTTGCCCCAGGAGTTTTGCACGACGCCCACATCGCGAATCCACACGCCGTGGGAAAAACCCGTGCCCATGCCTTTGACGATGGCTTCCTTGGCCGCAAAACGCATGGCCAGAAATCGTACGGGCCGCGCGGTGCGCTCCAGCTGGGCGCGCTCCTCCGGCAACAACAGATGGCGGACGAACCGCTCGCCATGCTTCTTGAACACCCGCTCGACCCGATCAACCTGCAAGACGTCGATGCCGATGCCGAAGATCATGGGATGTTGGAACCCGCTCGGGCCCGGCGCATCAGGTCCTTCATGTCGCGCACCGCCTTGGCCAGCCCATCGACGATCGATCGCGCCACGATCGAGTGGCCGATATTGAGCTCGATGATTTCCGGAATTGCGGCGATGGGCTCGACATTGTGGTAGTTGAGCCCATGGCCGGCATTCACGGTCAACCCCAGGGAGGCGGCGAATTTCGCAGCATTGCGCAGCCGTTCGAATTCACGCGCGCGCGCGCCGCCGGCCGCATCCGCATAGGCGCCCGTATGCAGTTCGACGACCGGCGCACCGGCTCGGCGCGCAGCCTCGATCTGCGCCTCGTCGGGGTCGATAAACAAGGACACGCGGATTCCGGCGCCGGTGAGCGCGGCAACGGCGTCCTTCAGGCGTGCGCTCTGCCCGGAAACATCGAGTCCGCCTTCGGTGGTGACTTCCTGGCGTGACTCCGGCACGAAGCAGGCATCCTGCGGCCGCACGTTTTGTGCGATACGCAGCATTTCGTCGGTCACCGCCATTTCGAGATTCATGCGGGTCTGCAGCGCCTCGCGCATGGCCGTCACGTCGCGATCCTGGATGTGCCGGCGGTCCTCGCGCAGGTGCAGCGTGATGCTGTCGGCGCCCGCTTCCTCTGCGAGGAGCGCGGCGTACAGAGGGTCGGGATAGCGGGCGCGCCGTGCCTGGCGCAGCGTCGCCACATGATCGATGTTCACGCCCAGCGCAATGCCGCCGTGCAATTTGGGCTCGCTCACGGACCTTCCCGGGAGCCTGTCGGCTCCCAGGAGCCTGCAGGCTCCTTGCGCGGCGGCTCTCGATGGCGCAGCGCCAGCATGACCTCGCGGGACTTCAAGGGGCGGCCGTCCAAACAGACATCGATTGCGGCGCGCAACAGCCGCTTGGCGTCGCGCAACGAGCGCGCATCTTCAAAGCTTTCCGCCTGCAGATCGGCCAGCGACCGGCCGTAGACGGCGCCCGGCGCCTCCGCCACGCACAACTGTGGACCGCTTTGCAGCGCGAATCGATAGTACTTGTCCTGTTCCACCGGGATTCCATCGCCGGTCTGCGTCAATTCCAATCCGTAGCCCAACTCATTCAGCAGGCGCTTTTCAAAACGACGCAGTGCCCGTTCTTCGACCTCGCCGTCGCACAGAGCCTGAACGCAGGACGCATACAGACAAAAAATTTCCGGATGCGGATCGCGGCGCTCGGTCAACTTCAAGAGCAGCTCGTTCAAGTAAAATCCGCTCATGAGCCGTTCCGGTGCCAGACGGGTGATCTGCCCGTCGCTCTCCGCGGCGATGAGCGGACAGGCCTCGGAGATACCCGACCAGGAGACCAGCAGCCTTTGAAAGGGCCGCAAAACGCCCTTGAGGGCTGATTTCGGACCATTGGCGCCGCGCGCGAACAAGGTGAGCCGTCCATGCTCGGCGGTGAGCACCTCCACGATGCGGCTGGTGTCCCGATAGGCGTACTGGTGCAAAACGTAGGCCGGTG
>Ga0210400_10002459_pt1 | contig 17159 bp, 14 predicted proteins | sample IncBWH26MmetaG_FD_155456 | JGI IMG/M metagenome (GOLD analysis project Ga0210400, IMG submission 155456) | Forest soil microbial communities from Barre Woods Harvard Forest LTER site, Petersham, Massachusetts, United States - Inc-BW-H-26-M | ecosystem: Environmental > Terrestrial > Soil >... | reverse complement strand
AAGCGCGTATCTTGCACGCCATGCACCCCGTAGTTCGTGATGGCGATGAACACCACCCGATCGTTGAAGTTGACCGGATCGTAGCACTTGGCGGCCGGCAACAGTGAGCCGGGGGCGGTGTCCACCCCGTTATCGGGATCGTAGTTGGGGCAGGTCAGCGGACCGTTCCCCTCGTCGAACACGACGAAGATAGCGTTGCGGCCGCGCTCCCACACCGGGCTGCCCGTAATCGCGTTGACGAGCCACCCAGTCTCGTCGTCGCCGCGCTTGACGTCATTGTCGTCCGTGTCGGACGCGCCGCCGCAGGGCGCGAGCGGGTTACTGAGCCCGTGCATGTCGCGGCATTGGTCGGGCACGATGTACGCGAACGCGGGCACCTGCTCACTGCCGAGGTCGCTGAACAGCTGGTCGATTGGGACCTGCTTGGCGAATTGCTTTGGGTCGTCCTGGATCCCAGCGACATAAGGAAATGGGTTGTGCTTCACTGCATATAGCTTGGCCGTGTTGTTGTCTGCAGGCCAATTGGCGAGATGCGTGCCCGATTCAGGGACGTTCTGCAGGTACGCCCGCCAGTCCTTGCCGGCATTGACCAACTGGCCCGCAAGCGACGGCAGGTTGACGCGCCAGCGATGCACCGAGGGGTTGGCGGGCGGGCCGTAGTCGATGGCGACCGACGGCGAGTCGTCATCGCTGACGCCCACCGTGCTCCCCAGCGGATACGTGTGCCCGGTTCCGGAGACGTCAGTCCCAATCCAATCGCCGGTGATCATCGCGAGATAATTCGGCAGGCTCGGGTGCCACACCCCATGGTAGTTCGGCGCGGCGTTGTATTTCTGCGCGAGCGCCGTGATCTGCGGCGTCTGTGGGTTGTCAAGAATGCCGATGCTGCCGAAGCTTGTAAAGCTGTTGTGATTCTCGAGCACGATCACGAACACGTGATCGAGCTTCGGTACGCCGTCCTGCTCGCGCGCACCGTTAACCTGGGCCTGCGCAGCAGGCATACCTACCGCGAGAGCCAGAGTGACTGCTAAGCCGAACAGAAAAGTTCTCATCGAAGCACCCTTTCTTATCGTTCGTGCGCTTTTCCGTACGCAGTTGCGGAACACAAGTCGTGTCGGATCCCGGCCACTGCAAATGACGCAACATACGTACGACTTCTGAATGATAGGGAGATGTCAGAAATATGAAGAGTCGGTGAAATGATTCCCCTGTGTGCGATGATTTTAAGCCCACTTGCCTGGTGAGTCGCCTACCGGACAAGTGTCCGTTGCTGGCCGGAAACGCGGTCGAGGGATGTGAAATTCCAGTTCTCGGAATATTGTCGCCCACTCTGAAATGATCCTCGGACCAGATTGGCGTGGCGGGCCTGCTTCGTTGGCAAATTCGTTGTGGCGAAGGCGGGAGAAGCGTATGATGCGCGAAACAGAGGTCCCAATGGGAAATTCCACTTAAAGTTACTCCTGCCGTTGGTAGGCAGTGAAGGCCCTGCCAGCGGGCAGAGGTTTGGAGGGATTCTGTGAAAAATAAGCTTCTGGCGATTTTTCTGAGTCTCTTGACGGTTTCAGTTCCGCTATTCGCTCATCATGGCGCCGCCGCATACGACACGACGAAAAAGATCACCGTAAAAGCGACGGTAACGGAATGGTTTTGGGCCAATCCCCATTGCTTTCTGAGGTTCGATGCGAAAGACGACAAGGGTAACGTTGTGCATTGGGCAACCGAGGCTAGCAACCCGTCCGATATGGTCAACCTTGGTTGGAGCAAGCAGACATTCAAACCAGGTGATGAGGTGACTGTTACTTTCACGCCTGTCAGGAACGGCCAGCCAATCGGGCGTGTAGAGCAGGTCGTGCTCGCCAATGGTCAGACTCTCAGCGCCCGGGTTGTATTTCAAGATTCCGCGGGCTCTAAGTAGAGCCCGCACCCGTATTAAGGGAGGAACTGAGAAATGTTAAGGTTCCCCTTAGCCTCGACAATTACGCTGGTTGCAACGTTGATGCTCGCGTCTTTTGCGCGCGCTCAAAACACCCCGCGACAGCAGGCGGGAACAGTGAGGAATGAAGAGGCGGCCGCTGCGCCACGTCATGACATTTCTGGGATTTGGGATCCGGGCAACAGCGGAATCCAGCCGCTTGGCCCGCAGGCAATGCCGGAGGATGGCAAGCCGGAACATCAGATACCCTATACGCCTTTGGGGTTGGAAGTACTGAACTCCCATAAGCCGAGCAATGGAGTTAGAAGTGTTCTTCCCGGCGACACAAATGATCCTGTCGTTTACTGTGATCCCCAAGGAATGCCCCGCGAAGACCTTTATGAACTAAGAACGACTCAGATTCTTCAGACGCCTCTAAACGTGGTCATGCTGTATCAATTTGGCAAGATTTGGCGAGTCGTCTGGACGGACGGCAGAGATCTTCCCAAAGATCCCGAACCAAGGTGGTTTGGCTATTCAGTAGGCAAGTGGGAGGATGACTACACATTCGTCGTGCAGACCTCGGGGACGGATGAGAGAACATGGGTCGATCGGGCTGGCCGTCCGCACAGCAGCGATTTGCGCGTTGAGGAGCGGTTCCACCGCGTCGATCACGATACATTGGAGCTTACCGTGACGATTGACGACCCGAAGATGTATACAAAAGCCTGGGTGGCTCTCAACAAGCTGCGCTTCAAATTGAAACCGGCAAATTCCGATGTCAGAGAGATGATTTGTTCCCCATCAGAGTTTGCGGAATATAACAGAGTAATTGGCAAGCCCGCTAGCGGCAAAGGCACCGAATAGCAGCCGCGTTCGAATAGCAACAGGAGTGACGATTATTGTCGGCTGTTGGTGCTGGGCGACCCGACCCGCGTGTTTGTTTTATTCGACTTCACTGGAAGTGCCGTGCTGGACCGGACGACGGCCTGCGCTTCGAGGTCCGTTCCATCGTGTAGGCCATTGTCGATCGCTGCGCCGATCTCGACGGTCGTCCCGGCTCCGGGAACGAGCCGCCCCAGAGTGACGACGACTTCATGCCCTTGAACAGTGAGCGAGTCGCTCGCCGCGCCGACAAACGTTGTGCCGCCCGGCAGTGTAAGCACGATCTGTACACCATTTAGGGCGTAAGAGCTGTTGTTTGTTACATCCACGCGCAAAGCCACCACGGTGCCCAGATTGGCCGTTGCTGGCGCATTCAGCCGTACAACAAGGTCGCCTTCCAAATCCGGTTTAGTGACCGTAAATTCATCCAGTAAGGCGGAAGGCCCGTCCGCGGGCGGCGTTACAACGTTGCCAGTGGCCGGGTCGACCAACACGTCCGGGATCGGATCGTTCAACGGCGCGCCATTCACATCGGTACCGAAAGGCGCCGGGTTTGAGGGCGTGGCAGAGGAGCTTGTCAGCAAGGGTTCGCTGATCTGGTACAGCGTAAGGCTGTTCCCCGTCACCACCACGTCAGCAAACGAAAATACCTTGGATTTGAATTTCGCCGTAATCTTCGGGCCGGTGCCCGCGCCGGGCAGGACCGTCGACATCTCGTTGTCCGTGAGGTGCGTGTCTAGCCAGGACTCAGGCCCCTTGACGAATGTGAGACCGGGGCCGAATGTGAACGTGCCCGTGGCGGAGTCATCCTGATCGACGCCGAGGCCAGAGCCTCGCGGCTGAGCGAAGTCGTTGTCGAAGTCCCGGTTGCCGCCAGCCCCTTCGACCAGGTAGAGCACGCCATCCGGCACGGTGTGACTCACGCCGTCAAAGGACGTGTCAATATCCACCGCAGGAGGTCCCAGCGGAGAAGGCGCGGCGGCGGCGCCGGCCTCGGCTCGCAGCGGATAGGTGCGCTGGTAGTTGTGCTCGTGGCCATTGAAGACCATGTTCACGCCATGGTCTTCGAGGAACTTGGCCACCGTGCGCATCTGGGAATTCTTCACCGTGGCATTACCGGAGGAAAAGGCCGGCTGGTGAAAGACGACGACCTTCCACGGCTGGGCGCTGGAATCGAGGTCATTGATCAGCCATTCGCGCAGGACCGGAGGGTACGCCGAAAAAGCGGTCTGCGCCGACTTGTAAACCGCGTTACCGTCCAACTGCCCGTTGAACAAGTGCGGATTGGCCTCTATAAACACGAAGTGAGTGTTGCCGGAGTCAAAGGAGTAGTTGCTCATGTGGTTGATCTGCTGCTGAACTCCCTTTCCGGAGTCCACCGAAGTGGAAGCACGGTAGGCAGCGATCGCAGCTGGCGAGGTGTAGGGTTGGCCTTTGTAACTGAAAAACATTCCGTTGGGCGTCACCGTGTTGTTGTTCCAGGTGAACTGTTGGTCCACTCCGACCGGGCCGTTCAACGGGTAGTAGTAGTTATTGAAATAGGCCATGGCGTCGCCGCCGTCGGTGTTTCCCGTGAAGCGTCCGCCGCCGTCTCCGCCCAGCATGTTCGCATTGACGCCGGTCCCGCCGGTATCGTGATTGCCCACCACGATGTAGAACGGGATGCTGCGGATGAAGGGCGCGCCGGTTGAAGTCGAATCCGTGTCACTGTTCCACACCGGGAACCAGTAGTCGCGATAGCTGCCTTCGGCTCCGTTGGTATAAACGTTGTCGCCCGTATTCAAAGCAAGGTCCGGTTTCGGAAGCTCCGGCACACCGGGCACCTGAAGATTGTGGGCATTGAACATCAGGTGAATGATGCGGGCTTCATAGTCTACGATCCGCGCAGGGTTGGAATTGGACACTGGGGGGAAAAAGCCCTCGTCTCCCTGCACCAGAAATGAAAAGCGCTCGCCACGCTTGCGCGTGTGGAACGAGGACGCAAAGCCTTCCGCTGGCATTCCCGGCCCAGTCACGCGATAGAAATAGTCTCTGTTGTATTCCAGATCTTTGAGTACGGCGGTGTAGTTCGAGGATGGTCCGGGTGCCGTCGGAGGAACGGGTAATGAGGGATCCGCGGCCAAGTAGTTGTCGACCACACGGGCATTCGGAGTCACTGCGCGGCCGTAATCCGTCGTCTCTCCAAACTCAACGGAGTAGGCGGAGGGCTTGGGTGCAGCTTCATCCGTCTGCCATGCAACCACCATCTGGTCGCTCACGCCATACGTCCCCGCATCGCCTAGATTGATGTAGGGTTTATAAGTGACGTTTTGGGCCTTGGCCGAAATAGCCAAGCTCATCAGAAAAACGAAGGCCGCGCAAGACGCACCCAAACGCTGCAGTCGCATGATACTTTCCTCCCCAACCAAACGGGACTTCATTTGGTCGGCAAATCTGTAGTTCCGGCACGAGCGAAGACACACCCAAACCTGCATCCGAGATGAACGGTAGACACCCCGTCCATGACAGCAGAGTGACTTCAGGAACTGCGGGGGGAAGGAATACTCTTACGCTGTTACGGTTTGATGTCGCGAAAATAAAAAGCTGGCAAAAAATTTGCGGCGGCCAGGCAGCAACTGCCGGAATGCGGCGCGCTCGTTCCGGGTAAGCGTACACGAGGAAGCTGCTGGGATGCCAGGTTTGGTCAAGCGTCCTTTATTTCACGCAGAAGGCCACTGGTGACATCGTAGACGAAGCCTCGGACGGCGATCGTCTTGGGAATCCACGGATGAGTGCGGAGCTTCTGCAGTTGGTGGCGGACATTTTCTTCAATGTTTTGGAAAGTATAGAAAAAGGCGGGGGCAAGAGCGGCGGTTCCGGTGCGATTCTGGATTCTGGTGCGCAAATCCTGCTCCGTGGTATGCATCAATCCGCAATCGGTGTGATTGATGATCATGATTTCCTCGGTACCGAGCAGATAGAGCGACACGACAAGGGAGCGCAACGTATCGTCGGTAACAATGCCGCCCGCGTTGCGGATGATGTGCGCGTCTCCCGTTTTCAAACCGAGGGTGCGAATCGAGAGCCGGGTATCCATACACGTGAGGATCGCGAGCTTGCGTTCGGGACGCGGGGTCAGTTTGCGCAATTCGTGAGTGCGCGAATAAATTTCGTTTTGGGCGAGGACTTCGTCGATTACGCTCATGGCCGGCACAGTTTAACCTATTCGATTAGCCAGGTGCCGCATCTACGGGGCTTTCTTTTCGCGCGAACACGATTCCCACCGCTCGCGCGGCGGGCTACGGTGTTTCGCCCCTGACGGGACTGACATGTCGTGCGCGGTGCGATGAAATTGGGTCGGTGAGGGGACGGATGTGGTGGGCTACGGTTGTTCGTCCCTGACGGGACTGACACGACGTGCGCGGCGCACCGAAATTATCCATGTGGCAGCACAGGAATGTTTGTGGGTCACGGCTTCAGCCGTGAGATAAAGGCTGCATGATCAAATCGGCTTTAGCCGGTGACGTCCAGGAATGTCTCACGCGCGATGCGCTCCTGTAGCGTCGGCCTTCAGCCCGACACCGTAAATTCAACTACCTGACCGCCTGAAGGCGGTCGCTAACATACACCCACCAAGTTTCTCATACAGATTTTGAAGCCCAGCGCCACGCGTTATCGACTGGACGTGCCGGGGGCCTTGGCGTTGAAGTCGGCGGTGTGGGAGACGATGATCACCCAATGCCCGTTGCGCTTGGCCATCAGGTAGTTGACGTAACCTTCGCGGTATGGCCAGTCGGCGCCGTCGCGGGTTTTCGCTCCGGTCATGGTCCAGTAGTTGTCCACTGAAACCAGTTCGGGTGTGAGATTGCGGATGGTCTTCACCGTGTCCGTGCGATGCGTGTTCTTGTAGAGCCCGGAGAAGAGTGTTGCGTGCTGGTCCTCGACATCTTTGCGGGTGTGCAGGACTTCACCTCGCCAGTTGACCCATTGGACGTCATCGGCCAACGACAAACACATCGAGTGCGCGTCGTGGGTGTTCCAGCCGTCGCTGAAGCCGGCGACCACCTGCCTGATCGCTGCCTCATCGGAGGAGCCGGAATCGGGAGTTGTCGCAGCTGCGCCGCGCGCCAAAATTAACGCCAAAGGCATCGCCAATAGCACGATCAGCATCGCGAAAAGCTTGGTCACTTTCGGATTCATGATGTTTGCCTCCAAACTTTACTTTATCTGACGGGCTCAAGGTAGAGCCCCACCGGTGTGCGCGTAGGATAACACACGGCTCGCCTTAGCTGTATGCAGCCAGTCCTGAGAAGGAATATTGCCGAAAACAGTTCGATCCGCCTTCACTGCTGTGGGGGAGTGCTATCATCAGGAATCGGCCGCCGGTGTTTCGGAAATTCAGGCAGCGCGATTCTTGGGAGTGGATAACGATTTGAAACGCATCGGAAGTTTTCCGCGGATCGCACAATGACGCGCTTTCTCTCCCGCATATGGGACGATCCTTTATGTACTGGTTTCAACGATGAAACAGAGCGACTCTTCGCTTATCATCAGTCCACGAAACATACCTATCACTCGGTTCGTTCAAGTGCACATTATCTTGACTGGGGTAATCAGCCCAATCCATTCCGCAACTATGACGGTGCCCCTGTTACCGTGCTGCCGCCTGAACCAGGTTTCCCGAACATCGGAACATTCGAAGCAATGGGCGCGCTGGACGGGAGGACGCGGATCGCCACCGAAAATGATTCTAATAACCGCGATCCGATTCGGCTGGACGCGATTTGCCTCAGCCGTTTGCTTTGGCATTCCATGGCTGTCAGCTCATGGAAAAAAGTCCCGCGCACGGGCGATCGTTACAGCCTGCGCGTGAATCCCTCGTCGGGGAATCTTCATCCCACGGAAGCGTATCTGGCGGTGAACGGGTTCGTGGGTGTCGAGGATGGTTTGTATCACTACCGCGCGGACCGGCACGCACTCGAGTTTCGTAGCCCGGGCGGCTGGACGCACCATCTGGCGCATGCTCTGATGATCCCGTGGGCTGCGGAATCGTCGTTAATCGTGGGACTCACGTCGATATTCTGGCGTGAGGCGTGGAAATACCGCGACCGTGCCTATCGCTACTGCTGCCACGATTTGGGGCACGCGATGATGAGTTTGCTTCTGGCGGCGCGCGCGTTGGGACTTCCCGGCGGGGCGGTCACTCACTTCGCCGATTCACGCTTGACGCGCACGCTTGGATTGACTGGAGGCGATGAGGCGCCGATGGCCTTTCTGGTGTTTCCGTCGAAGAATTCTTCTGCGCGAAACTTCACACCTCCGCAAGAGAAATTCGTTGGAGTTCCCAACGAGTTGTCAACGGAGGAGGTGCCTTACGAATTGCTGCTTGGCATTCATTGTTCGACGATTCTGCCGGACTCAGCGGGCCTCCCGCCGCATGTTTCACCTCCGAATGCAGTCATCGCTGACGGTCGGCCGCCCGAACTTTTCCGAGAGCCCGGGAGCGATAGTAGCCTCGGAGCCATTGTGCGGCGCCGGCGCTCCGCGCTCGATTTCGATGCTCGGACTCTGCCGATGGAGCGCAGCGAGATGGAACAACTTCTGGACTTCGCGACACGAGATTGGCAGACAGACTGGCGCGGAAATTTCAGCGGCGAAGCTACGACGGCCGGGATTGGTGCTGATTTTGTGACTCTGTATCTTTACGTTCATCGCGTGCGTGACTGCCAGCCCGGCGTGTACCGGTGGGATGCAGGCGGGCGAAGATTGGAGCAACTCCATCGTGGCAATGTGGAGCGCGCAGCGGCATACCTCAGCCTCGAACAGGCGCTGGCGGGGAATGCATGCTTCGCCATTTCGATGGTGGCCGATTTGGCTGCTGCGGCGGAGATATTTGGAAATCGGGGTTACCGGTACGTACATTTCGAAGCCGGGGCCATCGGGCAGCGGCTGTATCTCGGCGGGGAAGGGCTGGGCTGGAATGCTACCGGCATTGGCGCTTTTTACGACGACGATGTGCACCGCTACCTGGGTTTTCTGGAAGAAACAGACGGCTCCGCATCCGGTTCGGTCGACGCGGCGGAACAAGGGACGCTGGTCATGCTGGGATCGCCGACCAGCCGTCACGCGGCGGCGAAGACGCGAGATGCAACGGAAGACACTTCGGCGATCTCAGGAAAAAGACAATTCCGCGTGAACGAACCCGAAGCTGCCACTGGCAACGATCCGAGTAGACTCCCGCGGCAGGTGATCTATCACTTCTCGATCGGGCGCGCCATTCCCGATCCCCGGATCGAGGCATGAAACGGCATGGTAGGCATTCTGGTGCTTGGGAATAATCATTTCGTTGTGCGCGGCCCACTTCCGGATCGGGAGGCGGCATTGGCGCTTGCGCGGCACTGGTCAATCATACAAATTGGGCGGACGACGCCAATCGCCTTGGAGCGATGGCGCATTAGCACGCGTGAGTTCCGAGAAGATCTAGAATGGGCGGTGGTTGTCCCTGGCGAAGGTGAAATTATCCCAGGCGTTGCGCAGTTGCTGGAGGAGCTGTCAGCGAGGGGAATTACGGTTCATCACGCCGGTCTTGGCGATTGGTGATGCGTGCGAGTGCAAAATCGACGACAACGTATTGCCGCAAGAGCGAGGGCGGACTGGTTACTTCTGCCGGAGAACATGCCTCCGGATATCCGGCCAGAATTCCTTGACGACATTATTGAGCGCGGCCGCTTCGATTTGCGTTCCCCAGTTCTGCGCGGTTTTGCTCAAGCCACGCTCCTCCGCTGGATAATAGAAGTTCGATAGACCTGCTTCCATGCCGTTCCCAAGAATCTCAGAATAGTTGAAGCTTAAGCCTCCGGAATCGGTCTTCGTAACTACGACGCGGGATAACGCGTACGCTGTTCGGCGGAAAAACCCTCCATGGCCGAGGGTGTAGTAGCGTGGATCTTCGTGTGTCAGTGAAGGAACGATTGCTTCCGTGAAAAAAGCTCCGGACGCTTGATCCGCGAACGCTCGCCAATAGTACCGGCCATACCCGGCGAGTCCGCTGTGGAATTCCGGGTAGGATTTCAAAGCCATGCCTTGTCCCGCAACGAATCCCGCCCAGAGGAAAGACGAATAGTCGACGCTATCCCTTGTCGCCAGCTTGAATTTTTCCCGACTCGATAGCGGAGGTAGCTGCGTGTTCGCGCTGACGGCTGTAAAATTCGGAACGACCCACATGATGCGCGAGGTTTGCTTGCCTTCGGAACGATCTTCCTTCTTCTGGTCGTTCGCAGTAGGGACTGCCGTCTGAGGCTTCAACTCGGTAGCGCCGTCCGATTGCGATGGCGAAACCTCGGTGCTTCCCGCTTGCTGGACTTGCTGGTCTTGCCCTGGCCCGGCCTGCTTGTTTGGATCTGCTTTCTGGGCCCAGAGGAGTGCGGGAAATTGAAGAACAAATAGCACGGCTGTGACAGATGTAGTTACACGCAAAGTGTACTCCGATGGGGACCCGGGCATGGGTAGGACCAGGATTTCGAAAACCTGCCATCCCTAGACCCTGGTACGATGCGCAATGCAGGCTAGTTGGTTTGTTGCAATTGCCAGCTTGCTACAAGTCTCCGGCCTTAGCGCTCTGGACCGGTTGCCGATGGCCTGATACTGTTCCTCGGCCGCGGAATTTGCCACACAATTCAACACAGGAGCATTTTCCAATGATCGTCGACATTTACACGCACATTATGCCCCCGGAGTTGTTGAAATCCATGGGGAGCCTGGGGGCGAGCTCCGGACTTGTGAATCGGATGGCGGCCATCCACGAATTGCATGACCTGGATGCGCGGTTTCGCGCGATGGACGAGTTCGGCGACTACCGGCAGATCTTTTCGATACCGAATCCACCGCTCGAAACAGTCACTACTCCCGAGCAAGGGCGCGATCTCGCGCGCATCGCGAACGATTCGATGGCGGACACGGTGCGACGCCATCCCTCCCGATTTCCCACCTTCATTGCCGCGCTTCCCCTCCATGATGTGGATTCGGCCCTGAAGGAATTGAAGCGCGCCGTGGAGACACTCGGCGCGCGGGGAATTCAAATCTTCACCCATGTGAATGGGCGGCCGCTCGACGATCCGCGATTCGAGCCGATCTTTGCGGCCATGGCGACGTACGACCTTCCGATCTGGCTGCACCCCGCCCGCACTGCTGCCATGACGGATTATTCCTCCGAACCACAATCGAGACTTGAAATGTGGTGGTGCTTCGGTTGGCCGTACGAAACGTCGGTGGCGATGTCGCGCCTGGTGCTCTCAGGAATATTTGACCGCCATCCGAAGCTCAAGATCGTTACGCATCATCTGGGCGGCATGATTCCCTACTTCGACAAGCGGATTGAGGATGGCATGGCTTTGCTGGGCACGCGCACGCAGAACGAGGATTATTCCGGCATCTTACCTTCGCTCAAGCGGCCGCTCATCGATTACTTTCACATGTTCTTCGCCGATACCGCGCTGTTTGGCGCGTCGCGCGGACTGTCGTGCGGCCTCGATTTTTTTGGCGCAAACAATGTGGTGTTCGCAACGGATGCGCCGTTCGGGCCGGTTGCCGCCACACGCGATGGCGTCGCTCATCTCAAACTGGAGAAGTCGCAGCTCGACGCGATCCATCATCACAACGCGGAAAAGCTGATCAATATGCGGATTGTGTAGACCATTCAGGACCACCGAATGCCTTAGTCCCAGGCCAGGCCGACGTAATTTTCGGCGAGGGATGTCATTGCGGCGTGTGAGCTTGTCAGATAATCGAGTTCCGCAACTTGGCGGCGCTGATCGAAGAGGCTGTCGGTATCGAACCGGTGGAGCATGGTCGTCATCCACCAGGAAAAGCGCTGCGCCTTCCAGACGCGCCGCAAGCACCGTTGCGAATATTCTTCGAGCAAGCGTGCCCTGCCGGAGGAGTAGAAGTCCGCGAAAGCCTGAGACAGCAGACGAACATCCGCCGCGGCAAGGTTTAGCCCTTTCGCGCCCGTTGCCGGAACGATGTGCGCCGCGTCGCCGGCAAGATAAAGCCTGCCGTATTGCATCGGTTCCGCTACGAAACTCCGCATGGGCGCAAGCCCTTTCTGGAGTACGGGGCCTTCCGTGAGCTTCCAATCCCCGTCGATGGCGAAGCGAGTGTGGAGTTCGCGCCAAACTCTGTCGTCCGGCCAGTCCTTCAGGTCCGCATCGGCCGAAACCTGCATGTACAGGCGTCCAATCTGCGTGGAGCGCATGCTTAACAGAGCGAAGCCGCGCTCGTGATACGCATAAATCAATTCGTCAGAAGACGGCGGCGCCTGAACCAGAATGCCTAGCCACGCGAAGGGATACGTCCGGTCGAACAGGGTGAGCACTCCCGAGGGGAGGCTTGGGCGGCACACGCCGTGGAAGCCATCGCACCCGGCTATGAAATCGCAGCTCAGTTCGTGGACCTTGCCCTCAGCTGAAAAGCGAATCGACGGTGCCGTGCCATTAAATCCGTCCACACTTACATCTTTGGCCTCAAAAAATATCTGGCCCCCGGCGGCAAGCCGGGCGCTTACAAGATCTTTGACAACCTCGTGCTGCGCATAAATTGTGATAGCCTTGCCGCCTGTGAGTTCGTACAAGTTGATGCGGTGGCCGCGCCGGTTGAAGCGCATCTGAATTCCGTGATGAATAAGCCCTTCGCGTTTCAGTCGTTCCCCAACGCCTGTTTCGACCAGCATATCCACCGTCCCCTGCTCGAGCACGCCTGCCCGGATACGCTGTTCGATGTATTGCCTGCTGCGAGTTTCGACAATGACAGATTCGATTCCGTGAAGGTGGAGGAGGTGCGAGAGCAACAATCCTGCGGGGCCGGCTCCGACGATTCCAATCTGCGTACGCAAGGTCTGCCTCTCCACGGACTGTAATTACGCGAAGACCGGGTAGAGTTTAGACGTGCGACGCGCCGCTTGTCCACGACGCCACGGTCGATGAGATGTGCAATCTCTAGGCGGTCATGCTAGCGCCCCGTCTCTAAAGAGGCGAGCTACAGCAACCCGCCATGAGCGTGCGGATGTCGTAGCCTGGGTCTTCAGACCCGGGACTTTTCCGCAGCTTTGTCAAAGTGAGAGTGAATAGAGAGAGATCGAGCCTTATTCGTTTGCAACGGGGCGCAAGACGGCAATGGCGAAGTGTGCAAGCAGTGGAGCGCCTTCATCAAGCTGCAGCCAGCGCACGACGCAGTTGTCCTTCAAGTATTTCCCTACGCGCGCTTCGCCGATACCAAGGTGTTCGGCGAGTTTCTCTTTCAGATTCGAGCCTTCGCGGCTGCCGCGCCCGCTTCGAAGCAGATTCCCGATGCCTACACGCAGAGTCTGGCAGGATTCGATGTAGTAGTAGCAGGTCTGGTCGGTATCGGTAATGAGGAAGACACCAGGGCCGGCGGGAGCATCATCCGACATGTCCACCGAATGCAACGAACAGGCCAGCAGGCGTCGGAGCTGGGATTCGAGCTTAGCCAGGCGTGAGGAAAGCGCCGGATCGCCCGCACGAGCACGTGCCTGCGAGGAGCCAGTAGCGGCGGAGTCGAAAGCGCTGACAGGTTCCGGTTCGCGCGTTCGGGCCTCCGACAATTCCTGGGAAACAAACGGACGAACAATAGGAACGGGTTGCGGCTCCGCTGCGCGTTCGAACGAGAGCGGCGCGACGGGCACCGGAGTCGACGTCCCAGCAACGGGAGTGGCAGCGCGCGGTCCCTTGTGCCGGCCCCGTCCACCTCTTCGGCCACGCCGCTTGCGGCGATGCGCCGGAACACCTTCCGCGGCTGGCGCGAGAGCTAACGCTTCCCGCGGTTGTTCAAAAACTGATTCTTGCTGACCGCCATCCGGCTCGCTGGCGTCGGAAATTTGTCCTTCAGAAAATTCTGTAATGATAGGCTCCAATCGAGGTGCTGGCTCGGCTCCGGGTTCGCTCTCGGCCGCTGCCGCGGCCGCCACGGGAATCGGCGCACCAAGGCGGGTAAGAGCTTCTTCCGCTTTTTGTTTCCATTGCGCCCGGCGAAAGCGTTCGGCGGCAGCCGTGTACCAGCGGGCCGCCTCCGAGTGCGCACCGATCTTCTCATGGATCTGCGCGAGTTCAAACGCAACCATGGCATCGCGTGTGCGTTCGTACAACGCCGCGAGCTGACCTGAAGGATCCGCACTGGTTCGCGCTTTGCGAATGCGCGCCTGAATCTGTCGCCAATCGCTCACTAAGCGATATTGTATCAGCCACACGCGCGCGGGGCCAGCAATAGAGAACGAAAAGCTATGAGGACGCAAGGCAACGTATCAGTTTCTGAAAATCGGCTTGGCAGCCTAAATCGGGAAAGTATTTTTTTCGGCGCAATCGAAGTGCGTTAAGGACCGGGATCTGTGGTGAAAGTTGCATCTGCTGGAACGTCCACTTCTGCAAGATGGCGAGTCAATCACCGTCCAATTCACTTTCCCTGCGGCGCAAATCTACCGGGGTCCGCAGCCGTTGTTTCAAATTTCTCTTTCGGCGCAGTTGTAACGTGGCCCGGCGGGGCAATTCCTGAGCTTTCCTTCTTCGGCACAGGCGATTCGGCGCCGCTGGCGCCGGTGTGCTTAAATTGCGCGACGACTTTCGTGTTCATTCTGGGCGCTCGCGTTCTGATCAAGGCTGCGGCAGAATCGGAGCATGACCAGAGCCGAACGCAGCGATAGGGTGATCGACATCTCACGCTCCCTGGGGTTCGATCACTGTGGCATTGCTCCGGCGGAGGATTTTCCCGAACTCGCGCATCTCGAGGAATGGCTCGCGCGAGGCTACGCAGGTGATATGGGCTACCTGCATGACACAAGGCGCCGGTCGCCTTCGCAAGCTGTGCCGGGCGCGCACAGCATCATTGTCTGCGCACTCAATTACAACACTTCGCTTCCTTGCTCCACCGATGTGCCGAATGAAATTGGCGCTCCAAACGGCCCGCGTGGGTGGATCGCTCGCTATGCCTGGGGCGATGACTATCACAACGTGCTTGGTGAAAGGCTCGATGCACTGGTCGATGCGTTGCGTAAGGAATTCCCGGAGCCATTTGAGGCGCGGTCCTATGTGGATACCGGCCCTGTCGTCGAACGAGTGGCGGCGAAATACGCGGGGCTCGGGTGGCTGGCAAAGAATACGTGTCTCATCGACGAAGAAACAGGTTCGTGGTTGTTCCTTGGCGTGATTGTAACAACACTCGAGCTCGGACGATCGCTGGGCGCGGCCGGGGCGCCGGCGCCAGACATGTGTGGGAACTGCCGTCTGTGCATCGATGCTTGCCCGACCGGTGCCATCGTCGAACCCTACGTTCTCGATGCTCGGCGCTGCATCTCGTACCTGACGATAGAGCTGCGAGGTGCAATTCCGGCCGAGCTTCGCGAACCGATGGGGCGGCACGTCTTTGGATGCGACATTTGCCAGGACGTCTGTCCCTGGAATCGCCGCGCGCCGGTGACGGCACTCATAAATTTCGAACCGCGCCGCGCCGCAGAGCATTCACTTTTCTCGCCGGACCTAGAATGGCTGATTTCGCTCGCCGAGGAAGAGTTTCGGGAAGTATTTCGCCGCAGTCCCGTAAAGCGCACGAAGTGGAGAGGGCTCGTCCGAAACGCTTGCGTTGCATTGGGGAATTCTGGACTGCGCAGTGGCGACCCGCGTTACGAAGAAATCCGCGCCCGGCTCTCACAGTTGGCCGTTACGGATGACGCCATTATTGCGGAGCATGCGCAATGGGCGCTCGACCGACTTGGGGCCAATGCTAAGATTCCACAGCGCCCGGCGTCGCAGGTTGTGCCGCCCGGCGTGCAGCGCTAGAATGCAGAGTGCCTGCAGCAGGCTGCGTTATCATCCAATCTGTCCTGAGGAGGCTTCGATGGCACAACAACAGGCTGCAACATCACAAAAGGAGGGTCCCTTGGCCCACGTTCTTCCCCCGCTCCCGTACGCATCCGATGCGTTGGAACCCTATATTGATAAGATGACGATGGAGATTCACCATGACAAACACCATGGTGGATATGTGACGAACCTGAACAAGGCGCTCGAAGGGCACGCCGACCTTCAGGCTCTCTCAATCGATCAACTGCTTTCAAGTCTTGACCGCGTCCCGGAAACGATCCGCACGGCCGTGCGGAATAACGGCGGCGGCCACTGGAACCATTCGATGTTCTGGAAAATCATGAAAAAGGGTGGCGGAGGCGAACCCACAGGCGCGCTTGCTGATGCGATCAAGTCGACGTTTGGTTCGTTTGCCGATTTCAAGGGAAAATTGGCGCAAGCGGGCGTCGGCCGATTCGGCTCGGGCTGGGCCTGGCTGATTCTCAAGGACGGCAAGCTCGTGATCGAATCCACGCCAAACCAGGACAATCCTTTGATGTCCGGCGGAAAAGCCGTTATGGGTCTGGATGTTTGGGAGCACGCTTACTATCTGAAATACCAGAACCGGCGGCCGGAATATATCGAGGCTTGGTGGAACGTTGTAAATTGGGAAGAAGTCGGGAACCGCTACGCTGCGCTAAAGAAATAAGTCTCTTGTGCGAAACTCAACGGCCCGTCCTGATCAATTTCTGGACGGGCCGTTTGATTTTGCGACTAGCTGATTTCACGTGGCGAAGCGTTCGCGGGGAAATATTGATGTGAAGACGCGATTGCGCGGTCGCCGAACTTCGGCTACCGGGGGCGACGGATCGTCTGCTTGCGGGTCCTGAATCTTGTTTTCCCGATCTCGAACCGGATAGCCAAACAGAGTTGGAACTGGAGTCTGCCCTGCCGGAACGCGGCCAAGAGATACTTCCCTGCTTAACGCAACTCGGTCGGAAACGCCAAACTTCGCCAGAAGAGAAGATACGTGAAACTTTACGGTACGCTCCGACACATTGAGTCTTCTTGCGATTTCCTTGTTGGCAAGGCATTGGAGCACACCGTCAAGCACTTCCTGCTCGCGGCGGCTGATCTTCACTCCGGCCCCAATGGCACGTCCGGCAGCGAGAAGCTGCTCGGCGCGCTCGGCCACGGTTTGGAGAAGTGATTCTCGCGCCACGACCATGACTTCGAAGTCTTCCGGTGCCTGGCCACGGACCAAGCAGTGCATCGCCAGCAACCCTGCGACTTGCTCGACTGGCATCCCGCCATCGGGTTCCGCTTGCACCCGAAATCGTACAGCTCCTGATGACCGTTCACAAAGAACGAAGCTCTCGGGCCGAAAACACACATCCTTTTTCTGTACCCGCAAAGTCAGGGACTGCTTTCTTCTGCGAATCAAATGGGCCTCACAGTTCTAAGTCCGGAGCAGGCCGCGGACCAATTTGTGTGTCGATCGAAGATCTTCTGCAGTGAGAGTGCCTATCTTGATAGCA
>Ga0210400_10002457_pt1 | contig 17166 bp, 6 predicted proteins | sample IncBWH26MmetaG_FD_155456 | JGI IMG/M metagenome (GOLD analysis project Ga0210400, IMG submission 155456) | Forest soil microbial communities from Barre Woods Harvard Forest LTER site, Petersham, Massachusetts, United States - Inc-BW-H-26-M | ecosystem: Environmental > Terrestrial > Soil >... | reverse complement strand
GGCGGAGTAGTGTCGAGGACCACGTTGACGCTGGCCGTTCCCGCTGCTCCGCCGGCATTGGTTCCAGTGGCGGTGACCAGGTTGTTGCCTTCGCGCAGAATTACACCGCTGGCCATGAAAGTTGCCCCGTTGCTGGTAGCTTGCGTGCCGTTCACCACGACAGTGGCATTGGGGTCGTCCACAGTACCGGTCACGGTAATCGAACTGTTGCTAAACAAGTCCAGAGGCGCAGGAGAAGTGATGGTCAACTTCGGTCCTTGAAGGTTGACACTCAGACTTGCCGAAGCCGTGTTACCGGCCACGTCGGTCGCTTGCACGCTTACGGAAAGGGAGCCTTTGGTGATCTGGAGGGTGCAATTGAAGCTTCCGCTCGAAAACGTTGCGGGTGTTCCGTTGCAGGAGACGGCAGCTACACCGGAAAGTCCGTCACTGGCCAAGCCATTGATGGCAACGCTGGCAGAGGGGCTTATGCTGCCATCCGCAGGAGAGGTAATACTGATCAACGGCGGCGTCTGATCAAGATTGACGGTAGCAGTTGCGGTTGCGGAGTCGCCGATCGCGTCTGTAGCGGTGCCGCTGATTACTTGATTGGCCCCATCGGTGCTGACGGTCCGCGCAGCAGGACACGAAACCGGTGGCGCACCACCTGTGCAGATGAAAGTTACGGTTACAGGGCTGTTGTTCCAGCCGGCAGCGTTGGCAGCAGGTGAAGTTGACGCGGTGATCTTCAGCGGCGGGAAAGGCTGGAGATTGAACTGTACGCTGGTGCTCGCAGTGTTCCCGGCATTGTCCGTGGCGGTGCCGCTTATGGTCTGAAGCCCTGTCGTGGTTACAGTGACGGGCGAAGGACAGCTCAAGACACCAGACAGACTATCCGAGCAAGTAAAGCTGACTGTAGCGCTGGTGGCGTTAATGATGCCGTTGGCGGCGGGGGCGGGCAAAACCGTGCTGCTGATGACCGGCGGCGTTTTATCAATGTTGAGCGAAATGGATGTAGTGGCAGTATTGCCGGCGGCATCGGTCACTGTACCGGGGAAGCTCTGATTGGCGCCCTCGGTTGTGACAACCTGCTGACCTGGACAACTGGTAATCGGCGCGACCGCCGGGGTACACAGAAAGCTCACCGTGACATCAGTATTGTTCCATCCGGCCCCGTTGGCCGGTGGCGCACCAGTGACCGTAATGCGCGGCGAACTCGTCTCGAGGCTTATGGTTGCGCTCGCGCTGGAGGTATTACCGGCAGCGTCAGTGGCCGTGCCGGAGACCAACTGGTTGGCTCCTTCGGTACTCACGGTCTGCGGTCCCGGGCAGCTCACTATTCCCGACCCGCTATCTGAGCATTGGAAGGTGACGGTGACCAGGCTGGTGTTCCATCCATTGGCGTTGGGCTGCGGCGAGACATTCGCAGTAATGACCGGTGGGGTTTTATCGATCTTCAGCGTTACCGAGGTAGTCGTGGTGTTTCCGGCAATGTCGGTTGCCGTCCCCGTGATCACCTGGTTGGCGCCTTCCGTGGTGACTTGAACGGGCCCCGGACAGGTGGCCACTCCCGAACCTGCATCACTACAGGTAAAGGTCACGGTTACATCCGTGTTGTTCCAGCCTGCCAGGTTGGGGCTCGGCGACACCACCGCGGTAATCGAAGGCGGAGTGCGATCAATATTTACGGTTACGCTGGCATTAGCGCTGTTGCCGGCCTTATCGGTGGCCGTTCCGCTTATGTTCTGATTGGCTCCTTCTGAAATCACCGCCTGCTGCAGGGGACAATTGGCGATGCCTGAACCGGAGTCCGCGCAGGTAAAGCTCACGATGACATTCGTATTGTTCCAACCGGCGGCGTTGGGGGCCGGGGCAATCGCCGCCGTGATCGAAGGCGGAGTCTCATCGATGTTAACTGCCGCGCTGGCGGTGGCGGAATTGCCGGCAACGTCGGTGGAGTTGCCGCTGGCCGTCTGTCCGGCGCCTTCTTTGGTGAAGGCCGCCGGCGATGCGCAACTTGCGACACCGGAAAGCGCATCGGTACACGCAAAATTTACGGTAACGCTGGTGTTGTTCCAGCCAAAGGTATTGGCCGCCGGACTTAAGCTCGCCGTAATGCTGGGCGGAGTTTTGTCGATGTTGAGGCTGCGTGCCGTACTAGCGGTATTGCCCGCCTTATCCGTAGCGGCGCCCGTAATGCTCTGATTCGCGCCCTCAGTTGTTACATTGGCGACGGTTGGGCAGGAAGCCACGCCAGACAAACTGTCAGCGCAGGTAAATGCAACCGCTACATTCGTGTTGTTCCAGCCTGCTGCATTAGCGCTGGGCGTCGCCGTGGAGGTGATCGTAGGCGGTGTTTTATCGATGCTGACGGTGGCGCTTGCGACGGCGCTGTTGCCGGCTTTGTCCGTGGCCTGACCATTGACCACCTGGCTGGCCCCTTCACTGCTGAGCGTAACGGGCGCAGTGCAGAAAGCAATTCCCGAAAGCGCATCGGCGCAGTTAAAGCCTACGGTGACCGCACTATTGTTCCAGCCAAAATTATTGGCCGGCGGGGCGGGGCTGGCCGCGATTGTGGGCGCTGTCTTATCGAGATTGATGGTAATGGAGGCCGACGCAGTGTTCCCGGCCAAGTCAGTCGCAGTTCCGCTGATGACCTGGTTTGCTCCTTCCGCACTGACGTTGACCGGCGCGGGACAGGATGCCACTCCCGAGGTCTTATCGGAACACGTGAAAGTTACAACAACGTTTTGGTTGTTCCATCCGGCGGCATTGGGGGCCGGGCTGGCTACCGCAGAAATTACTGGTGGATCGTTGTCCACGCCGATGATGGCAGCGGTTATGGCGCTTCCGGGACGCCCTTCCACTTCCACCGCAATCGTATTGGCCAGCTTGAGCGTGACTGCTTTTTCGACAGTAATCGTCTTGTCATTACGGTCGTCATCCTGGTCGCGCTTGTCGTCGTTGCTCTTGTCACCGCGATCTTTACCGTCGCGGTCGCCATTCCGGTCTTCGCCCGGCTGGCGGAAGTCGTCTTCATCCAGGACCGTTCTTCCATTCAGCACGATCGTCGGATGCGCATGCTGATTGCCGGTAACTCGCAACGTGAACTGGGTGTTGGGATTGAGGATGGAAAAGTTGGAGCGTACGGGTTTGGATTCGCCCTTCTGCCGCTGATAGCTCTTTGGGCCGAACGCATCCCAGGTTCCTGCCCAGGCAGCCGACACGTTCAGCAACAGAATCGCTAAAAGAAACAGATATCGACGTATGAGTAAACGCATTGGACGACGCAAATTCGAACCCTCGCCTGCTTGCGGCCTAATGCCGCGGTATCAACAGACAACATCTTCAACTGTGAAATGCCTTCGGATCTTCGGAAGGCGACGAGAAAGCCAACCGCTTGATTCAAAAATGTGTGCCTCGGGGGAAAGGCACAGCGAACTTGCTAGAAACTATGGAGGCTGAGTGTACATGAAAAGAGCGGGAACGCAATATTAAGTTTTCATGAAGAAATTTTCAGATATTTCGCACGCACCGCAGTCCTGAAATGGGAAGAATGGAATACGGGAGAGGACCGGCCAGCGTCGGTTAAGGCACTAGAGAAAGACGCCCAAGGAACCCCAGAAAAAACCCTAATAGCCAAGAAGGACCCGGAAGAAACTGGAGTCTTACGGAATCTTTCTGATGATTTCCCCCGATCAACAATCCTTCGAGGGAGCTATCTGGAAATTCAGCGTGCGTTGCCGCTCTGGGGCATGTGTTCCAGAATGTGAGACTCTTTGAGAGCACGGCCTTCTGTGTTCTCGCTGGCAATCCATCTCCACTCGTGATAATTTCTCTCAACATTGTCACCGTGGGAAGATCGTTCAAAATGCCAAACTGGGAGAAAAACCCCTATCAGCGCCGTTCCCTGTTGGGGCGCAGCAGCAGGATCTTGTATGCGATTGTCCTGCTTGCCAGCTTCCTTCTGGTGGCCACCAGATTCGACAATGCTTCTTACAGTGAAAAGCTAGACCTGAAATACAATTACGCGTTCGGGAAAAACCCATATCTTCCCAGCCAGGCACAGTTAGAAAAGGGGGGCTTCCTTGCGGCGAATGCTTTTCCCACTGCCGCCTACTGCCAAAAATGCCATGAAGATGTGCATCAGCAGTGGCGGGAGTCGGCGCACGCCAATTCCTTCCGCGCCCCCTTTTACAAGAAGAACGTTGAGATGCTGATCCATCAGAAAGGCATCGAGTTCACGCGCCATTGCGAGGGTTGCCACAATCCGATTGCCCTGTTTTCCGGAGCCCTTACCACGAATTCGACTCTGGACCGTTCCTTCGATGAAGACGGAATCACCTGCATGGTGTGCCACTCGATACAAAAAATCCAGAACACCAGCGGGACGGGCAGTTACGTAATGGGCGCGCCCGCGGTCATGGTGAATCCCGACGGAAGTCCGGTGACCAAACCGGTCAGCTTCGACGACATCCTTGCTCGTCCCGATCTGCACGACCGTGCCGTCATGCGCGATTTCTATCGCACTCCCGAGTTTTGCGCGGTCTGTCACAAGGCGTTTCTGCCCAGAATGTTGAATGAGTACAAGTGGATGCGCGCCTTTGCCGTTTACGATGAATGGCAGCAATCGTCCTGGTCCAGGCAGACTCCTCTTCCCTTCTATCAGAAGGAAACTGATTCGAACTGCCAGACCTGCCACATGCCCAAAGTTCAAGCCGTTACGGATTACGGCGCCAAGAACCATCAGGTCGCCTCTCATCGCTGGCCCGGAGCCAACACTGCGATACCTTTTTTTTACGGCTACAACGAGCAGATGAAGGTGACCGAGAGCTTCCTCAAGGATGCGTTGGCTATCGACATTTTTGCCCTCAACAAAACCGAATCGGGAAAAGAGAGACTCATAGCTCCCCTGGACCGCCAGAACTTCAGCCTGATGGCCGGCGAGACGATGACGGCTGAAGTTGTAATTCAGAATCGCAAGATTGGCCACAACCTCGTACCGGAGCAACGGGATTTCTATGAGAGCTGGGTAGAATTCATCGGGAAGGACAACAATGGCCGCGAGTTCTTTCACAGCGGGTTTGTCAAGGCTGACGGGTTTCTCGATGATCATGCCCACACCTACACCAACCGACTAGTATCGAAGGAGGGCAAACTCCTGGATCTCCATCAGGTATGGCTAACCAAAGTTCGCGCTTACGACAACACCATACCTTCGGGAAACTCCGACCTGGTGCGATTCAAGTTCCGTATTCCGCCGGATGCCTCCGGACCGATTACCCTGACTGCCAAGGTGAATTACCGGAGATTTCGACGCGTTTTCACCAACTACATTCTCGAGAAGAGCGCGGACTATCCGATTGTGGAGATGGTTTCCCGCTCTGTGCCGCTACAGCTTGGCCGGACCGAAGGTCACTGGCCGCCTCCGGACAAAGACCAGATGCTGCGCTGGAATAATTATGGAATCGCCCTGCTGCGCCAACAGCAATATTGGAAGGCCGCGGAAGCATTTCGCAAGGTGATCGAGATCAATCCCGACTATGCCGATGGCTATATCAATCTCGCCATTGCCAGTTACTCCCGGTTGGTAGACAGCAGGATCGATCCGGATGGTCCCGGCAATCTTTCGCCCGCCAATCCTTCTTACGAGAAGTATGAACCGGCGCTCCAGTATCTGGAACAGGCCCTCAGAAAGAACCCGGGCAGCCTGCGCGCGGTCTACTATAAAGGGCTCATTCAGCGCCTCCAAAACAACATCCCGGAAGCAATCAAGAATCTTGCATTGGTGGTAAGCACATATCCCCGATTTCGCCAGGCCCGGCAAGAGCTGGGCTATGCCTATTTTGTGCAAAAGAATTATGCGCTGGCGCGCGCGCAATTTGAAGCTCTGCAGCAGATCAATCCCGACGACCTGACTGCCTGCTACTACCTGTCTTTAATCTATGGATACCTGGGCATGGCCCAGGAAGCGGCGCACCAGGGAGCATTGTATTCGGAACACAAAGATGATCCTGGGGCCGCGCTCACGGCCCTCGATTTCCGCTATAGGAATCCCGATGTTGCTCATGAAAGCGAGCCGTATCATGTGCATGAAAGCACCACTCCAGTTTCAGCGAGAAAATAACCAAGGAAATAGGCGAGAAAATAATGAATGAACACCGGAAAACTTCACGATTGCAGCTTCGCCGATTTTCAGGTTCTTTCGCCGGAGATGTCACACAAATGAATCTCAAAAAGCAGTATTGTTGGACCTTGTTATTTGATCACCCGATCACCGGATCACCCAATCACCCGATTCGCAACACACTCACCAATTTCAAATATCTTTGGCCATGCATGCTTGCCATTCTTCTGTGTTGCACTTCAGTGCAGGGGCAAACCCCGCGTGCTTCAACCACCCCTGAAAAGACAGCCGGAGCGGATTCGGCGTGGCTGGAAAAGGTGGCCGGAAACAGCCGTGCCCCGGTCAAGGTCATTGAGTTCTTTGATTATCAGTGCCCTTTTTGTGCCAGGACCATTCCAGCTCTGGAAGAGGCTCTTCAGCATTATCCGGGGAAGGTCCAGCTTATCTTGAGAAACATGCCTCTCTCGATTCATCCGGATTCCATGCTGGCGCACCAGGCGGCCCTGGCCGCTGGAGAGCAGGGAAAATTCTGGGAGATGCATGCTCTGCTCTTTGCCCACCAGCGCGAACTGAAGCTCAATAATCTGATGGAATATGCGCGGCAGCTCAAGCTCGACCTCTCCCTGTTTGAGCAACGACTGAAGAGCGGATACTACCGGACAGCCATTGAGCAAGACATGGCCGCGGCAGACGGCATGGCGATCAATGGAACTCCTACCTTCTTAATTAACGGTCAAAAATTGGTTGGAGCACAGACGGCAGAACGACTCATGGCCGCGATTGAAACCGCTCTGGATCCGAAGAAAGCGCAGATTGTGGCTCAGAGCGAACCGCGCGTCCCCAATTTCGATCTGTCCCATGCGCCAACTTTGGGAAATCCGGACGCGCCAATCACCATAGTGGAGTTTTCCGATCTTCAGTGTCCGTTCTGCGCCCGCGTCGCCCCTACTCTGCAGGAGCTGATGAAGCAGTATCCCGACAGCGTCAAGTGGGTCTTCAAAAATTTCCCGCTTGACTTCCACAAAGATTCTCCCCTGGCCCACCGGGCCATCTTAGCCGCGGGAGAGCAGGGAAAATTCTGGGAGATGCATGACCTGGTGATGGCCAATCAGCAGGCAATCAAAGCAGAGGACCTGATGGCCAAGGCCCACAGCCTGAATCTCGACATGGCTCGCTTCACCGCTGATCTCGAGAGCGGCAAAATCAAGCAATGGATGGAAGCCGACAGGCGGGAGGGCACGCAGGCCAACGTGACCGGCACACCTACTTTTTTTATTAACGGAAAAGAATATTCGGGCGCCCTGCAGCTTAACCAGTTTAAGGCCGTTATCGAAAAGGAAATGGCAAAGGCGCCGATGAATGCCGCCCTGGCCAAGAGCATGGGCACAGGCCGCACCGCAATAACCATAGGCGCTGCCGACGCTCCCATTACCTTGCTATGGTTTTCCGACCTGCAAAGCAGCCTCACCTTAAGGACGACGCTCTTGATTCGGCAGCTCATGACCGCGCATCCGGGCAAGATTCGAGTGGTTTTTAAGAACCGGCCATTGGAATCGCATACGGCCGCCATGCTACTGCACCAGGCTGCTTTGGCCGCCAATGCCCAAGGCAAATTCTGGGAAATGCACGACATGATCGTTGCCAATCCGCAGAAAACCACCATCCAGGATTTGACTGTTTACGCGCAACGGCTGGGCCTGGATGTTAACCGCTTTCAGGAGGAGTTGACCTCGGGTAAGTATGCCCCCGAGATTCAGCGCGACCTGCAGGAGGCCAGGCTCCGTGAAGTCCTGGGGACACCGGTCTTCTTCTTCAACACCACCAGAGTGGATGGATTGCAATCTGAGCAGATGCTGGAGAGCACAATCGCCGAGCTGCTCTCCCGCAAAGCACCTTCAGTATCGTTAGCCACTCCACGCTCTGATGTTAAGCCGGGGAGCCCGAGATAAAAATTTTTTCGAGACCAAAATTCTTACCCCTCAGGGCGTCACTCTCGGGATAGAATTCAGCCGTCCCCTGCGCCCGGATTATTCATGAACCGCGTTGCAAAGTTGGAAAAATCATTGTTTTGAAAGGCATCGACTAGCTTGTTCTACGAACAGAATCAAACAGGTTGTCGGTCAGGTTCTTAGGCCATCAGAACACTGTAATTAATGCAGAACACAAGGTCCCTCCGATCTACCCGCGCTAGGGCGCGGGTAGACCTTCGGGATGACGAGTAGTTTTCTGTACGTTTTTCATGAATAATCCAGGCCAGCGGGGCTCTGCTTGTCTTCCCTATCGTTCCCGCCGTTGAAACTGTGGGCATTATCGGGCGCTGCCTTGGGCGACTCTCATCCTTTTCTCGGTCAAATGTCTGCGCACTTTCGAATGGTCAGAGAACACATTGAACAGTCTCCAAGCATCTAATCAGGCTAATACCGTCATAGGAGTTCAATATCATGACGACAAGACGGAAATTCCTGGAGATTGCAGCGGCCACAGTTGTGACGGCTGGAATTGGCCGGCCAACGTGGGGTGCTGAGACGAAGAACAACATACCTTACCGCACTTTGGGAAGAACTGGCGAGAAGGTCTCCCTGGTAGGCATTGGCGGTTATCACCTGGGCAAGCCGGATATTGAAACGCAGGAAAGCATTCGCATCATTCGCAGAGCTCTCGACGAGGGCATCAACTTTCTCGACAACTGTTGGGACTACAACGGGGGAGAAAGCGAAATCCGCATGGGCAAGGCGCTGCGCGACGGTTATCGCAAGAAAGCATTTTTGATGACCAAGATCGATGGCCGCAACAAATCAACGGCTACCAATCAGATCAACGACTCATTAAAGCGGCTGGAGACGGATTCGATTGATCTCCTGCAATTTCACGAGATCATTCGTGACTCCGACCCGGACCGCATATTTGCGGCGGGAGGCGCGCTGGAGGCAGTGCTGCAAGCACAAAAGGCGGGGAAAGTACGCTACATCGGATTTACTGGACATAAGAGTCCTGAGATCCATTTGAAGATGTTAGCCACGGCATCGTCTCATAATTTCAAATTTGACACGGTGCAAATGCCTCTCAACGTGATGGACCACCATTTCAGCAGCTTTGAAGCCCGGGTGCTTCCCGTCTTGCTGAAACAAAACATCGGCGTATTGGGCATGAAGCCCATGGGCGACCCGTTCATTCTTCAAAGCAAGACCGTGAGCGCCATCGAGTGCCTGCACTACGCCATGAACCTTCCAACCAGCGTAGTAATCACTGGATGCGATTCAGTTCCCATCCTGGAGCAGGCGCTGGATGCGGCCCGCAGTTTTCGACCGCTGAACAAGGAACAAGTCGCGACGATGCTGGCAAAGACCGCCAATGCGGCCCAATCCGGACAGTACGAACGGTACAAGACAAGCCACCACTTCGACGGTACGTACCAGAACCCGCAATGGCTGGGATAAACAGGGATCGGTGGTCCCAAGATTTCGCAAGGCGCCTTACTTAGCGGACTTACTTAGGTGGACTTATCTTAGGTGGTCTTACTTGGGTGGATCAGGCTGAACGGCTTGCGGTTCGGGAATAAACCGGTAGGTGGTCGCAAACTTCTTATAGTTGGTGAACGTGGATTCCTGCTCAAAGGCGCCATTCATCAGCAGCATGAGCCGGGCGCTGGCGTCGACAACGATCCGGCGCGGCAGCCAGATCTCATTATTGACTCGGCCCTGCTCAAGTTCCAGGTGCGATCCCTTGTGGATCCGTGCCAGAAAAAATCCAAACGAGATGGTGTCGATGACCTCTGCCTGGATCTTGACCCAGCCATAGTCTTGTTTATCGATCCAGGCCTTGCCTCGGATTTTCGAGAGTATGTCAGCATGGGGTTGAGTAGGATGAAAATCTTTTCGGGGAACGGCTTCAATTACATAAACGTCCCTTCCCTCTACTTGTTCCTCGCCAGCCATGCGAAAATCGTAGGCATTGATCACGTCGCGGGCAAAGGCCCTGTCCTCTTGCCGCTGCTTTTCCTGTTTTTCCAGACGTTTTTGGCGCTCGTGCTCACTCTCGCCCTTGCGCCTGGCGATCAGCTTATCCAGCTTCTCTTCTTCCTTTCTCTCTTCTTTTTCGGTCAGAGGCTTATCGTTCGTCTGGATCAGCCGGTGATACGGCTCGTCGTAGTAAATAGTGACGTCGTATGTCTTGATCGCCTGCGACTTCACCGCGCCCTGGCTATTCAGGCGCTTCTCTGCCACTCGCTCCTGGCAGGTATAATTTCGCGCCAACGCCCAGTTGCGCTGGTCCGTCTCAATCGCACGACGAACAATTTCTTTGGGATCGGTTGCAGGTGGAAGCTTGGCCTGAGGCTCTTGGGCAGTGACAAACGAAATTCCCAGGAAAATCAGCAGCACGATTCTGGAACAGGCATTTCGCATCGATAGCAATTGGATACATCAGTCCGGTAGCAGGATTCAAGTGACTGTTGGTTTCGAAGATGCGCCCTCATGGAAGATTCGGTCTGTTGAGCCGATTCAGCCAAACCTGCCCATTAGACCAGTTCCAGCGTTGGTGTAGCCCGCCAGCTCTTGCGCCGGGGCTGAAGCTCTTTTTGTGTTTGCACTCCAAACACGGCCTAAAAAGGGCCGTTCTTCCACCGGTGCTCGTGTAACCGCTCTGGCAGCTTGATCATGTGCGAAATGGCAAATGGCTTCCAGGAACTGCAATCACTTTCCGGTCGACTATCGCCTCAACGTGTCTTTCGCCAGCAGATAACTACCCTGTGACGACGGCTTTTCCACTTCCAGTAAGAACCGCAATGTGATGAGATTCCTGGAGCATCTATCATTCGACTCATTGGCAAAGGTCCGAATTGCATAAACCGGAGACATCGGTTTTTCCTGTTTGTTCACCAATTGCGCAAAATAATATTGATGCGTGTTTCTAGGCTGGAATGAAAGGACCACCTGCGATTCCTCTTCTAACGGAACATATCTATCAATACCAGCACCCCAGACTTGAAGAAGCAGCCCCGGAGCCGGACGGGACTGCGGCTTACCCTGCTGATCTACCATCTGCGTCTCAATGCCCAGCCAACTGCACGGTTTGTTGGCACTATACGCGAGCTTTTCCTCATACAACTTGTATCGTGTACTATGCGAGTCAGGCAGCCCTTCCAGGGCTGTTTCCGGACTCCAGAGGCAAACCGGGTGGGGTGACACTGCGCTGAGCGTCTCCAGCACATGACGGAACGGCTGCGATTCCCGCTTTTCCTCGTGGCGGAGAATCGTCTCGAACAGTTTGCCTGCCTCCTCTTGCGCGTTGGAGGACCCAGAAAACGGCGGGCGGGCTGCACGGTCGCTGTGTTCGGCGCATAAATTCGCCTCGGCCAGGTCCCAGAGGACATCGTCGAAATACGCATGGTTTGGAAATTTGACTTTACTCGCCACCTCAAGCGCTTCGTGGGGCCTGCCCTCCCCCAAGAGCACTTCGAGCAGAGTGGCGGTAGTGATCAAGTGCGCCGGGGAACCGTCGGTAGTCATTGCGTTTGCCCGGCGGGCAAAACGTTCAGCCTGGTGTGCAATATAGGCCAAGGCCGGAGACCGATCTTCAGGAAACCTCGCGCGCCAATACCAAAATGCGTTCGCATAGTCGTTCATAGCTTCTGTATTCGCGGGCGCCAAGCTTATGGCTGCCTGGTACTCATCAAGCGCGTTCAGGTAGTTCTCCGGGAAGTTCTGGTGATTTGCTTCTCTCCAAAAATAATCACCACGATTTATGTGCATGTAGGCGTCGGCATCCAGGTCTTGCATGGGGTGGTGGTCCTTGCTGGTCAACCGGCTGTCAACTGCGAAATTGCACCTTGCGTCGGCATCTTCCGGCAAGACCGCCAGCGCCTTTTGGTAATACTTTAAGGCATACTGGGTGTAAGGACCTCTCTGGGGCGCAGATTTCGGATCGTCACAACTCCAGCCAGTGGTGTGCTCGTTCTCTACGGGATATCCTGATTTGCCGCCAGCTTGGAACCCAGTGCTATCTAATATTTTGCCCATCTCCTTCAGCGCGGAGGCGCGCGCCGCTTTGATCTGTCCATCTGCCCTAAGAGTGGACGGAAGCTTTGAGTACAGATACTCAGCCCGCTTGCAGTAAAAAAATGGAACATAAGAACGGCACACTGAGTTGGCGTGATTCACTGTGTTCTCACGCTGGCACGGGTCCTCGGATACTTTTCGAGATTCATCTTCCTGCCAATCCATGACATTCTGGCAAAGGCCCGCATAGGCAGCTGCCCGCTCAGAATCCACCGCTTCGCCATCCAGTTCCTGGATGACCCGTCGCCATAGCCTTATGGCCTCGCTTTGACGTCCATGCTTTTGGGATGGTGTACCGGGGGGGCCCGCCTCTACAGGGGGGCTGCTGGCAGCATATGCGCTGCTTACCACTCCCCCGCTTATGGTCTGGTTCGAACTGTTGTTGCCTAAAACCACAGGCGCCGGATAATAGTAATAGTGATCAAAGTCAGCGAGCGTGCTGGCGAGGGCGATATGACCAGCCACAAAGTCTGGGTATGCCTGCAAGCTGGCTCGGTAGGCTGCTACTGCCGCGTCCGGCTGGCCATCCGAGGTCAACGCTCTGCCCAGGCGGTATTGGGCCAGCGCGAACCCTGGGTCTTCGCACACCGCCTCGCGGAATTTGGCCAGGCTAGTGTTCAGGTCGTTATAGTCCGTCGTCAGTTCAAAGTTCTTCCATGCCACCATGCCGTCGTGGAATGGCCTGAGGGCCCTCCACGAGGAGGTGCCCCCTCGTTTCGTCAGCACCGGGTCGGAGCTGACGATCTGGTAGGCGAGCATGTCCGCCAATTGTAGTTCCGAAAGGGGCTCAGATTGCTGGTTGTCGTTGCTGCAGCCCATCGGCCCGGCGTTGTTGAGCGGCCTGGGATCATTCGTCGCCCGCCATGTTTGTCCACTCGATGAACTCGCCAGCAAAGTATACTTGTTATTTTTGCTGCCATCGGCCTGGATGCTGCCGCGGATAGTGCGAATGCCCAGCAGGTTACGTATGGGGCCTTGGATCGGCGCCGTCAAGAACTCCATGGGAAGCGACCCGTTGGTTCCGGGTATGCTTACGCTGCCGTTCCTGACCGCAGCTTCCAGTCCATCATCTTCTTCACTCGTGGCCGATATCCAGGTCACTCTCCTGTCGTCTCTGCTGTCATTAGAATGGGGATCTTCTTTGGGAGAAACTGCTACCAACACATCGGGGCGAAGCTCCAGTCCTATCAGGGCCAGCGTGTTGGCAACACGGTCTGCCAGCGCGTGCTCCAGGTATTTGTATTTCTCTTTGTTCCGATCATTGGTGTTTTGGTCCGTACCGAAAAAGAACAGGTACCGGTCAGCGCTGACCTGGTTCGGCAAGCCAGCGGTACTGAACGGGTGGATGATCGTCTTGCCCGCATACGGGACTTCGGCAACAGCAATCAGTACTATGATCGCCACAATGAGTCTGACGGCGAGCGCCACCCAATTTTCCACCGAAACCATTCTCTTACAGAGATGTGCAACCCTTACCCCAAGTTTGCGCACGCCTCGACCGGTTTGCCACAGCCGCTCTACGACCATCCTGGCTTTACGGGGCACCGCACCGCGAAAGTTCACGATCTTTGCTCCAGCAATCATTTCCAGCAGGACGATCCAAGAAGAGATGAGGGCCGCTAGGTCCCATGCGGGATCGAGTTGGATAAAGTGAGTTAGATCGGCAAGACTCCAGGCAATGACCAAGAGAGCAATTGCAGCCCAGACATCCGCGAGCCGGCCCTTAGGGCTTAACGCCGGTAGTTTGAACACCCCCCGGCGCAATTGGCGCGCGGTCCAAGCCGCAAACACAATGATCCAGGCCGCCCAAAGCACTAATGGCGGTACAATGCGGGAGGGTTGAGACCCGGGGCGGTACGCCCAGTACCAGGCACTGGCCAGTCCCGCGCATCCCGCCAAGCCCGCAATCACGATGCGCACGCGTTGGCCACGTTGGTCGTTCCCGGTTCGGGACCGCATGAAGACGAGAGGGCTGAACACCATGAACAACATCACGCCTGCGCACACTACCATTTTCCAAAGCATTCCAGTGTTCGGATCACCATACTGGAAGCCACTACGGGTGCGGAAGATCGGCAGAAACCCGACGCCGGTGATGCTGAACGCCGCCCATAAAACCCGGCCCAATGGGGTCAGAACACCGAGGGTCCCGGCCACCCATTGACTGAGGCAGAGCACCAGCCACACCAGAAGAGGAGGCCACCACATGTCGTAAAAGCGAATGCAAAATGGAGTTGGGGCAGAAGGATTCAGGTTCCTGAATTCGACCACAGCAGCTATGCCGACCACCAGTCCTAACAGCGAGGCGCAAACGACGCGGCCCAGCCACATTTTGCTCGCATTGGCATTCCGTAGCCAACTTTCCTCCTTTTCCGGTAGAAGGGCAATGATTCCTCCTGCTACACATATTCCAACAAGCAGGATGTAGGCCCATGCCCGCGCCGCTGTGCCTTGCACCAGCAGCGCTCCATACTCCGGGCTGGCGACAAGAGCGCCCGCCCGAAACAGGAAGAAAGCGATTAGGCCCCCGGCGGCCAGGAACAAGTTGAGCGTACCACCCAGTACCGCGTGGTCTTTTCCTTTGGAACGCGCGAAAAGAGAAATACCTTGCAGGCTAACCAGGAAAATGGCCGTGAGGGCCAACGTCGTAGAGATCCATCTCATGTCCGCCTCCATCTACTCAGGCCTGGACCGGATCAAAAGCCAATTTTGCCAAGCTAGCGCAGGGTCTGTTGGGTTGTAGACTCAAAAACAAAGTTATCGGCCAGAACGTGTTGGGAGCGGGATTTGGGCCGAAAGCAACAGGCTTACCCACCACAAACTTTAACTCTCATTGGGCTTCCAATACTGAATAGTGGCGTTGAGCCGTCATCCGTTACAAGATATTTCTCAAATTCACCAAGCAATCTATCTTGAAGTTGGAACAAGATACTTACACCTTGGTGATCCATTTCCTTGTTGCCGAAAACAGGTCTCCGACCCGGTAAATTTTTCATCGGTACCATGGGACATGTCTGTCTGCGTAAGCTGCTGATTCCGTTACGGTTTTTCCTGAGATCCTGGTTGGCACGCCATTTGCGATCAACATCAGCGCGAGGTGCGATTATGAAAACACTGATGTTGCTTTCCGTATTGCTTGTTGGAGCGGCCATGCAGGCCAGCGATCTGAAGTCCTACCAGACCGGCGTGCTCAAGGAGATGACCTCCGTAGAGTGCGGTTATGAACAGAAGAGCGGCAACACCTTTGTGGGAGAGGTGCTGGGCACCGACGGCTCGCACAGCAAGACCCGCAAGACTCTGTGCCACGAGTATGTGCTGCAGACCAGCCACGTCGTCTATCACATCCGTCCGCGCGACGAAAAACATCCCGCCCTTCTGCCGGTGGGCGAGACCGCACGTTTCCGCATGAAAAAAGAGCTCATGGTGCTGCGCGTACCTGAAGGCGACGACAAGGAGCGGGACTACGATGTAGTCGGGATGACGCCCGTGGAGGCTCCGGCAGCCGTAGCGCAATCGAAGAAGTAAAGGAAATCAATTGGCCGCGAATTCACGCGAATGAACCCGAATTAGAGCGGCTTATTTGGTGTAGCACGCCAACTTCTTCGCTACCGGCTCTAAAGGGCTGTTCCTCTACCGATTGATATAGCAACTGTGGAACCACCCAATGGTTCAGGCGAAACGCAAGGTCCCTCCGATCTACCCGCGCTGATGCGCGGGTAGACCCTCGGGATGACGGGCCCTTTTTTCCATCTTTCTAATTTAATTGAACAGTATTGGCACTATAGCGCTTCCTGAATCGGTGTACCCCAAGCTGGGGCACAGGGGCTATAAAGCCCAGTTGATTTTTAAGCTTTCAGCAGGAGTAAATTTTCCTTCGGCTCACAGGTTCGCCTCTAGGACAGGCCCTTCGGCTCGCAAGCTCGCCTCCAGGACAAGCTGTGCCCTGATACAAATCTGAGGTACACCAATCCTGGAATCACTCTAGCTAATGACTAGCGGCTTTTGAAAATTTTGTCCTGAATGCCGGCACCACGATGGCCTGCTCAATGCTGGGTTCATCAAATCCGGCCAGATTTTCGGCGATATGCCTGGCGCCGTCTTTTGCCCCGTTTTTCTCATAGGCCTGCACCAGGCGCCGCATCGAAAAGGGGTCCCTATCGTCTTCCTCCAGGTGGGGAATTGCCTCGGCGTAGTTGCCTTGGGCCAGGAGCAGGGTCCCGGATGCGCCGTCGTAGGCAAGCGCAACTGCGGCATCGCTGCTGGAGTTGGTCAGGGTCTCCAGTTTTTTCAGCGTGGCGGATGCCAGATCAAAGTTGCCCTCCTGCGCGGCGCGGTCTACGCGCGCCCGCAAGATTGCGGCCGTCTCCTGGTCCAGCAATGCCTGCGACACCTTATGGTCCTCATGCAAGACGGCTTCAGCTTTTGCGAGCAGTTCCAGGGCTGTCGCGCCCTTTTTTTGATACAGGGACATGGCGCGATAAGCCTCAGCCTCCAGGTTCCCCAGATCATTTTCGTGGGCCTGCCTGACGACAGCCTGAAATGCGGTGTCAGCGGCGGAATCGTTGTTCTCGCGAACATAGGTGGTGGCGGCTTGCAAGGCCCACAAAATGCTCTGTACCTTGTCGGTGGTCTGCTTAAGAGCAACGGCGTACTCGGCGCGGGCCCGCTTTTCATCGCCCATAAGCGCATAGGTATCCGCAATGCCCACCTGGGACGATATGAATTTCGGATCAAGCTTCAGAGCAGCACGGTAATGGACCAGCGCGTCATCGTACCTGCCGCCCATGCGGGAAATCTCCGCGAATGAATCCTGCGGATTGGGCTCCTTGGGCAATAGTCCGGTATATCTCTTCATGGCGGCAAAAGCTTTTTCAAAATCGCGGGTGCGAGCATAACAGTAGGCCACGCTGTTCCAGGCATCGGCGAAATTGTGGTCAATTTCGATGGCCCGTCTGTACATCTCTATCGCGCGTCCCCATTGTTGCTGGTTGGTAAGCCACATGC
>Ga0210400_10002456_pt1 | contig 17178 bp, 15 predicted proteins | sample IncBWH26MmetaG_FD_155456 | JGI IMG/M metagenome (GOLD analysis project Ga0210400, IMG submission 155456) | Forest soil microbial communities from Barre Woods Harvard Forest LTER site, Petersham, Massachusetts, United States - Inc-BW-H-26-M | ecosystem: Environmental > Terrestrial > Soil >... | reverse complement strand
ACTGATCCGCGAGAACGACAGCACCGCCCGCGACGAGATCGGACGGCCCATCGACATTGCCGGACGGAACGTCGTAAAGATCAGCATCCTCTTCACCTGCGGCAGAAGCTCCTGCGATTCCCCGGGATCGGAAAGAATTCTGTAGTCCTGCACCCGTCCGTTCCTGTCAACGTAAGCTTCAATCACGAGAGAATCTGTGTTCATCGAACTTAAACTCGTCCCGAAGACGCTCTGCTGCAATTCCGGTCCGGTGTTCAGGACCAGCGGCACATCCTGATTGTTCGCCTGCACTTCTCCCGGCATCGCCAGGATCGCCGTCACTATGCCGAAGATGAGCAGAGCGCAGACCAGCCCCGCCGTCGCCGGCACCATGAACGCGTTCAGCGTATTCTCCATCCGCAGGCGCAAGCCTTCATAGCGCGGACGCCGTGCCTCGGCGGCCTCCCGGGAAATGGCCAGACGCAGCTTAAGGCCAAGGTCCGCAGGTTCCTTCACGCGGCCCAGGCTCAGCACAAGTTGTTGCGTCTGCCGCAGCAGCGTGTACTCTCGCATGCACGCTGGACATTGCTCCATGTGCGCCTGCAACCCCAGCATCTCGGTTCCCGTGACTGCTCCGTCCAGATAGGGCGACAACATCCCATTCACTTCCGAGCACGTCATCGTCGCCGACTTCGTCACTCCCCGCTTCAAGGCCACATACTTCATGGCATCACCTCGACCCTTCTTCCCCCTCCAGCAACCTGTGAACGCAAACTTGATGCTTCCGCTTCGTCTATCGGAGCGCAGAGCCCCAGCTCTCCGCCCACCTCGCGCACATACGGCGCCAGCCGCTTTTTCAGCGCCTGCCGTCCGCGCGTTATTCTGGATTTCACCGTCCCCAGCGAGATCTGCAGCACCTCCGCGATCTCTTCATACGACATCTCTTCCAGGTCGCGCAGAATCAGGGTTGTCCGGTACGGCTCTGCCATCTGCCGCAGTTCCGCATCCACTCGCCGCTGCACTTCCCGGTGCGCCACATTGTCGAACGGCGAATCGCTCCGATCGGTCAGCGCGTTCTGGATCGCTTCCTTGCCCCCCGCCATTCCATCCGATTCCACCGGCTCGATCGATGTCTCCTGCGCCTTATGCCGGAACCACCAGCGCTTCCGGTTCGCCGCCTCATGCAGGGCAATCCGGTAAATCCAGGTTTTCAGGCTCGACTCGCCATGAAAACTCTTCATCCCGCGAAACACTTTCAGGAACACATCCTGCGTAGTATCCGCCGCGTCCGCCGGATCGCTCACCATGCGATACACCAGCCCGTACACCGGACGCTGAAATTCCCCGATCAGCCATGCGTAGGCTTCTTCCGAGCCCGCCTTCAGGTCTGCGACAATCGCCGCTTCCTGTGCCCGTGCTCCGATCGCACTTGCTAAATCTGCCAAGGTGGTCACTCCCGCCAGTACTACGAGTCCCGTGGTGACTACAGGATGATTATAAGATTCTCCACCTCATCCGAACCGAAAAATCGTCCGTCCCCAACCCCCGGGGTACCCGGCACCTGTTACCAGGTCCACACTCTCACTAAACATAGACTCCGTCCGGGCGCTCCGAGTTCCCGCCCGTAAGTGGTTTATTTGCAACATTAATGCGGGGCCCTCCAGAGGTACCCCACATGGTCGAGGCGAGCTTCGGACGACGAAGCAGAAATCACGACGACCGCTTGACAGCTACGGTTCCCTTACTATACATTACCAATCAGTTATGAAACCCATAGGTTATATAGAAGCGTCTCACCTCGACGCCACTTTTGACGCGCTCGCCGACCCTACACGCCGCGCCATCCTCGCCCGCCTTGCCTCCGGCGTGGCGTCGGTGACAGATCTAGCGGAGCCGTTCGAGATGACCCAGCCCGCAATCTCCAAGCACCTCAAAGTGCTGGAGCGTGCCGGCCTCATTTCGCGCGGACGCGATGCCCAGCGCCGTCCGCGCCGCCTCGAACCCGCTCCGCTTAAAGACGTCGCCGATTGGGTGGAGCACTACCGCCAGTTCTGGATGGAGAGCTTCGATCGTCTGGACGACTATCTGCAAAAACTGCAAACCCATAAATTGGACATCAAGGAGAAACAACGTGGCCGCCACAAACGCGGGAAGTAACGCTTCCCCAAAACCAGTTGAGCGGGAAGTTGTCATCACCCGCGTGTTCGACGCACCCCGACTCCTCGTTTTCAAGATGTGGATCGATCCCAAGCATCTGAAAGTCTGGTGGGGTCCGAAGGGGTTCATCAACCCGGTTTGTGAGGTGGACGCACGGGTCGGCGGCGCCTGGCGCATCGTGATGCGCGCCCCCAATGGCGAGGAATATCCCTGTGGCGGCGTGTATCGCGAGATCGTCGAGCCCGAGCGGCTTGTTTTCACCAATATCGCGACCGACAAGGACGGCAGTCCTGTCCTCGACGGGCTCACCACCGTAACCTTCGCCGAACTCGGCGGCAAAACGAAACTCGCTCTGCAAGCGCGTGCCGTCGCCGTGGTCCCCTACGCCGCGGCTTACCTGGCTGGGATGGAAATGGGCTGGACTCAAAGCCTCGAACGTCTCGCCCAACAACTGGCGAGATCCTGAGGCGTATGAAGCTTGCCAGATGGATTTATTTTCGAAAGAAAAGAATTACAGGAGAAACTACATGCAAAAGATCACCCCGTTCTTGTGGTTCAACGACAAAGCCGAAGAAGCGATGAATTTCTACGTCTCGATCTTCAAGAACTCGAAAGTTGGCCGCGTCACTCGCTATGGAGACGCCGGTCCAGGACCGAAGGGTTCAGTAATGTCGGCAACCTTCCAACTCGATGGCCAAGACTTCTTCGCCCTGAACGGTGGCCCGCAATACGCCTTTACGCCGGCCATATCACTCTTCGTCAACTGTGAGACGCAGCAGGAAGTGGACGAGCTCTGGGAGAAGCTTTCCGCAGGCGGAAGAAAAGATAGATGCGGCTGGCTGCAAGACAAATATGGACTGTCTTGGCAGATCATTCCCTCTGTTTTAGTCGAGATGTTAGGAGACAAAGATCCCGCAAAAGGAAAAAGGGTTATGCAGGCCATGCTGCAGATGGAAAAAATTGATATAAAGCGCTTAAAGCAGGCCTACGACCGGGAGTAACCCAAACCAAGGGCACGACCTCGAGTGTTCACGCCGTCGTCGTCCGGGCATGTTCGGCGGGCAGCTTCTGCAGAATCTCCCGCACCGCGGCCAATAACTTCTCCGACCCCTTGTCCAACTCAAGCGCGGACTTTTCCAGGAACCCGACAGCCCCATCTTCCTGCAGCCGGGCGGCATTCTTCTGCGACATGCCCGTCATCACCACGACCGGAATGGCGTTGGTCAAAGGGTCTTTCTTCAGCGCCATCAGCACGTCCGGGCCACTCTTCTTCGGCAACAACATATCCAGCAGAATCAGGTCCGGCAATTTCTCGCCCGCCAGGCGCAGACCCTCGTCGCCGTCGCCCGCGCTGCTCACTTCATAGCCCGCACGTGACAGCGCGCGCTCCGTCGCCAGCCGCAGAAACTTGCTGTCCTCCACCAGCAGAATCTTGATCATTTGCCCGATAGCCTTTCCTCCATAGTTTCCGGAATATATTTCCGGAATACGTTCCCTGAATACCGCGCGCTCACGCGGCGATCGAGTCCGAGCCCGGCCAATTCCCGCAGCCCTCCCATTCTCCTATCGGCAAATTTGGAATTGAGCACAGTACGGAAGGATCGAGCTCGCCGGCCTAAGAGGTCTCTAAGAAGCGCAGATCGGCATCTCGGGCGGGCCGCCTCCGCAGCGGGCAACTTTCAGGACACTGGAGAAGGATGGCGCGGGGTTCTTTGAGAAGTCCGATCTTATGCTGGGGGCGGGGCCAAGTTCGCTGGTGGCAATGCATACAAGAGGACGTTTCCGCGCACAGGTGATGTTTACTCGTTACCGGGCTTTTGCAGCAGCGCCCCCACCGATGCCGTAAACACCGCCCTCGCCTGCGCCGCATCCTTCGGCAGGATCGTCTTTGCGATCAGCAGCATCGCTGCCCCATGGGCCATCATCCACAAAGCCGTTATCAGCCTCTCGTGTTCGACGGGCGCCCCGCCAAATTTCTCCGCCAGCTTCCGTTTCATGGCGTCCCGGGCCGGCCGCCCCACCGGCTTCACCCGGGCCTGGCTGGAACGGGGTGAGTGATAGAGTTCGTAATTGTGCTGATAAAACAGTTCGTACTCGCGGGGATGGCTCAACGCGTAATCCAAATACCGTTCGCAACCCTCTTCCGGAGAGGAGGCGCCTTCCAGCAGTGCCGCCACCTCCAGCCGGATCCGCTGCACCAGCCCACGCAGAATATCTTCCCGGTCCCGGAAGCGCCGGTAGACGGAAGGCGTATTCGTCCCCGCCCCTTGCGCCACCGCCCGCATGGTAAGCCCCCTCGCCCCGCTTTTCTTCCACAGCTTTTGCGCTGCATCCAGAATCTTGCCTTCCAGGTCAGGGTCCGGTCGTCGCGGCACAGGGTTTCCTCCAGGGAAAATGAGGCTTCGGATATTATGTATACAGCGTCAATATAACACTGTACAGATCAAATGCAGCCCTGTCCCGCTCTAATCATTCTCTAATAATTCTGTTGACATCGTAAACATAACGGTGTATAAGATATTAGTAATTAGTATTTGGGCCCCCTCCTGCGGTAGCCAATTGCGTTGAGGAGTTTACTCAGATGTATTCGTGGGACAACCCTGGCGACAGAGTCTCTATCGCCGAGATGAATTCGGAATTGCAGCACGCCCAATTGGAGCTGCTTAGCGCCCATTGTGCCTCTCACCAGCTTCGGCTTCGTTATACTGCCGACGATTTGGCTCGTTTCGGCCGGCGCGACATCCTGCGCAAGTCGGTCCAGGCGGCCGCCGCCCTCAGCGAATATTACGCCTCCATCGAGAAGAAAATCCCCGATGCGGGCGCGGCCTCCGAGCCTCTCGCCCCGCTGACTGAAGAGCGCATCCTCGAGGCGGTGCAACGGCTGTCTTCCTATTTACGCCAGCAGCGAGAAAACTATTTTCACTCGGCAGCGCCTCTGAGTAACCACCAAAAGGCCCTGATGTGGCCCTATTTCTCGGCGGCTATGCTCGATCGCGTCAGGATCGTCGAACTCGAAGGCTCGCGCGTCCCCACTCCCACGTTTTATGAGGAATATAAGGCGCTGGGTTTCCAGAACATGCCCGAGGTTAAACACATGCACTCCCTGACCTTTCTCGATGTCGTGGTCTTCAACGAGAAAATCACGGAGAGAACCTTGTTTCACGGGCTCGTGCATGCCGTCCAGTTTGAAATCCTGGGACTCGATCGCTATGCCGATCTCTTCGTGCGCAGGTTCGCAAATACCAAACTCCATTTCTCGGTGCCGCTCGAAGCGCACGCATTTTCCCTCGAGTCAAAGTTCGCGGGGACGCACGCAGCCAGGTTTTCCGTCGAGGATGAGGTCCGTCTCTGGGCCAAGCAAGCGCGCTACTAGCTCGCCTTGCGGCCCGAAAATATTCCGAAGCAGGCCGTCTTCGGACATGATGTCCCACCCCCAGAGCGGTTTCCGGGGCGGCGCGCGCCGTCCCGGAAACTTATATAGTTTGTTCCACCCTCAACGCTGAAGGGGACGGCGTGTTCCGGAGTGTAGCTTCTGCAAGGCTGGATGCATGCTCTCACTTGAATCCAACCGCCCTCATCGCCGCCTGCGGCTCGGGGTTCTTCATGAAGGTATTCCATACGAAAGCCGTGCGGTAGTTCTCCGCCATGAGCGTGGCGATGCCCAGGTCGATGCCCAAAGCGTCGGCATCGTACCAACCCGTTAGGGGATTGAAGGCATCTACGAAGCTGTAGCGCCGCCACGCGTTGGGATACGCATTCTCAATGTTGCGCAACACAGCGATACCATCTGCGGGCACGAATGCAATCGATCCACCCGCGGCGCAGGGCACAATCGAGCCATCGATGGGGCCCATGGCAGGCGGTCCACCCCACACGACGTAACCATTTTGCGAATCCGACGCGCTGATTCCCCATAGATTGTTTTGATAGTCGCGGAACTGACCGGCCAGGGAAAGACAGAACGCCTTGTGGGCCTGGGTGGCAGTGATCGAGTTATTGAAGTAGTTGGCGTAGGCATCCTGCTTGTTGCGGAAGTCGAACCAGGCGTGCGAATACTGGTGGGTGAAGAGCGGATCGTTCCCGCTGATGTAGGTATATCCCTGAAAAGTGATCGAGGGACGTGCGAAGGCGTTCCACGAACTTGCCGGAACCGGGAAAGTCGGCGAGCCAATGGCGAGCAGGTAAATCATCATCAGCTCACTGTAGGTGTCCCAGCGTGCGGGCAGGAAGCCGCTTTCCGGCGTCCATCCCATGGAGAATGCTGCGCCGCCGTTCAGCATCCACGGCCAGTTCACGCGCTGGTAGATTTGGGTGGCCAGACTTTGGATCTGCGAGTCCTGGAAATATTTCCGGCAAGTGAGCACGCCGCAGAGCAGAATGGAAGTATCGATCGACGACACCTCGGAGTTGAATGCGCGCTGGCCGGTGTTCATGTCCACGAAGTGGTAGAAGAAGCCGTTTTGCTGGGGCAGTTGATTCCAGACGAAATTGAGGGTCGCCAGAACGCGTGCCTGGATCTGCGAACCCGGCATGTACCCGCGTTGCGCAGCGATGCAGAGGGCGGTGAGTCCGAACCCGGTTGCGGCGATGCTGGAGACGGTGCGGGTATCGTTGATTCCGGTGGCAAAGGCGCGATCCTTGACCTGGCCGGTGGTGGGGCTGGCTTGTTCCCAAAAAAACAGGAGCGCGGCCTGCTCCATCTGATCTAGAAACTGATCGTCGGAAACCGGCGGGGGCTGCGTGCTGTTTCCGTTTTTCGATCCACTGCAGGAGGCCCCGATCAGGGCCAAGTTCAACAACGGGTAGGCCAATAAGGTTTTACAAACCTGAGCCAGCATCTCGCGCCGGTTGATTGGCTTAGCCTGGGGGGCCGTCCACGCGGTCATCGTTCTACTTTACCCGATCTTTACTTAAGTTCGATCACCGCCAAGCCATAGGACGGCAAGGTCAGGATCAATTCTCCGTTGCGCAAGTCGCGGCGCTCGGGTGCGGGGAGTTGGGCGGCTTGGCGCAACGAAACAATCTGAGCCTGCGTGGGGTAGCGGGGCGCTCCCATTTTTTCATAGATGGAGTGAACGTCGCCGTGTTCGCCGTCGACGCGTAAAATCGAAGCGTGCTGAACATTGCTTCCCTTGAATCTTAGCGTGATTGTCTTAGGGGAGCCAGCCACATCGGGTGGAGCATAGTTCCAAACGGCGACCACCATAGAGCCGTCCTTTCTGCGGGTCACCAGAGCGGCATCGAAATCCAGGGCAAGCCGCTCGTCGCCAAGGCTATGCAGAAGTTCGAAAGCGGCGAACGCGGGCTTGGGAATTCCATCCTCGGCGAGAAGGCCGAAGCCGCCATAGAACGGTTGTTTCACCACACCTTGTTCCTCGAAGACGTCGGAGAACGTCCAATAAGACATAACGTCGACCAGGCCGTCACACTGCCGGATGGTATCGGCCAACCAGGGTCCCATGTAGACCGTATCGGTGACCGCGGGCTCGTTCATGTAGCTGGCGTTGTACTCGCTCCAGATCAGCGGGAGTTGGGGTTTAGCGGAAGCCCGGATCTGGTCGTGAACCTTTTTGACCGCACGGCAAACCATCTGGTTGCGCGGAATATTCTCGGTGACGCCGAACACGTCTTCGGACTTGTCGTTGCCGTAGACATGCGAGGAAACGAAATCGACCGGGACATCGTGGTCGACGCAATGCTTGATGAAGGCGTCAGCCCAGGCGGCTTGGGCAGTCGCGGGGCCGCCGACACGCAGCCTTGAGTTCACGGCTTTCACAGCGCGCGCTGTGTGGTCATAGAGCTCCCAATATGCCGGCTGCTTCGGATCTCCTGCCCAAAAATCAATATTGGGCTCGTTCCACACCTCGAAATACCATTGCGAGACTTCGTCAATGCCGTAGCGCTCCACCAGGTGCCGCGTAAACCGCGTGATGAGGTCGTCCCACTTCGCATAGTCCTTCGGCGGGGAGACGTTCTGCTTGTACCAGAAGGCGTGCAGCACCTCGCGGGCCGCGAGTTTCTTTGGCATGAAGCTGATCTCGACGAACGGACGCACGCCGTTGGCGAGAAGGCCATCGTAGATCTGGTCGACATAGGAGAAGTTGTAGACCGGATTCCCCTGGGCATCTTCGTCGTAGATGCCGACCTCATCATGGAAGATGGCATGGAAGCGCACGTATTCGAAGCCGGTGATCTGCTTTACCTCGTGGAGATCGCGGCGATAGCCCTCGCGCAAAGTCAGGATGGCACGCCCGGAGCCAAACATCTTCTCCCAGAAATGCGGGAAGGGATGCGCGGGGGCGGAGGTGTCGATGAGGATGACCTGAGAATCCAGCGAGCCCCGCCCTGCTTGGGCCGAAACCCAAGCCCGCATCGACGTTACGGCAAGGATGCTAATTAGGACAAATCGGGTGGTGTTTCCCATGGACGATCCTTGAGGTGTGAGCGAGACGGCGGATCTTGAAGTCCGCCATCCAGAAAATACCAGACATCGAGCCTAGAAGCTGAATCGAGCCTGGAGTTCCACAACACGGCCCGCCAGTCCTGCCGTAGCAGTGCCGAACTGCGGATTGGCAAACGGCACGCCTCCGTTGTTATTGGAACTGATGATGGTAGAAGTGCTACCAAACGTGAATGGCGCCAGATTCAGTTTGTTGAAGACATTGTAGGCAGTCATGCGCAGTTCGATCTTGGCGCTTTCACCGAAGACCTTCATGGTGGGAAGCCCCAATTCCTTCGCAACGGTCAGATCAATGTCTTGATACCTCGGACCGCGGAAGCTGTTCCGTCCGATCCCTGGGAAATCGGGAGCGGTGCCTGTGGTCTGTAACGTGAAGTAGGGATTGAGGGGGTTGGCGGAGCTAACGTTGGCAAGAGCTGGAAAGTTTCTAGAGGTCGGAGGCAGAAACGCCGACGTATCGTGCTTGTCTCCAGCGCCGCCATTGTAGGCGATCGGCCTGATCGGGTTGAAGCAGTTACTCGATCCCAGCACCGCGCAAATATTGGTAGCCACCGGGGTCCAAGGGAACCCGGAGTGAAACTGGTAAATTCCGTTGAGCTGCCAACCACCGACAACTTTGGCCAGGAAACTGTGACCGTCGCTGAAATTAGGCAAGTTCCAAACTGCAAACGCCCGGAAATTGTGCGTGGCGTCGTAGTCCGACGGGCCACGCTCCGTGCGGTCGTCGATTGGATAGGTCTGATTCGTGACGAAACCCGGGCCTTCCGCCGAAAGTTGATCGATCGACTTGCTCCACGTGTATAGGACGTTGGCCGTGAATCCATGCCGGAAATGATGCTCGAGCTGCGTATTGAGCGCGTTGAAATTTGAGTTCGTGTCGGGAGTAAACGTAAAAACGGCGGCAAGATTGGGATTTGGAACTGGATAAAAATAGCTCAGGTTTTTGATGCGCGTCAGGTGGTGGCCAGAGCTGCCTTGGTAACCCAGCGTGAACACCCAGTCTTTTGGCAAGCTGTCCTGCATTTGAAACGAGTAGAGGTAGGTGTAGGGAACAGGCATGTTGGTGGGATCCGAATAGATGGCAGGCGTGCTGTAATTCGGAGTACTTGAGGATGGCAAGCCATTCGCATTCAGAGGAGTGATCAACGCCAGATTTGCTGGGTAGCTCTGTGGGTTATTGCGGGTGCCCAGGTCGAAAACTATCTGGCCGTTTACGAAGGGACTACCAAAACCATCATTGGGTGGGCCTGCTGTTCCGCAGCAGATATCATAGTTCGCGACAAACGGTGGATTATTGCGCGTATTGTCGAAGATGTTGTTGTCGAATCGGTCGTAAGCGATGCCGAATCCGCCGCGAAAGACAATCTTGTTGTCATACCTCATGGGACTCCACGCAAAGCCCAGGCGCGGACCGAAATTGCGCCAAGTCGGATTCCACATCCGATGGGGATTTGTCTCCACTCCGTTGGCCAAGCCATTGACGGGATCGTTGGTAGGAATGAAGTTTGTAAGATGTCCTTGCGCTTCCGTAGGCGGAGCATAGTATTCCCAGCGCAAACCTATGTTCACGGTCAGGTTTGGGCGAAGTTTCCAGTCGTTTTGTACAAATACACCGTAATTAGACGACCTGAAATATTGCGGACGAGTGGTGGGCGCGGCGCCAGTGAGTGGGTTCACTTCAATCGCTTCGAAGATCGGAGTTCCGTTGGCGAAATTCCAGGGCCCCTGGAAAACCTGAACGGGGCGAGCCCCACCGATCAGAGAGTCGTTATCTTGCTCGTGGCTGTACTCGAAGCCAAACTTTAATGCTTTATTGCCGATTACTTTGGAGAGCACATCCCGGAATCCGAACGTATTTTGTGCCAGAATTCCCGGAGAGTCGTCCCCCTGGTTCGCTCCGTAGTTGATGGTTTGTCCGCCCGGCGTGGGAAGGCCCTGAATTTTGATCTGCGGTATGGCCCAGTTCACTTGAGGATTTGAAGTGATGCCATTAAAGCCGTAGCGTGTGAAGTTGAATCGGGCTTCGTTGAGTGTGGTCGTGTTGATGGTTCGCACCCAGGAAAGGAAGCCGCTGGGACTGAAGTTCTTTGTGCCGAGGTCTGACATCGGTCGCCCTTGCGCCGAACCGTCGGCGGCGATGGTGGTGTAGTAGGTGAGGAACGTATTGATGGAGAACAGGTTCTTGCCTGCGTTGTAATCCGCCCGAATGTTGTACTGATTGCCGGTGGTAGATGCTGGCAAAGCGATCTGCGCGAATTCCAAGTCCGGGCTGCCGTCCAGGCCTCCGCCAGTGAAGTTCGCCGGAATTGGCGTACAGACCGGAGGGTTGGGACACCCGTTCCCGAAGCTATTGATATAGGTGCCATAGGCGGCGCCCGGCGAGCCGATGTCAATGCCGGTACCAACCACGGCGCAGGGTTCATTGGCGAGGACCCAAAGCGCGCAACTCGCAGGCAGCAGCTGTTTAATGCGCGGAGCAAGACCGGCTGATTGGAGAATAGTCGCTAACGGCGTCCCCGGGCGGTCCCCAAGGATGAGGGCATCCAGTTGTGGCGTTTCCACCCAATTGTTTTCGAAAGTCGTGTTCCTTGCTCTCAACCCTTCATAGTTGAAAAAGAAGAAAAGCTTATTCCTGATGATCGGCCCACCGAGAGTACCGGCGAACTGGCGGAACGAATCGTCGTCGCGCACTGGCGGAGTAAGGCCTACACCGGCCTGGTACCCGCTGAACTTGTTAAAAGCATTAAAGTTCGGGTCGTGGTACTGGAAAACTCCGCCGCCGTGGAGCGCATTTGTCCCACTCTTGGTGATTGTCTTGATGTGGGCACCCGAGCTGCGTCCGTCCGAGGCATCGTAGTCGATGGAGAGAACAGTCAGTTCCTGCACCGATTCAATACTGGGAGTGATGACAGCGGCGCCGCCCCATTCGAGACTATTCACGCTGACACCATCCACCAGATAGTCGTTGGATGTGACACGCTGTCCGTTGGCACTGATGGGCGGCTGGTTCTCGACCTGGAAGATAGCAGTGTTGGATCCGCCAGGGCCGGCGGATCCACTGACGGCGCCGGAGCCATTGGGAAATCCAGCGGCGCGACCGTCGCCAAAGCGTGCGCCATCCCCGAAAACGCCGGGAGCCAAGCGAATCAGTTCGTAGGGATCGCGGTTGATTTCCGGCAGACTCTGGACCTCTATCGATGAAATCGTCCCCTGGACATTGGCGTCTTCGGTTTCAAGCGCCGGCGGAGCGGTGGTCACGGTTACAGTTTCACTTGCGGACCCACTCTCCATTGTGACGTTTGCGGCGCTGGCGGCTTCGGAGCCGACGGTTACATCGGATCTGGAGGTCTTCTTGAAGCTGGCGGCTTCGCCGTCCACTCGGTAGCTGCCCGGCGGAAGTCCTGTGATCCGGTAAAAACCAGCGGGGCCGCTGACCGTGCTATGGGTTACGCCGGTCGCTTGGTCGGTGATGGTGACCGTGGCGCCTGCGACGACTGCGCCGCTCTTGTCGGTCACGGTGCCCTCTAAGCTTGCACCGTACTGGGCTAAGGCAGACGTGGACAGGAAGGTGAAGATCGCGGAGATCAACAGAAAGCGGACGCTTAACGCGATGCGGGCCATGAACTACCTCCAAGAACAATAAGGTGGACACACGCACTCGGGCGGAACAGACTGAAGCTGAAGAAGCGATGATGGGCCAATCGGGCAACTCCTGTTTGGAACGGTCATGACCCCGGGCGACAGGAATAGATTCGAGCCAAGCATTTATAGTTGGTCACGATTTGCCATTGCTGTTCAAAATTGACCACATTGAAGCTCCAGGACCGATTTGGGCTGGAACCCGGGAAACGATCGCCCGACATACTAAATCTTAACTAAATCGGTTTAGCGAACGATGTATAGCACTCCTCAATCGGCACTGTCAACCGGCTTGCAGGCGCTTGCCAATCCCGAGTGGCTATGCGAGACTTCGCAGCGTGTCCAGCAAGAAGACCACACGCGGTGTTCCAAGGCACACACGCCCTCACCCCAAAGTCAGCCTGAAGTTTCTCGCCGATCACCTGGAACTCTCCCCGGCGACTGTGTCGCTGGTGATGAACCGGTCCGCCGTGGCCGATTCCATCCCTCAGTCCACAAAAGAACGCATCTTTGCGGCGGCCCGTAAGCTCAACTACCGCCCCAACTTTTTCGCCCGCTCGCTGCGCGCGCAACGCAGCTTTACCGTCGGCGTGATCGTTCCGGAGGTCAGCGACGGATATGCGTCGCTGGTGATGAGCGGGATCGAGGACCTCCTCCTGCAGGAGGGATACTTCTATTTCGTGGCCAGTCACCGTCACCGGCCCGATCTGATTGACGAATATCCCAGGCTGCTGTTAGGCCGGTCCGTCGACGGCCTGATCGCGGTCGATACGCCTTGGACCCATGACGATCTGCCCGTGCCCGTCGTCACCGTCTCCGGCCACAATGAACTGAAAGGAGTAACCAACATCGTGCTGGATCACGGCCGCGCTGCCCGTCTCGCGCTCGAGCATCTGGCGAACCTCGGGCATCGCCGGGTTGCATTCATCAAAGGCCAGGAATTCAGTTCGGATACCGAGGTGCGCTGGAGTGCGGTACAGAAAGCGGCCGGGCAGCTCGGGCTCGAAGTGGATGCCAGACTTACCATTCAGCTCCGAGGCGATCTGGCCTCACCCCAGCTAGGCTATGCCATGACGCTTAAATTGCTCGCCCGGCACGAGCCCTTCACCGCCCTCTTCGCATTCAACGATATATCTGCGATCGGCGCCATCCACGCACTGCGCGAGAAAGGATTTCACGTCCCGAAAGACGTCTCGGTCATCGGATTCGATGACATCCAGAGCGCAGCGTTCCAGAATCCCGCCCTCACCACGGTCCGCCAGCCGCTGCACCAGATGGGAAAGATTGCGGCCGAGACCCTGTTGCGCCGGATTGCCCGCCCAGGGCTTGCTTCCAGCCCCAAGCAAATCACGGTGGAACCTGAGATCGTCGTGCGCGAGTCGTCCGCTCCGCCCTGCACAAGAAAGCCAATTGCATGGCGCCAAAAATAAACTGCCCGCCGTGACCACGCAAGCCTCGATCCGGGTTTCGCGGGAGACAGTTCTACGGTGGACATTCCACGAACGACTTTTTCGGGAAGGATATACCAGACGTCTTCCAGAATGATGAACGCTGTCACAAAATCGAAGGAGTTGCAAACTGGTTGCATTTTCCCATGCGATTGGTTAATATGCAACCCAGAGGTTGCCTAAAATGAACGACCGTCTCGAGAAGCGCATTGAAGTCAAGGCTCCGGTTTCGCGAGTGTGGCGTGCGTTGACGGATTACCGGGAGTTTGGCGAGTGGTTTCGTGTGAAGCTGGATCGCCCATTCGTAGAGGGTCAAGTCTCGCGCGGCCAGATTACCTATCCCGGCTACGAACACCTTAAATGGGAAGCCGTCGTGCAGAAAATGGAGCCCGAACGGCTCTTTTCTTTTACCTGGCACCCTTACGCCATCGATGCAAAAGCAGATTATTCCAAAGAACCCGGCTCGCTGTTTGAATGCAAGCTGGAGAAAACGCCGACCGGCACGTTGCTTCTGCTGACGGAGTCCGGCTTCGACAAGATTCCCGCTGGCCGCCGTCTCGACGCGTTCCGCATGAACGATGGCGGTTGGACGCAGCAAATGAAGAACATCGAGAGCCATGTCACACAAACGCCATAGCCGCGCGACCTTCAAACGGCATCCGCGTGCCCTCGTATTTGCCGCGCTCGGCGACGAGATGCGGCTGGCGCTGGTGGCGAAGCTGTGTGCCGGGCAGCCCCACTCTATCTCTCAACTCACGGAGGGATCGCGCCTGACCCGGCAGGCGGTCACCAAACATCTTCGCGTGCTGGAGAGAGTTGGGATTGTCCGCAGCGTTCATAAGGGCCGCGAGACCCGCTTCGAATTCGATCCCGAGCCGATTGCGGGGATGAAGCAGTATCTCGATTCGGTTTCCGCGCAGTGGGACCGGGCGCTCGAGAGGCTGAAGGCGTTCGTGGAAAAGTGAGTCGCGCGGCAATCCTGGGCCGAGCCTCGAGAGAAAAATCTCCACCCTTCGGCTTTGCTCAGGGCTGGCTTGCTCGCAAAGGACGCGAGAAATGGGGCACCCGGCTTGATTTCTAGCCACAGGCTAAGTCGAAGAGATAGTAGAGCAACAGAATGCAAAGGCCAGCGAATATCGGGAGCGTTTTAAGACTTCCTGGCTGCCACACGCTTTGAGTTCGCTGGGGCCGAGGGAGGTGCCAGCGATGTTTGTGCTTCCTGCTCCGGCGAATCTCGACGGTCTTACCGCAATTGTGACAGGTCCCGGTTTTCCCGCCCGGTATTATCGTAGCGCCGCAGAGACAGTGAAAACGGAAATCTCGCTCGAAAAAACGCAGGACAACGATTTCCGACTGTCCGTGCTGCCGAACCCGTCGAATCTCGAAGGGTTTGTGGCAATTGGGGCAAGTCGCGGTCTTCTCGTTCGTCTCCACGGTCACACCACAGGGACATTGAAAACGATATTTTCGCTCGACAACGCGCTGGACGACGGATGGCATTTCCGCTACTCACCGGCCTGCTGGCCTTATAGCATACGCCAAGGGACGGGGAATTGCCCGGAGGGCGCCGGCGGCTCCGGCACAGAGAGAACTCCCGCGCGGGACGCGACCGTGGAATCCCACCCTTCGCAGAGAGCGCGAAGGATGGGCACGCGGCGAGAGCAGTCTCTTCCGTTCCCGACAGTGGCGACGGCCGGATGATGATGATATCAAGATCATTGTTTTCCCCCGCCGTGCCCGGTGCTCCCGCCACCAGACGCTCTGCCTGAGGACGCGCCTCCGCCAACGACACCTCCGCCAACGACGCCTCCACCGCGTCCGCCGCCGAATGCTCCACCCGAATGCATGCTCTGACCTCCAACCCCTCCACCGGAGCCGAATGAATATCCGCCATGCGGTGTGAGGCCGCCAACGACCACAGGCTTGCCTGCGCGCTCACCGACGGATGCTCCGGCTTGCACGAAATTCCGGGTTTTGTAGTCATACTTAATCGGGGCGTCCTTGAGGAGGGAATCGACTCTCTTTCCGTCCAGCCCCGGGTCAGCCTTCGCACCCGCTACGAAACGATCCAAGAGGTGACCCTGGATTTCTGGCCGTTCGGCTTTCGCGAGTTGGGGATACTGCATATCGCGAAATTCCTTAGGAGGGTTGATCAGAAGCTTGTACTTCTGCGATGGATTGAATGCGACATGTTCGACAGCCGCGTCGGGGCCTTCCTTTGGAATGAATAATCCGTATTTAAGATTCAGTGGTGGACGGCCCTTCGCGTCACCTGGATGCATGGGAACATAGGCGACCTGATTGCCCGTACGTATCCAGTGAACTGGCGGATGGTGGTGGTGCTTCTTTCCGACGACAAACGTGTAGCCATCATGACTATGGATCCACTCTCCGGAATGGCACACCGCCCATGGCCACCCCCAATTCCCGGTGCCGGGGTCTGTCGCCGTCCTGATGTGCCCCGTGGCCATAGGCAAACATAAGAAAGGGTAGTAGGGCAAAATCTCCGGCCGCCGCTGACTGCCCGAGGAGGGCGTCCCGGCGATCGGCGCCACTCCCTGCTGCCCTTGCGAACCCGCTGCGGCAGTCAGTTGGCCATCCGGCTGCCTGGGCGCAACCCGCATCGCCACCAGCAGCAGCTTTGGTGGTACGTTACCGCCATTGACTGGCGGCTCTGTCGCTGGCGCCGTGCCTGACGTTGGCTCCGTTGCAGAGCGCTCCTCTGGCTCCCAACAGGTTCCGAATGGCGCACAGGAGAAAAATCTTCCTTCGTTGTACAAATCAGTCAACCCAGGAACGAACGAGGCAAGCCCTGAAGCCTTTAGTGCAGCAGACGTGTCGGCTTCTCTTCGTTTCACCCTCGCCGCCACCCACTCATCCCAATCGGATGGGGCGGACGTAAGAAGCTGCTTGGACGTACCCCAGAATGTTGACGCCACAATCCGGTAATCACCGTGATATTTAATTGCGGTACCGTTCACGAAGCTATCCACTCTCGTCAGGGAAGGTAGAGAAAGCGGAAGCACCTCTGTGGGAGTTATAAGATTAAAAACCTCCGTTGAGATAGGGTGGAAAGAAACCGTCGCTGTGCCCGTCGCCAATTCCATTTCCGTGTACGGAATTCCGTCCTTCACAGACAGGCTCCCGAAAAGAAGCACCGAGTTCTCCGCTAAGTACAGGGTAGATCCGTACTCAAATTCGATTTCGGCTCGTCCGTCGCCGGTCGCGATGCTGTAGTTTTCAAGGATCGGGAGATTCGCTACCGCCTGCTCCCAGGGTTTTGAAAGATCCGGACCCTTGCGGTCGCCACGCGAAAACCGCACGTCGCCTTGCACGTAGCTCAAGCGCACAATCTGCGGATAAGTCGTGGTCTTGGCTTGCGTGATTGAAGCCGCTAGCAGTACCAATAAAAGAAATGCGGGCTTAAGAAGTGGGGTAGATCCGATAAGCCCGTTTGAAGGGGATTTCATGATTATCGCCCTCCCTGGAAGGAAA
>Ga0210400_10002455_pt1 | contig 17179 bp, 12 predicted proteins | sample IncBWH26MmetaG_FD_155456 | JGI IMG/M metagenome (GOLD analysis project Ga0210400, IMG submission 155456) | Forest soil microbial communities from Barre Woods Harvard Forest LTER site, Petersham, Massachusetts, United States - Inc-BW-H-26-M | ecosystem: Environmental > Terrestrial > Soil >... | reverse complement strand
GGCCCGTGCAGCACGAAGCTGTCGATGTGGTCAGTCCCAAGATGTTCGAGCGAACTGGCCATCGATTGGGCGACCTGAATGGAAAGGCTGGCCGCGGGATCGTAGGGCAGGCGGTGATCCTGACCACGCTGGTAGGTGAATTTCGTCTGCAGGAAAAGATCGGCGCGTACCGCCACTCCCGCGCGATACACAGCCGCCACCCCCTGCCCGACTCCAGCCTCGAAGTAGTGCCGCCGCTGGTTGGCCGTGTCAATGCCCCGGAAGCCACTGCGGAGCGCCAGGTCGACCAGGGCCGGGGTGCGCTCTTCCTTCCAGGCGGTTCCGTAGAGAAAGTCGGGAATGGATAAAGGCAACGTTGGCATGGCGCTATTCTGTCATGTGCGCCCCTGCCAGGAACAGATTTGCCGGGTAGATCCGCGGCTCTTCACCCATTGGCGGCGACTCTGGTTTTCTCGCTTCGCCGTTCACGCTCGGCGCGCATCTCCTGAATGCTTTGCGCGACCAGCGGCGAGTAAAGCGCCTGACCCAGCCCGGATTCCCCCACTGCGTCTTACTGTCCATCGCCTGTGCAGCGCGTCACAATGACAATGCCGTCCATCGCGTTCGCTCTTGAACACAGGAGACCACATGAGTGCGCCGGACTTTGCTACCTGCATACTTGCCGGCAGGAAACCAAGGCAGCCGCGATTCGGGTGCGAATCGTTGTTGGGCTTCATCGGCGACCGGCCCGTTCTCTGGCTCCAGCCTGCGGTCGGACGCTCTGTCACGGTTCACCAACTGCTGTAAAATGTTTCACGTGCAGTAAGTCCGGGCCCGTAGCTCAGCGGTTAGAGCAGTGGACTCATAATCCATTGGTCCAAGGTTCAAATCCTTGCGGGCCCACCAACATTTCCCAGGGAAACAATTTCACGCGTTCTTTCCGGCCAGCATTTTGCGGGCCGTCGGCCCCGAACCAGCCCCGGTTTGCCGAGATGTTCTCCCCAATGTGACAATGTCTGCATGCTCAAATCCTTCACCACAGCCCTCAACATATTGGCGGCCGGGATGCTGCTAGGGAATGCCCTGGCGCAGCAAACTCCGGCAGCGACGACTCCACCAGCTTCTCCATCTCCCGCAGCTTCAGCCAAGACTCAGACCCCCGCGGCGAAGCCACGTCCGGCCACTGCGGCAAAGACCGCCGCTCCCCTGACGCTCAAGACATCAAAAGACAAGTTCAGTTACGCCCTCGGCATGAAGATGGGGGAGAATCTGCACAAGCAGTCCGTTCCGGTTGACGCAAACATTCTGGCGCGCGGATTGAAAGACGCCCTGGCAGGTGGTAAGACCTTGCTCACCGACGATGAAGCGCAGGCCGCACTCACGCAAGTGCAGAACGAGCTGCGAGCAAAGCAGCAGGAAAAGATGCAACAAGCCGGAGATGCCAACAAGAAAGAAGGCGAAGCTTACCTCGCCGCCAACAAGGGGAAAGAAGGCGTAGTCGCGCTGCCCAGCGGCCTGCAATACAAAATTCTGACGGCAGGCACTGGACCAAAGCCCACTGCGAGCGACTCGGTGGTCTGCAATTATCGCGGCACGCTGATCAACGGCACGGAGTTTGACAGCTCCTATAAGCGCGGCCAGCCGGCGACCTTCCCCGTAAGTGGAGTCATCAAGGGATGGACCGAGGCACTTCAGCTCATGCCGGTGGGGTCGAAGTGGCAACTCTTCATTCCTTCCGATCTGGCTTACGGTGAGCGCGGCCCGGGCCCCGAGATTGGGCCCAACTCCACTCTCATTTTCGAGGTCGAGCTGCTCTCCATCGAAGACAAGAGCAAGGATAAGACTCCGGCCCAGGATCAGCCAAAGAAGGAGCCCGAGAAGAAATAGTTCCGGGCTTCTGGCTTCGGCTTTCGGGCTTCGGCTACTTCCGGATTCTTGCCGAAGCCCGACGCCCGATAACCCAAGCCCATCCCTGATCCCGATTAACCACTTTGGGGCAGCCCCGCTCCGAATCGTTGACATGCATGGTGCGCGAGAGTAGCGTGGCCTCAGTTCGCGGTGAGGGACGTTCATCTTCAGGTCAGGAGGCTGGGCCATGTTGTGCAGATTCTTCTGCGCAGCGGCGATGGTGTGTCTGGCAGTGAATCTTGCCGCAGCGCAAGACCCCACCAAGGTCGAACCCAAGCATTACAAACTGCATTTTGAGAATGAACACGCAGTGGTGACCGACATTCACTACGGCCCACACGAGAAATCGGAACTGCACGACCATCCCGGCGGCGTAGTCGTCAATCTGACGGCGGGACACCTCAAGTTCACTGACCAGAACGGCAAGGTCACGGAAGTCTTCGCCAAGGCCGGCGAATCGCGGTGGTTCCCGCCGGTCAAACACAAGGTCGAGAACCTCGGCGACGAAACCTATAACGCGGTCTACATCGCCATCAAGGGCAAGACAGCGGCCGCCGCTCTGAAAGCGGATTCTCCGGTAAGCTCCGAGCAGATTGCGCAAATCCTGGCGGAATACGCGCAAGCAACGGCCAAACCCTGACCGCTCGGCTTCCGGCGAGTCCAACTAGAAGTTAGTCACGGAGCACTTCCGGCATACCCAGGGATCGCACTACGCGCGGCGTTCTTGTAAACGATTCCACCCTTCATTACAAACACAACGCGCCGAACCGCCGTAATATCCTGCAATGGATCGCCGTCGAGCGCAATGATGTCGGCTTGCAAGCCGGGTGCGATCGAGCCAATCTGACCGGCCATTCCCACCGCCTCCGCGCCAAGGGAGTTCGCAGAGACCATCGCTGCCATGGGATCGACCCAGCAGTCTCGCACCCGATCGATGAACTCCTCCGCGTTATGTCCATGCGCGCCCGCTACAGCATCGGTGCCGAAGACAATTTTCAGTCCCGGTATCTTCAACGCACGCCGGATGAGGTCATGATTCATCGGCAGGATATCCTTCATTGAGGAAAAGCCCTCGAGGGTCTTGGGAAAGTAAGGCGTGCCGACGTACTTCTCCTTGAGCTGCAAATACGTCTCCAGCAGCAGGCCGGCCTGGGGATCGAAATACGTCCCCCGTTCGCCCATCATTTTCAGATCATCATCGGAGGCGCCAAGACCGTGTTCGACTTGCGTGCACCCAGCCAGGGTGGCGGCTCGCACAGCCTCGCGGTAAGCGTGCACCAGCGTGCGCAGCCCCTGCTTTTTCGCTTCGTCGCAGGCTGCATTCAGTTGCTCCTGCGACATCGTCATCCCACCTTGCCGCATACCGCCGGCGGCATAGATCTTGATGAAGTCCGCGCCCGCGTCTTTCTGTTTGCGGATGTAGGCTCGAATCTCATCGGGAGTGCCAGTCTTTTCGCCTTGTCCCGTCAGCGGCTCGATGGCGCTCAAGATCCTTGGACCTGGCAGCAGGCCTTGCGCGATGGCATCGCGCAAGCGAACCTCAGCGGGCGAGCCCATGCTCTGAACTGTCGTGAAGCCAGCCATCAGTGTCACCCAGGCATTCGAGGCCGTTCGCAAGGCAATCTCTTGCGGATCATCGATGGGCAATGCTTTACCGCTCTTGTCGAAACTGAAGGCAAGGTGCACATGGGCGTCGATCCAGCCCGGTAACACCGTCATGCCCCTGAGGTCATAATCCACGGGTCCGGACTTTTGATCGAGATCTGGGTCGACAGCGACTATCTTTGAGTCTTCGACGACGATCCGAGTGTTGTGCAGTATGTGGCCTTTGCCATCGAGTACCTCGCTGGCTGCCAGCACAATGCGGTGAGGGGAAGGTGAGTTCTGCGCGGAAAGTGTTTGCACCAGCGCGCAGATAGTGATGAAGCTAGAGAAAAAGAAGCGTTGCAGGATGTTGGAACGCATGATTACGGAGACTCTGCTTGAGTTCTCCACTTGCCACAGCCATTGTAGCGAAAGCCAAGCCCGATGCAGTCCTACATCAAAAGCACGGGCAAGAGTATCCCCCGCAGCACTGTGCCGCCAAGGCGAGGCGGCCAATTCCACGAATGCCCTTCCCCTTGTAGTACTCTTGAATGTAGACAAATCGCTGACTGAAGGAACTGCAATGGCTCACACCGTCTTCTGCGTGAAATTGAAAAAGGATCTGCCCGGCCTCGACGAACCTCCCTTCGACAACGACCTCGGCCGCAAGGTCTACGACAACGTTTCCCAGGAAGCCTGGCGCATGTGGACCGAACACTGCAAGATGCTGCTCAACGAATACCGCCTGAATCCCGCTCGCCGCGAAGATCAGGAAGTCATCGTCAAGCAGTTGGACCAGTTCTTCTTCGGAGAAGGTTCAGCCGTCCCCAAGGAATACGTGCCCCCAGTCCAGAAATAACATCCGAAACTCTGTCATTCCGATCGGAGCGGAGCAATAGCGACCGCAGTGAGGGGCCCCGCTGCCAAGAACGCCTTCCGAGGTAATGTCGTATAACTACCGGCTCAGCATAAGAACTGGATTAAACAACCTTTGCATTCTGAGCGAAGGGGCCCCCACCCTTGCGCCACCACAACTGAGGGGGATTGTCTCTCGATAAGAGAAAAATCGTGTCAAGCGATAAACTTCTCTCATCTCGCCTATGTTCCAGTCGGAACATTAAGCCGCTCTCACGATGTTCCTGACAGATGCAGCTGCGGGTGACTCTCGCCACTCCGAACGTCGGGCTGATCCCTCAAGTGTCCCCTCGCCCCGCCGATGATGCCTGGTAGAGAGCAGAGAGCGAAGAGCCGCATCTCGGCCCGGAGGCCCAAGAATAATGTCCCGACCGTTCGCCGTGCCCCTGCAGCGTGACGCCATTTCATTTCTAACCTTAACAATTTTCTTATCGCTTCCTTTCCTGGGCCTTTCGGCCCAGGCGCAGCCTCCAGTCGATCCGTCGAGCCCTCCGTTCACGCAGCCCCCGTTCGTCCAGGTGAGAGACCGCATCACATCCTTCATTGACGACGAGCAAAGAGTAACCCTGCGCGGTAACCGCCATCCCTTTGCGACCGCGCAATACGATGCCGGCGCAGTCACGCCCGACTTCCCCATGGAACACATGCTCCTCACTCTGCTGCCCGACGCCACGCAGCAGGACGCCCTCGACCAGCTTGTGGACGCGCAACACAACCCTGAGTCTCCTTACTATCATCAGTGGCTCACGCCCGAGCAGTATGGAGAGCGCTTCGGCATATCCGAAGCGGACGCGGCGCAGGTTGTGTCCTGGTTGCAGAGTCATGGCATGGAAGTGGAAGAGGTCACAGCCAGCCGCCGCTCCATCATCTTCAGCGGCACCGCTGCCCAGGTCGAGTCAGCTTTTCATACCCAGGTTCATGCCTACAAGATTGGCCAGGAACTGCACTACGCCAACGTGAAAGATCCCGAGATCCCCGCCACCCTGGTGCAGGTGGTGGGAGGAGTGGTCTCGCTGCACGACTTTCGCAGCGAAGCGATGCATGGTTCCGTCCGGAAACCCGCGCCCGACTTCACCAGTGGAGGCTCCTACTACCTTGCGCCCGCAGACTTCGCAACCATCTATGACCTCGTCCCGCTTTATCAGCAGTCGATCAATGGGAGCGGCCAGTCTGTGGCCATTGTCGGCCGGTCCAACATCAAGCTCGCAGACGTGCGCCAGTTCAGAACATCCTTTGGCCTGCCCGCCAATGATCCTCAGATCATCGTCAACGGAAGCGACCCTGGCATTTTCGATTCCGGCGAAGAAACCGAAGCTGATCTTGATGTGGAGTGGTCGGGGGCGGTGGCGAGGAACGCGACCATCAAGTTTGTCGTATCGAAGTCAACGAATTCGAGCGACGGAGTGGACCTCTCGGCGCAATACATTGTGAACCACAACCTTGCACCGGTCATGAGCATGAGCTTCGGTCTGTGCGAGGCCGCACTTGGGTCCTCCGGGAATGGATTTCTCAATAGCTTGTGGCAACAAGCGGCGGCGCAAGGCATTACGGTCTTTGTGTCCTCGGGGGATGACGGCGCTGCCGGGTGCGATTCCGCTTCAGCCTCCTCGGCCACGCATGGACACGGAGTGAACAGCCTCTGTTCCACGCCCTACAGTGTTTGTGTCGGGGGGACAGAGTTCAACGACGCCACCAGCCCTACGCTCTATTGGTCAGGGTCTAACGCTACCGGCACGCAAGCATCAGCTGTAAGCTATATACCGGAAATGGTCTGGAATGAAAGCGGGCCGGGCTATGGACTGTGGGCGAGCGGCGGCGGGGTGAGCACGATCTATGCCAAGCCCTCCTGGCAGGCCGGAACGGGCGTTCCCGCCGATGGAAAACGCGACGTTCCCGATGTCTCCCTTACCTCCGCCGGTCACGACGGCTATCTCATCTATCAGGAGGGCGGATTGTACGTAGTCGGGGGCACGTCCGCGGCTTCGCCTTCGTTTGCCGGGGTGATGGCACTCGTGGTGCAGCACACGGCAGCGCGGCAGGGCAATGCCAACACGACGTTTTATTCTCTGGCCAGCAAGCAGAGGGCGGGCGGAGCGTCCGTTTTTCACGACATTACCAGCGGCAACAACAGCGTGCCGGGACAAACCGGCTTCAGCGCTACAGCGGGATACGATCAGGCCACGGGGCTCGGTTCCATCGACGCCTCAGTTCTGGTCAACCACTGGAGCGACGCGACTCCTGCTCCGACTCCCGGCTTTCACGCGGCTGTTTCGGCAAGTTCTGTCTCAGTCGCAGCCGGGTCGAGCGCTGGATCGAGCCTCCGACTAAATGTCACGGTCAGCGGAGGGTTCAGCGCGGCCGTGGCCTTCTCTGTGACTGGATTGCCCAGTGGAGTCACGGCCGTTTTTACTCCGGCTGCTCTGTCCGCCCCCGGGTCGGGCAGCAGCGTGCTCAAAATCACAGCGAGCAGTAGTGCGAGGCCGGCCACTTATTCGGTCACGGTGTCGGCAGCCAGTGGCGGCTCTACGACGCAGAGGATGACGCTTTCCGTGACGGTTGCGCGCCTGAGTTCCCATTTGCTCGGACGGGCCAGGATAATCTTGAAGTAGAGATCGTGGAGTATCAGTAGCAGGGATGCCGGGTTGCAGAGCCGGAAGCGTGATCGATCTGCGATGCTGACGGTATGCCTGAACAGGCTGCGGAAGACGTCACAGCGAAGACAAAATGCGACCACCGGGGCTGAAGCCCACATTGTGCACGCTCTACGCGGCGCTTAAGCGCCGCTCTTCCACGGTATGGATGTGACGGAAGTCAAGAGCCCCACTTCTCGCGAAGAACGCGAGAAATGGGGCACCCGGCCCCGCATCGCCACAGCTGTTGCTGGTGCGCACGCCAGCCGGTATGGACCGACCTTGCTTGCTACGCTGCTTCTCTCAAGGGTGGCTCTACGGCTCGCGCGGGCCAGAGCAGTGCAAGAGCCGAACCGGCGTAGATCACGGCTGCCAGGACAATCAGCGACTTCAGTCCGAACCACAACGACAGCGATTCGAGGAGGCCTCCGGCCAGCGATCCAAAGAGATTCGAGCCCAATGCGCTGCCTTGGAAATGCGCTTTCGCAAAGCTGGAGACAAAAACGATTCCGGCAAAGAACACGGGCAGACAGAGCACAATCGTGGAGACCAAAGCGCGGAGCGCGAAGGACTCGAAGAATAGATTTTCGAGCGGCACTACAAACGACATTATGAGCGAAAGGAACAGGCCGGTGTAGGCCCAATGGAGGGGGATTCGGGGGAACCTCTGGTACACAAGGTTGGCGGCCACGATCAAGCAGAGTAGCCCAGATATGACAACCGAGTTCACCACCCAGGTGGTGCCGAACAGCAGCGCCATGCGGCTGACGATCTGGGCCTCGAGAAGCATGAAGCCCGCGCCCAGCAGCAGAAAATGGAAGTTCACGCTGCCCTCGGTGCGGCTCGTCTGGCGGACAAACCAACCGAAGGTGAGCAGAACGGCGACCGAGACAAGGATTACGCTGATCGGAAGGCCGGGCGCGTGCTGATAGAAGTAAGGCCAGTCATCGGTGGTCAGGCGGGCCGACTGCATCGCCATGCCGGAGTGAGCCTGAACAAAAGCGGCCAAGGCAGGATGCGACAGGGCCTGTTCGATGCGCTGGCGTGAGCCGCCGATGAAGAAGCGCCCTCCCGTGTCATGGGGGTCTGATGCGACCTCGAACTGGATCGGGTCTTCGCCGAAGGTGACCTTCATCAGAGCATAGAGCCGGCCAACAATCCAGGGATTATCCACCTGGAACTTCACCACAAAGAGTCCATCCGGTTTCAGCAACTGACGAGCTCGTTCCAGCGCCTCGCGGGTGTAGACGAAGTTGTCGATGCGAATGTTGGAAAAGTACGAAGAAGTGGTGTGCGAGTCGAGGAGGGAAAAGACAATGAGATCGAAGCTGTCCTTACTATTCTGGATATAACTGCGCGCGTCATCGAGGATGACCTGCGTGCGGGGCGACTGATAAGGGTGTTCGAAATGAAGATCGCGGCCCAGCTTGAGAATTAGAGGATCGATCTCGACCGCTACCACACGGCCGGCGCCATTGCGCAGCGCTGCGGCAACGTCGTTGCCCATGCCCGAACCCAGCACCAGCACTGAAGGCGGCTCAGGGTAGAACCGGTAAGGCAGGTTGTAGGCTCTCCATTCCAGGGGCCGCTCGCGAAATTCGTCCGGGTGAGACTGAACAAACTCGGCTGAGAGGTCGACGATCTGTTGGTACCAGGAGTCGTTGGTGTTCAGCGTATAGGTTGTGATCCGGCCATTCTCGTAGTTCGGCGACAGATCGAGCTTTTGGTAGGGCGACCAATAGGTGTGGGTCTGCGGATGGTCACGAAGGTTGAGCAGGAGCACGCAGGCGAGGAAGCACGCCGCCAGGAGCCATCGCGCCCACGGCTTGCGCCAAAACACAAGAACTGAGAGTACTCCGGCTGCCAGCATCCACACAGCCGGTGGCTGGTAGAGAAAACAGAGAAGTGTGTAGCCGGCAATCCCAGCCAGGCTGGCCAGCACGTTCACGCTGTAGGCGGTCACGCCGTTGGAGGCACGCTCCAAATACCAGCCTACTAATTGTCCCGTGGGGACAAAGGTCAGTGCAATCACGGCAAAAAGCGGAACCATGACCGCCAGGGCCAGCAGCGTTCCCGGCCAACTCGTTGGCAAGGATGGCACGCCCCAGATGTGTACTTCGGTCGCCCCGCCCAACATCTGTGGAAGGGCGGGCACGATTTTGCGTAGAGGCGAGCGAGGTATCTTTAGAATCGCGGTTAGGACCAGGATGGGTGTGATGAAGGCAATGAGCTGCACCCGGCGGCGACACAGATAGCAGCCCAGCCCAAAACCGAGAAAACAGGCAACCAGTAACAGGTTTTTGAGGTAGGCAAAGACGCGGATCTCTGAAGAGATCCAGCGAATCATCAGCATTTCCAGGAAGAGTGAGAGCAGACTGATGAGCGCCAGCGACCGGTGGCTGAACCCGCCGAGTTCCTCGGGGCTTATTTCGAGAGCCCGTAACCAGGTGGGGCTCCGGGCGGGGCGGTCCTGGTAGAGCGCGAAGAGCCGGTAAACCAGCCCGATCAGGAGACCGGAGATGACGAACAACCAGAAGAGGAGGCGGGGCGAGTGAGTGAGTCTATCCATTTCCACGTGCCGCAGAGGGGGCGCTTTCGCAGAACGACGTGATCGTGAGTATATACGAGCGATGATGCTCCTCACGGAACAGTACGCCTCACGGCTGGACAATTTTTCTTCTCCTCTTCCGCCCAAGACGCCGCAACGCGGCCCGTGGTTGACGCATCTCAATTGGGGCGCTTATCATTTTCGTTTGACCCTTACCCCAGGGGCGGCTCCGGGAGCCGTTGCAGGACTATAGAAGTGAACTTATGGATAAGAAGAAAGTAGAAGCATTCAAGAAGCGGCTGGAGACGCGGCAGCAGGATTTGCGCCGGACGGTCTCCCGCACTCAGGCGGACGGCCGCTCCGCTGACGAAGACACAGCGCAGGACATCGCGGACCGCGCCGCCAGTTCCTACACCAAGGAGTTTCTGTTCAGCCAGAGCAACAACGAGCGGCAGCTGCTGCAGATGGTTGACAAAGCGCTGGCGCGGATCCGCGAAGGCAGCTTTGGGGAGTGCATCCATTGCGGCAAAGAGATCAACGCGAAGCGGCTGGAGGCTGTGCCCTGGACGCGGCATTGCATCGAGTGCCAGGAGAAGCTCGAGCAGGGACTGCTGGAAGAAGCTCCGCGGTAGGGCTATCTCGCAACGGAATGGACGTGTCGGAGCCCTCAGGGGCTAAAGCCCGGACTGGGTGTGGATGCTTTGCGCGGCCCATTCGGCTTCGCTCAGGGCAAGCTGCTGAAGCGCCGCTCTTCCACGTTATGGCTCAAGCGGCTTTGACGGTGCCGTTTTCCGGCTGATAAACTAGTGGTTCGTCCCACCAAGACAGAGACTCACAGACTGAGACTGGAAGGTAGTCGTGCGCGCAGAAACCCGCCATCAACTTAAGCAGGATGCATTCAGCCGGGTCACTATCGGGGCTGCGGAGAAGACCGCTCACTGGAGCGTGGAACACAGGAACACGCTCGCTGTGGCCGCCATCGCCGTGGTGGTGATCGCTGCCGCCGTGTTGGGCGGGTGGTTCTACCTGAACGCGCAGGATGAGAAGGCCAGCTTCGATCTATCGCAGGCGGTCCGGAGCCTCGACACCCAGCTTCGACCGGCCGGAACCCCCGCGCAACCAGACGTTCCCAGCTTCACCTCCGCGAAGGAGCGCTCCGAAACTGCCAGGAAACAATTCCAGGCGATCGTGGACAAGTATCCGCACACGCGCACGGCTGATATGGCACGCTACTTCCTGGGTGTGACGGCAGCGACTGCGGGTGACAACGCGGCCGCTGAGAACAGCTTCAAGGCGGTGGCTTCGACCGGCAACAAAGAACTGGCTTCGGTGGCGAAGCTGGCGCTGGCCGCTCTTTGTGGCAACACCAACCGCACCAAGGATGCCGTGGCCCTCTACCAGGAGCTTATCAGCCACCCTACGGCTTCGGTGAGCAAAGCGACGGCGCAGTTGCAACTGGCGGAACTCTACCAGACCAGCAACCAGCCGCTCGACGCCAAGCGTCTCTACGAGCAGATCAAGAAAGATAATCCCGGAGCGGAAGCGGTGCAGATCGCTACTCAGAAGCTTGCGGAACTGAAGTAGGTTTGGCCGGCCTTCTCATGAGTCCTCGACCTCAGGGCTGAAGCCTACGTTGATTCAGCACGATTTACGCGGCGCTTAAGCGCCGCTCTTCCACGTTACCAAAACTATTCGCTTACCTTCGTAAGGCCAATCCAGACTTTTGCAGTGAGTTGCGGACCTGGCTCAAGGAGAATAACGGGAGTGCATTCCCGTCCTTGAGTGAGGGTTCATGAACATTTTTCGGCGGCGGTGGGGATTCTATGCGATCTGCTTTCTGACATGTTTTGTATGCTCCGCCCTCGGCCAGCAAGCGGACTCCGGACAGAGCCTGGGCGACGTAGCGCGCAAGCTCCGCAAAGACACCAGCAACGAAGTCAAAATGACCGACGCGGACACCAAGAAGTTGTTCGAATCCGTGGACAGAATCTTCGCGTTTGCGGCTGAGGACACGGGCATGCCGAAGCGCGCGGTGGTAAAGCGCCAGCTGGTGAGCAAAGCTGACGTAGAGAAGTACGCAACCGGACGCCTGGCGAAGGAAGAATTCACACAACGCTTCGCGCAAGAAGAACTGACCATGAAGAAGCTCGGGTTCCTGCCACGGGATTTCAATCTGAAGGAATTTCTGGTCAAGTCTACAGGACAGGAAGTTGCGGGGTACTACGACGAAGAGACCAAGACGATCTCGCTGGTGAGCTGGGTGCCTCCCGACCGCCAGGAGCCGATTCTGGCGCACGAGCTAACGCATGCGCTGCAGGACCAGAACTATGATTTGGCGAAGTGGATGAAGGCCGGGACGAAAGCGGCCGGTGGTGACCCCAACGGCGGCGCCAGGGACGACAGCGCTCTGGCGCGCAAGGCCGTGGTGGAAGGCCAGGCCATGGTGGTGTATGTGGATTACCTGCTCAAGCCCGTGGGGCGCAGCCTGCAGGACACGCCCGGGCTGATCTACCAGATGGAAGAGCCGGCGGTGAAAGCGGCGATCGATTCCCAGCTCATGCACGATGCCCCGATGATCATGCGCGAAATGGGCACGTTCGCCTACCAGGAAGGCTTGATCTTTGAAGGCGAGTTGCTGCATAAAGGCGGAAAGAAGATGGCATTTGCGGGGGTGTTCGCGCGGCCGCCGCGGAACTCGCACGAAGTGTTGCAGCCGGGGACTTACATCCAGGGCGAGAAGCTGCCGCTGGTGCGCATCCCGGACATGCGGGAAGTGTTGAGCCAGCAGTATGACGTCTACGACTCGGGTGGAATTGGCGAACTGGATGTGCGCGCACTCCTGAAGCAGTATGGCGAGCGAAGGATTGCGGATGATGTTTCTTCGGCGTGGCAGGGCGGCGTGTACGTGACATTCCGGCGGAAGGACAAGGCGGTGGCTCAAGTCTCGGCGGGCACCGGAGATCTGGCACTGCTGTACGTTTCGCGATGGAAGACGGCGCAAGCGGCCGAGCGGTTTGCGAAATTCTATGTGGACGCAGTATCGCAGCGCTACCGCAGCGCGACGGTGCAGGTGGTGCAGGCTTGTACGGGGGTGAGTTGTCCGGTCTCGGTGGCGCAGATTGCGACCGAGGAGGGTCCGGTGATTGTGGAGCATTGGGAGGACAACAGCGTCATCGTCTCGGAAGGTTTCGACGCTGCGACGGCCGCGAAACTGCGCACGGCTGTGCGGGATGAGACGGGCGCTGTCCACGCGCAGAGTCTGCCGCAGGAGGAAATTGGGCTGCGGCTGTTTGAGATACCGGCGTTTCGGACCTTTGCGAGGGAGATTGGGGAGCGGATCGCGGAGGGGATAAGTCGAGAGGCCAGGCGCTAGCTTCTTTTAGGATGGAGATTCCGGCCCCAGGTACCGAATCCGTGGCGGGTGTTGACCTAAACCTCGCCGAAAAGGGATTGCTCAACAGCAAGCTGGCGGCAGGTGGGCGTAATGACTTCCTGCACGAAGTTTGACTCAACGAACTGGAAGCCGTAGCGGAAAGCGCTCCTTTGGCGAACCATGGCATAAATCGTCACAGGGCCGAACGGAAGCGTGAACTCCAACTCCACGACCTCACCCAAGGGCACTTCAATTCTCAGCATGGCTGAGATTCCGGATTCGCTGATGTCCACGGTGTGACCCTTGAGCATCCCGCAGGTCTTGGACTTGACACTGATATCTACCTCAAGTTTGAACCGGGGCTGGCGACGTGCGTCGACAGTGGCCCGACGGGGTGGTGGACTGCGGGCCGATTCTGAGGTTCCAATTTCTACATCCTCCGACTAGACCTGTAAGACGCGATTGCAGGGCGAGATGGCGTCTGAATGCGCAGTCTTAATTGTTAGTTGGTCTGCATTCCCCATCGGCACAAAAGCGGCAAAGCATTACAAGCCTATCGCACCACCCTCGCAATCGGACAGGAACGAGGGCATCAGGGGCTGAAGGCCGAATTCCAGGGGCCGGGGCATGCCAGGAAGGCCATGCCCTTCCCAAGCCTGTTTATTGAGGTGCCGTCGAGTCTGGGGCACACTCCATCGACCCCATTCCACTTTTCTTGCTGGTTGGGTAGGATGATTGTCCAGGTTGCATTCGATATTGGAAAACATATGGCCAACTTCACACTGCGCATAAATGGTGAAGACAAAAAGGTCAGCGTCTCGCCTGGGACTCCGTTGCTCTGGGTGTTGCGAGATACGCTGGAACTCACGGGAACGAAATTCGGCTGTGGGGCGGGGTTCTGCGGCGCCTGCACAGTGCACGTGGAGGGAACCGCGATACGCTCGTGCTCCACTCCGGTTTCGCAGGTTGCCGGAAAGGGCATAACCACGATTGAAGGGTTGAGCGCGAACGGGCTGCACGTATTGCAAAAGGCATGGATTGCCGAAGAGGTTCCGCAGTGCGGCTACTGCCAGACTGGGCAGATTATGACGGCCGCAGCTCTGCTGGCGAAGACGCCGAATCCGAGCGATGAGCAGATTACGCAGGCGATGAACGGAAATCTGTGCCGCTGCGGGACGTATGAACGGATTCGCAAGGCTATTCATCGGGCTGCGGGAGGTGGGCAATGAGTCCACTGAGTCGGCGGGATTTCGTTGCGGCAGGATTGGCTGCGGGAGCAGGGCTGGTGGTGGGGTTCTACCTGCCGCACGGGAAGCGCGCGGGCAAAGAGGTTTTTTCGCCGAACGCGTACTTGCGGATCACCCCGGATAACAAGATCACGATTGTGGTGGCGCGCTCGGAGATGGGACAGGGCGTGCGTACGGCGTTGCCGATGATTCTGGCGGAGGAATTGGAAGCGGACTGGAAACAGATTGAGATTGAGCAGGCGGGAGCGAGCACGCTCTACGGGGATCAGGGCACGGGCGGCAGCGCGAGCGTAAAGACGGCGTGGGACCCGATGCGCAAAGCCGGGGCGGCGGCGCGCGAGATGCTGATTTCGGCGGCGGCGCTGACGTGGGGAGTACCGCGCTCAAGCTGCGCGGCGGTTGAGGGAAGCATTCTGCATGGGGCGTCCAAGCGGCGGCTGAGCTATGGGGAACTGGTGGAGAAAGCGGCCACGCTGCCGATCCCGATCGACGTACCACTCAAGCAAAGCAAGGATTACAAGATTGTTGGGCAGCGCCTGGCACGCGTGGACACGCCGCCGAAGGTCAAGGGCGTGGCGGTGTTCGGGATCGACTTCCGGATGCCAGGGATGAAGTACGCCGTGCTGTCGCGGTGTCCGACGATCGGTGGGAAGATGTTGAGCGTTGACGATAAGGAGTCGAAGAGGATTTCGGGTGTGAGTTACGTGGGAAAGATCAGCGATGCGGCCGTGGCGGTGGTGGCCGACAGCGTTTGGGGTGCGATGGAAGGACGCCGCGTGCTGAGCGTCAACTGGGATGACGGTCCGAACAAGAACCTGAACACCCCGGCGGTCGTGGAGGGGCTGAAGCAGGCGGCGGCGAAGAAGGGCACGAGTTTGTATTCGGCGGGCAATGTTGCGAAGGCCACGGGGCGGCGGGTTACGGCTGAATATCACTTGCCGTTCATGGCGCATGCTCCGATGGAGCCGGGGAACTGCACGGCAAATTACTCGGGAAGCGGATGCGAGTTGTGGGCTCCGACGCAGGTACCGCAGGACTGCCGCGACTCGGTGGCGCAAGCGCTGGGGTTGGATCCCGACCAGGTGAAGGTGAACGTCACGCTGATGGGCGGAGGCTTCGGGAGGCGGCTGGAGCACGATTACGCCGTGGAAGCGGCGCTGGTGTCGAAGGCGGTCTTTAATTCGAAGACCGGGGACTCGAAGATCGGGACTCCGGTGAAAGTGATTTGGACGCGTGAAGATGATATGCGGTTTTCGACTTACCGTCCGGCCAGCTTGCATCAGTTGAGCGCGGTGCTGGATGGTGCGGGGTGGCCGGTGGCATTAACGCACCGGATCATCGCGCCGACTATTGCCGGGCAGAAGGGCCAGCCGGTCCCGGGCGGCGTCGATCCGGACTTGCCGGATGAGGCCGCGTTCGTTTATGGAGTGGAAAACGTTTCGATCGAGACTGTGATTGCCGAGACACCCGTGCCCCTGGGATGGATGCGGTCGGTGTATGCGCTGCAGGCTGGATTCGCGAGCGAGAGTTTTATCGATGAGCTGGCGGCGGCGGCGGGGAAAGATCCTCTGGAGTACCGTCTGCACATGCTGGCGCAAGATAAAGATCGGGACATCCAGTACTTCACGACGACCTGGCACACGGCTCGCATGCGCGGAGTGCTGCAACTGGCGGCAGAGAAGGCAGGATGGAAGAACGCTTTGCCGGCGGGGCGCTTTCGCGGGATCGCCTGCTTCGGATGCTTTTCTTCCTACATGGCCGAGGTGGTGGAGATCAGCATGGAGAATGACGTGCCGCGAGTGCATCGTGTGGTGGCTGCGGTGGATTGCGGGCAGGTGGTGAATCCCAGCATTATGGAGCAGCAGATTCAGGGTGGGATCGTTTTCGCGCTGTCGAATGCGCTGCGGGCGAAGATCACGATCGAGAAAGGGCGCGTGGTGCAGGGAAATTTCGACGACTACACGCCGCTGCGGATGGAGGAGACGCCGGTTGTGGAGGTCTATGCGGTGCCCAGCACGGAGGCGCCGACGGGGATTGGAGAACCGTCCGTGCCGCCGCTGGCCCCCGCGCTGTGCAACGCGATTTATGCGGCGACGAAGAAGAGGATTCGAGTGCTGCCGATTTTGGGTTGAAATCGCGGCGGAGGTTTGCGGCGTCGGGCGCGAGAGCCTTTGACCGCAAAGGTCGCTAAGGATTCGCGAAGGTCGCAAAGAAAAGCGTACGGGTCTGGTTTCGGTCTGAATTTCTTCAGCATGAAATGTTTGCGGATCATGCGGTGCGCCGCTCTGCTGGTTTCTCTGGGCGGGCTCGGCGCGGGGTTCCTGCCGGCTCAGACGGCTGCGCCCGGCTCCTCCATACAGTCAGCTTCGTCCGTTCCCGCATCGCGGCTGGCGCGTCTTCGGCATGGCATCAACGCCAGTGAATGGTTCGCGCAGGTTTATGACAAGCGTGGGTACACGAAGGAACACTTCCAGAGTTGGACCACGGCGCAGGACATCGCGCTGATCAAATCCATGGGCTTCGATCATGTACGGCTGAGCGTTGATCCGCAACCAATGATGCCGAATCACCGGCCCGCCGAAATTCCGGCGGAGTATCTGGGATATGTCGACGCCGCCGTGAAGATGATTCTGGATCAAGGGCTGGCGGTGGTGATCGATCTGCATCCGAACAGCGATTTCAAAACGCGGCTGGCGAAGGACGACAGCTTTGTGCAGGAGTTCGCCGATTTCTGGCGAGCGCTGGCGCGGCATTACTCGACGTGGGATGCGGAGCGCGTGTTCTTTGAGATTCTGAATGAGCCGGAGTTTTCCGATCGCTACCGCTGGTACGGAGTGCAGGCGAAGCTGGCGGCGGCGATTCGCCAAGGCGCTCCGCAGCACACGATGATCGCGGCAGGAGCGCGCTGGTCGGACGATGATGAACTGGTTTTTATCGAACCCCTGCGCGATGCCAACGTGATTTACACCTTTCATTTCTATGCCCCGCACATCTT
>Ga0210400_10002454_pt1 | contig 17179 bp, 14 predicted proteins | sample IncBWH26MmetaG_FD_155456 | JGI IMG/M metagenome (GOLD analysis project Ga0210400, IMG submission 155456) | Forest soil microbial communities from Barre Woods Harvard Forest LTER site, Petersham, Massachusetts, United States - Inc-BW-H-26-M | ecosystem: Environmental > Terrestrial > Soil >... | reverse complement strand
GCAGCCAATCAACAGCAGCGACGCGACCGCTCCTAACAGCAAATAGAGCGTGGGCCCCAGCGGCCGCGCGTACACCTCCACGATGCTGCGCAGCTTGACTTTGAACTTGTCCGGATACTGCGTGGGCGCCTGCTTGGCGAACTCTTCGACGATGGGCTGCAGCTCCGCGCTGGCTTGCTCCGCGTTCACACCTGGCCGGAGCTTGATGGAAGCCGCGTAGCGGATGTTCGGGTCCTGAGTGACCTTCAGCGGCACGTACATGTCCGGGTCGCCCCATTTGAACCGCGGCGGCATCACGCCCACGATCTGGTACGGCTTGTGGACAAGCTGAATGGTGCGCCCGATCACATTGGGGTCGCCCATAAAATAGCGCTGCCAGAAATGGTGGGTCAGCACCACGACGGGCTGTGGCGTTTGTCCCGGTGGCGCGTCCGAGGGAATCAGCCAGCGTCCCATCAGCGCGCGGATGCCCCAGTGATTCGGTGCGTTCGGGTCGATGTACATGGCCTGCACGTCTTCGGGAAGATCGCCGTCCGTGGTGGTCAGGTTCCACCAATCCATGAGGGTGACGTCTTCGACCGATTTCGCCTGGCGAAGCTGGTCTGCTTGCTGGCCGTTAGGGCCAGCGAAGCGGTCAGTGCCGGATTTGTCCACGAGACGCAGCTCCACAATGCGATCGGAGCCGGGGTAGGGGAAGGGATCGATAAGCACGGCGTAAATCACGGAGAAGACGGCGCTCGTAGCTCCGATGCCTAGCGCGAGGGAAAGAACCGCGGTGAGGGTGAAGCCGGGGCGCTTGCGCAGCTCACGAGCGGCATAGCGCAAATCAGACAGGAGCGATTGCATAGCCACCTCGCGGCACTACCCATTCGTGTATACGTGTATTGACGACGAGAGTTCCGCGTCGGTTAGGACTGGAACTGAAGAATCAGGACGGCGGACGCGCGTTCGCGCCGCAGCCTCGGGCTGGCGTGAATCCACTATTCGTTGAAAAGGCGCGATTGTGCTGCCGCTGCGGCTGCAGCGGACGGCTTGCGGCGCGCGATACCTACCACGCCGAGTACCGTGACTTCAGAAAGTGCGCTGCGGGGAACGAAGATGCGATCCGTGGTGGAGTTCAGATCGGGCGGAGTAATCTGCAGGCCGTTGTCGAGCAACGAGAGCAAGTCGTTGGGTACGACTCCCTCGAGCGTGTCGTTATCCGTGAAGCGCAGGCGCACCCAAAGCCCATCCAGTTTGGGGCGACTGAGGAAGGTTTTGCGCTCCGGCTCGAAATCGTCGGAGAACTCCCGGACAAAATAGATGGCACGGACTTTAGCGAGGGGGATCTGCTCGTGCTCGCCGTCCGGAGTGAGGACGTCGATAGGTTCAGGTTGGCCGAGACGCGCCGGACTGAGATAGCCGCGCAGGGTCCTTTTGTCCATAAACACTACGACGACCTTCTTGTGCGTGGAGGCTGGGGCTCGGTTCTTCAAATCCGCACGTGCTTTAACGACGCTAATTTGCGAAATGCTCGGATATATGTTATGTTAAGCGCGTTTTTCCTGTCAAGTCATTGTTTTCATTGGGTTTAGGCCACGGAGCGAGGTCCGTTGACCGAAAAAAAGCAGATTCTGAAGTCGGCCTCGATCATATCCCTGGTCACCATCGTTAGCCGCATATTGGGGTATGTGCGCGACCAGCGAATTGCTTTTCTGCTGGGGACGTCTCTCTCCGCTAACTCCTTTATTTTGGCCTACCGGATTCCGAACCTGTTCCGCCGCTTGGTAGCGGAAGGGTCGATGACCGCGTCCTTCATCCCGGTATTTACAACGTATATGCGGGAGAAGTCCACCGCGGAGGTGTGGGATTTCGCGAATCGGCTGTTTTGGACCCTGGCGTTTGTTGTCGCGATCATCACCGTTTTGGGAATGGTGTTCTCGCCCTCGGTAATCCATGTGTTTACGGCGGATGCCAGCAATGTTTCCTGGGATCAAGCGGTGAACCTGAACCGCGTTATCTTCCCTTATTTGTTTTTTGTGGCGCTGGCTGCGTTGGCCATGGGCATCCTCAACTGCTTTCATATGTTTGGATTACCCGCGGCTACCCCCGTTTTTTTGAATTTGGCGGTAATTCTATTTTCGGTTGGCGCCGTGTGGCCGTACTTCAAGGACCCGGCCGTTTCTTTAGCGGTTGGGGTCCTCGTTGGCGGCGCATTACAGTTTCTGATTCAGGTGCCGTTACTGGTCCAGAAAGGCATGAGGTTTGACTTTGGCATCTCCTTTTCGCATCCCGGGATACAAAACGTGGCGCGGCTCATGCTGCCGCGCTTCTTCGGAATCGGAATCGGGCAGATCAACTTGTTCGTGGACACCTATTTTTCAACGGCCAGCAAAATGCCGGAGGGCAGCCTGACCGCGCTGTACTATGCCGACCGCGTAATGGAACTCGTCCTTGGAGGGTATGCCATAGCGGTGGCTACCGCCATCCTACCGATGATGTCGCATCAGGCGGCAGCGAAAGATTACGAATCGCTAAAGAAAACGCTGACATTTTCGGTGCGAATTGTGGCATTTATTACCATACCGGCTGCGCTCGGGCTGATGATCTTGCGTGAGCCCATTGTCCGAGTGCTTTTCCAGCACGGGCAGTTTGTCACCGCGTCTACACGATTAACGGCGCGGGCCTTGTTGTACTACGCCATAGGGTTGCCGGCGCTCGCGTCGGTGAAGCTGATCGTGCCAGCGTTCTACTCGACTCGAGACACCCGGACGCCGGTGATCGTGGCAGGCATATCACTGATGATCAATCTGGTGCTCAATATCGTGTTCCTGCAATTTTTCTTCAAGCGCGTACAGAACGGCGGGCCGGCGCTGGCAACGGCGATCGCGTGCTTTTTCGACTTTTTCGCGCTCTTCATTATTTTCCGCCTGCGCTACGGAGCGCTGGGCACCATCGAGATTCTGCGCTCCTTTTCAAAGATTTCCCTGTGCGCTGGGATAATGGGAGTCGCATGCTGGTTGGGCAATCACTACACCGAGTTTGCGATGCATTCGCGGTTTTTGGTGCAACTCTCGATTTTCACAGGGCTTATCGTGGGGGCCACGGCGCTGTACTTGGGCCTTGCGTGGGTCTTCCGCTGCCATGAACTGGAAGAAATTTACGGAATAGCGTCGCGTCGCGGGCGTGGCGGAACGCAGTACGTGGACATCTGATGGAAATTTCGGCGGTCATTTCGTCGTTCTTGATGCATGTGCGAGTGGAGAAAGGACTCTCTGCGAACACAATTTCCGCGTACAAGCGCGACTTAAACAAGTTTGAAGGATTCACCCGGAAGCGCAAACTGAATCTAGAGAGCGTCGGGCGGGATGACCTGGTCGACTTTCTCGCCGGTTTGTACCGGCAAAAGCTGGAGAGTCGCACGGTGGCGCGGCAATTGGTGACGTTGCGGAATTTTTTCCGCTTCGCGCAGATTCAGGGACTGATTGCGGAGGACCCGTCGATCAACCTGGAGTCGCCCAAGATACGCCGGCATCTGCCCGGATACTTGCGGTTGGAGGAAGTCGAAAAGCTGCTGGAGCAGCCGGACTCCAAGACGCCGACAGGATTGCGCGACCGCGCGATGCTGGAGGTGTTGTATTCGACGGGATTGCGCGTATCTGAGCTGATCGGCCTCGGCGTAAACGATCTGGATGCGAAGGTCGGTTGCGTGCGGTGCATCGGCAAGGGGGATAAGGAGCGCATTGTGCCCGTCGGCAAGAAGGCTTTAGGCATGGTGGACAAGTATCTTCGAGAAGGGCGTCCGCAGTTATTGCGGACCGCGAAAGCGAGTTCCGGGCCGGCACTTTTTGTAAATCGGCGCGGCGCGGCGCTGAGCCGCGTGGGCGTGTGGAAGATTTTGTCGGCCTACGGACGGCGCGCAGGGTTGCGTATCGCCCTGACGCCGCACATGCTGCGGCACAGTTTTGCGACCCATCTGCTGGAGCGTGGCGCGGACTTGCGCTCGGTGCAGCTCATGCTGGGGCACGCGGATATTTCCACGACGCAGATTTACACCCATGTTGTCGAGGAGCGGTTGAAGCAGATTTACAAGGCCCATCATCCGCGAGCATAGCAGGGGCGAGCGCGTAGACGGGCCCGGCGGCCAGAACCCCGGGGAATGCACAAGAGGATGGCGCGGAGATTAGCGCGCATACCTCAAGCCTAAGGAGAGCGATGCCAGATTACATGTTCTTGCTGGAAAGCCGGTTGTCGCCGGAGCAGCGCGCCGTAATGATGCGCGTGCAGGAACTTTCCGCGGCGATGGGCTTCAACTTGTACTTGACGGGTGGCACGGTGCGCGACCTGATCACCGGGGCTTCGCTGCGCGACTTGGATTTCACGGTGGAAGGGAATCCGTCAAAAATTGCGCGTGAGTTGGAAAAGGGCGGGGCGAAAATCCTCGTCGAAGACGAAAAACTTCGCCACATCGAGGTACTGTTCGGGGGCGACGTGGAAGGCAGCATCTCGGCGGCGCGCGATGACCACTATGTGCGGCCAGGGACGCGCCCGGAGATTCGCTGGTCGACGATCATGGAGGATTTGCGCCGGCGCGATTTTTCGCTGAACGCGATTGCGATTTCCCTCAACCCGGCGTCGCGCGGTTTGCTGCTCGATCCTACCAACGGCTTGTCGGATATCGAGCGCGGAGAGGTTCGCGCACTCACCATTCACAGTTTTACGAACCAGCCGGTGCGTTTGCTGCGTGTGTTGCGATTTTCGGCGCGCATGGGCTTCAAGCTCGAAGCGCGCACCCAGGAATGGTTCGACCTGGCCATCGAGCGCGAACTGCATAAAACCATTACGCCGGAGGACGCGGGCGGCGAGTTGCGCGCCGTCGCGCGCGAAGAGCGGCCAACCGTGGTGCTGAAAGCATGGGAACAGGACGATCTGCTGGAGGCCATTAATCCAAATCTTGCCAAGCGGCATCCGGACTACGACGCGATTGCGCGATTGATGAAGGTGCGCGAGGACATGTTCACCGCGGGATTCCGGCCGCGGCTGGCGACCCCCATGCAGTTGGCGATTCTCGGCCGGCTGAAGGACCGCGAACAGGCTGCGGTGCTGTCAAGAGCCGGCTACCGCACAGCCGAGGCAGACCTTGTGCTGGGATTCGCGCAGGAGGCTGACGAGGCGGCCAAGGAATTATCCGGCCGCAAGACGAACGCCCCGATTGATGCATATCGGTTTATTGAGCAAATGCCGCTCGACCAGGTTGCGTACCTGCTCGCCGAGTCACGCAACTCGGCGGCATTGTCGAAGATTCGCGCGTACCTCAACAAGTGGCGTCCGATCCGCATTGGACTCCCCGGCATTGTGAATGAACTGGAAGCGCTGGGCATGGAGCGCGGCGAGAAATTCGATGCCATTGTGGAGCAGGTCTTTGCAATTCAATTAACCGGGCGTGGAAAGACGCCGGAAGAGCGCGAGAAAATTCTACGCAAGCTGTCCGGAATTAAGGAAGCTCCGAAGAAAAAAGAGAAGAAAGGCGCAAAGAGTGCCGACAAGCCGCATGCAGCCGCGGCGGGGAAGCAGTCCGAGGCCAGTGCCGCGGCGGCTAAAGCCGCGACGCGAGCGCAGCACCGAGAACATTTGGGCGCAGGCAAGGGAAAGGGCGCACCTCCTGCGCACGGGAAGGCGGCGGGAGCGAAGAAAAGCGGCGGACGGAAGTAGTGTCGAGTTTGGCGCGTCGTAGACGCTGATCGTCATTACCCGGTGGCACAACGCAGTCAGCTCCAGGCTGTGGGAAACGCAAGAATCTGAGTCGCAATTCCGGCACGCAAGATTTAGAATTAGGGTCCATGGGTCAACCGCAGTTCGTTCACCTGCACGTTCATACCGATTACAGCCTGCTGGACGGGGCCTGCGAAACTTCCGAGCTATTGGATGAGGCGTCGCGGCAGAAAATGCCGGCGGTAGCGATTACCGACCACGGCAACCTGTTCGCCGCGGCCAATTTCTTTTATGAGGCGAGCAAGCGCGACGTTAAGCCGATTGTCGGCTGCGAAGTGTACGTAGCGCGCGGCAGCCGGCATGACCGCGGCGAAAAGACAAACGGAAGCAACGGCCAAGAGCGCGCCGAGGGAGAGCCGGGGGCACGCGGCAGCAATCACCTGGTGCTGCTCTGCGAATCGCTCGAGGGCTACCATAACCTGATCAAGTTGGTCTCCGCGGGATTCCTCGAAGGTTTTTATTACAAGCCACGCATCGACTACGATCTGCTCTCAAAACATAGCAAAGGATTGATCGCTCTCTCGGCCTGCCTGCGAGGGCCCGTGACCGAAGCTGTAGTCGAAGAGAAATTTGATCTAGCGCGCGAGAATGCGTATCGGCTGCGCGACATTTTCGGCAAAGGCAATTTTTTTCTCGAGATTCAGGATCAGGGACTCGAAATCGAAAAGAGCGTTAACCCAGAACTCGTTCGGCTCTCGAAAGAGTCGGGCATCGCACTAGTAGCCACAAACGATTGCCACTACCTGCGTCACGACGACGCGCATGCGCAGGAAGTCATGCTGTGCATCCAGACCGGCAAGACAATGAGCGATGCGCATCGCATGAAGTTTCAAACCGACCAGTTCTACTTCAAGAGTGCGGTGGAGATGGCGCAAGTGTTCGGCGAGTTGCCGGACGCGCTCAGCCGCACCGTTGATATCGCGCATCGTTGCAACGTGAAGGTCGAGCGCATTCCCACTCCGTTTCCGGAATTCAAGGTTCCCGCCGGACACACGCCCGGGAGCTATTTTGAGAAAGTGGTACGCGAAGGCTTTGCATCTCGCGTTCCGATACTGGAACGGCAAGCGCAACAGGGCATGCTGCGCAATCCGCTCTCCGAATATGAGAAGCGCCTGACTTCTGAGATCGAAATGATTCAGAAGATGCGCTATGAGGGCTACTTCCTGATCGTATGGGATTTCATCCATTACGCGCGCACCCAGGACGTGCCGGTAGGCCCTGGCCGCGGTTCGGCCGCCGGCAGTCTGGTGAGCTATGCGCTCCGCATCACGGATGTGGACCCGCTGCAGTACAACCTGCTGTTCGAGCGCTTCCTGAATCCTGAGCGCGTATCGATGCCAGATATCGACATCGATTTTTGCATGCGGCGGCGCGGCGAATTAATCGACTACGTCACGCAGAAGTACGGGCGCGAAAACGTGGCGCAGATTATTACCTTTGGAACGATGGCGGCGAAAGCGGCGATCAAAGACGTGGGCCGCGCGATGGATATTCCTTACGGCGAGGTCGACCGTCTGGCCAAACTCGTTCCCACCACGTTAGGCATCACGCTGGACACCGCGCTGGCGGAATCGCCGCAGTTGAAAGCCGCAATCAACGCGGACGAGCGGATGAAAGACCTGATGGCCGTCGCACTGCGGCTCGAAGGGTTGGCCCGACACGCGTCGACACATGCGGCAGGCGTGGTGATTTCGCCGCGGCCGCTCACCGACGTCGTGCCGGTGTACAAGACCAGCCGGGATGAAATCACCACGCAGTACGACATGAATGCGTTGGAGCGCATCGGCCTGCTAAAGATGGATTTCCTCGGGCTAACGACGCTCACGGTTTTACAGGACACCGTGCGCACGATCGAGCTAAACCGCGGCGTGAAGGTCGATCTCGACAATCTCGCCCTCGACGACGCGGACACGTACAAGCTTTTCGCGCGCGGCGACACTACCGCGATCTTCCAGTTTGAATCGCACGGCATGCGCGACATCCTGCGGCGCTACCAACCGACGCGCATCGAAGACTTGACGGCGCTGAACGCGCTATACCGCCCCGGGCCGATTCAGGGCGGCATGATCGACGACTTCATCAAGCGCAAGCACGGAACGACGAAGGTCAGCTACGAACTTCCGCAACTGAAAGACATTCTGGAAGAGACGTACGGCGTGATCTTGTATCAGGAACAGGTGATGCAGATCGCCAACCGCCTGGCGAGTTTTTCGCTGGGCGAAGCGGACATTTTGCGCCGCGCGATGGGCAAGAAGAAGAAAGAAGAGATGGCGGCGCAACGCGCGAAGTTCATGGCCGGTTGCGCGAACAACAAAATTCCCGACAAAAAGGGCGAGCGAATTTTCAACTTGATGGAAGAGTTCGCCGGATACGGCTTCAACAAATCGCATTCCTGCGCCTACGCTTTGCTGGCATACCAGACGGCATACTTGAAGACGCACTATCCCGTGGAATTCATGGCCGCGCTGCTCACCTCCGAAGCTGGAAACACCGACAAGACCGTGAAGTACATCAACGAGGCGCGCGGGATGAGCATTTCCATCCTGCCGCCCGATGTGAACGAGAGCGATCTGTACTTCACTCCGATCGGAGAAGCCATTCGTTTCGGGCTCGCGGCGATCAAGAATGTGGGAGAGAACACCGCGAAGGCCATCCGCGAATCCCGCTTGGCGCAGGGCGAGTTCCATTCGCTCTACGAGTTTTGCGAGCGGATCGAATCGCGCTTCTTGAACAAACGTGTCTTCGAGAGCTTGATCAAATCGGGCGCCGTGGATTCCCTCGGCTCGCGCGAGAGCATGCTGGCGTCGGTCGACGACGCGGTTATGGCGTTGCAGCGCGCCACGCGCGTTCGCGAGTCGGGCCAGCACGGCCTGTTCGGAACCGCGGCGGCGCCGGCTCCGCTTGCGTTCGAGATGCGTGAAGCCGAACCGTGGAGCGAAGAGGAGCGGCTGGCCAGCGAGTACGCCATGCTGGGTTTCTATGTTTCGGGCCATCCGCTTGCGAAATACGCTTCGCGCTTGCAGGAGCTCAAAACCGTTTCGCTCGCGGAAATCGAGGGGCAGCGGAACGGAAAAGAAGTGGCGGTAGGGGCCTTGATCGTTGGCGTGCGACCCATGCGCTCGCGCAAAGGAGCGCGATGGGCTATCTATACGCTGCAAGATATGACCGGCGTGCAGGAGCTTTTGGCCTTTCCCGAGAGTTTCGCGAAGCTGGAGAATATGCTGAAGCCGGGAACTCCGTTGTTGTTGAAGGCGCGCGTGCAAGTCGAGGAAGCGGGCACGCGACTCTCGCTACAGGAGGCGCGTCGACTCGAAGACATTGCGGAACGCAAGGCGCCGCGAGAGTTTCGAGTGCGTCTGGAGATAGAGTCCCTAAGCGAAGGCACACTCGATCGACTGGAAGAATTGTTTGCCGGCTCGCCGGGGCCGAGTCCGGTTCTCTTTGAGCTACATTCGCCGGATGGTTCCGTGGCCGTGCTGCAGGCGCAGCAGCGCGTGACGGTCAAGGCGGAACTGGTAGAATCGGTGCGGCACATTTGCGGTGCGCAGGCCATCGAGTTGGTGATGTGATGACACCAAGAGAAAAAGTTCCGACCAAGGGAAGCCGCGAGCGCGAGATCGACCGCCTGGAGAAAGACGTCGAGGAGATGCGCCATCTTGCCGGAAGCCCCGACGGCGACGCCGAGCTAGAGCGGATTCGCCAGCAGGTGGCTGAGCTGCGGCGCGAATTTTATGAGCATCTCGGTCCGTGGCAGCGCGCGCAGATCGCGCGGCATCCACAGCGGCCATATACGCTGGATTTTATCGGCCTGTTGTTCACCGATTTTGTGGAATTGCACGGAGACCGCGGATACGGCGACGATAAGGCAATCGTCGCGGGCTTCGGAAAATTTCACGGGCGGCCGGTGGCGGTGATTGGCCATCAGAAGGGCCGCGATACCAAACAGCGGCTCGTGCGAAATTTCGGTCAGCCAAAGCCAGAAGGGTATCGCAAAGCGCTGCGTGTGATGAAGCTGGCCGCGAAGTATGGCCGGCCGATTTTTACATTCATCGATACGCAGGGGGCCTACCCTGGCTTGGACGCAGAGGAGCGCGGACAGGCCGAAGCGATCGCGCTCAACTTGCGCGAAATGGCGCGCTTGCCGGTGCCCATTATTGTGACCGTGACCGGCGAGGGCGGATCGGGCGGCGCACTGGCGATAGCCGTGGGCGACCGCGTGAACATTCTCGAAAACAGTATTTACTCGGTGATTTCGCCGGAAGGCTGCGCGGCCATCATGTGGCGCGACTCCTCGAAGGCGGAAACGGCGGCGATTGCGCTGAAGATTACCGCCACGGACTTGAAAGAGCTGGGCATTGTTGACGAGATCGTGCCCGAGCCGGAAGCCGGGGCGCACACCGATTATGAAGGGGCGGCGCGTCTGCTCGACATCGTGCTGGACCGGCAATTGGTGATGCTGACGAACGAGCCGGTAAGAGATTTGCTCGAGACGCGCTACAAGAAGTTTCGGAACATGGGGCAATTTTTCGATCACGGCTGACCTGTGCGGATCAGCCCGGCCTCCGCTTTACCCAGCCTAAAGGCACCCCGTAGCACATTGGCAACGTCCCGCTAGACGTTTCGTTGTCGCGCCCGCAGCCGCGGTCTACTCTGATTGCGCTAACTACCATGGTGCACTGGTACAGGGAAACGTTGCGTGCGCTACGCAGCGGCTGGTGCGCGGAAAACAGGACTCAATCATGTCGGAACCGTTTCGTCCGTATGAAAAGCTGGTCGAAATTACGATTTTGGGGAAGAAGTTTCAGGTGCCGGAGCGCAACTCGCTCTTGCGCTGCTTTCAATTCATCAGCCCGGAAACGATTCCCTATGGACGATTCTGCTGGAACCAGGAATGCCAGTATTGCCGGGTGTCCTGCCAATTGCCGGACGATGATGAGTCGCGCGAGATGCTGAGCTGCAAGTTCATCGTGATGCCGGGCATGGAAGTAACGGAGCTGAGCCAGGAGCTGAAGTGGTGTTTGCGCTCGAAACTGCCTTCGGACGTTGCCGTCTCAAAATAAGCGCTGCGTCGCTTGTTTAGCTTAACCCCACTCTATTAACACGTCAGGACAATCCAGTCCTCGGAGCGATTTGCGCTGCGCTCCCGGCTCGTCTACGATTCGTTGTGGCCATGAACAAGACCGATTTGCTTTGTGACGGCTGCGGGCAGGCGGCGTCGCCTGAACATATCGCGCGACGTTTGCAACGGCTGGAATGGACCACGCGTTTTCGGCCCGTGCATATCGCCACGCTGCTCCTGGGAGCTGTCGCGCCGCAAAGCGACTCAGAATTCATTTATTCTCCCGCTGGAGCATGGGAGGGCGAGGCCAAGTTCTTGCTTGATGCCGCGGGACTGTCGTTGGAAGGAAAACCCGCCCAGGCGACCTTGGCGGAATTCCAGCGCGGTGGATTTTTCCTGACACATGTGCTGGAGTGCCCCGTTGAAGACGGCGGAGCCGGCAGCGCAGAACAGCTGATTGGCAATCGTCTTCCGGCCGTACTGTCGCGAATTCGCCGATCGCTGAAACCTAAGAGGCTGATACCGATTTCATCCGTTTTGGCGCAATTCCTACCGGTTCTAACTGCCGGTGACTTGCCTTGCGCGATTCTGCTTGACCAAGAGAAGGCGTTTGCCCTGGACGCGAATGCTCCCTCCGAAGCGGCCGGGCGGCTGAAAGAAGCCCTCACAACCCGGAGTTCGCACGCGACTGGCCTGTAGAGAGTTTGCTGGCGCATGCTGCTTTCGCGATGTGGTAGAATCCTCGTTTCAGGGAAATTTGCCTAGTTCTTAGGAGTTGTTGTGCACAAGCAGGCAAAATTCGGGATTGGAATTGGAATTATCGTAGTGTCTTTGGGATTCCTCGCCTGGCTGGGGTACGGGGAAAGCAAGACGTATTACCACACCATTGCGGAGCTCCAGACCTTGCATGGCTCGGCGCGCGCGCATCGCATCCGCGTGGGCGGGACGGTTGAGCCTGGGACGATCAAGCGGTTCACCGGACGGGTGGATTTCGTTCTGGCTGGAGAAGGGAAACTGCTGCCGGTGACCTATGTTGGCAGCGAGCCGCTGCCAGATACATTCGTTGATAAGTCGCAAGCGCTGGTGGAAGGCAGTTTGGCTAGCAATGGCAGCTTTGTAGCCGAGCACGTGCAGGCCAAGTGCGCGTCGAAATATGAAGCGGCGCCGGGCGGTGGCGCGAAGCCAGAGCCGGCGAAAGCCAGCACGATGTAAAGTCGTAGCGTGTCCCTGTACTGCAGGGGCGCTACAGGGGAAGGCGGACCGCAGTGGATGTTTTTGGCTCCTTCGCGCTACTCCTTGCATTTCTATGCGCGGCATATGCCTTTGTGGGCGGGATCGCGGCGATTGTCACGCGCCATCCGCTGCTTATCAAGAGCGCGCGCCAAGCGGGGATTGCCACCTGCGGGCTGATATTTCTCGCCACCGGCAGCCTCGTCTATCTATTTTTCAGCGACAGCTACTGGGTATCGTACGTGGTGGCGCACAGCAACCGCGACCTCGCCACGTTTTACAAGATAGCCGCGCTGTGGTCGGGGCAGGAAGGCTCGCTGTTGTTCTGGAGTTTCTTGCTGGCGGTTTATGTTTGCTCCGTCCTGTTGGTTTACCGCAACAAAAATGGGGAGTTAATGCCCTACGTCGGCGTGGTGCTGGCCGGCGTCCAGATTTTTTTCCTAACGCTGAATAATTTTGTGGCCAGCCCCTTCAAGGTGCTGGCATCTCCGGGAGCGAATGGCGCGCTTGAGGTTTTCACTCGCGCTGACGGCAACGGACTCACCCCCTTACTGCAATATCCGGAGATGGTGATTCATCCGCCGAATCTTTATTCCGGCTACACCGGATTTACGATTCCGTTTGCGTTTGCGCTGGGCGCGCTGCTGGCGCGCTATCCGGGCGAGAAATGGATCCACCTGACGCGCAAGTGGACCATGATCGCGTGGTGCTTCCAGACCATGGGGATTTTGTTGGGCGCGCACTGGGCGTATGCGGTGTTGGGCTGGGGTGGCTATTGGGGCTGGGACCCGGTGGAGAACGCGTCGCTGCTGCCATGGCTGACAGGAACGGCCTTCCTGCATTCGGTGATGATGCAGGAAAAGCGCGGCATGATGAAGGTGTGGAACGTCTGGCTGGTCTTCACCACGTTCATGCTCTGCATTCTGGGCACTTTGCTGACACGCAGCGGCGTGGTGAGCTCGGTTCACGCTTTCGCGCAATCGAGCATCGGAAACTATTTCGTTGGTTTCTTGCTGCTGGTGTTCGCGGTTTGTTTTGTGGCGTATGTGAAAAACCGCGATTACCTCAAAAGCGAAAACCAATTGGACTCGATGGTGTCGCGCGAGTCGAGCTTCCTCTTCAACAATTTGATTTTGCTGGTCTCCTGCATCGCCGTCCTTTCGGGGACTCTGTTCCCGGTATTTTCGGAATGGTTCTCCGGTTCGCGTATCAGCGTGGGCGCGCCGTTCTTTAATAAGGTCAATATCCCCATCGGCTTGCTGCTTCTGTTTCTTACCGGAGTGGGGCCTTTGCTGGCCTGGCGCAAGACCTCCACGGAGAGCTTGAAGCGCAACTTCGGTTGGCCGCTGATGATGGCTTTGCTGGCTGGGGTCGTGGTGTTTGCGCTGGGCGTGCGCGAGTTCTTCTCGCTGGTGTGCCTAAGCCTCTGCGTTTTTGTGACCGCGACCATCGGCATGGAGTTCTTCCGGGGGGCGCGCGTCATTCGCTCGCGATCCGGCGCGTCGTTCCTTGCTTCCGCGGTGGATCTGACCATGCGCAACACGCGGCGTTATGGCGGCTATATCGTGCACATGGGCATGGTGCTGATTTTTGTGGGGCTCGCGGGCGCGGCATTCAATCGCGATGTGCAGAAAGATATGCAGCCGGGCTCGACGCTGCAGATTGGCGGCTACAACCTGCTGTTGCAGGGGTTTGATTCCAAGGCGGAAAAGAATTACACCTCCGAGCGCATGATTGTCGAAGTGTGGCGCGACAATAAGCCGCTGATGATGCTGTATCCGGAGCGGCGATTCTTCCAGACCAACGAGCAGTCCGGAACGATGGTGGCGATCTACTCGACGCTGCGCGAAGATCTGTACGTCGTCTACGCGGGGCAAAACCCGGAAACGCAAGCCCCGGTCATTCACGCGTACTTGAATCCGCTGGTGAAATGGATTTGGTTAGGCGGCCTGGTGGTCGTGTTGGGCACGCTGGTTACGCTGTTGCCGAATCGGCGAGCAGTGTTGGTCTTGGCCGGCGCGCCGGAACGAGCTGCGGCCCAACAGCCGCAGGCCCTCGCGCCTTCCGTGGCGCTTCGGGAAGGGCATGACTAAAAGGCGCGTAGCTGCTTTCATTCTGGTAATCGCGCTGAGCATTTCTTCGGGCGCGTTGCTTTCCTCACGCGCGCAGACGCAAGCTGATCGCGCCAAGCAAATCGGCGGCAAGTTCATGTGCATGTGCAGCTGCAATCAGGTGCTTACGCAGTGCAATCACGTTGGCTGCACGACTTCCGCGAGCATGCTGAAGGAGTTGGACCAATGGGTGGCGCGCGGAGATTCTGAAACCGCCATCTCATCGGCATTTGTGCAAGAGTTCGGGACCAAGGTGTACGCGGAGCCGCCGAAATCCGGGCTGAGCCTGGTGGCCTGGAGCCTGCCGAGCATTTACCTTCTGCTGGGAACACTGCTGGTGATTTTCGTGATTTGGCGGTGGCGCTCGCGCGCCATGTCGTCCCCGGCCAGCGCGGGCAAAGCGCCGGGAATTTCCGCGCAGGACTTAGAGCGTGCGCGGCGCCGCGTAGCGCAAGAGACCGAGGACTGATGGCCGGTTTTTTGAATTTGGCAGCCGCATTTTTGATTTCATCGGCGGATAGCGCGGTGCTCGGCGCATGCCTGGCACTGGCCGTCGCCACCCTGCTTTTTATTTTCTACATTCAGCCGGATGCTTCTGATTTGGCGCCGCATCGCTCCAAGCTCGACCACTTGATGGAGCGGCGAGACACCATTTACGACAATTTGCGAGATCTGCGATTTGAGTTTCGCTCCGGCAAATACTCCGAAGGCGACTTTAATTCGATGAAGACATCTCTTGAGAATGAAGCGGCGCTGGTACTGGCCGAAATCGACCAGGTGACAGAATCGCAGGTTCGCCGTCCTCGCGGCGTGCGCTCAGCGAAGACGGAGGGTGGGCAGTGATGATGCAGCCTCGGCGAATTCTCGTCGCTTTAGCGTCCGCGCTGCTCTTTGCGGCTTCCGCTCGCGCCGGACAGCTTCATGGCACGGTAAAGAACGGAACAACGGGAAAGGCCGCTCCCGGAATCGAAGTCATACTGATTCAGTTGCAAGGCGGAATGCAGCCTGTGGCCAATTCCAAGACGGACGCGCAAGGGCAATTTTCTTTTGACAATCCATCGCTCGGCGCGCAGCCGATGCTGGTGCGCGCGGTCTACAAAGGGATCAACTTCCATCAGCCCGTGCCGCCCGGACGTAGCGACGTGGAAGTCAGCATTTTCGAGCCCTCCAAGGATCCCAAGACGATTTCCGTGGCTTCACGGATCGTGTTTTTTCAGCCCAGCGGCGAAAACCTGACGGTAGGCGAGGAATATTCCATTCAAAATAATTCGCAGCCGCCGCAGGCCTATTTCCGCCCTGATGGTAATTTCGAGTTCGTGATCCCGGATAATGCCAAACTGCAGCAGGTGGCGGCTTCCGGGCCGACCGGCATGCCGGTAGTGCAAGCGCCGATCGATAAGAGCAAAGGGAAGTACGCGATCGCCTACGCGCTGCGGCCCGGACAGAACATCGTGCGCTACTCGTACGAAGTGCCATATACGGGAAACGCAGCCACGGTGAAGCTGGCAACGGTTTATCCCTCGGCGCGGCTTCTGGTGGTGGCTTCGCCGACAATGCAAGTCAGCGGCGATGGTTTGCAAAGCGGCGGCCAGCAGCAGGGAATGAGCATATATGGCCGTGAGAACGTGCCGGCCAGCACCGTGGTTGCGGTGAGCGTGTCCGGAACCGCGCCGCCGTTGCAGGCCGGAGGCTCCGAGTCCGGCGGTGCACAAGGCGCTCCGGAGGCGCAGTCCGCCGCTCCTGCCGCAAGTGTGCAGTCGATACCTGGGCGGCTGGACGTGCTCAAGTGGCCGCTGATTGCGGGCTTCGTGGGAATTTTTGCGCTGGGAGCGATGCTCCTGGCGCGCAAACCCGTCATGGCCGTCGCGGGCGGTGGAGTTGCGGCGAGCGGCACGGCTACTTCTGCACCGAAGTCGAATGCGCTTTCGCAAGTCGATGCCGCGGTGGGCACGAGCCTTGATGCGTTGAAAGATCAGATGTTTCGGCTGGAGCTGCGCCGGCAAGCAGGGTCGATTTCCGAAGAGGAGTACGCGCAAGAACGCGCGCGCGCGGAAAAGGTGTTGCGCGAACTGGTGCGAGGCTGAACGTGATTACGCGATGCGCGGCCCATGCGGGTGAGGGCGCACGGTGACGCCGGCGGAAGTGCGCCGCACAGGTCTTCGCCTAGAAAATGTCGACAAACGGTACGGCGGACTTTATGCGCTGCGCCGTGTGTCCCTGGAGATCGCGCCCGGTGAGTGCGTCGCGTTAGCGGGGCGCAACGGCTCCGGCAAGACCACGCTTCTGCGCATCGCGGCGCAGTTGGTGCGGCCGTCGGCGGGGAAGCTGACGTTTTCGCCCGCGCAAACGGAAGCGGCGCCGGCGGCCAAGAATACTGGCTTTGTGGCGCACGCCACCATGGTTTACGACGAGCTTACCGCTGAGGAGAACCTGCTGCTTTTCGCACGGCTGCTGGAAATCCCGGAACCTGCCAAGCGAGCCGAGCTGTTGTTGCGCGATGTCGGCCTGTACGAGCGGCGCGACTCTCTGGTGCGAACGTTTTCGCGCGGAATGCGCCAGCGCGTAGCTATTGCGCGCGCCCTTCTTCATGAGCCTTCAGTACTACTGCTCGATGAACCCGCAACGGGACTCGACCCGCAAGGCGTAAGTTGGCTGGTGGAAACTCTGCGGCGGCTGCGCGATGCGGGTTCGACAATTCTGATGAGTCTTCACGGAGAATCGGAAATTTCCGCGCTATCGACCCGCGCCATACGATTGGATGGAGGCGCGGTGGTTGCCGACACGAAAAACGGCGCCAGTCTCCGCTCGATCCTGACGTTTGCCGATGCCTAGATGAGCCTGCTCTCTAACACCTCCGTCCTGCTCGGCAAGGAGCTGCGCACGGAATTCCGCTCGCGCGAGCTGCTGACCACGACTGTGGTTTTCATTCTGACGGTCATCGTGCTATTCAGTTTTACATTTGATCCAACAAGGGAAGAGTCGCGCCACTTCGGTCCGGGGCTGCTATGGCTGGCATTTCTTTTCGCCG
>Ga0210400_10002453_pt1 | contig 17201 bp, 14 predicted proteins | sample IncBWH26MmetaG_FD_155456 | JGI IMG/M metagenome (GOLD analysis project Ga0210400, IMG submission 155456) | Forest soil microbial communities from Barre Woods Harvard Forest LTER site, Petersham, Massachusetts, United States - Inc-BW-H-26-M | ecosystem: Environmental > Terrestrial > Soil >... | reverse complement strand
TCATAGATCTGAAACTCGGCCGCTTCTCCCACGCTGACGCTGGCCAGATGAATCTCTACCTCAATTACGCCCGAGAGCACTGGACCCGTCCCGACGAGAACCCGCCAATTGGGTTGATCCTCTGCTCGGAGCGCAACGAGGCAGTTGCGCACTATGCGCTCGGAAACCTGCAAAACCGGGTTCTGGCCCGAGAGTATAGGCTGACACTGCCAGAGGAGAGCGTCCTTGTCCGGGAGATCTCAGATACTCGCCGTGCGTTCCAGCTTCGCGCACGACCGAGTCTGCAGTCGGGTGGCTAGCCCGGGCGTCGCATGATGGCCAGGAGCGGTTAATGGAGCCGCGCAAGGCAATACCCTCAATTGGCATCGCTGTGCGTAGCCAAATGTGGTCCACAGTACTCGCGACGTTACGTAACGTGAACCGGCTGCGTTCGGTGGCGGTTGTGCCTACCGCAAATCCCGTCTGCGGCCGAAGGCCGCCGGCGCACAACGGATGCAAACCAAATGTTTGGAGCCCGCGTCGCCGGAAAGCATTGGAGAAGCATTAGACTACACTAGAAATCCACGCGGCGATTGGGAGCAGGAGTATATCGTTCCGTCGGGCAGCGAGAATCAGCGCACCTTTCCCTGGATACGGCGAGCACTGCCAAGTTCAGGCTGCGCGCCGCTCGTAGCGGTGGTGAAGACCGCCAACTTGCGGTATGGTAACCACGGTTCCGAGTTCCAGAGGCTGCACGGGCCGCGGTTCCGGCGGGTCCTTGGCCAGTGAGAGGTGTGTCCTTCTCGCGGCTCATCTTCCGAATCAGTTGGCGAGTCTCTTTCGAGACCGGTGGACGCCCGGGTTGGCCATGACGGACTTTCCAGGTCCAGAACAGCCGGAAGCCTTTGCGGTGCCAGCCAATGACGGTTTCGGGCTTGACGATGATCAAGGCAGACTGCCAATCGCTCCAAGCTTCGCACAGCCCCGCCCATAGGAGTCGGTCGGCGGACGTCAGTTTAGGCCGCTTCACCGAGCGACGCAGAACGCCGAGCTGGTGCCGAAGGGCGAGATTCTCGAGATGGAGAGTGGCTCGAGATTTGAAGGCAGCCGACGCGGCGGCGGCCAACACGTGAAGTGCGCTGAGCGCCAGACCGAGAAATTGAGGAGGGATACGCAAACTCCATGTTCTCATTTAGTTCGATATTCCCGATTGGCACAGCTGGTTTGGATGGCGCCTTGACGACGAATGCGGCTGTCTTTAGTCCGTAGATCTCGGCGCGGCCGGTGGATGGCGTGATGCCAGGCCGTCTGCAATCCGCGATCAAACGAAGTCTATTTCGAAGATCCAACCGGCGGTTGGACTGTCGTTGTTGGGCCAGCCGGGATGGATGCCGGCGTCGCAACTGATCAGCTTTCCGTCGTGCATCGCGAGCCCGTGCGGGTCGCAGGAGTTCGGAAGGAGATCGACCGACTCGATCACCTTGCCGGTGGCGGCGTCGTATCGCACCAGGCAGGAGCGAAACTCGCTGTAGCCTTTGCTGTCGTTGCCCACGATCTGCCAGATGGTGCCGTTGTCCCATGCGATACCGTGATAACGCGTCCGGTCCGGTGCCTGGTAGAACGGGATCAGGAATTCCGGCTCCCAGGTCTTCGGATCCACGCGAAGGTTGCAGCGCAGGCGCAAGGCCGCAATCCAGAGTTTGTCATCGTGCCAGAACGCGCCGTGGCATCCGCCGCCATCGCTGGCCGGTCCCAGCGGGATCTGGCGATGGCTCACCAGCCGGGAATTCATGTCCACCTGAAAAACACCTTCGGGAGGCGCGTTCGCCACCATCCACACATAGCCGCCGCCGACCGCCATCCCGCTCGTGTTCCTCGAAGGGGTCGTCACCGTCTTCAGCAGCTTGCCATCCCAATCGACCAGCCACGCTGCTTCCGTGAGGGACTTCGGCTCGGGGAGGTGGTACGTTGCGGCCTGCGCGCCGGAGAGCTTCTGCTCCGCAATCCACAACCCCTCCGGCGTGACCGCAATCCCGTTGGGATATCCTTGCGGGCTCTTGAAGAGTTTCGTCGTTTTCGCTTTCCGCGATGGGGGCCGGGCACCGCTCGACGATTGCGAAAATGCCGTAGTCCGATTTGCCAGGGCCAGGCCGGCGCCGAGGCCGGCCGTGAGGAATTCCCGTTTGGTCATAAGACCTCCACAAACCTGCGCTGCCCGCTATGGTTCGTCGGGCAGGGCGAAGACGTAAAGCGCGTTGCCGTTGTTGGGATGGTGAATCTCCGGCGCGATCACGCGGGGCACATCGCGCGGGCTTCCGCCGCCCAGGCCCGTAGTAACGGCGATGTATTGCTTCCCGTCGATCGCGAATGCGATTGGATAGCCCTGAACGGACGTTCCCAGACGCGTCTTCCAAAGCACCTCGCCGGTCTTCACGCTGACTCCCAGGAAATGACGGTCCAGATCGCCGACGAAGGCGACGCCGCCCGCGGTGGAGAGGACCGAGGTGAGAAACGGCGCGCGCTGTTCGATCGACCAGTTTTCTTTCAGAGTCCGCACGTCGTAGGCTGCCAGCTTGCCGATATTGCCGTGCGTATTCGGCATTTCCATAAAGCGCCGGTCGCCCGCGCCGCCGCCCGAATTTTCCTTGAACTCCACCTTGCGCCCCGACATGGACATGCAGCTCTGACTCAGCGGGATGATCAACTGCGCCGTTTCCGGATGGTAGCTCATGGCCTGCCAGTTGTGGCCGCCTTCCGTGCTGGGGCAGATTTGAAACCACTGGCCGGTCTGCTGCTCCAGAATGTCGCTGCGGTAGGTAGGTTCGCCCGTCTTGGCGTCGATGTTCACGAACAGGTTCTGGTAGACGGTTTCTTTGTGGCCGAGAAACTGGCCGTTTTCGCGATCGATCTTCCACAAGATGCCCGGCTTGCCGACCGTGAACAGCAGCTTTCTTCCGTCGAGATCTATCAGGACGCGCTCGAAGACCTCGTCCATATCGAAGGACTCGCCGGGCGCATGCTGAAAATACCACTTCAGACGACCGGTGTCGGGATCAAGCGCGACCGTGGAACTCGTGAACAATCCCTTATCGCCGGGTTTGGCGCCGCGGCTGGCACGCAGCCAGGGCTTCGGCTGCGCCACGCCCCAATAGGTAATGTTGAGGAGGGGATCGTAACTGCCGGCGATCCACGTATCGCCGCCGGCGCGCAGCAAATTCGGCAGTTGGCCCCACGTGTCGCCGCCCGGCTGGCCCTCCCGCGCAATCGTGCTGAAGCGCCAGAGCTGTTCCCCGTTGCGGACGTCGTACGCGCTGATGTAGCAATCGGCGCCGTAGTGTCCGCAGCCGGTCATCCCGGTCAGCACCTTGCCGTTGATGACGATGGCCCCGGACGTGTTGCTGTATCCCTGTTTGCCCTCGGCGATGGCCGCTTGCCAGACTATCTTGCCGGTGCGGGTGTCGAGCGCGTACAAACGTGCGTCGGTGGTGGTCAATAACAGCTTGTCGTCATAGATAGCGAGCGTGCGCGTCGCGCCATACGCGCGGGTAGATTCGGGGCCGACACGGTTTTCCCAGATTAGGTCGCCCGTGCGGCCATTCACGGCCTGCAGCGTGTTGCTCGTGTTGGTGAGGTAGATGATTCCGTCGTGCACGATGGGGGTGGGCTCATTGGCCCCGCCGTCGTTCATCGCCCACGCCCAGACCAGTTGCAGCCGCTTTATGTTTGCCGCCGTGATTTGCTTGAGCGGGCTGTAGCTCCAGGACTGGTAATTTCCGCGGGCCATCAGCCAGTCGGCGTGATCAGGATTGCGCAGCGTTTCATTGGTGACGGGGACGTAGCTCTTGAGTTGTCCCGAGACGGTGATGCCTTTGGGAGCGGACGCGCGAGGCCCACCGACTTGATCGGCGGTCGAGGCCTTCGCGAGCGTTTCCCGCAGCGAGGCAGTCATCTGCCCGTTGGCCGCGGAGTCGATGCGGAGCTGCGTCGAGACCGTGAGCGTTCGATCTCCGGAGGCGGCGCCGTTGGCCTGTAGGAAGAAGCTCGCGATGTTCGCGTAGGCCTCGTCGCTCAGGCCTCCGCGATTCGAGGGCGGCATCGAGCTCTGCATGTAGCGGATCAGCTCCGAGGTGGTGCGCGATCCCCACGCATTCATGAAATTCGCGCCCGCCAGCGGCGGCGCTTCGTTGCGGCCGGAAAGGTCCGGCAGGTGGCAGCTTGCGCAGCTGGTCTGATAAGCGGCCAAGCCATCGGCCGCCTGGGCCGCGGTGTACGGCGGCGAGGTCTGGCTTCGAACACGGAAAGCCGCGGCAAGGATGGCGATCGTGGCCGCGAGCCGCACAGCTGAGTGGGACATCTTAGTTGCGCATTCTATCGCAAACTCGGGTCGAACCCATCGCGAACGCAAGCTTGGAGGACAATAATTCCTGGAGCGGATATGCGACTGACGCGAAGAAGCTGGGCACGGACGGCGCTTCACGGCGCCACGTTTCTTGCGGCGCGGGGCTTCTCCCAGACAGCGGAGCAGGGAAGTCCGCCGGCCAAAGGGCTTACACGCTACGTTGCCGAATGGGTTGCCGCCGCGCGCTTTTCCGCTGTGCCGCGGGAAGTGATCGAGCTGGGAAAGAAGTCGATCCTGGACGGCTTGGGCGTGGCGCTTTCCGGCTCGGTCGCGGACACCGGCGGATTGGTGCGGCGCTATCTGCGCTCGCTTGGTCCGCTGGCCGGCTCGGCGACCGTGATCGGTTCGGACCTCAAGTATCCCCCGCGCTTCGCGGCCTTTGCCAACGCGCTCGCCATGCATTCCGACGATTACGATGACACGCAGCTTGCCGTCGGTAACGACCGCGTGTACGGATTGCTCACCCACCCCACCACTCCCTGCCTGGCAGCCGCCCTGGCAGCCGCGGAAGACGCACGCCTGCCGGGTCGCGACCTGACTCTCGCCTATCACCTCGGAGTGGAGGTGGAATGCAAGATCGCGGAGGCGATCGCCCCGCGCCACTACGAACAGGGCTTTCATTCCACCGGCACTTGCGGTCCATTCGGGGCCGCGGTTGCCACGGCCAAAATGCGTGGACTGACCGCGGAGCAGATCGCTCGCGCGATGGGCATCGCAGCCAGCCAGTCTTCGGGCCTGCGTGAAAACTTCGGAACCATGACCAAGCCATTCCAGGCCGGGCACGCCGCCGAATGCGGCGTGGTCTCGACCGACTTTGGCGCGCTGGGCTGGACCGCCGCTGAGGACATTCTGGAAGCGCCGCGCGGGTTCTTTCAGGCTGCTGGCGGCGGGTACCGGTCCGACGCCATTTTTCACAAGCTCGGCAGCCCCTGGACTTTCGCCTCTCCGGGCGTCTCCATCAAGCCCTTTCCCTCCGGATCGCTCACTCACCCGGGTATGACGCTCGCCCGCCGCCTGATTAGAGAAAACCACATCGAAGCCGGACAGGTCGAATCCGTCGATGTCGGAACCAACCGCAATATGCCAAACGCCCTCATCCATCACCAGCCCGAGAACGCATTGCAGGCGAAATTCAGTATGGAATTCTGCATTGCCGCACTGCTTCTCTACGGGAATGCCGGGCTGAGCCAGTTTACGGATGAAGTGGTCAACCGGCCCGAGGTCCAGGCGATGGTGCGGCGCGTACGCTTCTACGTCAATGCCGAGGCGGAGAAGGCTGGCTACAACAAGATGACCACCATCATCGACATCCTCCTTAAGGACGGCCGGACTATCTCCGGGCGCGCCGATTTCGGCAAGGGCAGCCCCGCCGATCCCATGACCTATGACGATGTCGCCGAGAAGTTTCTCGATGCCGCAAACTTCGCCCGCTGGCCGCACGCCAAGGCGGCGGGTATCGTGGACGTTGTACGGAAACTCGAAGACCTGCCGGACGTCCGCGCGCTGACTGCCCTCTGCGCGCGTTGAAGCGGCAGGGGTGAGCTTCGAGAAGAAGAACCCGGTCACATCGCTCATGTCCGCCGTCGCCAGCGGCACGATCCGGGAGGACATTCTGAACGAGAAAGTGCTCTCCGCGATCGTCGAGATCAAGGTCCCGGTGGAACGTACGGAGGAGATTATCCGGCTGGTGTGAGCGGTCGAGAAGGAAATCGATACGGTGGTGGCTGTCGGCGTTGGCACGCGCTGTGATGAGGACGGCGAAGATACGGTGGTGGGGCCGATTCTCGAACGCCTGGGATACAAGCTGGAGCGCGCCAAAACGAACATCGGCCTGGGCAGAATCACGAATCGCAACGTTGAAAGGATACTTGCGGAGGTGGCGCCGAAATGACGAATACGCTGCACCGATTTGGAGACGCGAATAGTTTTCGCGATGACTACGTGGTATTCGCCATCGCCAGCCGGGGCAGGAACGACGAGGATTCCGTGCCCAAGCTGAAGAAGTTTCTCGAGATGGCGCGCCGGTTTCATCCCGTCAACCTGGGCGACGCGCGCCACGGCGGAGCATTGCGGCCTTCGCGCTCGATGAGTTCTCGCACTGGCAGCGCGAGATGACGCCGGACTTCGAGGCAGTGATCGCCGGACTCGACACCACAACGACTGCAGCCGCGGTCTTCGACAACCGGCCCGCCGCCGAAGACTTCGTCAAGGCCGTGAAGGAGGCCGATCTCGGTTTGAACATCAACATTTCGACCTCGATCGACGGCGCGGAGCGGTGCTGCCATGCCGCGGACCTCTGCCGCCACAGTGTCGGCTATTCGCTGGAATTTGAAGGCAAGACCGAGCATCTTCCGAACGAGGACGTCCTCAAACTGGCAACGATGTGCGGCCACGGGATGGTGAGCGAATCGCTCGCCAAGAAGATGATCGACTGGGTGAAGGAAGGGCGGCGGACTCCCGAGCAGGCGGTGTCGTACCTGACGCGATTCTGCTCGTGTGGAGTATTCAATCCGGCGCGCGGCAAGCGAATTCTCGAAGAGGCACGCACGCGGACCAAGTAGCGGGCGCCCGCACCAACTCAAGCGGTCCGGGAAGCGCGATTCGATAACGGCACGGCAGCAGGGGCCGTCACCACGGCATCTCGCGTTTCGTATACTTGCGGCCGACCTCCGCGGTCTCGCGGCTGGCGGGACCGATCATGACGCCTTCCTTGATCATGTCGATTACGTCGGTAGGTCCGAAGGTATTCAGGAAGAAACGCTTGTTTGCTTTGCAGGCGGCGAAGACCTTGCTTCGCGCCTGTTGCATTCTGGGGTCCTTCACCGCGGCCTGCCCCATGGCGCGTACGCCGAGAGACAGCGCCATGTCGCCCGGACCCCATTCCGCGAAGGCCACTCCCGGAATCTTCAGGATCTCTTCCGCATTGGCGAGGGCGTACTTATCTTCGAGTTTGACGCCGAGCAGCAGTTCACCCTTCGGGTTGAGCGGCCAGGGGTCAGCTTTATCGAGGTACTCATCCTGGGTAACACCCCAGATGGCGGCTGCTGTGGGCACTCCGTGGACTCCGCGCCGCCCTTCGTTCACTCCCTGGTCCACGCCTTCTTTGTGAATGGGGAAGCGCACGGCTTCGATGAAGGCCCGGACAGCGGCGGGGGAATCGGCGTGGCACAGCAGGAGTCCGTGGATGCCGGTCGCGAGCACCTGCGCGAACATCCAGGCATTGGCGCGGACCGACGCCTCGTCGATGCCGGTAACCGGAACGTTCACGATGACGGCCGGGGTGCGATGACCGCTCTTCGTGGGGCCGCCCTGCGCAAGCCCGCGCATGTAATCGGCGAGGCCCTTCACGTCGAAGGGAGCGTGCTCCATGTCATAGCTGATATAGTCGGCGAACGTTTGGGTGTCCTTCACTCCCTGCTCGTAGGTGCCTGACGTCCCGGAATGCGAGCCAGTGTAGTAGATGGGCTGACCCTGTTCGAGGAGTTCGATCGCCCGGTTGATCCTTTTCGGCGAAGGCCCCTCCGCCACGGAGGTTGGGACCACCACCAGCATCAGCAACAAGCAAATGGACAACGTACGATTCGTCGTTTTCTTCATGCGGATACTCCATCTGCGGATCAACAATATCCCAAGGCCGGTCCAGAGTCTAGTTGAAAACGATCACGACTCCAACGAAATTGCATCGCTCCCGGGGGCGCCCCACGGTTGCGGGACGGCGGCGCGCACCAGGACGATTTGCGCGTGGAGCCAGCCGGTGATATCTTTCTGTCAACGTCGCCAGCGGACACACATATGGCTCGATACAGATGGCACGCGGTTGCCGCCGCACTCGGGATGCTATGCGGGTTAACTCTTCACAGCGAAGTCAGAGTTCTGAAGAATTTCACGTTGATTGACGGGACCGGACGGGCGCCTATCGCGTCCGCCGCGATGATCGTCGACAATGGCCGGATCACCTGGGTGGGGCCGGCGGCACAGCTCAAGGCACCAGCCGGAGCTGAAACGGTTGATCTCACCGGCAGATTCGTGATGCCGGGAATCATCAACCTGCACGGACACCTTGGAAACACGGTGGACCTGAAGCAGGACGCGAAATTCTATACGCGGGAAAGCGCCCAGAAGAACCTCGCGACCTACGCCTCATACGGAGTGACCACGGTGCTCAGCCTCGGCACCGATCAGGATCTGATCTTCAAAGTCCGCGAAGAACAGCGCGCCGGCAGACCGTCGGTGACGCGTGTTTACACGGCCGGACAGGGGATGGTATTCAAGGGCGGATACGGCGGACTCGAGGGAGTGACTCCCGGAGTCGCCACTCCCGCCGAAGCGGTGGCAGCGGTAGAAGCGCAGGCGAAGAAAGGCGTCGATATCGTCAAGTTGTGGATGGACGATCACCTGGGCGCTCAGAAGAAGATGCCATATGACGTTGCCAAGGCCATCATCGATGCGGCTCACAACCACCATCTGCCGGTGGCCGCGCACATCTTTTACCTGGAGGATGCGAAGCGACTAGTGGATTACGGGGTGAATGGACTGGCGCACAGCGTTCGCGACAAAGCGGTGGATGAGTCCCTGATCACGGCCATGACGAAGCGGGGAACGTGGCAACTGGCCGCGACATTGACGCGCGAAGCTTCCATGTTCGTCTACGCGGACGCGCCGCCGTTCGCGGCCGACCCGTTTTTTACGCGAGGTGTGTCGGCGGGCGTCGTTCAGACGTTAAAGAGCACGTCTTACCAAAAATCGATGGCGGCGGATCCTCACTACGAGAAATACCGCGGATTTTTCGAGACGGCGAAGGCCAACCTGAAGCGGTTGGCGGATGCCGGTGTCCCCTACGGATTCGGTACGGACACGGGTCCCCCCGGCAGATTTCCAGGCTTCTTCGAGCAGTGGGAACTGCAACTGATGGCCGAGTCCGGCCTGACACCGATGCAGGTGATTGTTGCGGCCACGGGGAGTGCGGCGCGGTTCCTGGGCGCCAAGGATCTGGGGACGCTCGAGAACGGGAGGTGGGCGGACCTGATCGTGCTCGATCGCAATCCGCTCGACGACATCCGAAATACGCGGACTATTCGGAGCGTGTATATCGCCGGGAACCGGGTGCCGTAAACGGTCGGCAGGACCTGTGCGTAGCCAAATCGGCGTCGGCACCTGGAATCAAAGGCTTCTGGGCGTCCGCTGCAGTTGGTCGGGGCAACGTTACACTCATGTTACGGGTCTGAGCTCGCGATCGATTTCCGTCGGTGGTTCTGTTTGCCCGGTTGAGATTGCGCTGAGTTTTGTTCCCGGGTTGCGTGGCGCTCGCGTCATCTTTGACGGGAAATCTCGGCCTCTTGGTTTCCAAACCCTGTGCCTAGCCAAATTGGCATCGGCACCTGAGATCAGAGACTTCCTGGGCGGCCGCTTCAGTTCGTCGACCGCTTTACGGGCCTACGGCGCGATATCGGAAGAGGTTTGAGCGGTACAAGGACTCTCTGTTTTCCTTTATTGACAACGACGGCGTTCCAAGGCACAACAACACGGCTGAGAGAGCACTTCGTCATTTGGCTGTCCAACGGAAGATCTCCGGTTCGTTCAGCGAGAAAGGGGCCACCGACTACCTCCGGCTCCTCGCTATCGCGCAAACCTGCCGCTTCCAGGGGAAATCGTTTCTCGGATTCCTCCTATCGAAATCTACGAACGTCGACGAATACAGAGAGCGGAGCAGAGCGCATCCGGACTGGGCAATCGACCCCTGGGAAAAGGAATAGACCTCCTGCCTTTGTGCGCCGCCTTAGGCAACCTAGCCGAAAGCACACGGCAATGAAGTGCGCTTGGCCCACGGCATCTCCCTTGCCCAGCCACCTCACTCTCCCCTTCCGAATCATGGCCACCGCTTCGATACCCTGCAAAGTTCGCCAGGCACTCTGGAATGACCCATAGCCCTTAGCCAGCCAAACCCGCTTCTTCACCGTCCGATGATCCTGTTCCACTATGTTGTTGAGGTACTTGCATTGCCGCAGGCGAACCCTTCGAGGGAGCGCCCTTTCCGCTTTCAGCTCCTCCACGGCCGCAGGATATGCCGGGTTCTTGTCGACATTCATGACCCGTGGCACGGGATTGCCGGATGCCGCCAGAGCCTTTCGGAGAAACCGCTTGGCCGCAGTTGCGTCCCTTCGAGCAGTGAGCAGAAAGTCGATCGTCTGGCCCACGGAGTCGACTGCTCGATACAGATACTTGTCCTCGCCTTTGACCTTTATGTAGGTCTCGTCGATCCGATAGCTTTTGTTCGTGGGCTTCAGATGTGGTCGGCACCGCTTATTCAATTCTGGCGCATAGGCTTGGACCCAGCGCCAGATGCAGCTGGCATCCACCCTCACGCCACGCTCCGCTAGAATCTCGGAGACGTGTTCGTAGGCCAACGGATATCGCAGGTACCAGCGCACGCACAGAATAATCACCTCGCCCGGATAGTGGCGCCCTTTGAACGGGTTGGTCGGGGTGATCGGATTAGTCTTTACGGTAGCAGGACTGCCGGTGCAGAGTTCGCAACGGAACCAAAAAGACTGTGCCCCACCGGATCTGGGCATGGAACATGAGGAACCAAGTGGAGCACCACGCGCGATACGGGCGAATTGTCGCATCGGACTAGCTAGTTGGCACCATCTGACTACGGTTTAACGAATATTACCCTGGCACAAACGACAGCCCTCAGAGAGTTACAGGTCAGCCGATGGCTATTTGCCGTTGGTGGGACCAGAACAAATCGCACCTTCGTTTTGAAAAAGGACGGTTCACCAATGCAATACGATAGCGTGCCTTGCCCGGTTGTCGGCGCCGAATCGCATTGCATGGAGTATGCGGCTCAGAAGACGATCTTCATCACCAGCACGATCAGCCTCGGCTCCGAAGTATCGTCAATCGACGATACCGACAAATGCCCGAACTGCGGATCGGTCACGTTGCTCGACGCCAGATTCCCGAACCAGGGATGATTGAACGCGTTATGGAAGTCGGCTCGCACCTGCCAGCGAACGCGCTCCTTGATCGGGAATTCCTTGTATACGGAAATATCCCATACGTTCAGAATCTTGCTTCGCACGTCGGGGAACATGGTCGGAAAATTCCGCAATGTGAACGGAGCTTGCGCCTGGGTCGGAAACAGCGACGTGTTGAAGTAGACGTCGTAGGCCGGGTCGAATTGGCTCTGACCCGCGGCCTTCGCCAGCGCGTCCCTGGCGCTGTCGTGCAGATTGGCGGTTCCCGTCTGGAGCGGCGCCGCATTCGGAAAGGCAAACGGATACCCGGAGTGAGCCGTCCACTGTGCGTTCAGATTCCAGCCGCCCACGACCCCGTTCAACAACGGGCGCATCGACGGGCCGAAGTGGCGTCCCCTTCCGAACGGCAGCTCGTAGCTGGTCACCAACGCAAAAGCCCGCGGTGCGTCGTATTGTGTAAGCCGCTTCTCTAATCCCGTATCGAGCAGATTGGTCAGATTGACATCCTGCGCATTCAGTACCGAAACCCGCTCCAGGTTCTTCGATAGAGTGAACGACGCCTGCACCGCAAGCCCGCGCGAGAAGCGATGCGTTACCTTCGACTGCAACGAGTCATACCGCGAACTCCCGATGGGAACATTCGTGATGCTGACCCCGGTGTATTGAGGATACGCATAGAGCAACTGCTGGCGCGGAACTGTCGCCGTGTTGATGCTGGAATTCGGCAACAGCCCTGCCAGCGGGTTATTGACCTTGGCGGTGAAATACGCCGAGCGATCCGACACGGGCATGCTAGTCAATACCGACACAGGAATGAAATTCAGATTATTCAGGGTGACCGGCAGCCGGTGCGTCTGGTTCCCCGAGTAGGATGCATCAACTAGCCATCCACCCCGGAATTCGCGTTGGACTCCCACTGAATACTGATGCGCGTAAGGCAGCGGCCGGTCGAGATATTGCGCGGTGACCGATTGACCGAGGTTAGTCGCGAGCCCCTGGCTGCTGCCGATGGGCTGCAGCAAACCGCTGGGAAACAGGCTGGATGGGAACGGATTGCTCAGACTCACCGCGGGCGTGATGCCGCCGTCGGTGGACGAAATGAGGCTGGTGGGCTGGCTGAAACCCGTGTTCGGACCCTGGGCGCTCTGTCCCAGATATGCGAGACCATAACCGCCGCGCATCACCCACTTTGGCGCAAAGCGCCAGGCCACGCCAACCCGCGGCTCCACATGTTTCCTGTCCGGGTTGAACGCCAGGCGGCTGCTGCCGCTGGAACCGGCGTACAGCAGGCCTCCCTTCAGATTGAGCTCGGGGACCTGATTCGCCAGCGGACTCGGTTGATCGAAGGCGAAGCCCCGCACCATCCGGTTGTAACGCTCGGTGCGCGGCGATTCATAGTCCCAGCGCAGTCCCAGATTGATCGTGAGGTTGGGCGCTAGCTTCCAATCATCCTGCACGAACAGCGCGTAGTATCGGTTGCGGTATGCCGGATCGATGTTGCGATCGACCGAACCGGAACTCGGCACGCCCAACAGGAAGGAGGCGAACTCATTTCCCGATACTGCGTCCGCGCGCAGCGGGTTGGCTTGGGTGAACGTCTTGGAGAAAGTGAAATTCCCATCGGCCGCGCCGGGCTGGAGGAAGTTCTGGTTGTAGAGACGGAACTCGGCGCCAACCCGGGTCGTCTGCTTGCCGTGTATCCAGGTAAGGTTCGGCTGCAGACTCCAGGTGTCGTCGGTCTCGTAATTCTTGACCTGCGTGCCGCCGAGCTCGGAGTAAGTTGTTCCCAGGTTGAAACGGGGGAACTGCAGCGTAGTGAACTGCCCTACCAGCGATGCGGGAAAGCCCAACGCGACCGGGTCGAAGCCTGCGCCGAATTGGCTACCGGAGAAATTCTCGTAACGCGAAAGCCCGCCTCGCAAGTTGAGGAGCAAAGCAGGACTCATGGTGTAGGTCCAATCCGCTCCCCAATTCCGCGGCGCGCGCGTCTTGAGAGCAGCGGGTTCCGCCACATTGTTTCCCCAGACCAGCGCGGGGGAGGAAACCCACGGCGTCTGACCATACCGGAACGAGACATTACTCTTCGGCGAAACGCGGATATCCATTTTGCCGAGCACGGCGTCGTAGATCTGGGTTTGCGGTTCGAGGACCGAGTAATTGCGGACGCCCGCTGGACCAGCGCCAGGACCGTTCGGCTTGGGGTAGTAGCTGGCCACTTTGGCCGCGATCGGGTTGATCAGGTTCGAAGGAATTCGATCGTTCGCGAACGGCGTGCGCAGATACGATCCGTCGGGCTGCAGTTTGGCGGATGCCGGATCGTAGATCAGCACCTGTTGGCCGGCGCTGTTCAAAACCTGCGAGAAATCGCCTTGCAGCATCGCGGCCGTGGGCAGCGTACGGATGGCGGAGGACTGCAGATGCTCGCGCGAGCCTTCGTAGGAGAACATGAAGAACACTCGATTTCTCCCGTCCACCAGCTTCGGAAGATAAATCGGGCCGTCCATCTCAGCGCCGAACGTGTTGTTCTGAAAACGCGTCCTGGGCGTCCCCAGCGCATTGAGAACCCACTCGGTGGAATCGAGCTTCAGATTCTTCAGGAACTCGTACACCTCGCCATGGGCCCGGTTGCTTCCCGACTTCACGGAGATCGTCGTCACACCTCCGCCGAAGCGGCCGTATTGCGCATCGTACAGGTTCGTCTGCACCGCCACTTCCTGGGTGCCGCTCAACGCAGGCATCAGGTTGACGCTGCGGTTTCCGTTCGTGTCCGAGATCCCGTCCACCAGGGTCTCGTTCTCGCCAGACCGACCGCCGTTGATCGAGACACCATTGACGTCGCTGTACGCCCAGAGTTCCATCGATCCCCAATACGTCGATTGCTTCATCACTCCCGGCAGACTGTACTGGAGCGAGAACAGATTGCGACCGTTGGTGGGGATGCTCTCCAGAACGCGGTTTTCAATGGTGGCGCTGCGCGAGGCGGTTTCAGTTTCGAGCAAGGGCGCTTCGGAGGTCACCGTCACGCTCTGGGTGAGATCACCGATCTGCAGCGCCAGATCCAGCGAAAGGTGGTCGTTCGCCGCAAGGGTGATTGCCGGATAGATTAATTTTTTAAAGCCGGGCTTCTCTGCCGTGACCGTGTACTTCCCGGGCAGAAGAAACTCGATGACATAACGGCCGGACGGATTGGATGTCCCTTGAAACGAGGTGTTTCGCTCCGTGCTGGTCACGGTCACCGCCGCTGCAGGCACAATCGCTCCGGTGGAGTCTGTCACTTGGCCGGAAACGCTAGCGCGGAACTCCTGGGCGGAGGCCGGGCCGAAGGAAAACATCAGAAAGAACAAGAGGGCGCAACGTAGCATCATCTCCTCCTCGAGGCGTCAAAACTGGACTGAGATTAACGCTAAAGACGCCGCGGGTCAAGACAATTCAGGCTGGAGGGACAGCGCGGGCAAACGCGGAGTAACATGGATACACCGTGAGAGGAAGAAAAATGCGAATGAACAGAATCACTGCGGCCATGTGGCCGCTTCTTGTGCTGGCGAGTTGGCATCCGGCGCTGGCACAGACGCAGTGGGAGGTGGTGAACACCTTTCACATCGGCGGCCAGGGCGGATGGGACTATCTCACTGTCGACCCGCAGACCCACATGCTCTACGTGCCGCGCACCACCCACACGATGGTGATCGACGCACAAAACGGCAAGACCGTCGCCGACATTCCCGGACAGAAGAACGCTCACGGCGTTGCGATCGCTCCCGCGGCGGGTCGTGGATTCATCAGCGACGGCGGAGGTGACGGCGCCATCGTGATCTTCGATCTGAAGACGAACGCGGCGCTTGGCTCGCTGGCCGCGCTGCCCGATGCCGACGGGATCATCTTCGACTCCTTCAGCGGCAACGTCGTGGTAGTTTCGGGACGCGGCAAGGCGGTGATGTGGTTCAAGCCGGACATCAATCCGAAGAACGGAAAAATCTCAGACCCCGTCGCCTTGCGCGGAGAGCCGGAGTTTCTGGCCGCCGATCCGTCCGGCAAGGTCTACATCAATCTCATGGACACGCACCAGGTGGCAGTGGTCGATCTCAAGAGCCGGAATGTTCTGGCGAATTGGTCCGTAGCGCCCGGAGGCCTGCCGGTAGGAATGGCGATCGACACTGCGAAAGGGCTGCTCTTCATCGGCTGCCGCGGGCCGCAGAAGCTCATCGTGATGAGCACGAAGAATGGTGAGGTGCTCTCCAACCTGCCGATCGGCGAGAGCGTGGACGCAATCAAACTGATCGATGGCCAGGCGTTCGCCAGTACCGCCGGCGCGCAACTCTTCGTTGCCGGAGAAACTGCCGGCAAATATGCCATCGTACAGACTGTGAAAACGGGCGAAGGCGCGCGGACCATGGGCGTGGACGCAGCGAAGCGCCGGATCTATCTACCTACCGCGGAGTATGAAATCGGAGCGAACAATAAGCCGGCGCAAAAGCCGGGGACCTTCATGATCCTGGAGGTCGCGCCTCGGCCGGTGAAATAGCGTCCCTTGGAAAACCATGTCCTCCTCAACATGAGGACTGCTTATGCGTAAATTTTGGGTGATAACGACTCTGTCCGTCTTCGCGCTGTCCTGCCTGGGGTCTGCCGCATGGGCTCAGGACCGCGACCGTGAGCGGGCTCCGGACCGTTACTATGATCGGGAACACCAACGCTACACCCGGCTTCTGCCGGGCACCACGATCACAGTCCGGCCCAACGAATCCATTGACGCGGAGACGAAAGATAATCGCATTTACACTGGCGTCGTTGATCAGGACGTTCGCGGCGACAACGGACAAGTGGCGGTCCCCCGGGGATCAACCGTGGAACTGATTGTCCGGGTGGAGCGGGACAACGACCTGATTCTGGACCTGGAGTCGGTAATTGCGAGGGGCCAGCGATACGACGTTCAGACCGACGCCACACGCGTAGAATCGTCGCGCGACAACAGTTTAGTGGGCGCCATTGTGAGTGCGATTAACGGTGGAGAAGTGCGCGGACGCGCGGTACGCATTCCGCGAAACACGTTGCTAACCTTCCGCGTCGACGCCCGCTCGATATCGGCGTACCCGACCGTGGCATCGATCGCGACGGCCGGCACTATCACGATTACTACCGCGATCACGATCGGTAGCCGGAGTTGGGGCCGCCATCATCGCGGCCCCTTCCCGTGTTCCGCCGCCTTCAATGCCAACCCGCGCGCGACAGACGTGAACTCATTTCCCGAGCGAGTCTTCTCCGCACCGAAGCGCCGTTCGAAGATCATGCGCAACGCCGGCAAAAAGGACGAACCACCCGTGAGGAACACCCTGTCCACGTCTCCCCCGGAAATGCCGGAAGACTGCACGAGGGAATCGACACACGCCTCGATCTGGCTCAGGTGGTCTCCAATCCATTCCTCAAACACGCTCCGCTGGAGCGTTGCCTCGATATCCACGGCGCCATCCGAGAAGCGGAACGACGCGACGGTGCTTTCGGAAAGCTGGCACTTTACTCTTTGAACGGCGCGATGCAGCTCATAGCCCAGGTCTTCGCGGATCAAGTGGATCAGCGCCTCCAGCTTTTCCGGCTCCAGCGCGGTCGCCAGGCTGCCGTTGAGCATGTTCATCACGCTGTTGGTACGCAGGAAAGACAGATGGTGTCAACGCTCCAGCTTGGAATAGACCCCGTTAGGTCCGAAAACTCAAAATTCCTGCCTTTATCGGCCATTTCCCGATCGAACCGAGGCCGCGCGTCAAGCGCTACGATACTGGTCGGCTTGACCAGACTCTCTACGGCGTCGAAGCCGAAAAGACGTAGGAGTACGCGATTGGATCGTTCAT
>Ga0210400_10002452_pt1 | contig 17206 bp, 15 predicted proteins | sample IncBWH26MmetaG_FD_155456 | JGI IMG/M metagenome (GOLD analysis project Ga0210400, IMG submission 155456) | Forest soil microbial communities from Barre Woods Harvard Forest LTER site, Petersham, Massachusetts, United States - Inc-BW-H-26-M | ecosystem: Environmental > Terrestrial > Soil >... | reverse complement strand
CCTCGCCCGCCCCGGGAGCCTTGGTTTCCAGTGCCGACCATTCAAGTGCCTCCGGCCCTCCCGGCGCGCGCACCATCAGCCCCGCGTCGATTTCTTCGGTCATACTTACCTCACCAACGTTTCAACAAAGCGCCGTATCCGGACGATGGCCCGCCGCAGCAGCTCCTCGTCGGCGGCGAAGCAGACGCGCACGAAGCCGCTGGTTTCACGGCCGAACGCTCCGCCGTCGAGCACCGACACGCGCTCGGTCCGATACAGCTCGCACATGAAATCGTAGCCCGAAAGACCGGTGCCGCGCACATCCAGCAGCAGGAACATACCGGCATCCGGGGCAAAGCACTTCACGCCGCGCAGCCCCACGAGACCTGCGAGCAGAAGCTCACGGCGCATTGCACAGTACTCGCGTACCCGAGATTCCGCGGCCGGCGCGACGCTCAAAGCGGTTACCGCCGCTTCCTGAACGAATCCGGGAAGACCGAACAGCATGCACTGGGCCATGGCCTCGGCATGGATCACCAGCTGCCGCGGACCCACCAGCCAGCCCGCGCGCCAGCCCGGCATGGCGTGCGACTTGGACAGACTGCTGATGGTCACCACTTGCTCGGGTAATTCGGCGGCGAGACTCGGCACTCGACCGTTGGGAGCGAGTCCCGCATACACTTCGTCCGCCACCACCCATAGTGAATGGCGGCGCGCCAAATCGCCGAGCGCCGCCAGATCGCTCTCGCTCTGAATCACGCCGCTGGGATTGTTGGGCGTGGCAAAGAAAATCGCGCGCGTTTTAACGGTGATGGCCGCTTCGAGCGCCGCCAGATCGACGCGAAAGCCCTGCGCCGCCGGCGCCGCCACCCGCACCATGCGCGCGCCGGAAACTTCCAGCGTCGCAGGATAGCTCGGGTACAAGGGTTCGAGCGCGATCACTTCATCGCCGGGGCCCGCGATACACAGCGAGGTGACGAACAGGGCGTTCTGCGCGCCGGCGAGAAAAATGACATTGTCGGCGGTCACTGGCTGGCCGCTGCGAACCAAGTGAGCCGCCGCAATCGCCTCGCGCAAATGCTGCCGGCCCGTGGCCGGCGTGTAGTGCGTGTCGCCGGCGCGCAGTCTTTCGATGGCCCGCTCCAATACCGGCGCCGGAGTATCGAGATCCGGATCGCCGACGCTGAGCAAAATGACGTCCTCGCCGCGCTCCTGCGCCGATCGCGCCTGGTAATGCACCACCCACGCATCCGCTCCGTCGCCCGCAATCCGCTTCACCAAGGGGGAATACTGCATGTTTTCTCTTGCCTAGCCGAAGGCAGTGCGCAATCCTAGCAGCCAGCCGCACCTCTCGCTGCATGTGCGCGACCCACCGGCGTCCAATCAAGTAGGTTTCAATGTCGCGCAATATCGGCGGTTATCTTGTCGAACTCTTGGCCAAGAACGGCATCGATACGGTGTTCGGAATTCCCGGCGTCCACAATCTGGAGCTGTACCGCGGCTTGACATCGGCCAACCTGCATCACGTGCTGGTGCGCCACGAGCAGGGGGCAGGATTTGCCGCCGATGGTTTCGCCCGCTTGAGCGGGCGACCGGCCGCCGCCTTCGTGATCTCGGGTCCCGGTCTCACCAACATCATGACGGCAGTCGCCCAAGCATATTCCGATTCGGTGCCTCTGTTGGTGGTCGCGAGCGCGCCGGTGCGCGCCTCATTCACCAAACAGTGGGGGGTGCTTCACGAGTTGTACGATCAAGGGGCACTGGCGGCCGGCGTGTTCGGCGTCGCGCGCGTGGCGTTCAGCGCCGAGGACGTGCGCGATCACCTGCGCCAATGCCTGGCGTCGTTTCGGACCGGTCGCCCGCGGCCCGCCTACCTGGAAATCCCGCTCGACGTGCTGGCGCAGGCCACGACGTTGGAGGCGGAACGATTCGAAGATACGCCTCTCCTGCCACAGGCCGACGTGCCGCAAATCGATGCCGCCGTCCGTGTGCTCGCGCTGGCCGCGCGCCCGCTCATCATCGCCGGCGGCGGCGCACGCCACGCCGCCGCGGAACTACACCGGCTGGTCGAACTGCTGGATTGCCCTCTGGTGACGACGGCGGCCGGCAAGGGTGTGCTCGCCGAGAGTCACCCCGCCAATTTCGGCACTTCGTTGCCGTACCGGCCCGTTCAACAAATGATCGCCGACGCGGATGCGGTGCTGGCGGTGGGTACGGAATTGGGCGAGACCGACATGTACTTCACCACCAAGCTCCCCCTCGGCGGCGTGCTCATACGCATCGACGTCGATGCGGCCAAGCTCTCGGACCAGTACGCGGCCGATGTACGCATCTGGTCCGACTCCCGCAGTGCCCTGCAATCCATCAACCACTCCCTTGCGAGCCGGCTCAAAGACGCGCCGGCGCGTGCAGGCTGGCGCACGATTCTCGGCGGCTTCGCGAAAATCCGCGCCGAAATCGACGGTGGCTTGGATTCGAAGGCGCGGGCGCAATGGAGCGCGCTGCGCGCCATCAAGGCAGCGCTACCCTGGGACGGCGTGGTGTTCAGCGACATGACTCAGATTGCGTATTTCGGCAATTACGCGTACCCCGTCGAGAGTCCTGGACAATGGTTTCATCCTTCCGGCTACGGCACCTTGGGGTTCGCGATGCCGGCGGCGCTCGGCGCCAAGATTTCGAGCCCCGCACGTGCCGTCATTGCGCTCGCCGGCGACTTCGGCCTGCAGTTCACGCTCCCTGAACTCATGACCGCGGTCGAAGCCGGGCTCAGTCTGCCGATCGTGGTGTGGAACAACTCGGCGCTGGGTCAGATCCGCGATGACATGGTCGCCGCCGGCATTGCGCAGCTCGGCGTGATCGCCCGCAATCCCGACTTCGTCGCGCTGGCCCTGGCCTGCGGTGCACACGGCTGCCGCGTGCACGACCCCGCGGCACTCACTGCGGCGATTCGCAGCGCCTTGAGCGCCGCCGGTCCCACCTTGATCGAAGCGGTTGCATCGAGCTTCGAGTAGCGGGTTCGGCATCTTGCTATCATTGCCGCGCATGCCGGCATGTGGCGGCAAATCGCTCAACACAACGAGGGGATACCATGAAATTCACGATGGGCCGCATCGCGGCGCTCGCCGCCGCGCTACTGACGCTACCGGCCTTCGCCGCCGAACAAATCAAAGTCGTCGAAAGGCCGGTCGGGGAAACCACGGTGGATCTCGGGCCGAAGGGCGATTCGATCGGCGACTTGCTGGTGTTCGCCAACGGAGTGTTCGACGCCGCCAACAAGATCCAGGTCGGCTCCGACCAGGGTTATTGCGTGCGCACCATTGTCGGTAAAAGCTGGGAATGCAACTGGACGCTGACCTTGAAGGCCGGCCAGATCACCGTCGAAGGCCCGTTCATGGATGACGGAGATTCGCTGTTCGCCATCACCGGCGGCACCGGCAAGTACGCCGGCGCCAAGGGCAGCATGAAGCTGCATCCCCGCGATGCCAAGTCGTCGAGCTACGACTTCACCTACGATCTACTGTAGTGGCGTACACGCTCGAGCACTGCCTGCGCAGCCGGCAGGATTTCCCTGCGCTGGTGAAAAATCCCGGCCTCGCCTTTCTCGACGGACCGGGGGGCAGTCAAGTGCCGCGGGTCGTGGTCGAAGCGATTGCGGACGTCTATGCCTCGTGCAACGTGAACACGCACGGCAATTTTGCGCCCTCGCGCGAAGTGGACCGGCGCATGCTGGTGGCGCGCAGCGTGGTCGCCGCCTTCCTCGGCGCGGAAGATGGTTCGTGCATCTCGTTCGGCCAAAGCATGACCACGCTCGCTTTCAACTTGAGCTCTGCCATCGGCCGCACCTTGCGCAAGGGCGACGAAGTGCTCATCACCCAACTCGACCACGAAGGCAACCGGGGACCGTGGGCCGGCCTCGAAGAACGCGGCGCCGTGGTGCGCGAAGTGCGTCTGCTGGAATCGGGCGAGCTCGATGCGGCCGACATGGCCGCCAAGATCAACCAGCGCACCAAGCTCTTCGCCATCGGCGCGTCGGCGAATTCGCTTGGAACAGTCAACGACCTGGCGCTCGCGCGCCGCCTCACGCGGGAGGTCGGTGCGCTGCTGGTGGTAGACGCGGTTCACTATGCGCCGCATTTTCCCATTGACGTGCAGGCGCTCGGCGCGGATTTTTTGCTCTGCTCGGGCTACAAGTTCTATGGGCCGCATGTGGGCGTACTGTATTCACGGCCGGGCCGCCTCGATTCCCTGCCGACCGATCGCTTGAGCGTTCAGGATCCTCTGGCACCCTACCGCATCGAAACCGGCACGCTGAATCACGCCGCGATCGATGGCGTGCGTGCCGCGGTGGAATATATCGCGGGTTGGGGCAGTGGCAACTCTCTGCGGGAGCGCATCGTCGATGCGATGACCAGCATTTCGGCTTACGAGCACGAATTGGCGAAGGATTATCATGATGCCGTACGCCGCATCCCCGGCGTGCGCGTCTGGGGACCGGACTTTGCCGCCGGCCGCGCGCGCGCGCCGACCGTATCGATCACGCTCGACAAGACGACCGCCGCGCACGCCGCGGTTGCCCTGGGAGAACAGGGAATTTGTGTTTGGGACGGAGATTTCTACGCCGCTCGGCCCGTGCAAGTATTGGGTCTCGCCGCACGCGGCGGACTGCTTCGCACCGGCGTCTCCATGTACAACACTCCCGACGAATTGAACCGCCTGCTGGCGGGGTTGGCAACGCTCGCCGCGCAACGCTAGTCGCGCCGCACGGCCGCCAGGCGTTCAACGAGATGGTCGGCGAGCCGTTCCGCGTGATCACGCAGTTCGGTCGCGGCGGTGGCCTCCCAATGGTCGGCGCGCAGCATGGGCCCGAGATAGTAGAGACTTGCACTCGCCCGTCCATGCGAATCGACGCAGGCCCCATAGCGGCCGGTGCGCAGGCCAAGATCCAGCGCATCTTCCGACACCAAACCGGCCGTGCGCAATGAATTCAACAGAGGATCGGCACAGTGTTTGAGCACGTAGTCGGGCCCCGTCGCATTGACGAGCAAGTCCACGGTGAGTTCGGACCGGGTCGTGGCCGCGCGGGGACGCCACGAAACCCGCAGTTGCCGGCCCGCCGCAGCGATCGAATCGATCCGGCCGGCATTCACCTGCAGCTTGCCGATGTCGCGCAGATGCGCTATTCGCGCCGCCAAGGGCGGCGGCAGCCTGTGCCGATGGATGTCCCAGTGCGCCTGCAGATGCCGCACGAAACGCCGTCGCTCGGGCTGTGGCAACCGGCGCCACAGCGCCGGCGCCAGGTGACGCACAAAGGTCACCGCTTCGCGCCAATCGCCGCCTCTGCTCTCGACTTCGCGGCTCAATTCACGCGTCATCGACAACACTCGCCGCAGCGAATCCGCGCACGCCAGCAGTGCCTCGCCATCACCGCGCAGGGCGTGCTGCCGGAACGGCGTCTGGGTCAGAGGGACCAGGCCGCGCCTGGAAATCGTATGCAGCGTGGGTGCGCGTGCCGCATCGTGGCTCAGCGCGACGGCGGCATCCACCATGGTCAGACCGTTGCCGACGATCAGTACCGAGCTGCCGGGCGCGAGCGCCTGCGGCAGCTGCCGCGGATCATGCCGGTACGACTCGTGATCGCGGATCGCGGCCGCCCACGGCAGCAGCGGCGGGGAGGGATTCCCGAGCGCCAGGATCACGAGATCGGCCATGATCGGCGGGCGACCCGACAAATGTGCGGCGAGCGGCTTATCCCCGCTGCCCGGGGTGATGCGGCGAACCTCGTCGAAAATGCGCACCAAGCGGACGTGCGCCGGCGCGGAACGCTCGGCCTGCGACAGCAGGTCCTCGAGATAATCGCCGTACAGTGCGCGCGGCAGGAAATCCTCGCCAGCCGCGCCGGGAGCACGGCGTTGCGCGAAGCGCAGGAATTGCAACGGGTCGCGCGAATCCGCCGACAGCCGCGCCGCCGGGACATTGAGAAGATAAGGAAACTCGCGCGCGGCATAAGCGATGCCGCGTCCCATCGCGGGCCCGCGCTCCACCAAAACGATGTCGCTCGCGCCGCTCGGCGGTCGGCGCAACAGATTGGCGGCCAGCACCGTTCCGCAGAACCCGGCACCCACGATCACGATGGTATTTGGCATAATTCAGACAGGCGTATGATGCACTCTTCCGCTAACATTCTGCAGAATTCATGGTCAAATAGCGCATCGAATTCCAGCGAGGGACAGGCCTATGCGACCTAGCAAGTTGACCTATTACGCGGACTTCGTCGTCTATCCTCCGGTCATCGTCGGCCTGGCGGCTGTCGGATTGGCCCATGGTGCCTGGCGCAATGCTGCCGAGTGGCTATGTGCCGAGGTCGCGGGATTCGTCGTGTGGACGCTGCTGGAATACGTCCTGCACCGCTCGGTGCTGCACAAAAAAACCCACTTCGCGCCCATGCACGGCGAGCACCACGCCGCACCGTTGGCGTACCTCGGCACGCCGGCGTGGGTGAGCGTATCGGTGCTGTGCGCCGGCTTCCTGCTGCCGGTCTGGTGGTGGTTGGGATTCGACGTCGCCGACGGTCTGACCGTCGGGGTGATGCTCGGCTATTGGTGGTACGGAGTCGTGCATCACATCATCCATCACTGGGCGAATGAATCCTCTCCTTCCTATTTCAAGGATCTGCGCGCCTGGCACATGCGCCACCACTACTCGCCGAAGAGCGGCAACTTCGGTGTGACCACCTCGGTCTGGGATCGGGTATTCGGCACCGCCATCCATGCACGCGACAAGGCCGTGGCATCACAGTGAACGCGGCGAGCTCTGCCAATCCGATGCACACCGACGGCTTCGAGTTCGTCGAGTACGCCGCGCCCGATCCTGAATTGCTGCGGCGGCTGTTCGAGAGCATGGGCTTGCCCGCCGTGGCCCGGCATCGCTCGAAGAACGTGACTCTGCACAACCAGGGCGATATCAATTTCATCATCAACGCGGAGCACGACAGTTTCGCGCAGAAGTTTGCGCGTGCGCATGGACCCTGCGCCTGCGCGATGGCATTTCGCGTCGCCGACGCGCGCGTCGCTTTTACCCGCGCCCTGGAGCTTGGCGCCAAGGCAGGTCCGGCGACCGCCGGACCGATGGAACTCAACATCCCATCGATCGAAGGAATCGGCGGCAGCCTCATCTATCTCGTCGACCGCTACGGCGAACGCACGATCTACGATGTGGATTTCGTGCCCGTACCGGCAGCTGCGGCGGCGCCGCGCGGCGCCGCGGTCGGACTCACCTGCATCGATCATCTGACGCATAACGTCAGGCGCGGCAATATGAATCTGTGGGCCGGATTCTACGAGAGATTGTTCAACTTCAAGGAAATCCGCTACTTCAGCATCGAGGGCAAACAGACCGGCTTGTTTTCACGCGCGCTCACTTCACCTTGCGGCAAAATTCGCATCCCCATCAACGAGAGTCAGGACGACAAGAGTCAGATCGAGGAATACCTCAACGAATACAAGGGTGAAGGCATTCAACACATTGCTCTCGGGACGGACGATATTTATCGCACCGTGGACGCACTGCGCGAGCGCGGCGTCGATTTCCAGGACACGCCCGCCAGCTACTACGAGGGCGTGGATGCCCGCGTCGCCGGGCATCGCGAGTCTCTGAGCGAACTGCAGCGGCGCAACGTGCTGATCGACGGCAGCGCCGCCAGCGGGATATTGCTGCAAATATTTACCAAGAATGCCATCGGACCGATTTTCTTCGAGATCATTCAGCGCAAAGGCAACGAGGGCTTCGGCGAAGGGAATTTTCAAGCCTTGTTCGAGTCCATCGAACTCGATCAGAAGCGCCGCGGCGTCATCTAATCGCCCAATCGGAGCGCGGGTTGAGGCGTTGAACTTCGCCCAAGTGCCCATATCTAAGCTGGCATCGGTCAATTCGACCTGTTGGGGGCCTCAATATGCGAAGACTATTGGTTGCAGCAACCCTGGCCGCGGCCGTCGGTTTTGGAAGCTTGGCCGCCTCCGTGGCGTTCGCCGACAGCGACCCCACCATGGAACAGATCTATGCCGCGGCGTCGGGCGGCCATCTCGATCAAGCCCAGCAAATGATCACCCAGGTGCTGGCCGACCACCCGACCAGCGCCAAAGCGCACTTCGTGCAGGCTGAACTCTATGCGAGGGAAGGTAAGACCGCTCTCGCGCGTTCGGAATTGGGCACGGCGGAGCAATTGAAGCCCGGGCTGCCTTTTGAGAATCCCCGAGCGGTGCAAGAGCTGCAAGCGCAGCTGGGACTCAAGGTCGCGTATGGCCCGACGGCGGGCAGCACGGGCATCCGGACGGTCCCCGCCACGCCTCGGTTTCCCTGGGGCACCGTACTCATTCTCGCGGTCGTGGTCGGCCTCCTGCTGATGCTGTTTCGGCGGCGAAGCGCCCCTGTGCAATATCCCGCGGCCGGACCCGGAATGGGCGGCGCGCCCGGAACCTACGGACCCGGTGGGTACGGTCCCGGCCCGATGGGCGGCGGAGGCATCGGCTCAGGGATCGCAGGCGGACTAGCCTCCGGCTTGGCGGTGGGCGCGGGCGTAGTTGCCGGCGAAGAGCTGGCCCATCACTTCCTGGACGGGGGACGCGGCGGCGGCGTGATTCCGCCGGCCGAGGCGGGCGAATCCGGCCTCACTAACAGCGACATGGGCGGCTCCGACTTCGGCGCGAACGATCCCGGCTCCGGCTGGGATGACGGCGGTGGTTCGGATGGCGGTGGCGGCGGCGACTGGAGCTAGGATCGCAAGCCGGTTAGGCGCCGCGCGCGACGGCGCTCGCCACGGCGTCGTGCAGGGACTTCATACCGAAGGAGATGTCCTGCACGATGCCATCGAGGAAGAACGTGGGCGTGGCGCGAATGTGACTGCGGCGCCCGCCTTCGATGTGTTCGCGAACCTTCTGCAAGTAGATGTGATCGTCCATCTCCGCCGTGTAGCGCGCCATATCGAGACCCAGGTCCGCCGCATAGCGATGCAGGTCCTTGTCCTTGAGATGCGCTTGGTTCTGGAACAGTGCGTCGTACATGGGCCAAAACTTGCCTTGCGCGGCAGCCGCCTCTGAGGCTTCCGCCGCCAGCAGAGCGTGCGGGTGCGCCTCCTGCAGCGGGAAGTGCCGAAACACGAAGCGGATTCTGTTCGGGAATCGCTCGAGCAGCAGCTTCGGCGTCGTCGCCGCAACCTTACAGCTCGGACACTCGAAGTCGCCGTACTCGACCAGCGTAACCCGCGCGTGCTCGGACCCCAGCATGTGGTCCATCGGTTCCAGCTGAACTGCCAAGCTCGCGGATGTGTTTGGGCTCATGAGTCGGCTCCTCGGGATTCAACCGGTCGAATTCTCACACGAATCACACTCGATCGGCGCAGCAGCTGCAACTCGCCTTCGCGCCCAATCCAATCGGCGTCGAGTAATCGCTGCAAGCTGTCGATTCCGTCGACCGGTGTCGCATCGAGCGCGAGCATGCGATCGCCGGGCTCGACGCCCGCCTGCGCAGCCGGACTGCCGGCCACGACTTCCAGCACGTGCACCGCGCGGTTGCGGGGCAGTCCAAAATGCCGCACGACGCGCGTCGCAACCGGCACAGTGGCTCCGGAAACGCCGATATAGGCTCGGCGCACCCGGCCGTGCGCGAATAGCTGGGCGATCACCCACTTCGCCGTGTTGATCCCCGTGGCAAAACAAATCGCCTGGGCTTCGGGAATCATCGCCGTGTTGACGCCGATCACCCGTCCCTTCGAGTCGACCAGCGGGCCGCCGGAATTTCCCGGATTGAGCGCGGCATCGGTTTGAATCACGTCGTGCATCAGCCTGCCGGAGGTCGCGCGCAATGTTCGGCCGAGCGCCGAAATGACTCCCGCGGTGACGGTCTTGGAGTAGCCGAGCGGATTGCCGATGGCGATTGCCACCTGTCCGACTTTCAAGGCCGCCGAATCGCCGAACTCGACATACGGCAGCGCCGCCGGCGACCCGATCCGCAGCACCGCGAGATCCGAGTCCGGGTCATTGCCGACGAGGTCGGCGATGAATCGCGTGTCATCGTTCAACCGTACGCTGATCTCCTCGGAACCATGCACCACATGGCTGTTCGTCAGCAGGTAGCCGTCGGGAGTGAACAGGAATCCCGAACCGCTGCCGCGCACCGGGCGGCGCATGCCCGGGCCGCCGCGCCCCTGGGGTGCCGCGCCGCCACGTGCCGCCGCGGCGCCGTGTACCACCTCGATGAAAGTCACGGCCGGCGACACCCGTTCCAATGCGCCGATCACCGCACCGGAGTAGGCGTCGAGCAACGCTGAGTCCTGCTGGGACGCGGCCTCCTCGCCGGCATTGTCGTTGGCAACCCACTGCGGTAGCAGCATGCTCAACTCAGAATGATCTTCGGCTGCGCCGCGCAGCCTTCCACGATGAGCCGGTTGACGCGGCGCACGAAGCTCGCCGGGTCATCCAATTCGCCGCCTTCCGCCAGCATGGCCTGGTCGTACAGCACGTGCGCCAGATCGGCGAAGCCGGCCTCGTCGGCCGTATCTTTCAGGCGCTCGACCAAGGGATGCTTGGGGTTCAACTCGAGAATCGGCAGCGTGGCAAAGGGATTCTTCTGGCCGGCCTGCTTGAGAATGCGATTCATGCGCAGACTCACGCCGAATTCCCCAGCGACCAGTACTGCGGGCGACTCCGTCAGTCGGGCCGACACTTGCGCACTCGCGATCTTGCCGGACAGAGTCTTGCCGAGCCGCTCCGTCGTGTCCTTGAATGTCGATTCAGCGGCCGCCTTATCCGGCGTCTCGATGGCGGACGCAACGTCGGCAGCGCTGCTCGCGACATTGGCGAGCTTCTTGCCTTCGAACTCATGAAGGTGGCCCGCGACCCATTCGTCGATGCGGTCGATCAGCAGCAGCACCTCCATCCCCCGGGCGCGGAAACCCTCCAGATGCGGACTGTTGCGCGCGGCGGCGAGCGTGTCGGCGGTCAAATAATAAATGGCTTTCTGGTCGGCCTTCATTCGCGATACGTATTCCGCGAGCGTCACCTCGGCGGCCTCACCGGCGGCGTCGGTGGAGTGAAAGCGGAGCAGCTTCGCGATTCGTTCCTTGTTAGCGGGGTCCTCGATGATGCCTTCCTTCAGCACGACACCGAAGGTCTGCCAAAACTCCGCGTATTCCTGCGGTTTGTTCGCCGCCAAGTCTTCCAGCAGGTCGAGCGAACGCTTGACCAGTGCCGACTTGATTTTCTCGACGGTGCGATTGTTTTGCAGCAGCTCGCGCGACACATTGAGGGGCAGATCGGCGGTGTCGACCAGGCCGCGCATGAACCGCAGGTAGGGCGGCAGCAATTCGGCGGCCTTGTCCATGATGAACACGCGCTTGACGTACAGCTGCACGCCGCCGCCCTTCTGCTCGCGCTCGAATAAATCGAACGGCGCGCGCTTCGGCAGGTACAGCAGGGAGGTGTATTCGATATTGCCCTCGACCTTGTTGTGCGCCCAGGCTCGCGCCCCCTCGGGGTCGTGGCTGATGTGTTTGTAGAAGGCCTGATAGTCCTCGTCGCTCAGTTCGGACTTCGGACGCGTCCAGAACGCCTTGGCTTGGTTGACGGTCTCCTCGGTGTCGCCGGATTTCAAGATCACCGGGAGGCTCAGGTGATCCGAATACTTGCGCACCAAACGGGTCAAGGTGGCGGGTTCCAGAAACTCCTTGTCCTCTTCGCGCAAATGCAGAATCACTTCGGTGCCGCGATCCGACTTGTCGCCGGCTTGAATCTGGTACTGGCCTTCGCCGTCCGAATCCCAGCGCACCGCGGGCGCATCGGCGCGTTTGCTGAGCACGGTGACCTTGTCCGCGACGATGAAGGCGGAATAAAAGCCCACGCCGAACTGACCGATCAGCTGGGCGTCCTTGGCGGAATCGCCGCTCAAGGTCTCGAGGAATCGCTTGGTACCGGACCTCGCAATGGTCCCGAGATTGTCGATCACCTCGGCTTCGCTCATGCCGATGCCGTTGTCCTTGATGGATAGGGTGCCGGCCGCCGCGTGCGGCGACAAGGTCACCGCCAGCGTCTCGGCGCCCAGCAGTTCGGGCTTGGCGAGCGCCTCGAAGCGCAGCTTCTCGCAGGCGTCCGAGGCGTTGGAGATCAGCTCGCGCAGGAATATTTCCTTGTGCGAATAGAGCGAATGGATGACCAATCGCAAGACTTGCTTGGTTTCGGCCTGGAACTCTTTGGTCTGCGGCTGTGTTTCGGTCGTCATGGGCCCTACAATCTGTTTGTTATACGGGTACTTGCGCGGTACGCGCCTCGGTGTGAAATGGGGCCGCGGCCCGATTCTTCAAGACTTTCCACAAGGTAGCAGCATCAACATGGCGGGAACCGGCACCAATCGGGCGGTCTGGGCGGCGCTGGTGGGCAACGTGCTGGTCGCCGCATCGAAGTTCGTAGCGGCCACGGTCTCAGGGTCGGCCGCCATGCTGAGCGAGGCGGTGCACTCGTCGGTCGATACGGTCAATGAGCTGCTGCTGCTCTATGGCATAGCGCGCTCCGCCCGTCCGGCAGACCGCGTCCACCCCTTCGGCTACGGCCGCGAGCTCTATTTCTGGAGCTTCGTGGTGGCGCTGCTCATTTTTGCCCTGGGAGCGGGCGTCTCGCTGTACGAGGGCATGGATCGCCTACTGCACCCTGCTCCCATCGACCATCCTGTCCTCATCTTCGCGGTACTTGGCGTGTCGCTGGCATTCGAGAGCGCGTCCTGGCTGATCGGCATGCGCGCATTCCGCGCCGCCAAGCGCTCCTTGGGCTGGTGGCAGGCGTTTCGGCGCTCCAAGGATCCACCCACATTCATCGTGATATTCGAGGATTCCGCGGCCATTCTGGGAATCCTCGCGGCGGCCGGCGGCACCCTGGCGGCGCTGCTCACCGGCGACACGCGCTGGGATGGCGTGGCCTCGCTGGCCATTGCAGTCCTTTTGGCGGGAGTGGCGGCGCTGCTCGCGCGGGAGTCGAAGGAACTGCTGATCGGCGAACGTGCCGATCCCATTTTGAGCGACGCCATTTTGCGCACGGCAGCCGGTATCGCCGGCGTGTGCAGCGCCAACAGTATCGTGACGGTGCAGCTGGCGCCGCACAATGTGATTGCCACCTTGAGCCTGGATTTTTTCGATTATTTGCGCGCCCCGGATATCGAACGGGCCGTGGTCGAACTCGAAACGAAGATCCGCAGCGCTCACCCCGACGTATCGGCAGTGTTCGTCAAACCGCAGAGCGTGCTGGTGGCGAGGCAGCGCTTACAGGACGGTAGCGGCGGCATGACGCCGGATGGCGAGGCGCTCGGCGACGGCTAAGGCCAGCCGGCTCGCGGATCGAAGCTGAATTCGCTCTTCATGCGCTCGTAGGCCGCCTTGGCTTGGGCGGACGCCGCGGCCGGCGTGACCAGCTTGATGACGACGATCTGATCGCCGCGCGGAACGCCGGGGAAACCGCGTCCACGCAGGCGCAGCTTTTGCCCGGATTGTGCCCCCGCGGGTATCGTCAATTCGACCGTCCCGCCGAGCGTGGGCACCGCCACCTTCGCCCCCAAGGCAGCCTCCCACGGTGCCAGCGGTAATTCGATCAGTACGTCCCTGCCCTGCAAGCTGTAGTGCGCATGCGGCCGCAATTTGACGCGGAATATCACCGAACCGCCGCCGCCGCCCGCAATGCGCAGCGACTGGCCCTCGCTCACGCCTGGCGGAATCTGCACGTCGACGGAGCGGGAGCGCCCGTTCTCATTGAGCACGACTCGCCGCTTGGTGCCCGCGAAGGCCTCCTCCAGCGTGACCTCCAAATAACCCGCGTCGGCGTCGGGCGGCGGCTCGCCCGCCGCACCGCCGAATAGGCTCGAGAAAAAGTCGCTGAAGCCATTCAGGTCGGAAAACCGTTGACTGCCCGAGTGCCCGAAGCGCTGCGACCAATCCGGCGGCGGGCGGAATTGCTGGCCGGGTCGATAGTCTCGGCCCAACTGGTCGTAGGCGGCGCGCTTCTCCGGATCCCGCAGTACTTCGTAAGCCTCTTGAACCTCCTTGAATTTACTCTCGGCGTTCTTTTCCTTGCTCACATCGGGGTGGAATTTCCGCGCCAGCTTGCGGTAGGCACGCTTGACCTCGTCCGCGCCGGCACCGCGCATCACACCCAGAACTTCGTAATAGTCCCTATATTGCATGCCCAACCCTTAAAGCATTATTCCTAGAGATTACCAGCATATAGCCGCGAGTGTCCGTGCAGTGGTCACGTCCGGGCCGCCGGCCACGGGTGCGCCCTGCTTGAATTTGCCGGGCAACGTCCCGACCATACTGAGGCCGCGTAACGATATTGCGGTGCTTTTCCCCAAGTAAAGGCTCATGAAGCGCATTTTCCTGTTCCTCGTGACCAATCTGGCCGTATTGGCCCTGCTGTCGTTGGCGATTTTCGTCGTCGAGCGCGTATTTGGCGTGCATTTGACGGGCGGAGGCCTCGGTGGCCTGCTGGTGTTCGCCGCGATATGCGGTTTCGGCGGCGCGCTCATCTCGCTGGCGCTGTCGAAATGGACCGCCAAGCGCATGCTGGGCGTGCGGGTGATCACCTCGCCGCAATCGGATCTCGAGAGTTGGCTGCTGGGAACGGTCAAGCGCTGGGCGGACCAGCTGCACCTCGGCATGCCCGAGGTCGGCATTTTCGATGCCGCCGAGATGAACGCGTTCGCCACCGGTGCGCGGCGTAATGCGGCCTTGGTGGCCGTGAGCAGCGGCCTGCTGCGCGGCATGTCGCGCAGCCAGATCGAAGCGGTATTGGGACACGAAATGAGCCATGTGGCGAATGGTGATATGGTTACTCTTGCGCTATTGCAAGGTGTGCTAAATACGTTCGTCATATTTCTCGCGCGAATCATTGGTAGCATCGTCGATCGGGCGCTGTTCAAGAACGACCGGCAGGAATCGGGAATCGGGTTCTTTTTGAGCACCCTGGCGGCGCAGGTCGTGCTGGGAATTTTCGCCAGCATGATCGTGAGTTGGTATTCACGGCGGCGCGAGTTCCGCGCCGATCGAGGCGGTGCCGATCTGGCCGGCACCGGCAAAATGATCGAGGCGCTCGAAGCCTTGAAACGCAGTTTGGGGGAACCGATGCCACCGCAAATGCAGGCCTTCGGAATCAACACCGGCAGCACGGGCGGCTTCATGCGCCTGTTCATGACGCATCCGCCGCTCGACGAACGCATTGCGGCATTACAATCGCAGGTACTGAGATGACTCCAGAAAATGAAATCGCGGTGCAGCCGGCCACCGCCGAGCGAATGGGCCTCGAATTGTCGCGTTGGTTCGGCAACAGCGACTTTTCGACGCGCAGCATCGAGGCTGCGGCCCCGCGCGCCTCGAGCAGGCGCGTCGATTGGGCGCGGGTCCTTCCATTCCTGCTGATGCACGCGGCCTGCCTCGCCGTGATCTGGGTCGGCTTCAGCTGGGTGGCCTTGTCGGTCACAGTGGTGCTCTACGTACTGCGCATGTTCGCCATCACGGGCTTCTACCATCGTTATTTTTCCCATCGCAGTTTCAAGACTTCGCGCGTTGGGCAGTTCATATTCGGATTGCTGGGCGCCTCGGCGGTGCAGCGCGGGCCGATTTGGTGGGCGGCGCATCACCGCCACCATCATGTCTACTCGGATAAGCCGGAGGACGTGCACTCGCCGGTGCAACACGGTTTTTTCTGGAGCCACATGGGTTGGTTCATGTCGCACAAGCATTTCGTCGCCGATCTGTCGCGCGTGAAGGATCTGCTCAAGTACCCCGAGCTGCGCTTCCTGGATCGATTCGACATCGTCGTGCCGACCATCCTCGGTGTGGGCGTCTTCCTGCTGGGTGTATTGCTGAAGCATGTGGCACCGGGCCTGGGCACCAACGGGTGGCAGATGCTGGTGTGGGGCTTCTTCATCTCGACGGTGGCCGTTTATCACGGCACTTACACCATCAACTCCCTGTCGCATGTTTTCGGCCGCCAGCGCTACAAGACCGGCGATACCAGCCGCAATAACGTGTGGCTGGCCATCATCACCTTGGGTGAGGGTTGGCACAACAACCATCATCACTACCCCGCGTCGGTACGGCAGGGCTTCTACTGGTGGGAATTCGACATCACTTTCTATGTGCTGAAGCTGATGTCTTTTTGCGGCATGATCTGGGACTTGAAGCCGGTGCCGGCGGCGGTACGAGAAGGTGGCGGCAAGCGTTTCTAAGAACGCTGGCGCGCACGGCCATTGCCACGGTCCATGCTGCGCCCGCCTGACCCTGACACCCTAGCCGAGCTCAAAGCCGCAGTCGGCGCGGGGTGTTGGCTCGAGGCTGCGGACGCCATAGTCCCCTTTATCAGCGATTTTCGGCGCCTGTACCGTGGCGCGACTCCCTTGGTTCTGCTGCCGCGCGATGTCGCCGCAGTCGAGCAAATCTTACGAATTTGCAACCGCGAGTCGGTGGCCGTCGTGCCGCATGGGGGCAACACGAGCTACTGCGGCGGCGCCACGCCCGATGAAACCGGTACGCAGATCGTTCTGTCGCTGCGCCGTCTGAACCGCATCCGCCAGATCGATGCCGCAAATTATTCGATGGTGGTCGAGGCGGGCTGCACTCTGGCCGAAGCTCAGGCGGCGGCGCGCGACGCCGATCGCCTCTTCCCCTTGAGCTTGGGCTCCGAAGGCACGGCGCAGATCGGCGGCAACCTGTCGACCAACGCGGGCGGCACAGCGGTGTTGCGCTACGGCATGATGCGCGACCTGGTACTCGGTCTCGAGGTGGTGCTCGCCGACGGCCGGGTATTTCACGGCCTGAAGAGCCTGCGCAAGGACAACACCGGCTACGATGTGAAATCCCTGTTCGTCGGCGCCGAGGGCACGCTCGGCGTCATTACGGCGGCGTGTTTGAAACTGTTCCCCCAGGCGGCCGACACGGCAACGGCGTTGGTGGGCATCGATACCCCGCAACATGCGTTGGACCTGCTTGGCCGTCTGCGCACCGCGGCCGGCGACCAGGTGACATCGTTCGAATTGATGCCGCGCCTCGCCGTGGAATTGACGGTGAAGCATGTGCCCGGGGTTGCCGATCCCTTGGATCAGAATACTCCCTGGTATCTCCTCATCGAACTCTCCTCGCCGAACCCGCGGCAGCAATTGACCCAGGCGTTGACCGCGACGCTCGAGGAGGCCGTGGTGGCGG
>Ga0210400_10002451_pt1 | contig 17207 bp, 13 predicted proteins | sample IncBWH26MmetaG_FD_155456 | JGI IMG/M metagenome (GOLD analysis project Ga0210400, IMG submission 155456) | Forest soil microbial communities from Barre Woods Harvard Forest LTER site, Petersham, Massachusetts, United States - Inc-BW-H-26-M | ecosystem: Environmental > Terrestrial > Soil >... | reverse complement strand
GCCGCGGTTCTGCAGGCCGAGCTGAAGCAGGCCGCGATAGACCCCACGGACCGCTTCGAAGCGGCGCTCGAAGCCTTGCTGTAACCGCACCAGGGGATTGCGGCTCGGCGCGGCCTGGTGGACCGCATGTGCCTCACGTACCTGCTTGCGAAGGAGGTAGTTCGCCAAGGTGGGTACGAGCGTGCGGGACAGGACGTAGGAAGCGATCAGCGCAAACACCACCGCCTCGGCCAGGGGACGGAACAGATAACCGGCCACACCACCCAATCCAAACATCGGTACGAAGGCGATGCAGATGCACATCAGCGACACGGTAGCCGGGACGACGATCTGCTGAGCACCGTCCAGTATCGCCGTCTCGATCTCCTTGCCTTGTTCGAGATGCCAGTTGATGTTCTCGATCGTCACCGTCGCATCGTCGACCAGGATGCCAACGGCCAGCGCCAGCCCGCCGAGCGTCATGACGTTGATCGTCTCGCCCAGCAGGGAGAGCGCCGTCACCGACGCCAGGATGGCGAGCGGGATCGAGACGGTGATGATCAGCGTCGAGCGCCAGCTGCCGAGGAACAGCAGGATCATCATTCCGGTCAACGCGGCTGCTATTGCGCCTTCGGTGATCACGCTGGATACGGCGCTGGTCACGAACACCGACTGATCGCCGACGGCCGTCAGCTTCAGGCTGGACGGCAGCGTCTGTGCGACGCTGGGGAGCAGCTGCCTGATGCCGGAGATGATCGACAGGGTCGAGGTCGCGCCCGCCTTCACCACCGCCAACAATACGGCGCTCTTGCCGTCGACGTGGACGACGTTGGTCTGCGGCGGGCTGCCGTCATGCACATTGGCCACGTCGCGCATGTAGATGACCGTCCCATTGACGGTCTTGATCGGCAGGTCGTTGAAGGCGGTGATCACGGTGGGCGAATCGTTCAAATTCACCGTGTATTCGAATTTGCCGATCTTCTCGGTGCCAACCGGGGTGATCAGGTTCTGGATCGACAGCGCGTTGACGACATCGTTGGCGGAGATGCCGTAGGTGTGCAGCGCCTGTTGGTTGAGGTCGGCCTGGACCTGCCGGACCTTGCCGCCATAGGGCAAGGGGATCGCGGCACCGGCGACCGAGGCCAATTGCGGGCGGATGAAGCTGCTTGCGTCATCAAACAACGTCGTCTCGGAAAGCGTGTCGCTCGACAGGGCAAGCTGCAGGATCGGCACGCTGGACGCATCGAAGCTCAAGATCAGCGGCGGCGTGATGCCGGCCGGCATCTGCTTCAACACGGTTTGCGACATCGCGCTAACCTGGGCCAATGCCGCGTTGATGTTCACAGTCGGCTGAAAGAATATCTTGATGATCCCGTAATTGGGGATCGACTGGGATTCGATATGCTCGATATCGTTGACGCTGGTGGTCAGCGAGCGCTCGTAGAAGGTGACGATGCGGCCGGCCATGTCATCAGGCGACAGGCCGGTATAGCTAAAGACGACGCTGATCACCGGAATGTTGATGCTCGGGAAAATGTCAATCGGCGTGCGGAGGGCCGACCCGACGCCGAAGATCATAATCAGCAGCGCCATGACGATGAACGTGTAGGGGCGCCGAAGCGCAAGCTTGACGATGCCGATCACGGCCGAGTCCTCCCCTCCGCGTGACCTACATGCGGCGCAGACGGCTTATTGGGCAAAATACTCCTTTGGAGCTTGCATGCACGTCGCGCTGGGATGAATTCCCCTTTAACCGGCAATCGCCCGCAACACTCCAACTCAGGTACTTGGAACTCGTGTCTTGCAGTGGCTCGTGCCAAATCCCGGGCTATCGACCAGATTACCGGGAATTAAGCTGCCGGACAGGATTACGTCATGTCGCTTCCTGCATAGCTAGCGCCAGGCAACTGAACCTCATGTCCGGAGAATTGAACGAATGAGAAACATCCTGTGGTCGATTGGCGTTGGGGCTCTTTGTGCCGTCCTCAGCGGAGCACCGATGGCCGCCTTTGCCTATACTGGGCAAGAGCTGGCATCCAACGCTCGGGTAAGCATCGAGCAGGCGCGCGCCATCGCGTTGAAAGCAGCACCGGGCAAAATCGCCGACGAGGAGCTCGAAATGGAAGAGGGCGGTAGCGGGCTGCGATACACCTTCAACATAAAGCGCGGGACCGAGATGTACGAGGTTGGCATTGACGGTCAAACCGGAGAGGTGCTGGAGAACATCGTCGAGGGACAATAATCGCCCGATCGGCCTCAGTCTCGGGGAATGAGCAGCACTTCAGGTTCCCCTGTGATGCGCGAGACCGACAGAGGTTCGTGTGACTCGCCGAAAGCTTGCCGTTTTGTAAAGTTCGCTCAAAGTCTGCGTAACCTCGCCTGGACTAGACTAGATCTTCGCGGTCTGAGCATGGACAGGGTCGCGAAAATTGCCGGCTCGCAGCGGAATTGAGCCCCACAAAAGGATTGGTCTTGAGCGCACCGAAAAATCCCATCGGCATGCTGAACAAGGTACCGCAGATCACGCTCATTTTTTGGATCATCAAGGTCATGTCGACGACCGTCGGCGAGACAGGTGCCGATTACCTCGCCGTGCATGTCGGTCTCGGCATCGCGATCACGGACGGGATCATGTTCGTTCTACTGGTTGCAGCGCTGCTGGCGCAGCTACGCACGCATCAGTATGTACCGTGGAAGTACTGGCTGGCGGTCGTTCTCGTGAGCGTTGTCGGCACCCAGATCACCGATTTCCTTACGGATAAGCTTGAAATCAGTCTCTACGTCAGTACGGCTGCCTTTGCCGTCATCCTGGCCGCGATTTTCGCGATCTGGTACGCGATCGAGCGGACACTCTCGATTCATACGATAGTCACCAGGCGGCGGGAGCTTTTCTACTGGGCAGCGATCCTGTGCACCTTCGCCCTGGGCACGGCTGCCGGCGATCTGGCGACCGAAGCCTTGATGATGGGTTTCAACCTCGGCGTCTTAGCGTTTGGCGCGCTGATCGCGACAATCACCGCCGCCTATCATCTCGGTGCCAATGCGGTGCTGACCTTCTGGATCGCCTACATCTTGACGCGGCCACTCGGTGCCTCTCTGGGCGACCTCCTCTCCCAGTCTCGGCTGAACGGCGGGCTGGGGATTGGTACCGTCGACACCAGCATCGTGTTTCTCGTCATCATCGCGAGCCTGGTCATCTTCCTGAGCATCGGCCCGACCCCGGCGAAGACGCCGACAAAGGCGATCGAGGAAATGTAAGCATAGACTCAGGACACGCGGCATCGCCGGTAGTAAGAGCGGGTCTAATGATTACTAACTAACCAGTAGAATATCAACACGGTACTAACTCACAGTAGCGTATCAACATGGAAGGAAGCCTGATGACCAAGAATTTTTTTAAAAGCGCCCGGACCGTCTCTGTGCTGGCAGCGCTCGGCATGCTCGGTGTCGTCGCAGTACTGCCGTCGGCCCGGATCAGTGCGCCGGCCCTTGCGGCTACAGCCTCGAAGCTTGGGGATCTCTCCTCATACCGGGCCATCGTGGTGGACACCGCATCTCTCGTCGAGAAAGGCGACCTAGGCGGCGCGAAGACCCGGATCAAGGATCTTGAGATGACCTGGGACGAGGCGGAACCCTCACTCAAGCCGCGCTCGCCGGCGGAATGGCACACGGTCGACAAGGCGATCGATCGTGCGCTCGACGCGTTGCGCGCCAGCAAGCCCGAACCCGCTGCCTGCAAGCAGTCCTTGGCCGATCTGCTTGCGACCATCGACACCAATAGCCAAAAGCCGTGATCGTCGCAGAGCGCCGGCGATGAAGATATTGCTGGTCGAGGACGACGAGGAAACCGCTGACTACGTCTCCGACGGGCTCAAGCGCGAAGGACATGTGATCGATCGCGCCGCCAATGGGCGCGACGGCCTGTTTCTCGCTGCGGCCCAACCCTACGATGTCATGGTGGTCGACCGGCTATTGCCGGGGCTCGATGGATTGGCCTTGGTCAAGACTATTCGCGCCGCCGACATCAAGACACCGGTGCTTTTTCTGACTGCCGTCGATGGCGTCAGCGATCGCGTAGAGGGGCTGGAGGGTGGTGCGGACGACTACCTTGTCAAGCCGTTTGCCTTCGCCGAACTCGCGGCGCGGGTAAACGCTTTGGCGCGGCGCCCGGCTTTGACTCAGCCGGGCAGCATGCGCCGCGTCGGCGATCTCGAAATCGACCTTGCGCGGCGTAGCTGCCGACGCGGGAACAGAAACATTGAATTGCAGCCGCGTGAATTCCGCCTTCTTGAATACCTGATGCGGCATCCGGGCCAAGTTGTCACCCGGACGATGCTGCTCGAGCATGTCTGGGATTTTCATTTCGACCCGCGAACGACGGTCGTCGAAACCCATATCAGCCGCCTCCGCGGCAAACTCGGCTCGGGCGAGAGCGAGCAGGGCATTATCGAGACTGTCCGGGGTGCCGGCTACCGGTTGCGAGATGTCCCGAAGATGGCTTGAGCTCTTCCGCACGACGAGCGCCCGGCTCGCCATGCTCTATGCCGGGTTGTTCGCCATCTCGGTCGGCGTCCTTTTTGCCCTGATCTATTGGGCGGCCACCGATGCCTTGAGCGATCGGATCGATCAGGATCTCGCGATCCAACGCGACGCATTGATCGCGCAAGCCGGAATCGCCGAAAAGGGGATTGCAGGGGTTGTAGCCGATGCGCTGCGGCGCTCACACGGTGAGTCCCGGTACCTGGTGCGGGACGCCGCCGGGACCACGCTCGCCGGAAGCCTGCCGGACATCGCCAATTGGCATGCAGGATATCAGGACGTCGAGCTTCCCGCCGATTCGGGCAGCTCGGAGGACGAGCCTCACATCTTCCGGGCCTTGGGGCAACCGCTCGCTCAAGGTGGCCTCTTCATTATCGCACAGGACGCGCATGCTCTTGAGGAGCTGCGCGAGCTGATCGTGCGGGCCTTCGGTTGGGGGGCCGGGGCGACGCTGTTACTCGCCGGGATCGGCGGCGGGATCATGGTTTGGCGTGTCAGGCACCGGATCGAAGTGATCAACCGGGCGAGTGAACGGATCATGACCGGCGATTTGAGCGGGCGACTACCGGTCAGCAGCAGAGGCGTTCCCGGAGATGAGTTCGATCGGCTTGTCGATAATCTGAACCTAATGCTGGACCGCATCGAGAAGCTGGTCGAAGGAATGCGCCAAGTCTCGACGGATATCGCACACGATTTACGCACTCCGCTGGCCCGGCTGCGCCGGAATCTCGAAGCAGTCCGAGCAGATTTCGCTGAGCAGGCCTGCCCGGCCCACCTCGCGGCAATCGACACCGCCGTAGTGCAAGCTGACGACTTACTTGCGACTTTTGCCGCACTGCTGCGGATCGCCCAGATCGAATCTCGCGGGTCGCGCTTCGTGTTCGTCGCGGTCGATTTGTCTGCAATTGCCGATGCCGTTCTGGAGGTATACCGGCCAGCCGCGGAGGAAAAGCGGCAAAAGCTCGAAGGGCGGATAGCCGCTTCCGTTTACGTCACCGGCGATCGTCTCTTGCTGACCCAGATGGTGGCAAACATCGCAGAGAACGCGATCCGCCATACACCGGGAGGAACTTCGATAGCCGTCGAGCTTCGGTCGGGCTCCACGCATGGACCGTTGCTTACGATATCCGATAATGGGCCGGGCATACCGCCGGGCGAGCGCGGGAACGTATTCCGCCGGTTCTATCGACTCGATACAAGCCGCGGCAGCCCCGGCAACGGCCTCGGGCTATCGCTGGTCGCAGCAATAGCAGAGTTGCACGGAGTGTCGATTCGGCTCGCCGAAAACGTGCCACACGGGCTGAAAATCAGCCTGGCCTTCCCGTAACCGGGAACTGAAAACGACCTGTGGATGTGCCGCTCCGAACGGAATCGATTGCATTCTATTATGGATGCGCCCAAAGCGAAGCGGAGTCCTGGCGCGGGTACGGTCTCATACGCGGGACGCTCAACCTCACCCGAAGCCCGCATCAGGTCGAACCGAAACATTACCAAACCGTATAGTCGCGGATATATGCCGGAGAGGTTACCCTCGTTATGCTTCGGCTACTCAATCCGCGAGCTTCTGACTCCGCGTGAATGGGGGTGGTGAATATGTATAGGGGTAGCTCGACGCGTAAAGGGCGTCCTCTTGTTTCGTTCGTCTCAACGGGCCCGAGAAATTGAACCGGGGGATCGCGCTCAGCGCGTATAGATACGTCCCTCGCCTCTCGACCGAACTGAAGCCGGGGCTCCGGCAAAGGATGCTTATGATAACTGTATGGGAATGACATCTCTGACCCTCGGGCGACCCTGCCCCCTAGTGGTGCGGGCACTCCCCTCTAAAATCGGCGACCTTCGTCGGAGTATCGGGCCATCAGTATCAAAACCGCGTCTCTGGTCGCGAAGAGCGATCCTCCCGGCGCCAATGCCCGGATTAAGGACTTGGCCCGGACCGACCCCCTCGCGATAATCGACTGCGGCGGGGAAAAGCCCTGAGCCTTGCTTCGCGGCCGGCCCCGTCAAGCTGTGTCATCCCGTTGATCTCCGAAGTATGCATATGCGGTTGGGGTAGCGTCGTGCGGATGACTCCCCTTCGTGACGAGTTAGCGGGATGACGAGCCGGATGCGCCGCCCCTTCCTGACGGTCGGATTGGGTTTGATCGGGATCGCCGCCGGGTTCGGCATCGCTTGGTTTGGTACAGGGCAGCCGCCACGGGCCCAAACTGGGCAGTCAAGAGTGGCTGTTCCGGTCCTTGCCGGCGAGGTCAGGCGTGCAGACGTCCCCATTTACCTGACCGGCATCGGCACCGCGCAGGCGTTCAACGGTGTTCTGGTCAAGGCCCGGGTCGACGGCCAGATCGTCAAGATCAACTTTGCCGAAGGCCAAGATGTCGAAGCGGGCGACGTACTTGCGGAGATCGATCCTGCGCCGTTGACCGCGGCGCTCGCCCAGACTCAGGCAACCAAGCTCAAGGATGAAGCGCTACTCGAGAATGCCCGCCGTGATCTGGCGCGGGCGGCACGGCTTGCGTCATCCGGGAACGCAACGATCCAGCAACAGGACACCGCCCACTCCCTCGTCGCCCAGCTTGAAGCCACCGTGCAGGCCGACCAGGCCGCAATCGATGCCGCCCAGGTCCAACTGAACTACACGCGCATCCGCTCGCCGGTAAGCGGCCGCACCGGCGTGCGGACGCTCGATGTCGGCAATATCGTGCGTGCGACCGATCCGACCGGGATCGTAACGGTCAATCAGATCCATCCGATTTTCGTCAGCTTTTCGCTCCCGGCGGATACCCTGCCACGCTTGCGCGCGGCTATGAAGACCGGGGGTGTGGAAGTCGACGTACAGGCGAAGGACGGTCGGCAACTCGCCACTGGCCGGCTCGCCGTGATCGACAATCAGATCAACACGGCAACCGCGACAATTGGACACAAGGCCGCCTTCGACAACGGCGATGATGCCTTATGGCCGGGCCAATTCGTCAATGTCCGCATCCTGGTGGAAAACCGGCGCGATGCCATCACGGTGCCTGCGACCGCAGTTCTCCGCGGCCCCGATGGCACTTATGCCTTCGTGATCGGACAAGACCGCCGAGTGGCAAAGCGCGCAGTGAGGCTAGGCTGGTCAGATAAGGATCTCGCGGTGATCGATGAGGGCTTGGCTGCGGGCGAGGAAGTGGTGACCGACGGGCAATATCGCATTCAGGCCGGAAGTCCGGTCCAAGTCGTGCCGGCAACAGAGCCGGCGGCCGGCCAAGCGGGTCGTGCCACTGGCGTTGGGACGGATTGATGAACATTGCTGCACCGTTCATTGCCAGGCCGATCGCGACGACGCTGCTGACGATCGGCCTGACCATCCTCGGCCTTGTGGCATATGCGTTGCTGCCCATCGCCGGCGTTCCGCAGGTCGACATCCCGACGATCCGGGTCGCGGCATCTCTTCCCGGCGCGAGTGCAGAGACAATGGCGACATCGGTCGCGGCGCCGCTCGAAAAGGAACTTGGGTTGATCTCGGGGGTGACATCGCTCAGCTCAACAAGCTCGCTCGGCCGCACCAACATCACCGTCGAATTCGATCTCAGCCGCAACGTCGATGGCGCCGCGCAAGACGTCCAAACTGCGATCAGCGCAGCGGCAGGATTATTGCCGAAGAACCTCCCTGACCCGCCGACTTTTGACAAGATCAACCCAGCAGACGCGCTTTTGATGTCGATTGCCGTGACCTCCGACGATCTGCCGATCTCCAAGGTCGACGAATATGCACAGACCTATCTCGCCCCCAAGATTTCCCGAATACCGGGGGTGGGTTTGGTCGACTTCCACGGTGAGCAGAAAGCGGCTGTGCGCATTCAGATCGACCCGACCACAGTTGCTGCGCTTGGATTGAGCCTCGAAGACGTACGCGGCGTATTGGCAACCGCCACGGTGAATGCGCCCAAGGGTACTCTTGATGGCCCAAAGCGCTCGCTCACGCTCGAAACCTCCGACCAGCTAAGGGATGCGGACGCTTTCGGCGCAATCATTATCGCATACCATAATGGGGCGCCGGTGCGAATTCGGGACGTCGGCCACGCGCACGAAGGTATGGAGGACGTACGTCAGGCAGCCTGGCTCGGCAATCAGCGAGCAGTCATTATCGATGTCCACAAGCAACCCGGCTACAACATCAATGAGACGGTACAGCTGGTAGCAAACGCCCTCCCGGGGCTGCAACGAACGCTGCCTCCCTCCCTTGTCCTGCGAATCCTCGGCGATCGTACCCAGACTATCCGGGCTTCTGTGGCGGGGGTCCAGCAAACGATGGTAATCAGCATCGCGCTGGTCGTCCTCGTGGTCTTCCTATTCCTGCGGCATGCGGCGGCAACGCTGATTCCGAGCGCCGCAATTCCGGTGTCGCTGTTGGGCACCTGCGCAGTTATGTACCTGCTGGGCTACACGCTCGACAATGTGTCTCTGATGGCTCTGACGATAGCGGTTGGCTTCATCATCGACGACGCGATCGTCATGGTCGAGAACATCACCCGTCACATTGAGGCCGGCGAACGGACAATGACGGCAGCCTTGGCCGGCTCGCGCGAGATCGTCTTCACTATCCTGTCGATGACGTTTTCGCTGGTCGCCGTGTTCATCCCTCTGCTGTTCATGGGAGGACTGATCGGGCGACTGTTCCGGGAATTTGCTGTAACGATCAGCGTCGCGCTGCTGATGTCGGGGATCGTCTCCCTGACGCTCACCCCAATGATGTGCGGGGTGATGCTGAGGCGTGTCGGCAGCGAGGGAGAGAACAGGCTTGCTGCGGCGCTCGACGCGGCCTTCCAGCGATCTCTCAGGTTCTACGATAAGGGGCTGCGGTGGGCACTGCGCCGCCCACGGATCGTGATCGGCATATTGGCGGCAACCGTCGCAGCGACGACGTATTGCTACCTGACAATCCCGAAAGGGTTTTTTCCGCAACAGGATAACGGCCTCATCGTCTGCACGACCGAAGCAGCGCCAGATATCTCCTATGCCGCAATGGTCGAGCGCCAGCGTGCGCTAGCCGAGGTCATTACGGCCGATCCGGACGTGCAAACCGTGTATTACTGGGTCGGCAACAATCCGGCTCTCAACACCGGTCGGATCATGATCGATCTGAAGCCGCTCACTGAGCGCAAATCCAGCGCCACCGAAGTGTTGGCGAGGTTGCGCACGGCCGCCTTCGCGGTTCCCGGCATCGCCTTTTTCGGGCAAGCGCGCCAAGATGTGCAAATCGGCACTAAGATCAGCAAGACGCAGTACCAGTATACGCTGCAGGATCCGGACGTCGGGGAGCTGTTCAAATGGGCACCGGCGGTGCAGCAGCGCTTAGCCGCTCTGCCCGAGCTTCAGGACGTGATTGGCGATTTGCAAGCCGCCGCCCCGCGCATGATGTTGCAGCTCGATCGCGACACGCTCGGGCGGCTCGGGGTGACGCCACAATCAATCGACGACGTGCTGTACGATGCTTTCGGGCAGCGGCAGGTCGCCACGATCTTCACGCAGTCGGATCAGCATCGCGTCATTCTCGAAATCGATCCCCACGTCCAAGAGGACGCCGACGCTCTATCGCGGCTTTATGTCCGATCCAGCAGCTCGGGCAAGCTAGTGCCGTTATCTGCGCTGACCGGGTTCGAGAACTCGCTCGCACCGGTGACGATCAATCATCAGGATGGGTTCCCATCGGTCACCGTGTCGTTCAACCTGGCGCCCGGCTTTTCTCTCGGCCAGGCGCTAAGCGCTATTCACAAGGCTGAGCGATCGCTCACCCTCCCGGCAACGCTGACGACAGAGTACGAAGGATCCGCCAAGGTCTTTACCAGCTCCCTTGCCAGCCAACCCTATTTGATTGCCGCTGCGATCCTCGCCGTCTACATAGTTCTGGGCATTCTCTACGAGAGTTTCATTCAGCCCATCACCATTCTGTCGACCCTGCCCTCCGCTGGTGCCGGCGCGCTCGCTGCGCTGATTGCATTGCGTTACGAGTTCTCGTTGATTGCCTTGATAGGGGTCATCCTGCTGATCGGCATCGTCAAGAAGAACGCGATCATGATGGTCGACTTCGCGCTCGACGCTGAACGGCGGCGGCAGCTTGCGCCTGCGGCCGCGATCTATGAGGCCGCCAGGCTGCGGTTTCGTCCGATCATGATGACGACGATGGCCGCCCTGCTTGGTGCTCTGCCTCTTGCTTTCGGCTCGGGAGCGGGGTCGGAGCTACGCCGCCCGCTCGGTATCACGATCGTCGGCGGTTTGCTCGTCTCGCAGCTCCTCACCCTGTACACGACGCCGGTCGTCTACCTTTGCTTAGCCGATCTGGCAAAGCCGAGACGTTGGTGGGGTTGGGGTCTAAGGGCGGTATCCCCGGCACGGACGAGCACGGTCCGCAAACCGGCGGCTGCAGAGTGACTGCCGGCGACAACGGCGGGGGAGATCCCCGAACTTACGTGGATAAAACTCGCCTGGAACCCTATCGGCCCCCCTAAAATCGACGCAGCCGGTGCAACTCGACACAGTCACCTAGCTCTAGGCTGGTGAGTTCCGACGTCCCCTTTGGGGTACGCGAGATCCGCGGCTTGACGTGGCACGAATGGCTGATTGGGTCGATTTGACCCGTTCACTTGCCGGCATTCGAACGGCAGGAATCGGCGCTATCCCGCCATCGGCGCAACGTAGCTTTGAATGACCGATTTCCACGCCTTGAGCGGCCGTTAGTTGCTGCTGTCGCGGCCTTCCGCTTTTGGCCTACTGCGGCCGTTTGACCAACGCCACCCTAAACGAAGCAGGTGGGTGGGGAGCAGCCACCACCATCCTGATCGCTATTCATGCCTCATGCGCCCGGGGACAGCATGCGCAGCCCTCTGACACATGACCCGCTCGGCCTCCCTCCACGCTAGCGTCACATAAGCATCAAAAAAGCTTCGCGTTAGCTCTCTAGGGTTCCCACTCCATAACCGGGAGTTGAGGCATGGACACCCTATCGCGCGTAGCCGTCACCGCATTACTCGCCGCCAGCTACGCGGCGAGCAGCGTACCAGTCGCCAGAGCCGCCGAACATGGCGCCAAGCATGTCCTCTTGCTCAGCGTTGACGGGCTGCATGCCGTCGATCTCGCGAATTGCGTAGCGGCAGGGACCTGCCCGCACTTGGCGGAGCTTACCGAAAGCGGCATCACCTACACCAATGCCGCCACGACCAAGCCGTCGGATTCGTTCCCCGGCATGCTCGCACAAGTGACGGGCGCCACCTCGAAATCGACGGGCGTCTTCTACGATGACTCCTATGACCGCACGCTCTTTGCGCCATCAGGCGGCGGCACCGGCTGCATCACAGGGCCGGGCACTGAAGTACTATATGCCGAACCCGCCGACACGGACCTGCATTCGATTGATGGAGGTGTCCCCGCTAGCCTCACCGGCAAAAACAGCGCGGTCGCGCTCGATCCCAACAAACTGCCGGGACGGAAAACTGCCAGCACCTGCGCGCCGGTGTGGCCGCACGATTTCGTTCGCACCAATAGCGTCTTCGGGGTGATCCATCGGCACCGTTTACGGACCGCCTGGGCGGACAAACACCCGGCCTATGATATCCTAAACGGCAACGATCCGGACAATCAGCCACACAACGGTCCGGGTACCAACATTGACGACTTCTTTGCGCCTGAGATCAACTCTGACCTGAGCCAGAAGAATTTGGATCTGGTTAAGAGCGAACTTGGATCCAACTTTTCAACGGCGCCTGCGCCGACACCCGATCCCAATTGCCCGGGCGCCAACTGTGGCAGCGACTTCACCAGCACCATTCCAGGGGTCGAATGGTACGATGGCATTAAGGTCCGGGCGGTCCTCAACGAGATCAACGGCCATGATCATACAGGCAAGCGAATGGTGGAGACGCCGGCACTGTTCGGCATGAACTTCCAGGCGGTGAGTGTCGGGCAGAAACTGACCGCCGATGGTTATGTCGACAGCCGTGGCAAACCAAGTGCCGGCCTTGCCGACGCGATCGCCTTCGTCGACCGCTCAGTTGGTGAAATGGTCTCGGCACTACGGAACCGCAATCTGGCGAACGACACGCTGGTCATTCTCAGCGCCAAGCACGGCCAGTCGCCGATCGACGGCCACAAGCTCCAGAAGATCGCGGAAGCGTCTCTCCAGGCGGCCGTTAACGCGGTCGGCCAAGGGTTGGCCTTTGACGTCGCAGACGACGTCGCGCTGCTCTGGCTCAACAGCCAGGGTGACACCCAGGCCGTCGCCGACGGCCTCAGCGCGAACCACATCAAAGATCTTGCTATCGGCGAGATCTTGTCGGGCGAGGCCTTGAAGCTTCGCTTTCAGGATCCGCTGAGTGATAGCCGTACGCCGGATATTATTGTCACCCCGGACATCGGCGTCATCTATTCGCTCAGCAAGAAAAAGATCGCCGAGCACGGTGGCTTCGCCGAGGACGATGTACACGTTGCGCTGATAGTATCGAACCCGCGCATCGAGGCGGCCACGATTGACACCGGCGTTCAGACGACACAGATCGCACCGACGATTCTGGACGCTCTCGGTCTTGATCCACGGGAACTCGATGGTGTGCGGCTCGAAGGAACCGAGGTCCTCCCTGGTTTCTGATCAGCGGCAGAGCGGCCTTCCAGGGTGGGTGGAAATTCCACCCACCCTGTTCACCTTTCGCGCCCACGGTGAAATGGGAGCCCGAAATGTTTCGGTTTGGGGCCTACGCGCGCTCGCTGTGGTGGCCGTCGTTCTGTTCCACGCTTTTCCCGCGTGGCTGCCCGGCGGCTTTATCGGCGTCGATGTGTTCTTCGTGATCTCAGGCTATTTGATCTGTGGCATCATCGGCCGGGACCTCGATGCTGGAACATTCACGTTTCGCGACTTCTACTTTCGGCGCGTGCGTCGCATCTTTCCGGCACTTGTGGTGGTGCTGTCGGCAATATTGGCGACGGGATGGCTCGCTATGTTGGCCGGCGAGTATCGGTTACTCGGGGCTAATGCCGCCGCTGCTGCGGCTTTCGCATCGAATCTGATGTCGTCGCACCAGGCAGGATATTTTGAGCCGGCCGCTGCGACTAATCCGCTCCTGCACCTCTGGTTCACTGGGCGTCGAGGAGCAATTTTACCTGCTTTGGCCATTCCGCACGCTTAGCCGCCTATAGGCGCTCTGCTGTGTAGCCCGGCAAACTGCGGGACTGCCACCTAATCATGGGAGTTCTGTTGATGAGTGCGGTTTCCCCGCGCTGCCCCTACTGCTCGAGCCCCGACCTCCAGATGTGTTCGGTCGCCTCCGGGTCCCCCTTCCACGCCCGCTGCGGCGTCGCCTATTGCGGTAGTTGTGGGCGACCTCGGCCCGAACACGAAATCTGCGCGATCCAGCAGCCGGGTTGTGCCCTTCACCTGCCACCGACCAGGGCGGCGCCGGCTATTTCCTAATCCGACTTGCGAACCCAAAGGGTGGCCCCTTCTCTCTCGTCCCGGCGCGATCCGTGCCGGTTTTACAGGAGGAAAAGATGGCGGCTACCAAGGGCAAGCCGAAGGCGAAGGGGCGGGGCAAGCCCACCGCGAAGGCCGCGGCGGCGAAGGCGCCCAAACCCGAGCGGCGGGATGGGCGTTATCTCCGCGCGGCGCGGGTCATCATCGCTGAGGGCGACGGGGTGAATCCGGCCGAGCTGGCGGCAAAGGCCGGCCTCAGCCCCGCATCGTCGGCGTATTGCCTGGAAGCGTTCCGGGGCGTCACGCAAGCGCTGCGCGAAGCCAAGCTGCTGCCGCAACGCGCGGCCAAGCCCAAGGCGCCGCGGGCGCCCTCCGCGCCGCAGCAGGCGCCGGAAGCGGCCCCGGCTAACCCGGCCGGCTAACCCTACCCCCTGGCCGTCCCGCGCGCCGTAGGCCCTACTGGACGCGGCGTCGGCGGGGCCTGCGAGACCAGCGAGCCGATCGCGTACAGCGCGAATAGGATCATCAGCAGATAGGGCAATGTGCGAAGCAGTCGGAGCGCGGCCACCGCCAACAGGATGCCGGCGCCGATCGTGACGATCATTGCTTCTGCTCTTGCGAGTAAACCCTCGGCCGATCAGTGATATCCCCTCTCCGCCTGTATAGCGACATCGCAAGGTGGACAGAGCAGCCTAGTATTCTCGGGCGTGTAGCCCGTCATGGCCTCAATGCGGTCGAGAACCGCTCCCCTGTTCGGCAGCGGCTCCCTGCACCGGGCGCAAAGGCCGCCTTGCTCGCCCATCTTGCGTAGCTTGAGGGCGCGGCGAAACATCGGCTTCCCGCGCTCGTCATAGATCAATTCCTTTGCAATTTTCCGTCGATACGCGAACAGCACAGCAGGATCACCTGCCGAGAGTTGGAGAAGGCGTTCCCGGATTTCGTCGAGAAGCATATCGGCCCGTTTGAGCTCATCGGACGTGAGGTTCCGATTCGGCATTCCCCTTCCCCACTAATTGCGCCCATTTATTGTTACCCCAGGGTGTTACCCTGCCCATCCGTTCAATCGGAATGATCTCGCATAAGGCATTGAAGAAATTGGTGCCGGCTGTCTGGATCGAACAGACGACCTACCGCTTACAAGGCGGTTGCTCTACCGCTGAGCTAAGCCGGCACGTTTACCGTGATAGCCGAGCCGGCCCGCCGCTTCAACGATTGCCACGCCAAACCGCCGCGGGCGCACTGGACCCAGCAAAACGATCCCAAGCCTTTGTACAACACCGTTAAATAGGCTGAAAGTTCAATTAAAAGCTGGCGAACAATCACGCCGTGTTAAGTGTCTGTTAACCAGACCGGCGATTAATAGTCGGTGAATGGCTCATGTATTCGAGATTACGGCGATGTGGAATCTTAACGGAAGCGACATCAGCAAGGCGAAAGAGGAACTCGAGACTCGGCGTGCCACGCTTAAGGCCGAGTACGAGGAAGAGTTGAAACAGATCGAGGCCAAGCTGGCCGACATCGAAACGGTGGAGCGCGTCGCCGTGAATTTCGTGTCGAGCTACAAAGGCGACCAGCCAGCGCCGGCGAGCGAAACCGAGCCGGAAAAAGCCGCTTCTTCCGTCAACGGCGCGGTCGAGACCAAGGATTCGATCAGCGCCGAGAAGCCGGCTGAGCGCAGCTCCGAAAAGGACGACAAGCCGGCGGGCGAATCGGCCCCAATGGAACAGAAGGGGTCGCGCTGGCGCATGCGCCTCGGCACCCTCTCGGAGACCGAGGCCGCCGATTAAGCGGGCGCTCGACCTCTTCGTCGAGGCCGATCGTCACCCTATTCCCGCGCCGGCTTTACGCCACAGCTGCCGGCTGGCGAGCACTGCACCCTCGCCAGCGCGATCGCCATCATAGGACGCCACACCCGAACGTCTATGTCGGCTTGGGTATGCGCAATGCCGCCTGCACGGCGGCATCGAGCGCACTCAGGAACCGGGAACGGTCGTTCCGGGTCAACGGCGCCGGCCCACCGCCGCCAACTCCGAGCTCGCGCAGATGGCGGGCGAGCTCGCGGCCGGCCAACGCGTTGCCGATGTTGGCCTGAGTGAAGGGCCGCCCTGACGGCGGTACGATACGGGCGCCCTTGGCAAGGCAGCGCGCTGCTAACGGGATGTCGGCGGTGATGCAGACATCGCTGGCCGCGATGCGTTCGACGATCCAGTCGTCGGCCGCATCGGCCTGATCGCCGACCAGGATCATCTGCACATTCGGCAAGCCCGGCGGCCGCAGGGGCCGCGATCCGTTCGACACGACAAAGACGGTGAGGTGCAGTCGAGTCGCCACCCGGTACACCTGCTCGCGCACCGGACAAGCATCGGCGTCGACATAGATATCCGTCATCGCTCAATGGTACCGGGTTCGCCACGCACTAACTCGTAGAGCGCCACCGCCGCCGCGTTTGAGACGTTGAGGCTCGGCAGAGCCGGCCGGGTCGGCAGCCGCGCGAGGTAGTCGCAGCGCTCGCGCAAGAGGCGGCGCATCCCGCCGCCTTCCGAGCCGAGCACCAGCGCAACGCGTGATCCGAGATCGAGGCCGGCGAGCGGCGTCGCGGCGGCCTCGTCGAGTCCGCAGCACCAGAACCCCGCTTCTTTCAGCCGGTCGAGCGTGCGCGCGAGGTTGACGGCGCGGACCAGCGGCACGCTGTCGAGTGCGCCGGAGGCTGCCTTGGACAGCACCCCGGTCGGAGGCGGTGCGCCATGCTCGCCGACCACCACCGCTCGGGCGCCAAAGGCGGCCGCCGAACGCAGGATCGCACCGACATTGTGCGGATCGCTGATCTGGTCGAGCACGATGATGATTGAGCGGCCGGGCGTCACCTCGCTGGCGCGGAGCACATCCTCGAGATCGGCGCTGTCGAGCGGCTCGACTTCGAGAGCCCAACCCTGGTGCACGGCTCGCTCTGGCAATAATCGGTCGAATGCCGCGCGGTCGAGAACTTCGACCGCCTCGCCCTGCCCTCGTCGATCCGCCGCCGCGCCGGCCACCAGCCCGGCGGCTTCGCCCTCCTGCCCGGCGAGGACTGCGAGGCGGCGCCAGCGGCGCGCCGGATTGGCCAGCGCGGCGGCAACGGCATGGCGCCCGTAAACCCAATTGCCGCCGCCGCTCCGCGTGCGGCCGGGTCGTGGCGAGGTCCGTTCGCCAGCGCCAACGGGGCCTTCCGCTGCCCTGTTGAAGGGGCGCGGGCGAGAGGCCTTGTGTGGCGGACGTG